>Ga0058691_1001198_pt1 | contig 14366 bp, 15 predicted proteins | sample AgamicAtPrz_FD_55051 | JGI IMG/M metagenome (GOLD analysis project Ga0058691, IMG submission 55051) | Agave microbial communities from Guanajuato, Mexico - At.P.rz | ecosystem: Host-associated > Plants > Phyllosphere > Phylloplane/Leaf | place: Guanajuato, Mexico | collected 2012-05-28
TCTGACCTGTTCATTGCATCTTTGATTTCACGTCTGGCATGTTGAAGTGCCTGTTTCAGGCAGCGGCAGAGACGGTTGGCCTGGGGCGTTCGCTGATATGGACTGCTTCGCAGGTACGCTCCTGTGTCATAAGCGCCCACAGAATGCGTGCATTTTTGTTGGCTAAAGCCACGGCGGCCTTTTGCCAGCCACTGCGCGTCCTCAAGGCCATTACCCATTGAGAGATGGGGGCGAGGTTGTGTTTGCCGGCCAGCACTACAGCCTTGGCTCCTTACACCAGCAAAGTGCGCAGGTAACTATCGCCTCGTTTGGTGATGGCACCTAGATTGGATTTGCCTCCGCTGGAATTCTGTCTGGGCGTCAACCCAAGCCAGGCGGCAAACTGTGCACCGTTCTTAAACTGCTTGAAGTCGCCCACAGTGGCTACCATCGCTGATGCAGTGAGTGGCCCCAAGCCTTTGATGGCGGCTGCTCGCTGCACCTGTGCATCTTCTTTACAGTGAGCGGTAATACGCTGCTCACACCAGTGAAGATGTTCATCGAGCTCTTGCCAATGCATGAGTGCACGCTGCAGCGCAATGCGGGCTGTTCTTGCGATGTCATTGGTCGCATCTTCCAAGATATCGTGCAAATGGGTGCGCAAGGCTCTGGGGCTTTGCTGCAGCAAAACTCGGCGAGCCATCCTCGAATGCGGTTAATGCATGCTGTTCGCTCCTCTTTGAACCCTTCACGCAGCCGATGCACACACAGTATGCCCTGCTGCTCTGGAGTCTTCACGGGTACAAAGCGCATCCGAGGACGGCTGGCTGCCTCGCAAATGGCAGCGGCATCATTGGCATCGTTTTACCGCTCTTGCCCTGCATGCCATAGGGTGCAACCAGTGCCGCTGCCATCATGCGTGCATCCAAGCCCATGCGCAGCAACTGCCGACACCAGTGGTGCGCACCACCACAAGCCTCCATGGCCACCAGACACCCTGCAGGTAATTGCGCACACCATGCCAAGAACTTGCTGCGCTGGATGGATCGGTTAGTGACCATCCTCCCTTGAGCATCGACTGCATGGACTTGCAGCACATTCTTTACGAGATCCTCCCCGACACGGACGATGGTTTGCATGGCACGAGTCCTGATGAATGACGAAGAAATTGGCTTGCCGATCCATCGTGGCACTGCGTATCCAGCAGGCCAAGATGGCGGGAAGTCCTTCGTATTCAAATCAGCGCCGGGCCAGACTACCCCTGATCCCAGACGTGGCTATGCCACAGCCACCGTTTGCGGGCAGCCCAGCTCAGTGAACCGATTGAAAATAGCGGATCGGATATGAAGACCTTGCGAGCCGTGCGCTCCATCTTCAGGCTACTGAAGAAGCTCTCCATTGCCGAGTTGTCCCAGACTTCGCCAGCACGGCTCACCGCTCGGATTCGAGCTTCGTATGAATACATGAACTACCTCTCAGTAGTCCAAGATTTCATCCGCATCCCCTGCGGGGGAGGTTTGCGTGGAAATCAACACCATGAACAGACGCTTTCCGATCAATCCTACGCACTGCTGCAGGAGGTCATGGTGTCGTATTCTTGAATCCCAATGCCGCCGAAAGCTGAGCGGCCTCCTCCCGAAGGAGAACGGCATAGCCATGAACGACCTCTTCGCTGAGTCTTGCACTGGGACCAAACAATCCAAGTGACCCCACGACACGGCCGCTACTATCGAAAAATGGCGCAGCAATGGCAACTGCTCCCTGGATCAACTCATCGCGGCTTGTTGCGTACCCTTCGACACGGATCTGTTTGAGTTGCTCCGTACACCGCTTGGCTTCTGTGGAGCTTTCCGCGCCGTAAGCCGAGAGATCCTGCTTGTCCACGTTCAACCATGCCAGGATGGACCGGCCACTGGCTCCCAATATCAACTTCTCGCGATAACCCACTCCACGCTTGAAACTCAGGGGCTGTGTGCTGGGAAGTTCGGCAACACATATTCTGAACGCTCCTTCATGTACGTGCAGGGAAACAGTCTCACGTGTTTTCTCCCACAGTCGGCGCATCATGGGTTGGGCAACGGTTTCATGGCTCATGCCCGCAGACCAAGCATGGGCCATCTGCGCGACTGCCGGACCGAGTCGGAAGCGCTGTGGCTCGCCCTCAGATACAAGAAACCCCTTGGTGTTGAGTGTATCGAGCAAGCGGTAGAGGGTCGGGCGGCTGAGGTCGACGCGCTTTAGCAGTTCAGCCGCCAGCAATCCATCATCCCCGGGCCTGAAAGCGAGAAGGACGTCAAGAGCTCGCTGGACCGCGCGCACACCGCCTTCGGATTTGTCGGATTCGGTCATGTCAACGATTTTCTGATTCATGCCGATACTCTACCTGTGATGGTCCACTAGGCGGACAAAAAAACGGATAACCGATCACCTCTGGTGGAGGCCTCGACCGCCACAAGCCCTTGCACCCGCACTTCGACTTTCGACTTTCGACTTTCGACTTTCGACTTTCGACTTTCGACTTTCGACTTTCGACTTTCGACTTTCGACTTTCGCGTGCAGAGCATCGCTGCTAGTTTCCACAGCTCACTTGGACATTGCCATGCCTTCCGATACTGCTCAGTAATCTAGAACCAGGTTGCCGGAGCGGCATCCCGAGACGCAGATCATCATGGATTTGTTGGCCATCCGGTCCTGCTCGCTCAGAATCTGATCCCGATGGTCCACATCGCCGGAAATAACCCGAACCTCGCAAGCCCCGCACACACCTTCACGGCAGCTGTACTCGGGGTTCATGCCCGCGTTGATCAAGGTATCCAGCAAAGAAGTCCCCGCAACCACCTGCACGGTCTTGCCGGTCCTGCGCAATTCGACGGCATAGCCGACTTCCGGTGTCCGGGGTACTGCCAGCGGTGCGGCAGCAAAACGCTCCAAGTGCACGTGCGCCAGCCCCAGCTTCTGGCAACTGTCTTCATACGACGCCAGAAAAACCAGAGGCCCGCAAGCATAGAAGTGTGCGCCTTCGGCGTGTCCCTGGAGAAGACTGTACAGATCGGCACGCTCCCCCTTGTCATCCTTGAAGTGCCAATCAACCGTCACCCTGCCGCCGGCCAGGGCAGCGATGGCTTCGATCTCCGGCACAAAGGCGGCGTTCTCGCGGCTGGATGCGCAATAGATGAGGTGCGCGGTCCTGCCCAGAGCGTGCAGCTTCCTTAGCATGGAAAGAACAGGCGTTATGCCGATCCCTCCAGCCACCAGCACGCTATGGGGGGCAGTCTCGACCAGAGGGAAATGATTGCGCGGCCCGCTGATCTGGATCACCTGTCCGACCCGCAGCTTTTCATGCACAAAGCGTGAACCGCCACGGCTGGCTGGGTCCAGGGAAACCGCCACCACATAGCGATGACTTTCCCCCGGATTGATCAGCGAATAGCTTCGGATCAACCCATCGGCCAGGTGCAGGTCGATATGGGCACCCGCCTGCACGGGCTGGGCAAACTCCTCTACCACAACAAGCGGTCGCAGCTCCACGCTGAGGGTGCCGGCCGCTTCGTAGCGCATCTGGTGGACGCGCGCCTGAATATATGTCGAGGCCATGGCGTTACATGATGTGCAGGCCACCATCGACCATCAGAGTGGTCCCGGTGATGAAAGACGCCTCGCGGGAAGCCAGCCAGAGGATGGGCCAGGCGATCTCCTCCGGCGACGCCCAGCGACCTATGAGCGATGTGTCCTTGCGCTCCGTCCTCAGTTGCTCCACGCTCTTGCCCGCACGCTGGGCTCTGCCGACGTGGAAGTCGGTCAGCGTGGAGCCTGGGCATACTGCATTGGCACGCACGCCGTGCGCAGCCTCTTCAAATGCCAGGCTCCGGGTATAGGCCAACTGTGCTGCCTTGGTCGCGTCATAAAGGGCCATGCCCTTGCGGCCTGTGACCGCATAGCAGGAGGACACGTTGACGATGCTGCCTGTTCCCGACTGCCTCAGCGCAGGAAGCGCCGCCCTGCAGTAGTTGGACATGCCCACCAGATTGACGCCGACCATGGCTTGCCATTCGGCGGCGGTAGCATCTGCCGCCGCACTGTAATTGCGCATGGCGGCATTGTTGACCAGGGTATCGAGACCGCCCCACTGCTCCACGCACTGTCCCACTGCTGCCGCAGTCGCTGCCTCATCGGACACATCGGCCATGACGCATGCCAGCCGGGCTCCCGGCATGGCCTGCAAAATGGCTTCACGCGTGCGTTCCAGAGCCTCAGCGTTTGCGTCCACCATCAGCACTGCAGCCCCTTGCTCGCAGAAGAGATGGGAGGCGGCGGCGCCTATGCCCGCACCGGCGCCGGTAATCAAGGCGGTGCGTCCCGCCATTCTGGATTCGCTCATTGTTCAATCCGCCTTTGCATTCGTTGCCTTGATGACCTTGCCCCAGCGCCCGATTTCGGTTGCTATCCAGTCACTGAATTGCTTGGGAGTGCTAGCAATGGTCTCAAACTCCATCTCATCCAGATGCTTGCGTACGTCCGGTGAGTTGAGAATGCGCACCATGGCTTGGTGGTAGGTGTTAATGACGGCAGGCGGTGTTCCAGCAGGCGCCAATAGACCGATCCAGGACGTGGCCTCAAAGTCCTTGAGACCAGATTCCGCCAGTGTGGGAATCGTGGGTGTACTGGGGAAACGCTTAGCCCCAGTGGAGGCCAACAGCTTCAACCGACCTTCCTTGACGAATCCCTGCACATTGCCCGGAACAAAGAAACCGCTTTGAACATTGCCAGCGATCAGATCTGTCACCGCAGGCCCTGCCCCTTTGTAAGGAACATGGGTCATCTGGAAACCAGCCGCCGATTTCATCATCTCCATGGTGAGGTGCGAAGCGCTGCCCATGGCCACCGAGCCATAAGAGTACTTGCTGGGGTTCGCCTTGGCCTTGGCGATGAAGTCCTTCACGTCCTTGAATCCGGCCTCGGGGTTGACCACCAGGTATTGGGACGACTTCACCGCCAGCGTGATGGGAGCCAGATCCTTGAGTGGGTCATAGGGCATCTTGTCGAACAGGGTGACATTGATTGCCAGAGGCCCGTTGTAGCCAATCAGCAAGGTATGGCCGTCCGGCACGGAGCGGCTGACTTCGTAGGCCCCAATGTTCCCGCCTGCACCAGGCTTGTTCTCAACCACGAAGGGCTGGCCCAGCGCCTCCTGCAGCTTGGGCGCAATCAGGCGCGCCAACACATCATTCGTGCTGCCTGTAATGGGCACCACGATACGCACTGGCTTAGTGGGGCGCCATTCGGGCGCAGCGGCAGCCTGACCCCAGGCCGCAGTTGCCGCGCAGGCTCCTGCGACCAGGGCGGCCTTGAGTGTCATAGGGAATTTCATGTTTTTTTGTCTCCGGCATTTCTTGTCTTGGTGTTTCTCGTTCAGAGGCTAAAGACTGGCTTCTTCGTCGCATCCGCCAGTTCCTCACGGGCCCAGGCCACGGGGTCCTTGTCGCGGGGCAGCAGCACGCCTGCAGGGCGCACGTGCTGCTCGCTTGCGTCAAGGGCGGGAGGTGTCTCGCCCTTCTCGAGGCCCAAGGCCGCTTCATTGAGCATGCGGCGAGCCATGACAATTGCCTTGTCCGTAGGCAGCAGCCTCTCTGCGGCATGGTCCTGGATGGGACCCATGCTTTCCTGCAGCGAATAGTCCTGCGCGGAGAAGCCAAAGATGCCGCTATAGGAGCGCTCTTCGCGCTGCGCCACCCGATCCATGCCGTAGTCGTTGGTGCGATTCGCCTTGGGAATGAAACTACCGGGCGCTTCGTACTCCACGTGTATGCCTTTGCCCTCCTCCATGGATGTGCGTTCTTCCTCGGTAAGCGGCTGATCCGGCTGCCAGTTGATGCTCCAGGCCCAGCAGTTGTGATCGTCGATAGGCACCCACACATGACCACCCAGTGCATGCTGGCCAAAAGGAGCGATCAATGTGAACCAGGGAAACAGCCACTGCGTGATGCGCCAGTAATAGGAGTCAGGCTCGCCATTGCGGCGGCCGAACAGACTCAGCCCGAATGGCGTCTGCTCGATCTCGAACTTCACATTGCCGTCGGCCTTGATGTAATCCAGCGCCTTGACACCTTGGTGCATGGGATCCGTATCCACCTCGAAGCGGTGCACATACGACACATGGGCAGTGTCGATACCGCCTTCCATGGCCTGCAGCCAGTTGCTGTATTGCAGGCGCTTGGAGACAAATACATGCTCCGGCGGCAGGGTGCACCATTCCAGCTCCGGAGGTGATGGCTTGTGCTCCTCAGGCCCCATGTAGGTCCAAACGATGCCGCCACGCTCCACGCATGGATAGCCCTTGATATGCATGCGGGCACAGGATTGCGGCGATGAAGGAACGTCCACGCACTGACCATCGCCGTCGAACTTGACGCCATGGTAGGCGCAGCGAATGCCATTTTCCTCATTGCGGCCAAAGTAGAGCGACACGCCGCGATGAGAGCAGAACTCGCTGATCAGGCAGGCCTTGCCATCCGTGTTGCGAAAGGCCAGCAGCTTCTCGCCCAGCAATTGGACTCGCACCTGTGGACCGTCCGCTTCGGCGATCTCGCTGGACATCAACGCTGGCACCCAGTAGCGGCGCAGCAGATTTCCCATCTGTGTATTGGGGCCGATGCGAGTGAGCGTCTCGGACATTTCCTTGTTCATGCCTTGTCTCCGTGAGGTGGTTTGATTTCAATCATGTTCGTCTAATGAGACTGATGTCCATCTTATGGATTATCTGACCTGTGTCAAATTTATTTAATATGTCCGCACTATGGACAAACAAGAAGACAACGAAGCTCTGCCGACGAGACTTCACGAGTGGGGAGAAGTGATTGTGAGACGCGACATACACCTACCTGCCTAGCGTCAAATGATCGCGCGTAAGGAGCTAAAGGAACTACGGCCACCCTATGTCGACAACTTGTGACGCACAGCCGGCACAGCGGTGCAGGTTGGTCGAAGAGCTCCTCAAAACCCTGGTCAGCGCGAGCAATGAAATGCATGGGAGCGCTACGACATCGTGAAGTTTGCGCTGGGGTGAGTAGCAGCCGGACGGCAGGGCAGTTGCCGGCGTCAATGCTCGGATGGCCGTTATGGAGCGGTGTTCGACAGGTCGCGAGCGGCTACGGACAGCGGCAATCGCTGCATTTCAGTCGTTGTTAACGTGCATCCGAACTTCTGCCTAGGGTCAATGGCACCAATTGGCCCGAGGTAAAAGCGGCCACTCGAAACTAGCGATAGTCCAATGACTGCTTTGGGCATTAGCTGTCATTGGCATCTTTGAGTTGAGCGACTGCAGACAGCCTACAACGGTCGTCTGGACGTGCATTGCTGCTGTCCGCTCCTGCCCGGACTGCGACAGTCGCAGATCGCCCCATCGCAGACCTTCGCGTGCTGTCGCCTCAGGTCTGCTTTGCAGAAGTTGCAGACAGAGAGGACGCGCAAGCCTGTACTGAACCAGACAGGGTCCGGCCGCTACGTTCCAGAAAATACCTGAGCGGGGGCTTGAAACCGGAAGCCGGCGGCAGCTTCCGTTCCTGGGTATCGACAGCTCAGCTCGAAGCCTTGGCCAGTTGCTGCAGCTCAAGTTGTCTGGCAGCACTGGCTTCGAGGTTTGCACGCTCTTCATCCAGATAGCGGTAAATGCTTTTGAGGTCGGCGATTTTCTGCCTGATCTCCGCCATCTTCTTTTCAATGAGTTTGGCGCCGCCAGCACAATCAATCGTCTTGTTCCGCTGCGCATCCAGGATCTGGCCTATTTCCCCCAGCGAAAAACCCATGCTTTGCGCGCGCTGGATAAAGGTCAGATCCTGCAGGGTTTGCGCAGTGTAGACGCGATAGTTGTTGGTTCGCCGCGTCGGCGAGATCAGACCGATTTGCTCGTAGTAACGCAAAGTATGGCGGCTGGCGCCGCTGCGGATTTCAAGTTCGCCGATTCTCATCAAAATACCGCTTGACTATAGAGTTAGGTCGACACTCTACATTTGATTTCTCACCTTACCAAGGAGCAGGAGAATGAACGTGGAGTGCTTTGTCACGGGAGGGACCGGCTTCATCGGTCAACATTTGCTGGCAAACCTGAGTGCCAAAGGTCACACCGTCCGGGTGTTGATGCGCCGCCCAGAACGGCTGGCTGCACTGCGAGAGCAAGTCGACAATCAGGGAGGAATTGCCACCCGGATATTTGCCGTTGCAGGCGACCTTGAGCGGGACAACCTCGGGCTGAGTCCCGCCGACCAAGCAGTGCTAAGGCAGGCCAGAGTCGTATTCCACCTGGGTGCCCACTTCGCATGGGGGCTTTCATTGGAGCATTCTCGTGCGGTCAATGTAGAAGGGGCAAAGCGCGTGGCGCTGTTGGCGGCTGAGCTAAATAGCCGCTTGGTGATGATCGGCGGCTACATGCTGAAGAATCATGAACATCTGCTTCGCATCGGAATTGATCCTCGTCATCCAGAGCTGACCGATTGGCCTGCCGTCTACCGACACGTCGGTGCTTACGAGGCGAGCAAGCTGGAAGCGCACTTTGCGACCCTGCAGGTCATGTCCACCAAGGGTGGGGAAGCTACCGTAGTTCACCCCGCGACGGTCTGCGGCCATAGCCGTACCGGACATATCCTTGACGGTCAGCCGCTGGTGGCACTGATACGCAATCTTGCGCAGGGAAAGCTGGCTGCAGTGCCCGGCACTGCCAAGCATTGGCTGCCACTGGTCACCGTGGATTACCTGGTTGAGTTGGTGGCGGCTTGTGCTTTCGATCCTGCCATGGTGGGCAAGGAACTGCTGGCGCTTGATGACCAAAGCCCCAACTTGCGGGAGCTCTTGGGACAGGTGGCACAACCCATGGGCTTGAAGCCTCCCAGGTATCACATCTCACTGCGATTGCTGAAGTTGCTGCTGAGTATTCCGCCCGTCGCGCGGTTCTTGAATACAGACGCCGAAGCCTTGGACTTTATCCAGACCACTCGCTTTGATACGGCGGCGGTCGAGCAATTTGCCAATAGGCATGGAATAGCCAAACCGGATATACGTCAGGCTTTGCAGCACACTGCAATGTTCGTCAACTCATATTGCATGACCAAGGACAGGACTGCCTGACATATTCCTTGGGGCAGCAAACAACATCAAGATCCAAGGTGGTCGTACGGAGCAGTACGGCGCGGTCTCGGGCTCGTCGCAGATGTGCGCTTGCATACGCCCGCAAGGGTCTGCTGCACCGTTTCGGCACACGCGAAAGCAGTCATCCAGATGATGTCGGACATGACAACAGATCGCATGGCCGGTCTGGGATGGAATCGGTATTCAAGGCTGACCGACAAGACGGCTACCGGCAAGAGAGGTCATCCCCCCGACAAATTGGACGCGCACTCACGACAGCGGCCATACAGCGTAATTTCATGGCTATCTACCAGAAAACCAGGTGGCGCCAAGCCCGCCAGATTGCCGGGACAGGCATGCACATCGAAAACCCGCTGACAGACGGTGCACTGAAAATGGTGGTGGTGGCCGTGGTGAGCTACCTCATACATGGGCGTGCGCTCAGGCAAGTGGACTTCATGAAGAAAACCCTCTTCAGCCATCGCTTTGAGCGCTCGGTACACGGTCGCAATCCCCAGCCCAGGTAGCGTTGCCTGCGCCAACTCCAGCACCTCCTGTGGCGCAAGCGGCCTGTCGGCCTTCGTCATGGCCTGCTCAATAGCCGCGCGCTGCTTCGTGGATCGTTGCTTGGAGGGGGTCATTGTGGCGAGGCTATGTCATGGAAGCGGGGATGCGATATTGTGCCCTGGCTCGTCCCTTGAGCGGCCCCTACAGGTACTTGAGCCAAGTGATGTCGCGTCGACGCTGCTTGAATGCAGCAAACCAGCGAACGACGGGATACAAGGTCACGGCCAGCAGCGCCGAGATCACCCATAGCCAAAGCAAACTGCTCAGCCCGAACAGTTGTCCCTGGTTGGCCCCCCAGACCGCCATTGCGCTCAAGTACATGAACTTGAGCACGTACAGATGCAGCACATAAAAAAACATAGGCGCGGCCCCCAGCGTGGCCAGAAGCAGCAGCCAGCGGCGGCCTGCTGCTTTCTCGAACGCTCCCAGCAGCAGCAATCCGATGCCGAGCGTCAACAGCAGGAACAGCAGTGAGGGCGGATACTTGGTGACGTTGAACCAGGACATGACCGTGCGCAGCGTATCCGCACCGGCCAGCCAAGGTGCATCGCCATACAGGTTCAGCGTGCGCAGCAGCGCAAAGCCCAGCAGGCAGCTAATGCCTGCAACGAGCAGGTGGTGTCTGCGCCGTGCCGGGTCACAGGCTTTGCCAAACCACGGTCCGATGCCGTAGCCCAGGGCGATCACACCAATCCAGGGCAGCAAGGGATAGGACGTGCGCAGTTGCAAGCCCGCCAGCTCCAGCCAGCCACGATCATGCAAGATTGCCCAGGGAATATGCATCACGTGATCCGCCGGGAAATGCAGGCTGTCGAACAGGTTGTGGCCTGCTACCAGCACCAGGCCCAATAGCAGCAAGGCCTTGCGTGGCAGCCACACCAGCACCGACAGGGCCAGCATGGAAAGACCAATGGCCCAGATCACTTGCAGGAAGATCTTGGCGGGGGGAAATTGGAAAGTCCAGGCGAAGTTGACTACCGTCATCTCCAGCAGCACCAAGAACAGGCCGCGCCGCCAAAGGAAGCCTGACGCTGCACTCGCCTGACCCGCCTCGGCATGGCGGCTGGCATACAGATATGCCCCCAAGCCTGTCAGAAACACAAACACAGGCGCACACAAATGGGCCAGCATGCGCGGAAAGAACAGGCCGGGCGCAGTGTCTGCCACCACCATCGGGTCCGGTACTTGCAGATGCAGGTAAAAGGTTTCACGGACATGGTCGAGCAGCATGAACAGCATGACGAGACCACGCAGCGCATCGATCGATTGCAGACGGCCAGCACTCGCTAGCGAAAATGGAGAAGGTGACAAGCTGCTTACTTTATTGATATTGAATTATCACTATCATACCAATTCTATGTTTACCCGCACATGGTTTCAGCTCTTCCCTTCCAACAAGCAAACCATGTGTCCAAGAACGCAGGAGCACATGCACGCTGTCTTCCCTGAAAAACCTATCGAGACCTCCCGCCCCACCCTCTGCTGCCCTGCAATCGTCGCGGCCTTGCTCCTGGCCAGCGGCAAGGCCTTCGCCATTGGACAGGACGAAGCCAAAGGCTTTGCCGAGGGCAGTTCTCTCATCATGCACAACCGCATGCTTTCAGAGCAACTCGACTATCAAAATGGCAGCAGCTTTCGTGCCGCAAGTGGGCAAAGAGGCCAAACCCTTGCGCGCGAATCGGCCTACGGGCTCATGCTCAATTACGAATCAGGCTACACACGGGGCCTTGTTGGAGTGGGGCTTGATACACATGCCTATGGGGCCCTCAATCTAGGCACCGAAGCGAACCATGCACGCGCAACACCTCGCTACGTGACCAGGAATGGACAAGAGATTGCTGATCGTTTTGGGCGCGCCGGCGCTGCGCTGAAAATCCGAATATCAGCCACCGAACTGAAGGTGGGCGAGATGCGGACCAGGTCCCCGCTCTTCAGTTCGTCCGATACTCGATTGCTGCCTGAAAGCAATCGAGGCTGGCAAGTCATCAGCAGAGACATCCCTGCGCTCACACTGCAAGCCGGACGCTTTACCGGCTGGGCTGACCGCAACGCCCGCAAGAACGGTGCCGACCTGCTGGCCAACTACTCGGGCGTGACCAGCAGCTCCTTCAGCTTTATAGGCGGTACATGGGTCACTCCCATCACCCACCTGACGCTCAGCAGCTACTACGGGCAATACGCGGACAACTGGAACACCGCTTATCTGGGAAGTTTCTACAAACTTCCTCTGCCAGATAAGCGTTCACTGTCGTTCAATCTGAATATCTATCGCAGCACCGACACCGGCAGGGCAAAGTCCGGCGTCATCGACACCACCACCTGGAGCTTGATGAGCAGCTACGCCATAGGTGCTCACAAATTCGGACTCGGCTACCAGAAGGTCCGCGGGAACAACCCGTTTGACTATGTGAATCGCGGCTCCATCTGGCTGGAAAACGCGATGCAGCTATCCGACTTCAACGGTCCGCGCGAAGCCTCCTGGCAACTCAGGTACGACGTGGACCTGAGCTCCATCGCAACCCCTGGATTGAGCGCGGGCGTGGCCTACACCAGAGGCTCCGGTATCGACAACAGCCGTCTCAACGCAGTGTATGCCAGCCACCTCGGCTATTCGGCGGCCAACGGCAAACACTGGGAGCGAGACATTCAGGTTCGATATACGGTGCAACATGGGGCGGTGAAGAATCTGAGTTTGCAGTTGCGCTACGGAGTGCATCGAACGAATAAAGCGCAAGGTGAAGCCAATATGAATCAGCTTCGACTACAAGCGGAGCTTCCATTCAAGCTCCTGTAAACCGGAACGAACTGCCTGATGGGCTGCAACCAGTGATTCAATGCGCCCCCGTTTTCTTCCCATACCAGGCATGAAGCGGTCGACGGGGAAAGTTCACGGCCGACCACTTTCAAGGGCAGGATTGAAATGGAGGTCCCGGCCACGAGCCGTCGCCGGAGGCAGGCGAAACTGACGCTCGGCGCAGGCATCGGATATCGGATGGCGATGAGGAAGTACATGCAACCGAAGGGCGCGCAAGCGATCTTCATCCGAAATGGGAGAAGATGACCCACCCACGCTTGGGAATGACGATCAAGCCAGACTCATGCCCAGTTGCATAGAAGGAGCCTGGTTCTCTCAACGCCTCATCGATGCCGCGCTCCATTTCGGAGGGAATATCCGAGCACCCCTCGTTCATACCGGTCAGCCAGCCGTTTCGAACTATTTCGTCCTTCGGCTCAATGTAGGGTGTTTCCTTCCAGTCACTGTATTCACGCGCTTTATGTCGCCTGGCCTGCTTGGCATCTCTTAAGGCATCGAGCCCATTCGTGCGAATGCGTTCCAGCGAAAGCCCATTCATTTTGTAGATAGCTGCTCCGCAACCTTCTCTGAAGCCGCCGCTGTCCTCAACAAACAGTAGTTCTTCAGTCTCGATCGCCTGAGGCAGATAGCCTTCGTACCAGTAGCTATTGAGGCCAGCGCAGCCTCGGGTTGCAAGGAGCAACGCAGCCACCATTGAAAGTGCCATCAAACTGAGCTTCATTGCGCCTCTCATATCGTCCAGGGGTACGCGTCGAGCCAAATAGCCAAGCAGCCGACCCCGAGGACGAAGTTGCCGGGCGCGCCAAAAACTGATGTGGTCGGTGAAAGCCGCTCAAGCAGCGGACCGTGATCGGCAGCCATAAGTCCGTAGCGTTGATCAATCCAGGGACGGCGGTTCTCGACCGAGGCCACTTCTCTTTTTGGGACTCCAACGAATGAGTTCCGCAAAGCTATGCAAAAGCGATTAGCGCACCTCCTGCATTGCTCGATAGGCTACCTCAAAGCGGGGGTCTAGCATGGCACCTACATTGCAGCGCGACCAAGGCGAAGTCTGGCTCGGATCGAGGTTGAAAACATGGCCCGGAGCCATGGTGACTTTGTGGGCGAGCAAACGCTCAGCTAGACGCACGGCATCGGGATTGCCAGGGAACGTGGCCCAGAGGTATAGCGATTGAGGGTTACGCGCAAACACCTCGCACTCGTGCATCTCCAACCAGTCCAGCGCCTGCTCCGTTGCCTTGCCCAAACGTTGGCGCAAGCGCACGAGATGCCGCTCGTAATGGCCTTCGCGGAGCATCACATCGACCATGCGCTCGCAGTATTCTGACCCGCTCACATGGATCAGTGATCGCAAATCTGCCAGGTCGCTGGCTAAAGCATCGCTGCAGGCGATGAATCCCACGCGAAGGGCTGCAGAAAACGACTTAGAAAAACTGCCTATATAGATCGTGCGTTCCAGCTGGTCCAGCGTGGACAAACGCACTGACGAGGTTGGTTTGAAATCGGCCAATGGGTCGTTCTCTACCAGCAAGAGGTTATGCCGTTCTGCAAGCTGCAGGACGCGGTAAGCCTTGGCAGCGCTGATGTCCGAGCCAGTGGGGTTGTGCGCCAGAGACTGGGTAAAGAACAAGCGCGGGCGCTCGGTCAGCAGCAACTGCTCCAAAGCCTGGACATCGGGCCCATCGGCTTGCCTGGGGACTCCCAACACACGTGCTCCTGCCAGTTTGAGCTTGCCAAACAGCAAATAGTAGCCAGGATCGTCTACCAGCACCGTCGCGCCGGGCGGGACGAAGTAGCGAATCACCAGATCCATGGCCTCATTCGCACCTTGGGTCAGGACCAGTTGCTGAGGTGTGACTCCCAGGCCGAACACGCCCAGCTTGCGCAC
>Ga0058691_1001205_pt1 | contig 14337 bp, 13 predicted proteins | sample AgamicAtPrz_FD_55051 | JGI IMG/M metagenome (GOLD analysis project Ga0058691, IMG submission 55051) | Agave microbial communities from Guanajuato, Mexico - At.P.rz | ecosystem: Host-associated > Plants > Phyllosphere > Phylloplane/Leaf | place: Guanajuato, Mexico | collected 2012-05-28
TTCTTGAACAGGCAGCCCTTGCCTTCCATCACCGGCTTGGCGGCCAGCGGGCCGATGTCGCCCAGGCCCAGCACCGCGGTGCCGTTGGTGACCACGCCGACCAGGTTGCCGCGCGAGGTGTATTCGGCGGCCAGCGTCGGGTCCTTCTCGATGTCGAGGCAGGGATAGGCCACGCCCGGGGAGTAGGCGAGCGACAGGTCGCGCTGGTTGGCCAGCGGCTTGGTCGGGGTGACGGCGATCTTGCCGCGCGTCGGGGTGCGGTGATAGTCCAGCGCCGCCTCGCGCAGGGCGGCTTCGGCGGGGCTCAGGCCGAGGCCGTCGTTCTTGTCGGTCATGCAAATCTCCGTCGCGATGAAGGGGGCCCGGCGCCATTTCCGGCATGCGATCGCGGCGACGAACCGGTGCCGTAATCGCCCGGTAACAGGGGCCCGGGGGGCGCAAAGCTTAATCCTCCGGCTCGCGCGGCGCGATGAATTCAGCTTTAACTGCCATGCAAAGATGGCAATCGCTCATGCGCGCCATGAGGGTCCGCATCGGGATTTGCCCGCAAGTTAGAGCGTTCACCCGAGAACCGTGCCCAATTGCACTTCAGGCCGCCGCGCTCGCGGCGTGCGAGGAACGCGCTCACTAGAATCCGCGCCGCCCGCCGATCCACCCACCCGAGCCCTTTGCCGTGCCTGACGCCGTGTCCTCCGACTCCTCTCCCACCGCCCTGTCCGCCGCCTCGTCCGCCGCGGTCCCCTGCTCGCGCCGCCGCGCGCTGCGCCGATTGAGCGCCTGCCTGCCCGTGGCGCTGGGCGTCGGTGTCCTGCGCGACGCGCTGGCCCAGTCCGCCGCGATCAACGGCGCCGGCGCGTCCTTCCCGTCGCTGGTCTACGCCCGCTGGTCCGCCGCCTACGAGCAGGCCAAGGGACAGGCCGTGCGCTACAAGCCCACCGGCTCCGGCGACGGCCTCAAGCAGATCACCGCGCGCGGCGTGGCCTTCGGCGGCAGCGACTCGCCCTTGCCCGCCGACGAACTGGGCAAGCGCCGGCTGGTCCAGATCCCGATGCTGGTCGGCGGCATCGTGCCGGTGGTGAACCTGCCCGGCGTGCCGGAGGGTCGCCTGCAGCTCAGCGGCGANTTGCTNGCCNAGCTGATGCTGGGCCGCATCGCCAAGTGGAACGACGGCCGCATCGCCGCGTTGAATCCGGGCGTNGCGCTGCCCGCGCTGCCGGTGAAGCGCATCGTGCGCGCGGACAAGTCCGGCACGACCGAGGGATTCACGAAATACCTGAGCGCGGTGTCCCCGGTCTTCGCGAAAGAGGTCGGCGCCAGCTCGCAGCCGAAGTGGCCCGGCGACATCGAGGCCGCCGAAGGCAACGACGGCATGGCCAAGGCGCTGAAGGCATCGGCCGGCACCCTCGCCTACGTCAGCTACGACCGCGTGCAGCGCGACAAGCTCAATGGCGTGCGCCTGCGCAACGCGGCCGGCCAGTGGGTCGCCGCGGGCGAGGTGGGTTTCCGGTCCGCCATCGCCAACAGCGACCTCTCGCGCAAGGGCGACGACCTGGCCTCGCTGATGGACCGCGAGGGCGTGGAAAGCTGGCCGATCACGATGACCAGCTTCGTCCTGATCGACGCGGCACCGGCCACCGGCAGCGCCGCCGCGCCCGTCATGAGCTTCCTGTACTGGTGCTTCATGCACGGCGACGACCTGACCCGCGGCACCGGCTTCGCGCCGCTGCCCGTGACGCTGCAGTCCAAGCTGGCCGCGCGCTTCGCGGCGGTCAAGCCGGCAGACGGGAAGCTGCCCGCTTATCTGGGCGTGTGAGCTGGGCGGGTGAGCGAGCCGTCTGCGCTGGACGTCGGACCGGGCGTCCGAGCGCTCAGCCCTTCAAGCGCGGCGTCGCGTCGACGCGTTCCTGCAGCTCCGGCGGCAGCCCCTCGGTCAGGTAGCTGAGGCGCGCGCCCCACTCCATGCCCGCGGGCCACAGCAAGTCCGCCGTCGACTGGACCTGATCCAGCACGTCGTCCTCGGTCAGGTGACGTTCGCACAGGCCCACCGGGTCGATGCGCATCACCAGGCACAGCATCGCGCCACCGCCGTCCGACTCGGGCAGCGTCGCGTCGAAGGCCCAGGCCTGGCCGATCAGCGGATTCGCCGTCAGCGCCTGTACCAGCGCGTCCCGTTGCCAGGACGTCAGCGTGTGTGGACGCACCCGCCCGCGCTCCAGGGCCTCGCCCGCGGCCCACAGCCGCCGCTGGCGACGCCGCCGCGAGGCCTCGTCGCGCCGCGGCGGCGCCATCGCGGGTACCGGCCATTGCGCCGGATCCGTGCCGGCCAGCGCCGCATGCCCCATCGCCCAGCGCAGCCCTTGCGATGCCCCGGCCCACGGCGAATGCTCGCGGCACAGCGCCTGCCATTGCGCCGGGCTCAACCAGCGCGCCGCGGCGCTGTCTTCGAAGGCCGCGGGCGTCAGCGCCAGGCGCGATGCATCGCACCCCAGCGCCTCGAGCCGCGCCGCGTGGGGCGGATGGCTGCCGCGCGGCTGGCGATGGCGCAGCAGCGCCTCGCGCTCGGCCTCGGTCACCGGCGACTGCACCAGCAGGCGCGGCGTCCATTCCACCCAGTCGGACGGCGGCTCGGCGTCCAGCGCCAAGCGCTCGCGCACCATCGCCGCCAGCGATTCCTCCTGGCGTTGCGACGCCCGCTCGATCAGCAGCAGCGCGCGGCCCAGGGCCGCCGGCGAGGCGTGCCGGGCGGCCTGCGCGTCGGCCTCGAATTCGCAGCGGCGCGAATGGGCCTCGCTGGCGCGCCGGAACCACGGCAGGAACATCGCCGCGAAGTTGCGGCCCGCACGCTCCCACGGCGAGGTGCTCTCGACGTCGTCGTGCCCGCCCAGACCCTCGGCGCTCCCCCAGCTCATCCAGGCGGCGCGCGTTCGATAGATCCAGTGACCGAGCCGGCCGTGACGCCGCGAGAAGTGGCCCAGCTCATGCGCGATGACGGCCTCGGCCGCGGCGGTGTCCAGCAGGCGCAGCAAGGGCAGGCCCAGCACCAGCACGCGCCGCGTCGGTCGCAGCGACAGGCCCCGATGGCGCTCGAACGCACCGGCGTTGATCGAGTCGTCCAGCGCGATCTCGTGGACGCGCGGCGCCTGCAGGGCATCGGTCAGCGCGTCCACCTTCGCGTAGAGCGCGCTCGCCTGGTCGCGGGGGAGCGTCTTCAGCGCGCTCCGCCAGTCCGGCTGGACCAGCCAGGCCAGGATGAGGAAGCCCAAGCCGCCCCAGGCCAGCATCGTGGTGTTGGCGCCGTAGAAGAAGACCGGGATGGCGATCAGCACCGCGCAGGGCAGCAGCAGCATCAGCTGGAAGAAAGCGGCAGCGGCCACCGCGGCCGTCGCCAGCAACCAACGCGGTGGCGCGGGATCGTCGGGCGTCCGTTGGTCCTCTCTCGTCGCGGACGACGGCCGGTCCAGCGCCACGGCTGCCGCCCCCTCCGCGTGAACCGTCGCCTGCCGGTCCGATTGCCGGTCCGACTGCGCTTGAGCCTGGGTGTCCATCCATCCCCCTGGGTCGCCGCGGCGGTCTGCGCGCCGTCGGCCGGTCCTCACCGTGCGACCGCTGCGTGGCGGTCGCTGTCATCAGCATGAAAAAGGGCGCCGAGGCGCCCCTTGCGTCACGCGGCGGCCCTCGTCGCCACCGCTCCTCGCCTTGCCGCGCTCAGCCCTGCGCGCGCTTGGACAGGATCTCGAAGGCCGGCAGGGTCTTGCCTTCCAGCACTTCCAGGAAGGCGCCGCCGCCGGTGGAGATGTAGCCCACGTCCTGCTCGATGCCGTACTTGGCGATCGCGGCCAGCGTGTCGCCACCGCCGGCGATCGAGAACGCGTCCGACGCGGCGATCGCGCGGGCGATGGTCTCGGTGCCGTGCGCGAAGGCGTCGAACTCGAACACGCCCACCGGGCCGTTCCAGACGATGGTGCCGGCCGCCTTCAGCTGCTCGGCCAGCAGCGCCGCGGTCTTCGGGCCGATGTCCAGGATCAGGTCGTCATCGGCCACCTCGGTGGCGGCCTTCACCGTCGCCGGCGCGTCGGCCGCGAAGGCCTTGGCCGTCACCACGTCCACCGGGATCGGCACCGCGGCGCCGCGCGCCTTCATCGACTCGATCACCGCCTTGGCTTCGCCNAGCAGGTCCGGCTCCGCCAGCGACTTGCCNATCTTCAGGCCGGCCGCCAGCATGAAGGTGTTGGCGATGCCNCCGCCGACGATCAGGCCNTCGACGTTCCTGGACAGCGACTGCAGGATGGTCAGCTTGGTCGACACCTTCGAGCCCGCCACGATCGCCACCAGCGGGCGCTTCGGGTTGGCCAGCGCCTTGCTGATGGCATCGATCTCGGCCGCCAGCAGCGGACCGGCGCAGGCGACCTTGGCGAACTGCGCGATGCCGTAGGTCGAGGCCTCGGCCCGGTGCGCGGTGCCGAAGGCGTCGTGCACGAAGATGTCGCACAGCGCGGCCATCTTCTTCGCCAGCTCCTCGCTGTTCTTCTTCTCGCCCTTGTTGACGCGGCAGTTCTCGAGCAGCACCACCTGGCCCGGCTTCACGTCGACGCCATCGACCCAGTTCGCCACCAGCGGTACCTCGCGGCCCAGCAGCTCGCCCAGGCGCTTGGCGACCGGCGCGAGCGAATCCTCGGGCTTGAACTCGCCCTCGGTCGGGCGGCCCAGGTGCGAGGTCACCATCACCGCGGCGCCGGCCTTCAGCGCCATCTCGATCGCGGGGATGGAGGCGCGCACGCGGGTGTCCTCGGTGATCTGGCCGGCGTCGTTGAGCGGCACGTTCAGGTCGGCGCGGATGAACACGCGCTGGTCGGCCACCTTGCCGGCGGCGATCAGATCGGCGAATCGCAGGACGTTCATGGGATGAGCTTCGAGTAGTTGGAAAGCGGTGGTCCGGGCCCCGCGGGCGAGCCCGGCGAATCGGGGCGCAGCTTACCAGCCGGCCGGGCGCGGCCCTGTCCAGGACGGTTACGAAACGCCGCTGGAACCGGCGTCAGGACGGGCCCGGCCGGGCCTACCAGCCCAGGCCGACCCGCAGCGCCAGCATCACCGCCGTGCCGCTGACGATGGTGCCCAGGATGCCGCGCCGCCAGAAGAAATAGGCGGTGCCGACGGCCGTCGCATACAGCCGGGCGTCCTTCCAGGTGTGGATCAGCTCGCCCTGCGTCATGACGATCTCCGGCACGATCACCGCCGCGAGCGCGGCCAGCGGCGCGTAGCGCAGGCCGTCGCGCACCCACTGNGGCAGCGGGATCTCGCGGTCCGGGATCATGAAGAAGCTGCGCGTGATCACCGTGATCGCGCCCATGCCNAGGATGCCCAGCACCGCTTCCCAGAGGCTCATGCCGACCTCCCGCCGGCGGCCGGGGTCGGAGGCGGCAGCCATTTCTCCATCAGCAGGCCCACGGCCACCGCGGCGGCGATCGCCACCAGGATGTTGAGCCGCAGCGGCAGCGCATACGCGGCCACGGCCGCGCAGCCGGCCACCGCGCCCGAGACCCAGGTGTTGCGGTCCTTCAGCAGCGAGTAGCTCAGCCCCAGCAGCGCCAGCACGCCGGCGAAACCCAGGCCCCAGGTGGTGGGAATGGTGTCGGCCAGCAGGATGCCGGCGATGGCCGGCGCCTGCCAGGCGACCCAGTTGGTCGCGACGCCGCCCCAGAAGTACGGCAGCTGGTTCGCGGGATCGGGTTTCAGGTCCGGGAAGCGCTTGAGNAAGGCGACGTAGTTCAGGTCGGCNGCGAAGTAGCCGATGAACAGCCGCTGCGCGCGCGGCAGCGGCTCGAANTACAGGCGCCACTGGGCGCTGAAGATGACGAAGCGCAGGTTCACGCAGAAGGCGGTGGCCCACAGCACCCACAGCGGCGCGCCGCTGGCCAGCAGCGGCAGCGACGCCAGCTGCGAGCTGCCGGCGAAGACCACCAGGCTCATCAGCAGCGACAGCCCCACGCCCAGGCCGCTCTTGACCATGGCCACGCCGGTCACCAGCCCCCAGGCCGAGATGCCCAGCGTGATGCCGAGCATGTCGCGCGAGCCGCGCTTGAATTCCGGATGGCGCACCAGCGCCGCGAGTCCTTCCACCATGGCCGCGATTGTCGTCGGCGTGGTCCGGAAACGAAGCGCCCCTCGGCCGCTGTCGCGGCGAGGGGCGTCCACAGAGCGCCCGGCGCAGCCGGCGCCCGGGGGGCTTACTTCAGCTTGCGGACCGAGCCCGATCCGGCGTTGGACAGGCTGATCTCGGGGCTGCCGACGTAGCCGACGTCGCCGGAGCCGGCGATCCGCACGTCCAGCTTGCGGGTCGGCGCCACGGTGACGTCGCCGCTGCCGGAGATGCTGACCTTGGCCTCGTCCACGACCAGCTCGCGGGTCTTGACGTCGCCGCTGCCGGCCACCGACACGGACAGCGCATTGGCCTTGCCGTGGACCTGCATGTCGCCGCTGCCGGCCACGCGCAGCGTGACATGGTCGGCCTCCAGGCCCTGCATGCGCAGGTCGCCGCTGCCGGCGATGCTGGCTTCCAGGTTGCTCGTCTTCATCGGCTCGACGCGGATGTCGCCGGAGCCGGCGATCGACAGGCCGCGCAGCTGGCGCATGTCCAGCGTGATCACCGGCGAGCCCTTGGCGTTCAGGCTGTAACCGCGCTTGGGCGAGATCTCCAGAGTGCGGCCCTTGCTGCCGTCCACGACCTTGGTCTCGATGTAGGCGAGCAGGTTGCGGTCGGTCTTCACCTCGACCTTGTCGGACGCGCCCGACCGCACGAAGACCTTGAAATCGCCCGACAGCGCCACCGCGTCGAAGGCGCCGACGTCGCGCGCCTCGGCGGCGACCTCGCCGTTGCCCTCGATGCGCTGCGAGCTGCCGAAGCTCAGCGACCAGGCGTGGGCGGTGCCGACCGTCGCCGCGGCGGCCAGGCCCAGCGCGGCGACGGCGAACAGACGACGGGAAGCACGGAAGGACGAAGTGGTCATGGGCGATCTCCTGATCTTTCGGATGATCGCATCTTCGTCGCGACGACCCGCGCCGGCGACCGGCGCAAGACGAACTGCACCCTCCGGGGGATCAACTGCGCGGCGGTCCGATGGCCCGACCGAACCGAGCCGGGCTCAGTGGCCACCCTTCTCGCCGGCCTTGTCCTTGTCCGAGCCCTTCTCGGCGCCCTTCTCGGCGCCCTTCTCCGCCGCCTTGTCCGACGTGCCCACCTGCCCCTTGGCGGAGCGCGGCGACGGCTCCTCCTCCTCGGCGGCGGCCGGCCGGCTGGCCTGCGGATTCGCCACCAGCGGGCGGGTGCCCTCGAGCTTGTTCTCGCGCATGTACTCGTCCATCTCGCGCCAGCCGTCATAGACCGCGGCCTTCTGGGCCTTGGGGTTCAGGGCGTAGCAGTCCTCGATGGCGCGCAGCGCGTTGCGGCAGGCGCCGCCGATGGCCTTGCCCTCGGCCTGCTTGGCCGCCGCCACCTTGGCGGGGTCCTCGATGCCGAGCTGGTCGCAGCCGGCCAGCAGCGCGACGGCGCCGAGCAGCGCCGCCGAGGCGGTCAGGGAGCGGAGGGAAGCCTTCATGCTGTCCTTTATCGGCCGCCGGGGCGAACGCTTGAATCAGGCAGGCCGGCGGAACGGGCCATTGTGCCGTCGCCTCCGCCCGCCCCGGTCGAATGAAAAACACCGCCCGGAGGCGGTGTTTCGTCTGGCCGGCGCGCCGGATCGCCCGGCCGGGCCGCGGGTCCCGCGTTCAGCGGCGGGACATCGCCATCAGGCGCTCAATGCGTTCCTCGGTCGACGGATGGGTGCTGAACAGGCCGCGCAGGCCGCCGCCGGACAGCGGATTCATGATCATCATCTGGGCCGTCTCGGGATGGCGCTCCGCCGTCTCCAGCGGGATGCCCTGGGCGTAGCGGTGGATCTTGTCCAGCGCTGAGGCCAATGCCTGCGGGTCGCCGGAGATCTCCGCGCCGCCGCGGTCGGCCTCGAACTCACGGGCGCGGCTGATCGCCATCTGGATCAGCGAGGCCGCGATCGGCGCCAGGATCGCCACCAGCAGTCCGACGATCGGGTTGGCNGGCCGGCCTTCGCTGTCGCGCGGGCTGAAGAACATCGCGAAGTTGGCCAGCATGGAGATCGCGCCGGCCATCGTCGCGCTGATCGTGGAGATCAGGATGTCGCGGTGCTTCACGTGGGCCAGCTCGTGGGCCATCACGCCGCGCAGCTCGCGTTCCGACAGCACGCGCAGGATGCCGGTCGTCGCGGCGACCGCGGCGTGGTCCGGGTTGCGGCCGGTGGCGAAGGCGTTGGGTGCGTCTTCCTGGATCAGGTAGACCTTGGGCATGGGCAGCTGGGCGCGCTGGGCCAGCTCCTTGACCATGTTGTAGAACTGCGGCGCGCTGCGCTCGTCGACTTCCTGGGCGTTGTACATCTTCAGCACCAGCTTGTCGGAGAACCAGTAGCTGAAGAAGTTCATGCCCACCGCGACCACCAGCGCGATCAGCATGCCCGTCTGGCCGCCCAGCACGGAGCCGATCGCCATGAACAGCGCGGTGATGGCGGCCATCAGGATGGCGGTCTTCATCAGGTTGAACATGCAATCACTCCTCGGAGAACTGCGGCCGGAGCCGCGATCGGAAATCAGTCTGAACGGTACACCGTCCAGGTCGTCCCACCTGACGGCGGGGTCGGCGCATTCAAGCCGGTTTCCCCACGCCTTCAGCCAGAAATAAGCGAACCACCCCACCCCGCCCCACTGCCAGTCCCGGCTCGGTGTCTCGCTCGCGGGCGATGCCCATGCCCCTTGAAGCGAATGCCGAGCGTGCGGAGGCGATTGAGCGGAAAGGGGCATGGGCATTGCCCGCGAGTTGCTCGGTCGCCGCGGCGGCGAAGCTCACCCGAGCGATTCACCCACCTGGAGCGGTCGCGCCTGGAGGAAGGCTGCCGCGGGCAGCCGCTTGCCGCCGGCGCGCTGGAGTTCGGTCAAGCGAACGCTGCCGCTCCCGCAGGCCACGACCGGTCCGTCCGGCGACACGGCCAGCACCTGCCCGGGTTCGCCGCGCGCGCCGTCGGTATCGACGACCTCGGCGCGCCAGACCTTGAGCGGCTCACTGTCCAGCTGGGCGACGCCGCCGGGGAATGGATCGAAGGCGCGCAGCCGCCGGGCGATCTGTGCGGCGTCGTCGGACCAGCGGATCTGGCTCTCGGCCTTCTCGATCTTGTGGGCGTAGGTGACGCCGGCCTCGGGCTGCTTCACCGGGTGGAAACCGCCGCAGGCGGCGAGTTCCAGCGCCTCGACGATCATGCGGCCGCCGAGCGTCGCCAGCTTGTCGTGCAGCGTGGCGGTCGTGTCCGCCGCGGCGATCGGCAGCCGCTCGATCAGCAGCATGTCGCCGGTATCCAGGCCCTCGTCCATCTGCATGATGGTGATGCCGGTCTCGGCGTCGCCGGCCTCGATCGCGCGGTGGATGGGNGCNGCGCCGCGCCAGCGCGGCAGGATCGAGCCGTGGATGTTCAGGCANCCCAGGCGCGGCAGGTCCAGCACCCACNGCGGCAGGATGAGCCCGTAGGCGGCCACCACCAGCACGTCGGGCCGGGCCGCCAGCAAGGCCTCGCGGCCGGCCTGNGCTTCGTCGGGAAACTTGCCGTCCAGCCGCAGGCTGCGCGGCTGCGCGACCGCCAGGCCGTGCGCCACCGCAAGCTGCTTCACCGGCGAGGCCTGCAGCTTCATGCCGCGACCGGCGGGGCGGTCGGGCTGGCTCAGCACCAGCGGCACCTCGAAGCGGGCGTCGAGCAGCGCCTGCAGCGCGACGGCCGCGAACTCGGGCGTGCCGGCGAAGGCGACGCGCAGGCCGCCGGGGATCGGGGCGTCGGCCATCAGCGCTTGGCGTCCTCGCGGGCCTTCTTCACCAGCTTGGTCTTGATGCGCTCGCGCTTGAGCGGGCTCAGGTATTCGACGAACACCTTGCCAGCCAGGTGGTCCATCTCGTGCTGCACGCAGACGGCCAGCAGGCCCTCGGCGTCGAACTGNAAGGTGTGGCCGTCGCGGTCCAGCGCCTGCACGGTGACCTTCTTGTGACGCATGACCTTGTCGTAGATGGTGGGCACCGAGAGGCAGCCCTCCTCGCCTTCCATCATTTCCTCGCTGCGCGCGACCAGTTCCGGGTTGATCAGCACCAGCGGCTGGTTGCGTTCCTCGGAGACGTCCATCACCAGCAGGCGCTCGTGCACGTCCACCTGCGTNGCGGCGAGGCCGACGCCGTCAGCGTCGTACATCGTCTCCAGCATGTCGTCGGCCAGCGCGCGGATGCGGTCGTCGACGGCGGTGATCGGCTTGGCGACGGTGTGCAGGCGCGGATCGGGGTATCGAAGAATGGAAAGTTTCGCCATGGTGGGGACGCGGAGGGTGGTGGACCGCTGTGGACGGCGCACAACGCCTGTTTGTAAGGGCTTGCAAGGGACGGCGGGCACCTTCATTGCGGGTGCCCCTGAACCGGGGCAGAATCGCCGCCAGCGAGAAGGTCGATTTTCGCCGATTTGGCGGACTGCACGGCCCTCGTCACAAAAGCGCCATTGGCCACGAGGGGCCTTCGATCTCGGCGCGGGAGAACAAGTAATGACGCAAAGGCGGCCGCTGGGCTTGACGACGATTTCTGCAGCCCTGCTGGCGGCCTCTGCCGCCACGACGTCCTTCGCGGCAGGCAACTANCCCATCACGCCCGACCAGCGCCAGACCGCCCAGCAGGTCGCGCAGGCCGGTGTGCCGTTGTCGGAGCTGGCGCCCAACGCGCCCGACACCTACACCGTCAAGTCGGGCGACACGCTCTGGGCCATCTCCGGCCTGTTCCTGAAGAGCCCGTGGCGCTGGCCCGAGCTCTGGGGCATGAACACCGACCAGATCCGCAACCCTCACCTGATCTACCCGGGCCAGGTGCTGATGCTGATCAAGTCCGACGGCCGCGCGCGACTGCAGGTGGGTCGCGATGTCGGCGGCGCAGCTGGCGGCACGGTCAAGCTCTCGCCGCGCGTGCGCGCCGAGTCGCTGTACGACGGCTCCATCGCCGCGATCCCGCAGCACCTGATCGAGCCCTTCCTCAACGAGGCGGTCGTCCTGAACGGCAACGAACTGGCGACGGCCCCCCGCATCGTCTCGGCGCAGGAAAACCGCGTCTGGATGACCAAGGGCGACCGGGCCTATGTGCGAGGCAACCTGACGCCCGATATCGATGCCTACCGCGTGTTCCGCGAGCCGCGCCCGCTGCGCGACCCGGTGTCCAAGGAAGTGCTGGGCTACGAGGCCGTCTATGTCGGCACCGCGGACCTGACCCGCGCCGGCACGCCCGCGACGGCCAGCACCAAGGAAGTCCCCGCGACGCTCACGCTGACGCTGAACCGCCTGGAAGCGCAGCCCGGCGACCGGATCGCGCCGATTCCGCCGCGCTCCTACACGAGCTATGTGCCGCACGCGCCGGCTGGCGCGATCGATGGCTACATCGTTTCCATCTACGGCGACGCGATCACCGCCGGCCAGAACCAGATCGTCGCGCTCAACAAGGGCAGCCGCGATGGCCTGGAGCGCGGCCATGTGCTGGCGCTCTGGCACAGCGGCCGTGTCGTGCGCGACCCGACGACGCCCCGCCGCGAGGAAGTGAAGCTCCCCGACGAGCGTCACGGCCAGCTGTTCGTCTTCCAGGTCTTCGACCGCGTGTCGTACGCGCTGATCCTGTCGGTCCAGGAACCGGTCGTCCCGGGCGACCGCTTCACCCAGCCGTGATCGAGCGGCTCTCCGGACCAGGTCGCAGTCAGGACCGAACGGATGAGCCCAGACGATCTGCGCGACTGGCTCCGGCTGCTGTCCTGCGTCTCACGTGGTGCCGCTCGCCGGCTGCTGGCGCGCCATGGCGGTCCCGGCGCCGCCCTGGCGGCCGGTCAGGCCGGCTGGGGGCAGGCGCTCTCGGCCGAGGAAGCTGAGCGGCTGCGCAGCCCGCCCACCGAGCTGGACCGCCTCGTGCGCCGGACCCAGGCGTGGCTCTCCGGCGGCGAGCGACGCTCGATCCTGCTGCTCAGCGACACCGATTACCCCTTCGCGCTGCTCAACACGGCGGATCCGCCGCTGATGCTGTACCTCGACGGCCGACGCGAGCTGCTGGGTCAGCGCTGCGTCGCCGTGGTCGGCAGTCGCCGGCCCAGCCCCCAGGGCGACGAGAACGCGCGCCACTTCGCCGCGGGTCTGGGCGAAGCCGGCTTCTGCGTCGTGTCCGGCCTCGCGCAGGGCATCGATGGCGCGGCCCATGAGGCGGCGCTGCACACGCCCGGCGGCACGATCGCCGTGCTCGGCACCGGTCCGGACCAGGTCTACCCCCTCGGTCACGCCGAACTTTCCCGCCACATTGCCCGCCGCGGACTGCTGGTCAGCGAGTATTTCGTCGGCACGCCGCCAATGGCGCCGAATTTCCCGCAACGCAATCGCATCATCGCGGGCCTGTCGGAAGGCTGCCTGGTCGTGGAGGCGGCGCTGAAGTCCGGCTCGCTGATCACCGCGCGGCAGGCCTCGGAAGCGGGCCGCGAGGTGTTCGCGATCCCCGGACCGATCCATGCTCCCCAGTCCAAGGGCTGCCACCACCTGCTCAAGCAGGGCGCCTGCCTGGTCCAGGAGCTGGACGACCTGCTCGCCGAGCTGCCGGCGCGGGGTTCGCCACGCGAGGCGGCGATTGACCCCGAGCCGGAAGCGGACGCCGAGGCAACGCCNGAANCCTCCGCAGCCCAGGACGACCACCCGCTGCTCCGGGCCATCGGCCGGGACACCGTCTCGCTCGAGCAGCTGTCGCAGCGCAGCGGCTGGCCGCAGGACGAGCTGAACGCCACCCTGCTGGACCTGGAGCTCGANGGCCTCGTCGCCCGCCTCCCCGGCGCGCTGTTCCAGCGCCGTCGCCGGGCCTGAAGCATCNGTGGATGTCGACNNCCGCCGGGGCTCATTTCGGCCGGAAGGGCTTTCGGGCGGTCGGTTATAGTGCCCGCCATGTTCGACGTGCTCGTCTATCTGTACGAAACCTACTGGCGGCCCGACGCCTGCCCGGATCACGCCCAGCTGACCCGGAAATTGTCGGCAGTCGGCTTCGAGGATGACGAAATCCGCGACGCGCTGTCCTGGCTGGACGGCCTGGCCGCCTCGGCCCAATCGCACCACGGCGAGCCTGGCGAGCGCAGCCTGCGCATCTATACCCGCGAGGAGCAGGAGCACCTGGGCGAAAGCTCCGTCGGCTTCATCAGCTTCCTGGCGTCGGCCGGCGTGCTGCCGACCGCGATGCGGGAAATGGTGATCGACCGCGCGATGGCGATCCCCGGCGGCCCGCTGGACCTCGAGGACCTGAAGATCATCGTGCTGATGGTGTTCTGGAGCCTGGGCGAGGAGCCCGACGCGCTGATCCTCGACGAACTGTTCGTCGCGCCNGAAGANCGCCTGATCCACTGAACCGGGCGCCAGCGCTCANAAAGAAACCGGCCCCGCATCGCGCGGCGCCGGTTTTTTCATTGGGGCGCCGGCAACAGCGCCCCGCCCTCACCCTGCCCTCACCCGCCCTCAGGCGAGCAGCCGGCTCGGATCGACCTCGAGCTTGGCCAGCGCATTCCGCGTCGCCTTGACGGTCAGCGATTCATCCTGGGCGGGCAGCATCAGCCCGGCCTGCAGGAAAGCCGCCAGGCGGCTCAGCTGGAACAGCACGCCCCGCCCCTGCGGCGAGACGAACAGGATCANGTGGTGCCGCAGCCCGCGCCAGACCAGCTGGACCGGTTCCACCCGGCCCCGGTAGTCCAGCATGTACCAGCTGCCGACCTGCAGCTCGCGCGCCCAGGCCAGCATCGCCGGCGTCGGCGCGGCGCCGCCTTCGGCCACCACTTCCAGTCCGTCGCACTCGTGGCTGGACAGGTCGCGCACCAGCGTCTCGTTGATCTCGCCCGCCTCGGGCGACGGCAGCATCGCCTCCAGCGTCTCGAGCTGGCTCATCAGGTCGTCCAGGCGCTCGCGCGGGATCGCNGCGGTCTTGGCGGTGAAGGCCGCCGCCAGCGCATTGTTCAGCGANCGGATGTGCTCATCCTGGCGCTCATGGCCCATGCCCGCGTGGCCCATGCCGTCGCGCAGCGTCTTGAGCAGCGGCGGCAGGCGCCGGATCACCTCGGCCCGGTCCTCGCGCGACACCTTCGCGCTGGCCGACCAGATCAGGTCGGCTGCGGCGCGCTTCATCGCCTTGGTCTGCTCGGCCTGCGGCCCGTAGCGCACGCCGGTCACCGCCAGCACGTCGGCCCAGACCTGGAACAGGAAGTCGCGCAC
>Ga0058691_1001206_pt1 | contig 14331 bp, 14 predicted proteins | sample AgamicAtPrz_FD_55051 | JGI IMG/M metagenome (GOLD analysis project Ga0058691, IMG submission 55051) | Agave microbial communities from Guanajuato, Mexico - At.P.rz | ecosystem: Host-associated > Plants > Phyllosphere > Phylloplane/Leaf | place: Guanajuato, Mexico | collected 2012-05-28
CAGACCTTCGCGGAGCAAACCCCTCGTGCAACGCAGCAAAATAATCCTGATACGATGATTTTGCCGTCAGCACATGACCAGTCGCCTTATGATTTCAACCATATGGGTGCTGGTAGCGACAAATCCGACGAATTAGGCGTGCCTTATTATAATCAGCACGGCCTCTGATTCGTTTTTGCCCCGCAGACGCGGGGCTTTTTTTATGCCTTTTCGCTTACCCGCGTCGCCCGACGAACCCGTAGACCAAACACGTTAATGTACAGCCCGGCCATGATCAGCACGGCGCCAAACAGCTGCAGCGCGCTCAGCGTTTCATCCAGCAAGAGTGCCGCACTGGCAAGCCCCACCACCGGCACCAGCAGGGATAACGGCGCCACGCGCCAGGTTTCATAACGCCCCAGCAGCGATCCCCAAATCCCGTAGCCCACAATGGTGGCGACAAAGGCCAGATAGACAAGAGACAGGATTGTGGTCAGATCGATCTCGACCAGACTGTTCAGCATTACATCCGGACCATCCAGAATAAACGACGCCGCCAGAAACGGGATTATCGGGATCAGCGCGCTCCAGACAACCAGGGACATCACCGCCGGGCGCGCCTCGTGCTGCATAATCAGCTTGTTGAAGATATTCCCGCAGGCCCAGCTCAGCCCCGCCGCCAGCGTCAGCATAAAGCCGAGCAGCGCCACATCCTGGCCGTTCAGGCTGGCTTCAATAAGCACCAGCACGCCAAACACCGCCAGCGTAATGCCTGCCAGCTGTTTTCCCTGTAAACGTTCGCCAAACACGAAGGCGCCGAGAATGATGGTAAAGAACGCCTGCGCCTGCAGCACCAGCGAGGCCAGACCGGCCGGCATCCCGAACTTGATGGCGCAGAAGAGAAACGCGAACTGGCCAAAGCTGATGGTCAGGCCATAGCCCAGCAGCAGCTTTAACGGGATCTTCGGACGGGCGACGAAAAAGAGCGCCGGGAACGCGACCAGCAAAAAACGTAAACCGGCCAGCATCAGCGGCGGCATGTTGTGCAACCCCAGCTTGATGACCACAAAATTGAGCCCCCATACTACGACCACCAGCAACGCCAGCAGCCCGTCTTTACGCGTCATACCCTGCCCCTGAATTATTAATTATTTGTTAACAGTTCAAGGTAACAGAAAAAAGCGCGCGGCGAGAAGATCATTAATTATGGCAGTCAGGCGAAGCACTTACGGATAAATTAGGTGCTATACAAGCCCCTTATGTCATGGTAATCCTGTTAACACACGTCTAAAAAAAGCATAAGCAACTGTCGGGCAGGAATATGAAACCATCTCTCAGGCGCTCAACCGCAGCGCTGCTGGCGTCGTCATTGTTATTAACCATCGGTCGGGGAGCAACGCTGCCGTTCATGACCATTTATCTCACGCGCGTCTACAGCATGAGCGTCGAGAATATTGGTTATGCACTGACGATTGCGCTGACTATCGGCGTGGTGTTCAGCCTGGGATTTGGCATTCTGGCCGATAAGTTTGATAAAAAGCGCTACATGCTGATTGCGATCGTGGCCTTTATCGCGGGGTTTGTCGCGATCCCGCTGGTCGATAACGTCACGCTGGTGGTGCTGTTCTTTGCGCTGATCAACTGCGCCTATTCCGTCTTTTCGACGGTGCTGAAGGCCTGGTTCTCCGACGTGCTCACCGCAAGCCAGAAAGCGCGCGTCTTCTCGCTTAACTACAGCTTTCTGAACATTGGCTGGACGATCGGGCCGCCGATTGGCACCCTGCTGGTGATGTACAGCCTGCAGCTACCGTTCTGGCTGGCAGCCTTCTGCGCCGCGCTGCCGCTCGGATTCATCCATTTCTTCGTGCAGAAAAGCGTTGCGCTGGATNCCGCNGAGGAGAANATGCCCTGGCAGCCGTCGGTACTGCTGAAAGACCGCGCGCTNTTCTGGTATACGCTCTCCGGCCTGCTGGCGTCATACGTCGGCGGATCGTTCGCGACCTGCATTTCGCAATACGTTCTGGCCGCGCATGCAGACAGTAATTTCGCCGAAAAGGTGGTCGCCGTGGTATTGCCCGTCAACGCCGCCGTGGTGGTGACGCTGCAATATGCGCTGGGCCGCAAGATCTCTGCCAGCAATATTCGCCCGCTGATGACCCTCGCCACCCTGTTTTTTATCGTGGGACTGGGTGGCTTTATGCTCTCCGGGGAAAACCTGGTTTACTGGGGCATCGCTGCCGCCATCTTTACCCTGGGTGAGATTATCTATGCACCGGGTGAATACATGCTGATCGACAACATTGCCCCGCCGGGGATGAAGGCAAGCTATTTCTCCGCGCAGGCGCTGGGCTGGCTCGGCGCGGCGGCAAACCCGATGATCACCGGTATTATCCTGACCAACCTGCCGCACTGGTCGCTATTTGTCATCATGATGGTTGCCATCGTCATGGCGTGGCTGATGATTTTGCGTGGGATGAGCGTGAAGGCGTGGTGTGAAACGCCCAACGTGGCGTAGCGCTTCCAGGCCGGGTGAGGCGTAGCCGCCACCCGGCAATAAAGCATCAGTGGTGCAGCATTTCCTCTACCACCTGCTCTTTGTACATCTCATTCGGATAATAGGTCGGCCAGTTATCCATCTCTTTCAGCAGCGCCTCGTGGGAGGTGTTGCCCATGAAAATGTGGAAGTGCGAAGAGGCCTTCGGGGCGATGGTGTGGTCGCTGAACTGAACAAACTTCGGTGCCTTGCTGCCGGCATCCTTACACTCAAACAGGTAGCGAACGCCTTTTTTTCCCGATGCGTAGGTCAGTATTTTGTAGCCGCTGTAATCATACTGACAGCGGCTGACCGCTTTGCCCTTATGAAATTCCATCACGTTGTTTTCGATGCCGATAGCATCCACGTCCGTCGCATAGCCCTTGCGGTAGTACGCTTTCACCTCGTCAAAGGTTTTGCTTTTGTCTTTCTGCGCTTTCTGTTTAAACACCGGATCCAGCGAACCGTCCAGCAGGAACGGATAGACCGACTGCCAGGTTCCGTCCCAGTCAGACAGCGCTCTGTCCTTCACGTCCTTATCCTCAAACACGCCGTTCGCCGCCCTCTGTTCCGCTTCGGTCATCTGATGGCCGTGCGAGTGAGCAAACAGCTGGCCGCTGACCAGCAGCGCCCCCAGAGTCATGGCAAATTTCCCAAAATGTGCAGCCAACATAACACCCTCATTCCGTTTTATAAGAATGCGGATGTTATATTATAACATTTTAAATCGCAACCAATCCGCGAACGCCCTCCTGCTCCATGTTTTCACCCCGGCCGCGCTGGATAATGGTGCCGCGCGACATCAGCAGATAGCTGTCGGCCAGCTCGGCGGCAAAGTCGTAAAACTGTTCGACCAGCAGGATCGCCATGTCGCCTCGGTTCGCCAGGGTGCGGATCACCTGTCCAATCTCTTTAATCACCGATGGCTGTATGCCTTCGGTCGGCTCATCGAGAATCAACAGCTGCGGACGGCTCGCCAGCGCGCGACCAATCGCCAGCTGCTGCTGCTGTCCACCGGAGAGATCGCCCCCGCGGCGGTGCTTCATCTCTTTAAGCACCGGAAACAGCTGCCAGATCTCATCCGGAACCTGCTTCGCCTCGCGGGCGGAAAAACGCGACAGCCCGAGCAGAAGATTCTCTTCCACGGTCAGGCGCGGGAAAATCTCGCGGCCCTGCGGGACGTACGCCACGCCAGAGTGCACCCGCTGGTGCGGCTTGCTGTGGGTGATTTTTTTACCCTGCCAGATAACCTCTCCGGTTTTCGCCGGGATCAGCCCCATCAGACACTTCAGCAGCGTGGTTTTCCCGACGCCGTTGCGCCCCAGCAGGCAGGTGACTTCTCCGGTGACGGCCTCAAAACTCACGCCGCGCAGGATATGGCTGCCGCCGTAATACTGATTCAGTTCGTTAACCTGTAACATCATCGCTCCTTAGCGCCCCAGATAGACCTCAATCACCTGCTCGTTAGCCTGCACCTCGCGAAGCGAGCCTTCCGCCAGCACGCGTCCCTGATGCAGCACCGTGACGTGGTCGGCGATGGTCTCAACAAAGCCCATATCGTGCTCCACCACCATCAGGGAGTGCTTACCCGCCAGCGTTTTGAACAGCTCGGCGGTGTATTCGGTTTCCGCGTCGGTCATCCCGGCGGCCGGTTCATCCAGCAGCAGCAGGTGNGGGTCCTGAACCAGCAGCATACCGATCTCCAGAAACTGTTTTTGCCCGTGCGAAAGCAGCCCGGCGCGNCGGTCGCGCTCGCNGCTAAGGCGCAGCAAAACCAGCATCTCATCGATGCGGTCGCGCTGTTCACCGTTGAGTTTTGCCCGCAGGCTCGCCCAGACGGATTTATCGGTTTTCATGGCGATCTCCAGGTTTTCCCACACCGTCAGCGCTTCAAAAACCGTGGGCTTCTGGAATTTACGGCCGATCCCCTGGCGGGCAATGGCCGCGGGCTCCAGCGCGGTCAGGTCGATAGACTGATCGTAAATCGCCCTGCCGCTCTTTGGCCGCGTTTTGCCGGTGATGACGTCCATCAGCGTGGTTTTACCGGCGCCGTTAGGGCCAATCACGCAGCGCAGCTCGCCCACGCCGATATTCAGCGACAGATCGGTCAGGGCCTGAAATCCGTCAAAATTGACGTTAATGGCCTCAAGCTGCAGCACCGGGTCGGTCTGTTCACGGTAACGATCGCCCGGCAACTGGCGGGTAAATAACCCTTCGGCTGGCTGCATTATTTATCTCCCTTTCGAAACAGACCGTAGACGCCGCGCGGTAAAAACAGCGTGACGGCGATGAAAATCAGCCCCAGGAACAGCTGCCAGTATTCCGGCATCGCGACGGTGAAGAAACTCTTGGCGCCGTTCACCAGCGCCGCGCCAATCACTGGCCCGACCAGCGTGCCGCGCCCGCCCAGCGCCACCCAGATCGCGGCTTCAATCGAGTTGGTCGGCGACATTTCGCCGGGGTTAATTATGCCCACCTGCGGGACGTACAGCGCCCCCGCCAGGCCGCACAGCACGGCGGAAAGCGTCCATACCAGCAGCTTGAACCCGCGCGGATCGTAGCCGCAAAACGTCAGGCGGTTTTCGGCGTCGCGAACGGCGGTCAGGATGCGGCCAAACTTGCTCTTCGCCAGGGCAAATCCGGTGCCTAACGCCAGAAGCAGCAACAGCACGGTCGCCAGAAACAGCGCGATACGGGTGGTCGTTTCCGTTACCGAAAACCCGAGCAGCGTGGTGAAGCCGGTAAAGCCGTTATTGCCGCCAAAACCGGTTTCGTTGCGAAAGAACAGCAGCATCCCGGCATAGGTCAGCGCCTGGGTCATAATCGAGAAATAGACCCCTTTGATCTTTGAACGGAAGGCGAACCAGCCGAACACCAGTGCCAGCAGGCCCGGCACCATCACAATCAGCACCAGCGCCCAGGCAAAATGCTGGGTTCCCCACCAGAACCACGGCAGCTCGCTCCAGGAGAGAAACGACATAAACGCAGGAAGACCGTCACCCGCAGCCTGACGCATCAGGTACATGCCCATCGCGTAGCCGCCCAGGGCGAAGAAGATGCCGTGCCCAAGAGAGAGCATCCCGGCGTAGCCCCACACCAGATCCAGCGCCACCGCAACGATGGCATAGCAGAGGATCTTGCCAATCAACGTCAGCATCCAGGTCGACAGCGCCAGCGGATGCGTCGCAGGCAGTAAGGCGAAAAACGGTAATATCAGCAGACACACCACCATCAGGCTACCTGCAAGTTGCGTTGTGCGCGGCGCTTTGCGCGCCAGCGTTAAGGTCAGCGGCTGGCTCATCAGTCAATCACCCTCCCTTTCAGCGCAAACAGCCCCTGAGGGCGTTTTTGAATAAACAGCACGATCGCCACCAGAATCACGATCTTGCCCAGCACCGCCCCCATCTGCGGTTCAAGAATTTTATTGAAAATACCCAGACCAAACGCCGCGGCCACGCTGCCTGCCAGCTGGCCTACGCCACCGAGCACGACCACGAGGAAAGAGTCGATGATGTAGCCCTGACCCAGCTCCGGCCCGACGTTACCGAGCTGCGATAGCGCCACGCCGCCTAACCCGGCAATTCCTGAGCCAAGCCCAAACGCCAGCATATCGACGCGGCCTGTCGGTACCCCGCAGCAGGCGGCCATGCTGCGGTTCTGCGTCACCGCACGCACGTTGAGCCCCAGACGGGTTTTATTCAGAATGAGCCAGGTAAAGAACAGCACCAGCAGCACGAAGCCCAGCACCACAATGCGGTTCCACGGCAGCGTCAGGTTGGCAAAAACCTGCACCCCGCCGGACAGCCATGCCGGGTTGGCCACCTCCAGGTTCTGGGCGCCAAAGGTCATGCGCACCAGCTGGATGAGCATCAGGCTGATCCCCCACGTTGCCAGCAGCGTTTCCAGTGGGCGACCGTACAGATGGCGGATCACGGTGCGCTCCAGCACCATCCCGATGCCCGCCGTCAGGCAGAACGCCACCGGAAGCGCGATAACGGGATAGAGCGCCAGCCACTGGGGCGCAAGCCCGACCATTGCCTGCTGCACCATCCAGGTGGCATACGCCCCCAGCATCAGCATCTCACCGTGCGCCATATTGATGACGCCCAGCAGGCCGTAGGTGATGGCAAGCCCGAGCGCCGCCAGCAGCAGCACCGACCCCAGAGAGAGCCCCATAAACGCCTGGCCCAGCAGATCGCCCCACATCAGTCGATGCTGGATCTGGCTCAGACTCTNCTGCGCGGCGGCGCGCACCCCGGCATCCGGCTCTGTCTGTGCCTGGGTAAACGGGGTAAGTCTGGACTCCACGTCCGGATCGTCGGANTGCCCTAATAACTCGACGGCCTTGCGGCGCACCTCTGCCTGCGGGCTGGCTAGCTGGAGNTTCGCCACCGCCAGTAAAAGCGCCTGACGTGCCACCGCGTCCGTTTCATCGTTTACCCGCTTTTCCAGAAAAGCGAGCATTCCGGGCTGGGCATCACGCTGAAGCTGACGGGCTGCGGCCCGCCTTTCTGTGACACTGTCACTCACCAGCTGATGCGTAGCGATAGCCGTGGCGGCCAGCACGCGCAGCCGGTTGGTCAGACGAACGGCTTTGGCTGCCCCTTCGATCGACTTAGCGTCACCGAGCGACACCATTTGACCGCTGCGCTGCGTAAAGGCGTGCTTTTGGCTGTCGGTATAGAGGTTTTCTTTTTGCAGTGCCTGCAGCAGCGGCAGCCTCGAGGCGTCCGGCGCAGCGGCCCACTGCGTCAGCAACTCTGCCTGCTGGCTGCGGCTGGCGGCAACAAAACGATCGGCATCCGATGCCTGCGCCATCCCTGGCAGCAGTCCGGAAAGCCATACAAGAGCGATGAACATGCGCATGGCGTTCATGACGTTTCTCCCTGGTGATGGCTTAGTTGCTGGCGGTTTTCATCGGCTGGTCGGGCTTTTTATCGTTACCGGCGATGAACGGGCTCCACGGCTGGGCGCGTACCGGCTGTTCAGTCTGCCACACCACGTTGAACTGGCCGTTGCCTTCGATTTCGCCGATCATGACCGGCTTATGCAGATGGTGGTTGGTGGCATCCATGGTGAGCGTAAAGCCTGACGGCGCCTTAAAGGACTGACCGGCCATCGCCGCACGCACTTTATCCACGTCGGTTGTGCCCGCTTTTTCCACCGCCTGCGCCCACATATGGATCCCCACGTAAGTCGCTTCCATCGGGTCGTTGGTCACCACGGTATCGGCGTTCGGCAGCTTGTGCGCCTTCGCATAGGCTTTGTAATCCGCCACGAAGGCCTGGTTGGTCGGGTTATCCACGGATTCAAAGTAGTTCCACGCCGCGAGGTTGCCGACCAGCGGTTTGGTGTCGATCCCGCGCAGCTCTTCTTCTCCCACGGAGAACGCCACCACCGGCACGTCGGTCGCCTTCAGCCCCTGGTTAGCCAGCTCTTTGTAGAACGGTACGTTGGAATCGCCGTTGATGGTCGACACCACGGCGGTTTTGCCGCCCGCGGAGAATTTCTTGATGTTAGCGACAATGGTCTGGTAGTCGCTATGACCGAACGGGGTGTAAACCTCCTCGATGTCCTTATCCTCCACCCCTTTCGAATGCAGGAAAGCGCGCAGGATCTTGTTGGTGGTGCGCGGGTAAACATAGTCCGTACCCAGCAGGAAGAAGCGCTTCGCCGCGCCGCCGTCTTCGCTCATCAGGTATTCCACCGCCGGAATGGCCTGCTGGTTTGGAGCCGCGCCGGTATAGAAGACGTTTGGCGACATCTCTTCGCCTTCATACTGCACCGGATAAAACAGCAGACCGTTCAGCTCCTCGAAGACCGGCAGCACGGATTTGCGCGATACCGACGTCCAGCAGCCGAATACCACCGCCACTTTATCCTGACTTAACAGCTGGCGCGCCTTCTCGGCAAACAGCGGCCAGTTTGAGGCGGGATCCACCACCACCGGCTCCAGTTTTTTACCCAGCACGCCGCCTTTGGCGTTGATCTCGTCGATGGTCATCAGCGCGACGTCTTTCAGCGGCGTTTCGGAGATGGCCATGGTGCCGGAAAGAGAATGCATGATCCCCACTTTGATGGTATCGGCCGCCTGCACGCCAAAACTCATTCCCATCGCCACGACGGACGCGGATAACGCAAAGGCTTTTAATAAGGTACGACGCTGCATATTTTCACTCCTGAAAAAGAACGCTGTGCGAAAACGTCCGTTACGGCGTGGACGCGGAAAAAAATGTGTCAGCGAAGCAGGAGCAAAAAGGATGCCAGAATGGAGGTAGCGCTATTTCTGGAGGGGGAACGCGGGATGTAAAGAGAACGTCTCAGAATGGCACAGCGCTGCACTTTTATAATGCAGCGCTGTGGAAGAGGCTTTACCAGACTTCGCTGGCGATCTGCGTGACCAGACGGACTTTATCCCACTGCTGGGATTCGCTCAGGCTGTTGCCCTCTTCGGTAGAGGCAAAGCCGCACTGCGGGCTGAGGCAAATTTGCTCTTTTGCCACGTATTTCGCCGCCTCTTCCAGACGGGCTTTAATCCCCTCCGGGTTCTCCAGCTCGCCGTTTTTCGTGGTGATCAGGCCCAGCACCACCTGCTGCTTGCCCGGGCGAATGAAGCGCAATGGCGCGAAATCCCCGCTGCGGTCGTTGTCGTATTCAAGGAAGAACGCGTCAACGTTGACCGTGCCGAACAGTACTTCCGCCACCGGCTCATAGCCGCCTTCGGAAATCCAGGTTGAACGGAAGTTACCGCGGCAGACGTGCAGGCCGATGGTCAGATCGTCCGGCTTGCCTTCCAGAGCCTTGTTCAGAACGCGGGCATAAATGCGTGCCAGCTCATCGGCATCATCGCCGCGCTCGCGGATCTGACGGCGCTGATCGTCCGAACAGAGATAGGCCCAGACGGTGTCGTCCAACTGCAGGTAACGGCAGCCCGCGTCGTAAAATGCGCGGATGGCGTCGCGCCAGGTGGTCGCCAGATCGTCGAAATAGTCATTCAGATCCGGGTAGACCGTCGCATCGATGTCTTTACGGCCGCCGCGGAAATGGAGCACGCTCGGGCTGGGAATGGTCATCTTCGGCTGAGCATTGCCGCTGATGCTTTTCAGATAGCGGAAATCTTCGAGCATCGGGTGGTCGCCAAAGCCCAGCTTGCCGGTCACGCGCACGCCGTGGGCTTTGGTTTGTACTCCGTTGAACTGAATGCCCTGCTGTGAATCGTAACGCTCAACGCCCTGCAGACCGTCGAAGAAGTCGAAGTGCCACCAGGCACGGCGAAATTCACCGTCGGTGACCACATGCAGACCGCACGCACACTGCTGCTCAACGACGTGGCGAATGGCATCATCCTCTACCGCGCGAAGCTGTCCGGCGTCAATTTCGCCGCTGGCGAACTTCAGGCGAGCCTCTTTGATGGCATCCGGGCGTAAAAAACTGCCGACTACATCGGCGCGGTACGGGGCGTGCTGTCGTTGCATGGAAATCTCCTAAGTCTGCTGGCGATAATTGCCAGCAGTGATAATTCATTATTTGAAGATTTAGACTTCTGGATGTCTAAATGTCCAAAAAAGATGTCATACCTGTTCTGTTCCGGCAAACGAGAAAATTTCACGGGTGTTGAAAAAAATTCATCTTCACAGGGCGACGGCGGTTTCGCTGCTGGCAAAGGCGAACTTTTCATCCTCCCAGCCGGTGATCCCCCCGAGCATGATTTTGACCGGCAGCCCGAGGCGCGCCAGCTTCAGCGCGGCTCTGTCCGCGCCGTTACAGTGCGGCCCTGCGCAGTAAACGACGAACAGCGTGCCTTCAGGCCATTGGGCCATGCGCTCGGCGGTCATCTGGCTCCGCGGCAGGTGCAGTGCGCCAGGCACGTGACGGCGGGCAAACTGCTCCGGGCTGCCCACCACGTGCAGCAGCACGAAGTCCTGCTCATTATTGGCGATGGCGTGGTGCACATCGGCACAGTCGGTTTCAACGCTCAGGCGGCGCAGAAAATGGGTAACGGCTTCCTGCGGCTCGGCAGCCGGAAATTCAGTAACATAGCTCATGATCCTTCCTCATCTTTGGCGTTTGTGTTAACACTACTCTATCCACAAATTCAGCCCGTGAATGCGTTCGCTTATGCCAGAAAACAGCAAAAAGATGACAAACTTAAGACAAATTGCCCGCCCGCAGGTGATCGTGCTGGCGTATGACGGTCTGTGTACCTTTGAGTTTGGCGTAGCGGTGGAGATCTTCGGCCTGCCGCGTCCTGAGCTGGGCGATGAATGGTATCGTTTTGCGGTGGCGAGCGTGGACAGCGGTGAACTTTGGGCAACTGGCGGGATCCGCATCGTTACCGATGGTGATTTAAGCCTGCTTGCGTCTGCGGACCTGATTGTGGTTCCCGGCTGGCGGGGGCTGGATTCAACGGTTCCGGACGCGCTCTGCGAGGCACTACGCCAGGCCAGCGCGCGAGGATGCCGGCTGCTCTCCATCTGTTCGGGGGTGTTTGTGCTGGCCGCTACGGGGCTGCTGAACGGCCGCAAAGCCACAACCCACTGGCGCTACATCGACGCGCTTAAAGCCCGTTATCCAGACATCGACGTGGTTGAGGATGTGCTCTACCAGGACGAAGGCGATATTCTGACGTCCGCCGGCAGCGCGGCGGGAATCGATCTCTGTCTGCACGTTGTGCGGCGGGATTATGGCATGGAAACCGCCAACAGCGTGGCGCGTCGGCTGGTCATTCCCCCTCACCGGGATGGTTCACAGCCACAACAGCTGAGCCGCCCGGTAGCCCAGCTGCGGGAAAGCCAGCGTCTCGGCCAGCTGTTTGACTTTCTGCACACGCATCTTATCGAGGCGCACAGCGTCGACTCCCTGGCGCGTCGGGTCGGAATGAGCCAGCGCACCTTCCTTCGTCGTTTCGAGGCGGCAACGGGGACGACGCCCGCACGCTGGTTAATCAATGAACGCCTGCTGAGAGCAAAAGATTATCTGGAAAGCAGCCGGTTGAGCATCGACAGCATCGCTGAACAGACCGGGTTTGGTCAGGCGTCGACACTGCGTCATCATTTTCGCCAGCAGTTCGCGCTTTCCCCGGCTCAGTACCGCAAACAATTTTCACGTCCGGGTACTGCCCGCTGAGGCGTTATTTTTATGGCTACACTGGCACACGGAGCACCTGATGGTCACTACACACGTTTTTATCGCGGTTAGTCTTGATGGCTACATCGCCCGACAGAATGACGATATCGACTGGCTGCTGCAGCGCGACGATCCCACAGAAGATCATGGCTATGAGACGTTCATCGCGGACAAAGAGTGGATCGTGATGGGCCGGGGTAGCTATGAAAAGGTACTGACCTTTGACGCATGGCCTTATGAACGGCCCGTGCTGGTGCTCTCCCGACAGCTGGCCGGTACGCCCGTGCCGGAGGCGCTGAAGGGAAAAGTGCAGTTCTCTTGCCGCACGCCAAAGGAGGTGCTGGACGATCTCGCTGCGCAGAACGTTCATCGGGTCTATCTCGATGGCGGACAGGTGATCCAGTCATTCCTGCGCGAAGGGCTGGTGGCCGATATGGTGATCACGACCGTTCCTGTCCTGCTCGGAGCGGGAAAACCGCTGTTCGGAACCCTTCCTCAGGATATCGATTTAACGCTTGTATCAAGCCGCAGTTTCCCTTCGGGTCTGGTGCAGTCACATTATCGGCTGATGCCATAAAACCATCGCGACGGCCTGCGCAAAAAAAAACCGCCAATAACTGGCGGTAAATGCTTGCATGGATAGATTTGTGTTTTGGTCTCTACGTCCCGACACTCCGTGGCCGGGCTGCGGATCCCTTACAACCTAACACCTGTTGTCTTAACGAACGCTAAACAACCTTATTAACCTGCATGAGTATTGATCTGCAAATAACGCATAAGCCCCTGCTCAGCGCTCTGTTTTGCGTCGTCATTAAGGGCTTCAAGATAAAAGGAACGGGCGACACCATAAGGTGCTTTTTCAGAGGGATACACCGCAAACTGGAATGTTTTTCCTCTTGCATGATGAGTACAATCTAATTCCCAGCGCCGATCGTTTATTTTTTTGCTGGAGCAGGCAACGCCACCATAATCGCTGGTTAAATAGGAACCCACGCGAATTTCCGCAGAACGAATATATTCTGGTTCGTCATTAGCTGCATAACGAATCCCCGCAGCGGTCACAACAGCAACCGCCAGAAGCGCAAGCGCTATTATTTTTTTCATTTAGAAATGACCTGTTCCTTAGCCAGAGACTNACTATTATATAAGGTTTATCCTTAATGCAAATATCTAATTGAGGTCCAGAAATGGTACTTTACAAAGCGTCATGGTTTTTTTAGGAAATATCTTAACCGTAATTCCGAACCCACATTATTTGACATTTTCTTTTCGCTAATTTTAATTTTTGAATAATAACCCTAAAAAATAATCGACATGATTATCCCGCATTCTTTTTCAGCGGTGAATCCATGATTAAAAAAGGGTTATCTTTCGTCATGCTTATCTGTGCGCTGTTTTCCGGCCAGCTTATGGCCGGGCACAAAGGACACGAATATTTATTGGTCAAGAATGTGGCGCATCAGCTTCGTCATGAAGCCGACAGCGATGAGTTGCGAAGCGCTGCGGAAGAGTCGGCGGAGGGTTTGCGCGAGCACCACCTGTGGCAGAAGTCGCGCAAACCGGACACGCACGTTCGGTAATTAGCTGCCCTTGCGTTTCGGCAGCGTTTTCATCAGATCGTCCGGACTGACGGACGCCACGATGCTGCCGGGCTGCGGCATTTTGAAGATGTGGTTTTTCATCTTACCAATCACATGCATTTCACAAGGACGGCAGTCGAACTTGAGGGTCAGAACCTCATCGCCGTTTACCAGCTGCATGGGGGTGGCCTTCCAGCTCTTAATGTTCCCTTTCGCCTGCTTAGGACACAGGTTAAACGCAAAGCGCAGGCAGTGCTTGGTGATCATCACCGGCACATCGCCCTTCTCTTCATGCGCTTCATAGGCTGCGTCGATCAGCTGCACGCCGTGGCGATGATAGAATTCACGCGCTTTATGGTTGTAGACGTTGGCGAGGAAGGATAAATGGGTGTCCGGGTAGACTGGCGCAGGTACGGTTTCCGCTTTACGGCTTCCGCGCGGATACTGCGCCAGGCGCGCGGCATCCAGCATCTCTGCCGTTTCGCGGCGGAACTGGTTAAGCAGGCTGTTCGGCACGAACAGCGCGTCCGGCAGCGCCACGTCGATCGCACGCGCGTAGTAGATCGTCTGGCCCAGCTTCGCCACGCCATCCTTCAGGCTGTTAAGCGCTTTTTCGGCATTGTTTGCCACCTCGAAATGACCATCGAGCGTATGCGTCACGCTGATGCCATCTTCGCAGGTCATGGTCAGAATCAGCTGCTCTTCCCAGCCGCCCAGCTCAATATCCACGGCGATACGGCGTTCGCTGGAGGTTTTAAGCAGCGCCTGCTGCCAGTTATGATCGAGATTACGGTTAAGCGCCGCGTTCGGCCGCGCCTTGTAGAGATCGGCGGGCATTTCATTCGGCCAGACGCGGTAGCGGTTCTCGCCGGTTTTCTCGACCGTATTGGCACGGAAGCCTACGACCTCACGCTTAATCATCACGTTAAGGCCATCTCCGTTCGCCAGCGGTTCCGTCACTTCGACATCAAGGTGATCTTTCGCCACTTTCAGCACTTCGCCCACCGGTAAACCGATAAACTTCGGTGAGTCAAACGCGCCGATATCCCCTTTACGGGCATTCACAAAATAGTCCGTGCTGCCGCGGTGGAACGTTTTGTCCGTCGACGGAAT
>Ga0058691_1001211_pt1 | contig 14290 bp, 14 predicted proteins | sample AgamicAtPrz_FD_55051 | JGI IMG/M metagenome (GOLD analysis project Ga0058691, IMG submission 55051) | Agave microbial communities from Guanajuato, Mexico - At.P.rz | ecosystem: Host-associated > Plants > Phyllosphere > Phylloplane/Leaf | place: Guanajuato, Mexico | collected 2012-05-28
CCGGCCGCGCACGACGCGCTCGCGGGCTGGCAGGTGGTGAAGCACGGCAAGGCCGGTGCGGTTCACTATCATTTGCTGCGGCGCGAAAATGATGAATAATGCGCGTTCCATACGAGGCGGCGCGCCGCAAAGGCGACGCATGCCCATCTCGGCAGCGGCGCGTGCATCGCACGGCTGCCATCCCGTTTGCGTGATGACAGGAGGAGCGACATGGTAGTCGCCGTGTATCCCGGTACGTTCGATCCGCTGACGCGCGGGCACGAAGACCTCGTGCGGCGTGCGTCGAGCATTTTTGATACGCTGGTGGTGGGCGTTGCCGACAGCCGCGCGAAAAAGCCGTTTTTCTCGCTCGAAGAACGTCTGACGATTGCGAACGAGGTGCTCGGCCATTATCCGAACGTGAAGGTGATGAGTTTCACCGGCCTCCTGAAGGATTTCGTCCGCGTCAACAATGCGCGCGTGATCGTGCGCGGGCTGCGCGCCGTGTCCGATTTCGAATACGAGTTCCAGATGGCGGGGATGAACCGTTATCTGCTGCCCGACGTCGAGACGATGTTCATGACGCCGTCCGACCAGTACCAGTTCATCTCGGGGACGATCGTGCGCGAAATCGCGCAATTGGGCGGCGACGTCAGCAAATTCGTGTTTCCGTCCGTCGAGAAGTGGCTGACCGAGAAAGTCACGGCGATGGGAGGCCCGGCCGCGTGACGCGGCGCCGGCCGATTTCGTTGCGAAGCGGCCGGTGGCCTGAAGAAGTGAGATCAGTATGGCTTTGATGATTACCGACGAGTGCATCAATTGCGACGTGTGCGAGCCCGAGTGCCCGAACGGCGCGATTTCGATGGGCCCGGATATCTACGTGATCGACCCGAACAAGTGCACCGAGTGCGTCGGCCATTTCGACGAACCGCAGTGCCAGCAGGTGTGTCCGGTCGAATGCATTCCGCGCGATCCGCAGCATGACGAATCGCACGCGCAATTGATGGAGAAGTACCACGCGTTGATCGCCGTGAAGGGCGACGACGCATCGTGACCCTGCGCTGACGCGCCCGCCGATCGACGAGCGCGCGCCGCGCTTTCAGGATCGGCGCCGCCCGGCGCCGGTTCTTCCGTGTCAGCCCAGCAGCTCGCGCAACGCCGCGACGAGCGCATCGCATTCGGCGTCGGTGCCGACGGTGATGCGCAGATGCTGGTCGATCCGCGGCAGCCGGAAGTGCCGCACGAAAATTTCCCGTTCCTTCAGCTTCGCCGCGATCGCGCCCCCGTCGTGCGCCGGATGGCGCGCGAACACGAAATTCGCGGCCGACGGCACGATCTCGAAGCCGAGCGCGTCGAGCGCATGCGTGAGCCGCGCGCGGCTGTCGATCACGCGCCGGCAAGTCGCGTTGAAATGGTCGGTGTCTTCGTACGCGGCCTGCGCGGCGACTTGCGCGAGCCGGTCGAGCGGATACGAGTTGAAGCTGTCCTTCACGCGGTTCAGCGCGTCGATCAGCGCCGCATCGCCGAATGCGAAGCCGACGCGCATGCCCGCGAGCGAGCGCGCCTTCGACGTCGTATGCACGACGAGCAGGTTCGGGTGGCGGTCGATCAGCGTAATCGCCGACTGCGCGCCGAAATCGACGTACGCTTCGTCGATCACGACGACCGACGACGGGTTCGCGGCCGCGATCCGCTCGACGTCCGCGAGCGGCAACGCGCGCCCGGTCGGCGCATTCGGGTTCGGAAACAGCACGCCGCCGGCGTCGTCGAGATAGTCGTCGACGCGGATCGAGAAATCGTCCGCGAGCGGCACGACCGTGGTCTCGACGCCGTACAGGCGCGCGTAGGTCGGATAGAAGCTGTACGTGATGTCGGGAAAGCGCAGCGGCCGGTCGTGCTTGAGCAGCGCCTGGAACGCGTGCGCGAGCACCTCGTCGGAGCCGTTGCCGACGAACACCTGGTCGGGCCTGATGCGGTGATGGGCCGCGACCGTCTCGCGCAGCGCGCGTGCGACCGGGTCGGGATAGCGGCGCAGCGTGTCGCCGGTGTCGCCGAGTTCGCGTGCGATCGCCGCGACGACGCGCGGNGACGGCGGATAGGGATTCTCGTTGGTGTTCAGCTTGACGGGGTGCGCGAGCGCGGGCTGTTCGCCCGGCACGTAAGGCACNAGTTGCTGAACGACGTCGCTCCAGTAACGGCTCACCGCTTGGCTCCTGTCGGGCAAAACGTCCAGATTACCGCATGTGNGCGTCGCGGTGGGGCNGGCGAGGCCGCGCGGTTGCGCCGGCCGGCCGATGCACCGGGCCGGTGCGCGGTGCGGTCAGTTGCGATGCAGCTGCATCGTCGCGCGATCGAGTTCGCCCTTGACGACCATCGGCATCACGGCGAGTGCGCGTTCGATCGAGGCGTCGATCACGTCCTGTTCCTCGCGGCGCGGCGGTTTCAGCACGAAGTTCGCGACGTCGGGCTTCGCGCCGGCGCGCGCNCTTTCCGGAATCAGGTCGCGCGGATGGCCGATGCCGATCCGCAGCCGCCAGTATTGCTGCGANGACAGGTGCGCGGTGATGTCCTTCAGNCCGTTGTGGCCGCCGCTGCCGCCGCCGAGCTTCAGCTTCACGGTGCCGGGCGGCAGGTCGAGNTCGTCNTGCGCGACGAGGATCTGGTCGGGCAGGATCTTGAAGAATTGCGCGAGCGCGACGACCGACTGGCCGGANCGGTTCATGTAGGTNTGCGGCTCGAGCAGNTGGACTTCCTCGCCGTGCAGGCGCGCTTTCGCGTAGAAGCCGTGGAAGCGGCGNTCGTCGCGCAGCGTCGTGCCGGCTTCGCGGGCGAGCTGGTCGATCAGCCAGAAACCGGCGTTGTGGCGCGTCGCGGTGTATTCCGCCCCGGGATTGCCGAGGCCGACGATCAGTTTGATCATGACGTTTCGAAGGCGGCGGCNGCCGCCTGGGCGCANAAAAAGAAAAACCCGCCGGGCAAGCCGCGGCGGGTTGCGTCGACCGTTTCGTGAAACGGATCGATGGGGCGNGNANGCAGCCGCTTAGGCAGCCGGCGTTTCGCCTTCTGCTGCGTCCGACACGGCACCCGCCGGGACCGTCGCCGANGCGATGACCGGGTTTTCCGCGTCGACGTGCGCGACCAGCGCGACGCCCTTCGGCAGCGNGATGTCCTTCGCGTGCAGCGANTGACCGGCTTCGATCTTCGACAGGTCGACTTCGAGGAACTCCGGCAGGTCAGCCGGCAGGCACTCGATTTCGATTTCCGTCGCGACGTGCGANACGATCGCGCTCGACAGCTTCACGGCCGGGCTGACTTCNGCGTTCAGGAAGTGCAGCGGTGCCTTCGTGTGCAGCTTCTTCTTCGCGTCGACGCGNTGGAAGTCCACGTGCAGCACGAGTTGCTTGAACGGGTGGTATTGCACGTCGCGCAGCAGAACCTGTTGCGACTGGCCAGCGACTTCCAGGTCGAGGATCGACGAGTGGAAGGCTTCCTTCTTCAGTGCATGCCACAGCGCGTTGTGATCCAGTTCGATCTTTTGCGGGGCTGCTTCGCCACCGTAGACGATACCCGTGGTCTTACCGGCGTTGCGCAGGCGGCGGCTCGCACCCGTACCTTGCTGTTGGCGCTCGAAAGCGACGACTTTCATGTGATTCTCCATTTGCTGCCCGCGACCAGGCAGTAAAACGGGGCCATCAAGCGGCCCCCGATGAAACGGCCGGGGTTTCGTCTATCCCGTCCGATTGTGCAAAAAGCGAAGCGTNGCCGCTTCGCTTTCCGCGCATGCTTTGTTNCGTCGATTCGCGATCAGGATTCCGCGAACAGCGACATCACCGAATCGCCGCGGCGAATCCGCGAGAACGTCTCGGCCAGCAGGCTCGCGCTCGTCAGCGAGCGGATCTTCGAGCATGCCAGCGATTCGGCCGACAGCGGGATCGTATCGGTGACGACCAGCTCGTCCAGTTCCGATGCGGCGATACGCTCGGCGGCGCCGCCCGACAGAACCGGGTGCGTCGCGTACGCGAACACCTGCTTCGCACCGCGCGCCTTCAGCACTTGTGCAGCCTTGCAGAGCGTGCCTGCCGTATCGACCATGTCGTCCATGATCACGCAGGTGCGGCCTTCGACTTCACCGATGATGTTCATCACTTCGGCGACGTTCGCCTTCGGACGACGCTTGTCGATGATCGCGAGATCGCAGTTNAGCTGCTTCGCGAGNGCCCGGGCACGCACCACGCCGCCGACGTCCGGCGACACGACGAGCAGATCCGAATAGTTCTGCTTGCGCAGGTCGCCCAGCAGGATCGGCGTCGCGTAGATGTTGTCGACCGGGATNTCGAAGAAGCCCTGAATCTGGTCGGCGTGCAGATCCATCGTGATGATCCGCTCGACGCCGGCGATTTCCAGCATGTTCGCGACGATCTTCGCCGAGATCGCGACGCGCGCCGAACGCGGGCGGCGATCCTGACGGGCATAGCCGAAGTAGGGGATGGCAGCGGTGATCCGGCCGGCGGATGCGCGCTTGAGCGCATCGACCATGATCATCAGTTCCATCAGATTGTCGTTCGCCGGTGCGCACGTGGATTGCAGGACGAAGACGTCCTTGCCGCGCACGTTTTCCTGGATCTCGACCTGGATCTCGCCGTCGGAGAAACGGCTGACCATCGCTTTGCCGAGGGGAATACCAAGGATACTGACGACTTCCTGGGCGAGCGCGGGATTCGCGTTGCCAGTAAAGACCATCAGGCCATCATGGCTGTGGCTGCTCATCGTGCACCTGCTTCAGGCTTGGGCGGGAAATGCGGGAAAATTTTTGGCAGGGGAGGAAGGACTCGAACCCTCGCATGCCGGAATCAAAATCCGGTGCCTTGACCAACTTGGCGACTCCCCTACACTTAACTGATAACTTCACCGAACTNGTGTAGGCCGTTCGGCAAAGTAAAACTTCATGACGCGAAAGCGAAGAGCGGATGCTCGTTCAGACTCTCGGCAACTGNGCCNTTCCAACTGGCGGGCAGNTTGGCTTTCGCCGCTTCTGCCTCGTGCTTGCNGTGAAACGCNGCAAACACGCTNGCTCCGGAGCCGGTCATCCTCGCGGGGGTCACATCATACAACCATTTGACCACCTGCGCAACTTCCGCGTACTTCCTTGTTACAACTTCCTGCATATCGTTCCGACCGAAGCTATCTGGCCATTCCGCATCGCTGGTTTGCTGTGCAAGAAAGTCAGCAATTGTGACGGGCTTCGTATCTCTTGTCAACAACTCATCTGAAAATATTTCAGCGGTCGGGACATGAACGCGTGGCGTCACAACCAAGAACCAGCGAGTCGGCAATTNTACCTCAGCTAATTCTTCTCCGATACCCTCTGCGAACGCATTTTTTCCGAAAATAAAAAACGGNACGTCGGCGCCGAGTTTGACCGCGAGCGACTGGAGTTCGGCGCGCGGCANATCGAGTTGCCACAGGCGGTTCAGCGCGAGCAGCGTCGTCGCCGCGTCGGANCTGCCGCCGCCGAGGCCGGCGCCCATCGGCAGGATCTTGTCGATCTCGATGTCGACGCCGTGCGCGGTGCCCGTATGCGCTTTCAGCAGGTTCGCCGCGCGCACGACGAGATCGCTTTCCTCGGGCACGCCGGGCACGTCGGTNACGCGTGCGACGCGGCCGTCGTCGCGCCGCGTGAAGTGCAGCGTNTCGCCCCAGTTCAGCAGCTGGAATACGCTCTGCAGATCGTGATAGCCGTTCGGACGACGGCCGGTGATGTGCAGGAACAGGTTGAGTTTCGCGGGCGCCAGGCAGTTGCGCAGCGAGCGGGTCGAATCGGTCATGCGAGTATCGGGGCTTAAGCGCGCGTGCTCACTGATCGAGCACGAGCTTGATGTCGAGCGGCGGCGTCGCACGCACGAGGTTGACGCGTTTGACGCCCGTGGCCGGGGCGTCCGCGTAGGCAAGGTAGTCGATCGTCCAGCCGTCCTGGCGGAGCTGCTTGATGCGCGTGCCGTCGGCCGGGTCGCGCACGGTTTCCGCGGGCGTCGCGGGGGCGGCGGTCGGCAGCAGCCAGTAGCGCAGGCCCGCGAGCGGCAGCTCGAAGCCGAGCGTTTTCTGCATCAGGTCGCCGACGTCGGGCGCATATTGGGTCGGGCGATTCGGCAATTCGAGCGACGCCGCGCGCGGCGTCGATTTCACGACCGCGAGCGTCTGGCCGAGCGGGCTGCGCAGTTCGAGCGACACGTCGTCGCCGTGCTCCTGCCAGTCGAAGTTGCCGTACACGTTCTGCGGATTGCCGAGACGATCGTCGTACCGTACCGCGAAGCGGCCATGGTAGGCATGCGTCGCCGCCGTCTGCAGCGCGGCGCCCGCCGGCGCGTTGGCCGACGGCGGTGTGCTCGCGCAGCCGGCGAGCGCAAGCGCCGCGCCGGCCGCGGCCAGCGTGCGCTGCGCGCGGGAGGACAGGGAAAGCATCGGGAACATCTGCATCAGAGGCCGTTGATCTGCAGGCGTTTGAGCGTCTGCACGAGCGTTTCGTTGTCGGGCTCGAGCTTCTGCGCGGCGCGCCATGCGTTGCGCGCGTCGTCCTGCGCGCCGCTCTTCCACAGCACTTCGCCGAGATGCGCGCCGATCTCGGCGTTCGGCTGCAGTTCGTATGCACGCTGCAGCACCTTCGTCGCGCCGGCCGTGTCGCCCATCCGGTACTTCACCCAGCCGAGGCTGTCCATGATGTACGCGTCGTTCGGCGCGAGCGTCATCGCCTTGTCGATCAGCTTGCTGGCCTCGGGCAGGCGCTGGTTGCGGTCGGCGAGCGAATAGCCGAGCGCGTTGTAGGCCTGCGGATTGTCGGGCTGCGTACGGATCAGCTCGCGCAACTGCTTTTCCATCGTCACGTAGTGGCCGGTCTTTTCGGCCGCCATCGCGTAGTCGTAGCGCAGGTCGGGATCGTCCGGGAAGTCCTGGACGGCTTGCCCCAGGCGCGCNTCCGCTTCCGGATAGCGCTTCGCNGTGAACAGGATCGACGCATCGGTGCGCGCNACCACGGCCGCGTCGCGCGGATCNGAGATCGGCAGGTTGTCGAGCACCTTGCGCGCCTCGTCGGTCTTGCCCTGTTTCTGCAGCAGTTGCGCNCGCGTGATCTGCGCGGGCAGGTAGTGCTGGCTCGTCTGGTCGACCTTGTCGAGCCANTGCGACGCCTGCGCGTCGTTGTTCTGGTCGATCGCGATCTGCGCGAGGTAGATGTAGCCCTGGCCGACGTCGAGGTTCGGCTGCTTGTCGCCGAGCTGCACGTACTGCTTCAGGTACCCGGTCGCCTCGTCGAGTTTCTTCTGCTGGATCTTGATCAGCGCGAGCGCCATCAGCGGCGTCGGATCCTTCGCGTCGAGCTTGCGCATCGTCTCGAACTGCTTCTGCGCGTCGTCGAGGCGATCGTCGGCGAGATAGAGCTGCGACAGCGCGAGCCGCGCGTCGCGCGACTTCGGATTCTGCTGAACATACTTCTCGAACGACGCGATGCCCGCCGCGCGCTCCGCCGGCCCCATCTGCGACAGCATCAGCGCCGCCGGCAGGTAGTCGGGGCGGATCTGCAGCGCCTGCTTCAGCGATTGCGCGGCGCCGTCCTTGTCGTCGACCGCGAGCTGCTGCCGCGCGATCGCGAGCTGCGCCTCGGGGCGATTCATGTCGTTCTTCAGCATGTCCTTCAGCACCGCGAGGCCGCCGACGCGGTCGGAGCCGCGCACGAGCAGCGCCTGCAGCGCGAGGATCGCCGGGCCGCGCGTGTCGCCGGTCGCGCGGGCCAGCTCGCGCGCGAGCATCGGCTGCGCGTCGGCCGGCTTGCCGGCGAGCACCAGCAGCGCGGCGTCGACCTGCGACGCGCGGTTCGAATCCGGTGCGTACTGGCGCCACAGGTTCGCGGCGGACAGCGCGTCGGCCGGGCTCTGCGCGCCGAGCGCGATTTCGGTCGCGCGCTGCGCCATGCGCGGATCGCGCGTGTCGCGGGCAAGCGCGAGGTAGGTCTGGTAGGCCGGCGCCGGCTGGTTGCGCTGGAGCGCGACCTCGGCGGCGAGCACCTGGTAGACGATCTGGCTCGTCAGCGGCACGCCGGGGAGATTCTTCTGCTCGTCCGGCAACACATGCTCGAACGCACCCTGCGGCTCCGCGTCGTCCGATGCCGGAGCCTGCGCGTGGGCCGGAAAGGCGGTGAGGGTCCAGGCGGCAAACAGCGCGGCACCGAGTGCACGGCGGACCGGGAAGGCGCGCGCGCCGCGCACGGCGGCGGGGCGCTTCTGAAGCAGCTTCGAGGGCAGGGTCATGGAAATCCGTTCGATGTTTCAACCGATTGTAACGCGCTCGCTACAATACACGCACGATCGTGATAGGGTCCGCTTACCTGCGGAACCCCATGCGAATGCCCGAAATCGCCCGCCTCGCGTGCTGCCAGGCCGGCGATTTCGGGCATTCCCGTGTCTAATTCGGGGGCGCCGCGAGAACGGCCGTTCTCGCGGCCACGCATGCGCGTTCACTATGTAAGCAGACCGTAGCCTCAGACCCGCAAAACATGCCAGAGTTGCCAGAAGTCGAAGTCACGCGCCGGGGCATCGAGCCCTTTGTCGCGGGCCGCCGCGTCGAGCGTGTCGACGTCCGTACCGCGATGCTGCGCTGGCCCGTGCCGGCGGGGCTCGCCGAGCAGTTGCGCGCGCGCGAGGTGCTCGCCGTCGAGCGCCGCGGCAAGTACCTGCTGTTCGAAGTCGATGCCGGCTGGTTCATCGTCCATCTCGGGATGACCGGCACGCTGCGNGTGCTGCCCGCGGCCGGCGTGCCGGTCGCCGCGAAGCACGANCACATCGACTGGATCTTCGACGAATTCGTGCTGCGGTTNCGCGATCCGCGCCGCTTCGGCGCCGTGCTGTGGCACCCGCGCGAAGCNGGCGACGTGCATGCGCATCCGCTGCTCGCGAGCCTCGGCGTCGAGCCGTTCTCGCCGGCGTTCACCGGCGCGCTGCTGCATGCGCGCACGCGCGGCCGCACGGTGTCGGTCAAGCAGGCGCTGCTCGCGGGCGACATGGTCGTCGGCGTCGGCAACATCTATGCNTCGGAGAGCCTGTTTCGCGCCGGCATCCGGCCGACGACGGCCGCCGGCAAGGTGTCGCTGCCGCGCTACGAGCGGCTGGCCGANGCGGTGCGCGCGACGCTCGCCGACGCGATCGAGCGCGGCGGCAGCACGTTGCGCGATTTCGTCGGCAGCAACGGCGAAAGCGGCTACTTCCAGCTCGACTGCTTCGTCTACGATCGCGCAGGCCAGCCGTGCCGCGTATGCGGCACATCGATCCGCCAGATCGTGCAGGGCCAGCGGTCGACCTATTTCTGCCCGACGTGCCAGCGTTGAAACCCTTTTCCACGATCAGATAACTTGAAGCCGCCCCGCATCGCCCCCGCTCCGTTCCCCGTCACGCCGCTGCACCGCACGTTCGCCACGCGTCTCGTCGCGTGGCAGCGCGAGCATGGTCGTCATGACCTGCCATGGCAGAACACCCGCGATCCGTACCGGATCTGGCTGTCGGAAATCATGCTGCAGCAGACGCAGGTATCGACCGTCATTCCGTATTACACGCGTTTTCTCGACCGCTACCCCGACGTCGCCGCGCTCGCGGCCGCGCCAACCGACGACGTGATGGCGCTATGGGCGGGGCTCGGCTACTACTCGCGCGCACGCAACCTGCACCGCTGCGCGCAGGTCGTCGTCGCCGAGCACGGCGGCGCGTTTCCGGCGACGCCCGACGCACTGGCCGAACTGCCGGGCATCGGCCGCTCGACGGCCGCCGCGATCGCGTCGTTTGCATACGGCGCGCGCGCGACGATCCTCGACGGCAACGTGAAGCGCGTGCTCGCGCGGGTATTCGGCGTCGAGGGTTTTCCGGGCGAGAAGCGTGTCGAGAACGACATGTGGGCGCTCGCCGAATCGCTGCTGCCCGATGCCGCGAACGCGGCCGACGTGAGCGCGTATACGCAGGGGCTGATGGATCTGGGCGCGACGCTGTGCGTGCGCGGCAAGCCCGACTGCGCGCGCTGCCCGTTCGCGGGCGACTGCGTCGCGCGATCGACCGGCCGCCAGCGCGAACTGCCGGCCGCGCGGCCGAAGAAGGCGGTGCCGACGCGCAAGACCTGGATGCTCGTGCTGCGCGACGGCGACGCCGTGCTGCTCGAGCGCCGGCCGCCGACCGGCATCTGGGGCGGACTGTGGAGCCTGCCGCAAGCGGACGGCGATGCCGCGTTGGCCGATCTCGCGCGCGGCTTCGGCGGTGGCGGCACGGTGCCGCTCGCGCCGCTCACGCACACGTTCACGCATTTCCGGCTCGAGATCGAGCCGCGGCTGAGCGATCTGGCGGACGGCGGCGGCCTGCCGTCGCAGGCGCGGGACGCGGACACCGCATGGGTGCCGCTGAGCCGGCTCGACGCGTACGGCGTGCCGGCGCCCGTGCGCAAGCTGCTCGATGCGCTGAGCGGGCCGCTGCTGTAACGAGCGGAGAAGGAAGGGCGCGGCGCAGGCCGCGTTCGGGAAGGCGCCGGGCTGCCGCGCGCAGGAAAGGCCTTCGGGCGGGCGCGACGCGCGATGCGCGACGGATCGGGCGCGGGCGCTACAGCCAGCCGTGCCGGTCGAGCACGTGGTGCACGGCGTCGATGCGCGCGCCGACGTCCGGAAACTCCATCAGCTTCTGCCGCGCGCGCAGGTCGAGCGGCAGCAGTTCCGCGAGGCGATTCGATACCCAGCTCGGATCGTCGAGGCGGAACGGTTCGCCGAACGGCATTTTCTGCGGATCGGATTTCTTCAGCGCGTCGATGATGCGCTCGAGCACCTCGGCGCACGAACCGAACTGCGCGAGCGCCTGTTCGCCTTCGAGCGGGATGTCGTCGGGCAGCGGCTCCGCGATGCCGACCAGCAGCCCGTTGCCTTCGACGCGATACGACAGCAACTCGAAACGCTGCGTGCCGACCGCCTGCAGATACAGCATCCCGAATTCGCCGGTATCGCACTCGGTGATGCGCGCCATGCAGCCGATGGTTTCGGGCACCGACACCGCGCCGTCCTGCGCGACTTCCGGCCCGCTCTTGAGCAGGCACACGCCGAACGGTGCGTCGTCGCGCAGGCAGGCGCGCGACATGTCGAGATAGCGCGCCTCGAACACCTTGAGCGGGAGCAGCCCTCCCGGAAACAGCACCGTGTGCAGCGGAAACAGCGGCAGGTCGATCAGGGTGGTCGATAGGGAGGACATGGCGCGCGGGCGTGGGGGCGGGTGTCGCTAGGGTCGGTCGACCTCGGAGACGAGCCGCGACGACGCGTCGACATCCACTGGCGCGTCACGATGCCGCACGATCACGTTCGCNTCGCGCGCGAGGCGCGCGGCGAGCGTTTCCGCGATGAACACCGAGCGATGCTGGCCGCCCGTGCAGCCGATGGCGACGGTCAGATAGCTGCGGTTGTCGTCGCGGAAGTGCGGCAGCCATTTCATCAGGAACGCATGGATGTCGTCGATCATCTGGTGGACGATCGGCAGTGCGTCGAGAAAGGCGATGACCGGCTGGTCGAGCCCGGTGAGCGGGCGCAGCTCNTGGTCGTAGTACGGNTTCGGCAGCGCGCGCACGTCGAACATCAGGTCGGCGTCGAGCGGCACGCCGCGCTTGAAGCCGAACGATTCGAACATCACCATCAGGTCGTTGTTCTTNTGCTCGATGAAGCGCTTGACCCAGGTGCGCAGCGCGTTCGCGCGCAGCGTGCTGGTNTCGATCTGATGGCCGAATTCGGCGAGCGGCGCGACGAGCTCGCGCTCGCGCTCGATNGCNTCCTCGAGCGACGACAGCAGGCCGACGTCNGCATCGTGCGACCGCGAGCCGGACAGCGGATGGCGGCGGCGCGTTTCGGAGAAGCGCTGGATCAGCGCCTGGGTGCTCGCGTTGAGGAACAGCACGCGCACGTCGTGCTCGCGGGACAGCTCGCGGATCAGGCCGGGCATTTCNTCGAGCGACGCGCTCGAGCGCGCGTCGATCGCGACCGCGAGCCGGCGCTGGCCGTCCTGCGCNAGGTAGCGGGCGAGTTCGGGGAGCACGTGCGGCGGCAGGTTGTCGACGCAGTAATAGCCTGCGTCTTCGAGCGCGTTCAGCGCGACGGACTTGCCTGAGCCGGAGATGCCGGTGATGAGGACGATGCGCATGGGAGCAGAGAATCCTGACGTTTCATCATAGCACCGGCTCGACGCGTCGGCGTTGCGCGGCCGGCGCGTGCGGGTTACACCAGTTTGCCGGGGAACTGACTGTCGGGGTCCTTGCATCGCGAGTCGTTGCCGATCCATGAAATCGCGCAACGTGTCGATTCCGCGCAACTGCAGGATCGTGTTCCGGACGGCCGCCTCGACGAGCACCGCGAGGTTGCGGCCGGCCGCGACCTGGATCGTGACCTTGCTGATCGGCAAGCCGAGCACGTCGACGGTCTGGCTTTCGAGCGGCAGGCGCTGGAATTCGCCGTCGGGGCGCCGCACGAGCTGGACGATCAGCTTCAGCTTCATTTTCCGCCGTACCGCGGTTTCGCCGAAGATCGTCTTGATGTCGAGCAGGCCGAGGCCGCGCACTTCGAGCAGGTTCTGCAGCAGCGGCGGGCAGCGCCCTTCGACGAAATCGGGGCCAAGACGGACGAAATCGACCGCGTCGTCGGCGACGAGGCCGTGGCCGCGGCTGATCAGCTCAAGGCCGAGTTCGCTCTTGCCGAGGCCCGAATCGCCGGTCAGCAGCACGCCCATCCCGAGGATGTCGAGGAACACGCCGTGCAGCGTCGCGCGCGGCGCGAGGATGCGCGACATGTAGAGCCGCAGGCTGTCGATCACCGCGGCGGCCGACATCGGCGTCGTGAACAGCGGCGTGGACGAGCGCGTGCAGCGCAGCACCAGCTCGGGCGGCGCCGCGGCGCCGCCGGCGACGACGAGGAACGGCGGTTCGAGTGCGATCAGCTCGGCCATGTGGCGCGAGCGGTCTTCGTCGGTCTGGCGCTGGTAGTAGTCGATTTCGGCTTCGCCGAGCACCTGGATCCGGTTCGGGTGGATCAGGTTCAGGTGGCCGACGAGGTCGGCGCTGGACGTTGCGTTGCCGACCGTGTCGGCCGAAAAGCCGCGTTCCCAGCCTTCATGCCCCGTCAGCCAGCTCAGTTTCAGCGTCGCTGCGTTGTCGTCGAAGATGCTCTGGGCGTTGATGCTGGACGTATCCATGACTCTCGTCACTCCAATGGGCCGGTGCGGGCGCGCGGCGACGGACGTCGCCATGCCGGGCCGGCGCCGGGCGGCCCTGGACGGCGGCGTGTGCCGCCTCGTACGGGGAAATATTCCGCCCGGAACAACTCAAGGTTGCCACTGAGTGAGCAGGCGATGCAACTCGGCGATATCCGTTTCGTTGTGCAGACGCTCGCGTGCGTCGCGATCGGACAGCAGTTGCGCGATTTCCGACAGGATCTCGAGGTGCTGCTGGGTGGCTTGCTCGGGGACGAGCAGGAAGATCAGGAGGCCGACAGGCTGGCCGTCGGGCGCTTCGAACGGGATCGCATCGGCGAGGCGGACGAACGCGGCGAGCGGATGCTTGAGGCCCTTGATGCGGCCGTGCGGAATCGCGACACCTTCGCCGAGCCCGGTCGAACCGAGGCGCTCGCGCGCGAACAGGTTGTCCGTGACGGTGCTGCGGCCGATGCCGTTCTGATTCTCGAACATCAGCCCGGCTTGTTCGAAGACGCGTTTCTTGCTGGTGACCGAGAGGTCGATGACGACGTTCTCTATGGGCAGGATTTTGGCTAGGCGATTCATGTTGGCAGGCGATTGGGCGGCCTGGGGTCTCCTTGCGGCGGCGGACTGATTTTCCATGTTCGGCGATATCAAGGCATGTGGCATGGCAACCTGCAACGCAGCTACCGCATCCAACACCCCCCGGCGATAACCGGAACATTATAGAGCACAGCCGCGTGCGTGGCGCAGCACGGACGGACCGGTTGCACCTTCGCTCGGAATGGCAAAAAAAACGCCCGGCGAACCGGGCGGCGTGCGTGTTGCGGTGACGATTACTGCGGCGGCAGTTCGATCTGGTCGATCGACGGTTGAAGCTTGATCGGGTCGTGCGCGTGCGTTTGCAGGCGCTCCATGTGCTTGACGACCTGGCGATCCAGCTTGTCGATCAGCAGATCGATCGCGGCGTACAGGTTGCCGTTCGCGCTTTCGACGAAGATGTCCTTGCCCTTCAGGTGCAGGTTGATTTCCGCGCGCTGCTGCTTGTCCTTTTCCTTGTGGTTGTCGACCGAGAG
>Ga0058691_1001212_pt1 | contig 14287 bp, 15 predicted proteins | sample AgamicAtPrz_FD_55051 | JGI IMG/M metagenome (GOLD analysis project Ga0058691, IMG submission 55051) | Agave microbial communities from Guanajuato, Mexico - At.P.rz | ecosystem: Host-associated > Plants > Phyllosphere > Phylloplane/Leaf | place: Guanajuato, Mexico | collected 2012-05-28
TAGAGCAGGGGATTGAAAATCCCCGTGTCCTTGGTTCGATTCCGAGTCCGGGCACCACTTATTCAGAGAACCCAGCCTATGGCTGGGTTTTTGCTTTTCTGGGACCGGACTCTTCATCGAACTCCGTTCGATTATTCGCCGCCAGCGGCTCACCCCTTCGGGGCCAGCGCGACAATCGCGCTGTTCAACGCCTTCGGCGTTAGTCCGGGTCCGGGCACCACTTATTCAGAGAACCCAGCCTATGGCTGGTTTTTTGCTTTTCTGCAACCGGACTCTTCATCGAACTCCGTTCGATTATTCGCCGCCAGCGGCTCACCCCTTCCGGCCAGCGCGACAGGCGCGCTGTTCAACGCCTTCGGCGTTAGTCCGGGTCCGGGCACCACTTATTCAGAGAACCCAGCCTATGGCTGGGTTTTTGCTTTTCTGCAACCGGACTCTTCATCGAACTTCGTTCGATTATTCGCCGCCAGCGGCTCACCCCTTCGGGCCAGCGCGACAAGCACGCTGTTCAACGCCTTCGGCGTTAGTCCGGGTCCGGGCACCACTAGACGCGGTTTTTATTTATAAATTAACAGGATGCAAAGATACGTTATTTATTGAGGTATAAAAAGTAACGTTTTCACCTTCCCTTGGGGCATCAGATACCTCTAAAAAAATAACATCCCCGCCTACTTTGACAGCTAAAATCCCGTCATCTTCATAGGCTATGATCTTTCCGAACAATAAAAGATTATTTTCTACAACATCAATTTTGGGATTTTCTTGCATTGAAATATTAATATTTTTACCCCATTGAAAAATCTCATCTATATCTATTTCAACGTAATAAGTATTACCTTGTCGCGGTGGCATTCCGACCCATGTAGCCGCTCCACTACCTAAAGCTGAGCTAAACTCAACTTTATGCTCATCAACTGCAGTAATCATTATTTCTGTCATTTTAAAATTGGCACCCTTACAACAAGATTATCCACATTCATGACATTGTTTATAGGTTCCAATGTCCATATTTCTTCATGGTAACGATGTTTAGTCGGTTTACTATTCATATTCATGATTACCATAACGAATACTTCTCTTGCCGTCAGCAGATACTATCCTGTCTGGATCTGGCATCCCCGGTCCTGGAAAAGCGTTTGTATGGGGGCCAGCACCAAGGAACTCATCCCATCGATTAAGAGCATTTTCTGGTTTAACCGTTTTAGGGGCATAGGTTTCATGATGATTTCCCTGCCCAGGTAGTGCCTGATTCGGTTGATTCGTACTTGAACGATTAGTTTCAAGTTAATCCCCACGGTTCAATCCACCCCAGCGGGTTCACGCATATCGGTACAGGTTCCAGCCGCCGTTTAACCCTATCGGGTCCTGAACGATAAACCTTCCCGTTTGTGGGTCGTAATAGCGGAACAGGTTATAGTGCAGGCCGGGAGTTGATACGGCATTGCTATGCTTTTCGCAAGCATTAAAAAGAGTAAATTTTTAAAATTGGGGGAACTTAACACCCCCGATTTAAATAAATAAAATTACTTAATACAGATCCCGATACCCTTGACTTGTTGGGTATTTTGTAAAAAAAGAAATCTCTTTTTTATTTTTTATAACAATGCAAAACATCCTTTGTTTTGCATTTTTTAGCCTAAGGTCATAACTATGTATTTTCTCTTCTACTTCATCTAAAACTGATAAAGCCATCGCACTCACAATTTCATCATAATCCACAATAAGATCGTACAAAGCATCAGGGAATTTAAATTCCAATATGGTTCCTTCATGGAAATAGTCTATGTCGTTATGTTTTTCGTAATTAATTGTTGCATATATTTCATTGGTCTTATGAGAAATAACATAATCAAACATTCTACACCCCGCAATTTTTGAACCTACTGGAAAGCTTTCCTTTATTAGCACTAAATCCATCGAATCCGTCAGGATGGATTAACCTTGCATGATTTTGTCCCAAAGCTCCTTTTGAAGAAGGATCATGAATAACATCAAAACCAATTTTCCTGAGTTCTTCAGCATCAACCTCTCCAGCACTAACTGCAGGACGATTTGGAAATGCATTATTCCATATTTTCACAGCCCCATCTGCACTATCAGCTCTGATAACAGATACGCCTGGGGGATTTAATTTACCTTTGTTGATGGCATCAATTTCCCGCGGATTAAAATCGAAGTTATAAGGACCATCAAAACTAATCCTGTAAACTTTAGTTCCATCAGGAAGTGGTGCGCCTTTAACCAGAGACGTTTCAGTCAATCCTAGCAGATCAATATAACTTAAAGGATTGGGCGCATAGGTATATAAGTTCAGTCCACCACTTAACCCTATCGGGTCCTGAACAATGAAACGTCCGGTCTGCGGGTCATAATAACGGAACAGGTTATAATGCAAGCCTGTTTCGCTGTCTGCATACTGCCCGGCATAGCGCAGGGGCTGGTGCGTAACCGCGGTGTGCTGCGCCAGTCGCGTGAAGCCGTCTGTCTGGTGCCGAACTTCGCCGAAACTGCCGTACTGGCCGCTCCAGCGGAGTCTGCTTTCTTCGTCTGTCACTTCCAGTGGCGCGCCGTTCAGGTCGGTACTGAACCAGAATATCTCCCCGGTCCTGTCTTCCCGCAGATGGTCAATCCGTGCCAGCGGGCTCCATGCCTCGTTCGGGTCGTAAATATAGGTGCTGCACTGCCCGCCTTGATGCTGCTCCTGCAACAGGCGGTAACCCTGCCAGAGAAAGCGGCTTTCACTGATGCCGTGCCCGGTGGAGACCGTCTTGCGGATGCGCCTGCCGAGCGCGTCATAATGGTAGTGCGCTTCGAAGCGCCCCTGCGGTCCGGTTCCGCGCGCGGACAGAAGTCGGTTTTCGGCATCATACGTGTAGTGCTGCTCATACTGCCCGCTGCGTCTGCGGGTCAGGTTGCCCCACGTATCGTACTGCATAAACAGGTTCTGCCAGTGCTGCAGGCGATTGTCGATAACCGGCTCATCGTTCGCAGCCAGGTTATCGGCGGCATCATACGTAAAGAGCGCACTGCTGTTGCCCTGACGGGACTCATAATGCTTCAGCAGGCGGCCTTCGGCGTCGTAGCCGTAATTTATCTCGCCGCGCAGGGTGTCGCTGACGCCTGCCAGCTCGCCACGCCCGGTGTAACGGTACAGGCGCTCCAGTATCGCCTGCTCCGGCAGGGCCACCTCTGTGATAAGTGCACTGCGCTGCGCGGTACGTCTGCCGAGGCTGTCGTAGGAGCGGGACTGTTCGCGCGCGCCCTGGGTACGGGTCACTTCCCGGTGCAGACGGTCGCGGGTGAAGTCGGTGACCAGTTGTGAGCCGAAGCGGATGGCGCTGACGTGGCCGGAGCCATAGTGCAGCCAGGAGAGCTGCTGCGCGCCGGGGAGGGTCAGATTTGTCAGATTGCCCAGCGCATCCCATGCATAGCTGAGTTCGCCATTAACTCCTGACTCGCTCGTCAGGCGGCCTGCCGCATCGCGGGTAAAGACGATTTCATCCCCCTCAATGCCCAGCGCGACGCCTTCAGCCGTCGGGGTGCGCCGGATACGGGTGAGCTGGCCGTTCAGGTTGTGCTCATAGCGGTACTCCGCATGGCGCGTAGTACGCCCGGTCAGCAGGCCACTTTCATCGTAACTGAAGGTTCGTATACGCCGGGAGATGCCGCCATCGACGACAGGCCTGCCATTTTCATGCAGTTCGCTGAGGAAGCCACGACTGTCCCATATCATCTGGCGCGACGTGTTGTCCGGGCGGGTTTCGCTGAGCGGACGGCCTGCAGCGTCATACGTAAAGCGATATTCTCCGCCGTTGCCGTTTTCGAGTCTGAGCAGGTTGCCGCGCGGGTCGTAATGCCAGCGCCGGGTGCGCCCGATGCGGTCAGTTATGCTCACCGGCAGGCCGAGCAGGTTATAGTCCCAGCGCACCTCGCTCTCCAGCGGGTCGCGCCAGGCGGCAAGCTGACCGCGCGCGTTCCAGTGTAATGCCTCGCGGCTGCCGTCCGGGCGGATAACGGCAGAAAGTTGTCCTGCGCTGTTCCATTCGCGGCGGGTGATGTTCCCTTCGGCATCCTCGCTCGACAGAAGCTGCCCGAGGCGGTCATATGTATAGCGCGAGACACTGCCGGAGCAGTCGATGCGGCCTGTCAGCAGTCCCTGGCGGTTCCACTCCAGGCGCACCACTCCGCCGGTTGCATCGGTGATGCTGTCCGGTAACGGTTCTTCATCGTCCGGGTAGTGATAAGTGGTGCGGTTGCCTGCGGCGTCGGTTTCCGAAAGCAGCCGGCCCTGCAGGTCATACAGGCTCTGCTCTGCCGTACCGTCCGGCCAGACCGTGCGGGTGAGGCGGTCAGTGAGGCGGTACCAGTAATATTCCGTCCGCCGCCCGGCCGGGTCTGTCTCCTGGACCATGCGCCCGTACCTGTCCCACCGGCTCTGGCGCATGGCACCGCCCGGCAGGATGACATCACACAGTTCGCCGTCGCGGTAAATAAAGGCGCTCTTGCGGCCATCAAAGTCGGTGAAGGCGGCGACGTTGTCATCGTCATCAATCAGCCAGTGCGCCTGCGCCCCGTCATCACGGATGGCCCGGCGGGTGCCGTTGTCAAAATCATACTCAAAAGTTAGCTGCTCACCGCCGCTGTGGCGGAAAGCCGTTACGCGCGGCAGACCGGCAATCTCCTGCCAGCGGTATTCGCTCACCAGGCCATTTGCATCCTCGTGGGCGCACATCAGGCCGTCCTGCCAGCGGAAACGCCTGCGCGCACTACCGCCCAGGCCGGTCACTGAGACCAGCTGGCGCTGTTCGTCATAAGCATAACTGACCAGGCAGATCTCATCATTCAGCCAGGCGCCGGCAAGGCGGTCGCCCTCATAGCGGCAGACCACGCGCTGCCCGGCGCTGTCCGTCAGGGCATGCAGGGTGAGTTTATCGTTCCACTCGAAGAGGATATCGTTGCCGCAGGGTTCAGAAATGCGCTGCAGCAGGGAGGGTTTATCGTTCTCAAGCGGGGCGTAGTGCCAGCGTTCGCCGCTGATGTCATACACCGACCAGGTATCGTCCTGATGGTGCTCCAGCCAGCGCTTTTCAGCTTCGCAGTAGGTCCGGTAACCCTTCGCTACAAGAGGAAAGGAGACGTAATCCCCGGTCGGTGCCCGCCACACCAGCCCCTCCTGGTAACGCTCCAGACGAGTTTCCCAGAAGAGATTCCAGCCGCGACCGAGCACGCTGTCGCCCGGGTTGCCGCTGCGCCAGTAACGCTGCCAGCGCACCGGCAGACGCGACGGCAGGACGAAGTCCAGCTCGTCGTCGCCGCTGAGAAACTTCTGCCCGCTGACGATATCCACCGGGCGGGCAATAATACCTCCCGCCGCGATGGCGGTCAGCATCGCGCCGAAGCGGCAGGCGATGCGGCCGATTTTGCTGATACCCGGAAGTTTCGACAACAGTTTCCCCACCGCGCCGACTTTACCGGCCGCGCCACCCCAGCCGCCAGCCAGCCCGGCAAACAGCAGGGTCAGGTCTGAAATCTTGTACAGCGCTTCGGGGACTTCCGGGGTTATCGGCAGGGTCTGTTCCGGGTCGCCACCAATAAGGACGTTGCCGGAGCCGGTCATCACCTTCGCATCGCAGGTGGTGCGGTCCCCGATACGGGCAGCAGGGAGATTGTTGATGTAGACGCGGGAGGAGCCTTCCGCCATCTGCTGCGAGCCGTCGTCGTCGCACGCCACCATGCTGTCCGTGGCAATGGCGGCTGGCTTACCGTTGATAAAGACGTCAGGAGAGCCGGTGGTGATGACGCCTTTCTTCGTCATGTTCGCCGCCATACCTTCAGCAATGCCGTCGCGCACGCCGGTCGCCACCTCCCCGGCGAGAAAACCGACTGCGAGGCTGGCACCGATAAGCAGCACACCTATGCCAAAACAGGAGGCACCGATGCCTGCGACCATCAGCGCACCGGCGGCGATGCCGCCCAGTGCCGCAATCGCGCCGCCGACAAGGGTGCCAAGGATCATGCCGGCCAGCGCGCCGGAATGGCCTATATCATCACCGGCATACGCGGCTTCAAACATAGCAACAATCCTTGTTAAGCGTGGAAACGGAAACTTTTGAGAATGGAGAGAAGCAGTGCACGATCGGCGTCGTTTAACGCCCGCACGGCGGACATCGTGAACACCAGGATATGGTCAGCGGAGGGGTTAAACACCGCCTGCTGCTGAAAGGTGCGTTTACCGTCACGCAGGTAGCTGGCATGGATGATTTCGCCGGTTACCAGGTTGTCGCCAAGCACAGCCTCTGTGCGCTCGCCCGTTTTCCAGCCCTTGAGATGTTTCGCCATCAGCGACATCTGGCGGTCAATATAGGCCGCCAGCGTTTCGTCAGGGTTTAGCGTGTCGCGGGAGATATTGAGCGCCGGTGCATCCGCGCCGGGCGGCGTGAACACATTGACGGTGCGATCCTGATAGCCATCAGGAAGGGTGACCTGGCCTTCGGTAAACAGGCAGGGCTGAGCGGATTCTGACATAAAGTGCGTCCTGTCACAGGTTCAGAAAAATGGATTTTCGCACAGGGTTTGGCTGAAAACCAGACGCGAGAATGAGAGCTCCCGCGCAGATATTATTCCCGGGTGATGTACAGATATGGCCTGTAACCTTCCTGCGTTAACGCAGTGAGTTCATTCTCAACTTCACCCCGTACATTGATGGTGTCTCTTCTTATCTGAGAGGGAATGCGTGACGAACGTGCCGCAAACCAAAGCTGAACTGCTTTCCGCTATCGATAAAAATTTCGCTAAATTAATGCGTTATCTAAATAAGATCCCACCAGGAATGACGTTAGAGGTTTCCATGGAGGGGCACGCGAAAGGGACAACGATGAGCGTGCATAACCTGGTTGCCTATCTGTTCGGATGGAACAGGCTGGTCGTGAAGTGGATAACCAATCATGCCAAAGGCCTGCCTGTCGATTTCCCGGAAACGGGGTACAAGTGGAACCAGTTGGGTCTCCTCGCGCAGAAATTTTACCCGGATTACAGCGCGTTAAGCTATGGCGAACTGGTTGAAGAACTGCAACGCGCCAAAAGTGAAATAGTGCGGCTTATTGATGCGCGCACGGATGAGGCTTTGTATGGAAGACCGTGGTACACGAAATGGACGATGGGCCGGATGATCTCGTTTAACACCGCCTCGCCGTACGCCAACGCGAATGGGCGTTTAAGGAAGTGGGCGAAAGATAAACATCTACTTTTGCAGTGATTATCAGCGTTATTAAGCGGACACTAACGCCCTAAAACTGTGGTGTTGGTGTCCACTTAATTCCAGATTCAAAGCGCGCTCAACACCCCTTCTTTCACCGCTTTTACCGCCTGCTTCATCTGTTTTAACTCTTGCCGCAGGGCATGCTCATTGTCGTTATCGGGGATTAGCACAATGCAGTCTCCGGCGATTTTCACGGTGACGCCTTTGCCGGTGGTGAACCCGGCCTCTTTCAGCCATTTGCCGCTCAGGTTGAGGCAAGGCGTGCTGGTATCGCCCTGATTGGGGGCATAGCCGACGGTGTAGCGGCGTTCGGTTTTAGGGGATGGATGAGTCTGGGTAGGGGTCGTAGCCATAAGGGCAGCCTCCGATGAGTAATGATTATTACCGTCACCAGAGGTTCCAATCTCTTGGGTGGCGGAATCGGGCGGGGTTGGAACTACCGGCCTCATCGATACCGGCGCGTCTTGCGACGCCCCCGCCCGACCCGCCATTGAGGTGTAGCCGAACGCACGACATAAAAAAAGCGTGAACGCGCTATATGTCGCCGATGAAGTCATTCAGGGTTCCAATCCCGGCCCCTGATTTTGCAGGTGCCGGTGAAAAATAGCGCTGATGCCCAAAGCCGACAAGCGGTTTTACTTCTTCCTGCAAAACAAAGCATTATTCCGGAATTTGCCTCGCAAAATGGGTGTTCTCCCCCTGCCCTCGTTTGCACGCAGCCGGGATCGCTCTTCAGAACATCGTATTGGCGTTGGCAGACTTCTCCGGCACCGACTGAATGATGTCCCAGTGTTCAACAATTTTCCCGTTGCTCACACGGAAGATATCCATCACCGCCTGGCCTCGATCTTTATTGTCAATGGTCGAGTGAACCTGCAACCAGACTAAATCGCCATCGGCGGCGCTGCGCACAATCCGCGCGGCAGAGTGCGGGTTCTTCTTGAAGAAACCGTTGAAGTAATTCACAAACGGCGCTTTGCCGTCCGGCACATCGGGGTTGTGCTGGCGGTAATGCTCATCAACGACCTTCGCAGCCTCTTTTACCTCGTGGCGGTTGAAGAATTTATCATAAAAATCAATCACCCGCTGTCGGTTAGCCTCTTCTGTCGCCACATTGTGTGCATTTGCCGCAGGGGCTGCTACAGCGCTGCCAGAAGCGATCAGAGCTGCCGTTAACAGCGCACCGCTAATAAACTTTTTCATTATGCTCACCTTTAGTACATTACCTTTGGTCACAAAAATAGACCGTTAAGAACGCGGATGGTACATTGCGCGTAAAACCTCAACAAGAGGTCAAAATTCAGGTACTTAGTCACACGAAGCTGACTATTGGCGGCAAAAGAGAGATAACGAATGAGCGACAACGAGCAGAATGATATCGCCGAGTTCGGGCAGCCCTGCCCGATCCGTGATGTGCTTAACCAAATCGGCGATCAATGGAGCCTACTGATTCTGGAAGCGCTGGCGGAACGCACGCTGCGCTTTAATGAACTGAACCGGGAAATTGGCGATATCTCCCGCCAGATGCTCTCTCGCACGCTAAAACGTCTTGAAACAGACGGTTATGTCAGCCGCACCGTCTATGCGGAAGTGCCGCCACGCGTGGAGTACACCTTAACGCCGCTGGGCAGATCGTTTCTGGAACCGATGCAGAAACTTATTCAGTGGGCGGATGAAAACCATGCTGATATTTGTCGCTCGCGCCGACGCCAGCATGAACAGCAGCAGGAGTAGGCGCAGAGGCTATCTCCGGCTCTCCCAGCCATACTCCGAGTAAGGTTGACCAGTTCTGATAGCCTCCAGCGCCTGGCGTACATAAGGAATGGTCTGCTCCGGCAAGGCCGCAAGGTTTGCCAGCCCATCTCACTGTGTTTTTCCGGCTCGGCGAGGAAAGGCGTGCCGTGCCACCGGCGGCAGATAAAATAGTGCCCCAGCCAGGAGCGATCTTCTGTCCATACATGCATAGTATGCGCCAGCTGCATATCGCCAGCAGCCGCTTCAACGCCGGTTTCCTCCCGCAGCTCTCTGGCGGCAGCAACTGCAAGGGTTTCACCCAACTCAAGGCCACCTGCGGGCAGGCTATAATTCCCATCCATCCAGCCAGTTTGCGATCGACGCAGCATCAGGAGGTCATCTCCGCGCAATAGCAGCACAAACAGGGCAATCGAAAGGTGGTAGCGCTCTCTGCTCATCGTGTCGTGATCTCATAATAGAAGTACTGATTTTTTATACAGCCATTTACCGCAAAAATGGAACTACCATTTTTCGTCTCGAAACGGCTGGCGCGGTTGCGTAAGGTAGACATCCATTTCAGGAACCAACAGGGACTATTTATGAGCAGATTTGAAGGCAAACGCGTGCTGATCACCGGCGGCACCAGCGGGATGGGGCTGGCGGGTGCACAGCGCATCGTCCGCGAGGGTGGTGAGGTCGCGATCACCGGGCTGAACGAAACGCGCCTGGCTGAGGCCCGCAAGCTGCTGCCCGCCTCATCGCTGATCCTGAAAAGCGATGCCGCCAGCGAAGCGGATATTAAGACGCTGGCGAAGGCGATTAGTGAGTGGGGATCGCTCGACGGCCTGTGGCTGAACGCTGGTTATGCCGAAGTCGGGGCGCCGGAATCGGTCACCGCCGAGAGCTTTAACCGCATGATGAATGCCAACGTACGCGGTCCGATGCTCCAGCTGGCGGCACTTTCTGGCGCATTACATTCCGGCGCATCGGTGCTGGTCACCGCCTCCTCCTCCGTCTATGAAGGCGCGGCAATGACCAGCCTTTATGCCGCCACCAAAGGCGCAATTGTCGCCATGGTCAAGAGCTGGGCCAGCGCGCTGGCACCGCGCGATATCCGCGCCAATACTCTGGTGCCGGGGCCAATTGAGACCAACTTCAGGCACTTTATGCCCGAAGAGTCGCGCCAGCAGTTTGAGGATTTTGTCGTAAGCCAGGTACCGCTCAGACGCGCAGGCACTGCACAGGAAGCCGCCGCCGTCGCGCTCTTTTTGCTCTCGGATGATGCGTCATACGTCACCGGCAGCCAGTACGCGGTAGATGGCGGGCTGGTGCATTACTGATTCGATAAGTGCCTTAACGTGCTGAAAAATTGGATCCGCTGTTAAGGCGGATTTTCCCTCAAGCAGATTCGTTTTATTAGTTATGCTGTATAACGCAGGTGCGTTGTATATCATCGAATTAATTTTTTCAGAAAACCATTCAAGAGATTTATATTCTGAGTGCGATTAAGAAAAATATTCGATATTACAAACGGATAATTTTTTTGGGCTGAAGCAACATGATTCTTAATTTCGCAATTAGTCTCGCAAAAACGATCTTAAGTGATATCGCAGCCGCAATAACTGGTTTATATTTTTTCGCCGAAAGGACATTAACAAGTAACAAAGTTGCGACTGATGTTTTAGAGTGCGCCTTAATACTCGCCTCTCACAGCCATCAATAAAATCAATAACAATCAACTAGTTATCCCTAAAACCAAGTGTATATTTTGAGCATATGAACTTATTCTCTATAATGCCGCGAGAGAACAAAGAGGGACATTATGGCTACCGCAAACATCAACACCGCAATGCTAACCTGGGCGCGTGAGCGTTCCGGTTGTTCCGTGTCTGATTTTGCACACAAGTTAATGATTGATGAAGAGCGCCTGCTCAAATGGGAATCTGGCGAACAAACTCTGACATTCAATCAAGCCATGCAGTTTGCTGATAAAGCCCATGTCCCGTTTGGGTATCTCTTTTTATTACACCCACCTGTTGAGACGCTACTTATCCCTGATTTAAGGACTGTCGAGGGTAAACCTGTCAATCGACCAAGCGCAGAGCTGTTAGATGTCGTCAAGCTTATGCTTCAGCGTCAGGAGTGGTACCGCGAGTACCTGAAACAGCAGTTTATAGAGCCTAATCCCTATGTTGGTCGATTCTCCGTGCAAGATGATGTAAAGACCATTGTTGAGAGCATCAGGAAAGTTCTCAACCTGGCCTCCCATCCACAGCGGGGTAACAGTGATGATTATTATCGGGATTTGGTTAATCGAATCGAATCCGTTGGCATCTTAGTGATGCGCCAGGCAAATTTGGGTCATTTCACCCGTCCTCTTCGCGTAGAGGAGTTCCGCGGATTTGCTATTACCGATGAATACGCGCCAATTATTTTTGTTAATCACGCTGATGCTCCTGGTGCCCGTCTGTTTACCCTTATTCATGAGTTATGCCATATCTGGATAGGCCAATCGGGTATTTCTGATGGCGATACCCATGCATCTCGTAGAGAGGAAGTGTTGTGCAATGCCGTTGCCGCTGAATTATTAGTGCCTGCTGAAGAGTTCAAGCTTTTCTGGCAGCAGGATAAAGAGAACTGGCAGGATAATCTCCCTCTGCTAGAAAACCATTTCAGAGTCAGTAGCTGGGTGCTTGCCCGCCGTGCACTAACACTGGGTTTTATTCAGCATGATGATTACTCGCGCTTTATCGCAAAACTTAACGCTGCATGGCTGGAACGTGAGAAAAGCGAGAAAGGGGGGCCTACCTATTACAAAACAAAAAAAGCGCAGATCAGCCAACCCTTCTCGCGCGCTGTCGTAGGCCAGGCGCTGAGCGGCCAGCTTTTGCTTCGGGAGGCAAGCATGCTTCTTGACGGCATAAAGCCAGCAAAAATCCCCGGTTTCGCTAAGGAGTTGGGTTTATGAGATATCTGTTAGATGCCAATACTTATATTCAGGCTAAAAATCAGTATTACGGCATGGATATCTGCCCGGCCTATTGGAAATGGCTCGATCTTCAGTTCCAGCAAGGTATGTTGGCAAGCGTAGAAATGATCGGCCGTGAGTTAAAAGAGGGGAATGATGAACTGGCGGAATGGGCAAAAGCTCGCCCTGAGCACTTTATCAAACATGATGATAATGACACTCAACTGATCTTCACGCAGATTGCCGAGATAGTGATTAGCGGTGACTACAACCCTGCCAATCGGGACAACTTTTTAGCAAAGGCCGATCCGTGGATCATTGCTAAGGCCAAAGTCATCGGCGCCATTATTGTTACGCATGAATCCTTCGTTTCGCCCAATACAAAGAAAGTTAAAGTACCGAATATTTGCCAGCAATTTGACGTGCCGTGTATCAACACCTTTCAATTTCTGCGGGAGCTTAAAGCACGCTTTGTGTTGGAGTCCTGAAAAGAAGCGATGCTCTGTAAAGCATGGATTTGTCTTTTCCCCCTTTTCAGCCGATAGTCTCTTTTTCCCTGTTACCGAAACGGACATTCGTATGCTCAAGAGCGTTAACCGCCCTGCGCTGTACGGCGCAGCGCTAATCCTGTTACTGATCCTTATTTATACCGGTCTCTTTACCCATGACCGCGCCACCTGGCTGATGGAAGTGATTCCGGTGATGATCGTGGTGCCGCTGCTGCTCGCTACCTGGCGGCGCTACCCGCTGACTGCCCTGCTTTACGCGCTGATTTTCTTCCACGCCATCATCCTGATGGTTGGCGGGATGTACACCTATGCCAAAGTGCCTGTTGGCTTTGATGTGCAGCACCTGTTCAACCTTAGCCGTAACCCATACGACAAACTTGGTCACTTCTTTCAGGGGCTGGTTCCGGCGCTGGCGGCGCGGGAGATTTTACTGCGCGGGCAGTACGTACGCGGGGGCAAGATGCTCGACTTTATCGTCTGCTGTATTGCCCTTGCTATCAGCGCTACCTATGAATTGATTGAGTGGTGGGCCGCGCTGGCGATGGGCCAGGGGGCAGATGACTTCCTCGGTACACAGGGCGATCCGTGGGATACCCAGTCGGACATGCTCTGCGCCCTGCTCGGCGCGCTGACCACCGTGCTGCTGCTTGGACGCTGGCACAAACGGCAGCTCAAACTCTGATGCCAAACTGGAGACCGCACCCAACGACACCTATACTGCGGGCTATCCCTTCTTAATGGCTGAACGCCTATGACGACGCAACTTCTCACCCGCGACTGGCGTCTGCCGGCGGCGCTTACGCTGCTGGCGGCAGGGCTGGTCGCCGCTTTTGCGCTGCACACGCACTGGGGCGCCTTTTTGCAGTGGTGCCTGGCGACGCAAATTACTCTTCATCGCTACCTGGTGATGTACCTGCTGCAACTCAATAATGATCAGTACAGCGGCGGGCTGTGGCTGCTGACCGGGGCGTTCTTCTACGGCGTGCTGCACGCCATTGGGCCGGGGCACGGCAAATTTATTGTCGCCACCTATCTCAGCACCAATAAAGAGAGCGAGACCGCCGCGCGCATGGTTCCTCTGCTCGGCAGCCTGATGCAGGGCGTCAGCGCGATCCTGTTTGTCTTTATACTTGCGGTCGGGTTTAACCTCGCCTCGGGCGATCTCAGCGAAAGCCGCTGGTATGTCGAGAAGGTGAGTGCGGTGCTGATTGGTGGCTTCGGAGCCTATATCATCTGGCGCGCGGTGAAGAGCCTGCGACCGCGCGCGCTGCGCATCCGCTCCCTGACGCATGTTCATGACGCGCAGTGCGGCTGCGCTCATCACGGCGTTGGCGTGTCGACGCAGGGTGACTGGAAAACCCGGCTGGGCGTGATCCTGGCGATTGGCGCGCGGCCGTGCAGCGGAGCCATTATGATTTTGCTCTTCTCGAATGCGCTCGGCATTGTTACGTGGGGAATAGCGGCGGTGATGACCATGGCCTTCGGCACGGCGCTCTCGATCATGGGGCTGTCGCTGGCAGTGCGTTATGCGCGAAACCGCACGGCGGCTTTTTTTGGCATTGAATCTGGTTACTTACGCTGGCTGGTTCCAGGGCTTAAAATCGCGGGTGGCGTGGCGCTGATGCTCTTTGCGCTGGTGCTGTTTTTAACGGTGATCCCGGTGAGTGCCAACGGGGATTATATTGCGGCAGGATGTTAAAAAAACCCGGAGGGCAGCGCCGTCCGGGTTTTATTTAGTTACTCGTCAATCTTCGGATGCTGCTGCACCAGGCGGGAGCGTTTCTCCTGCAGCTGGGCAATCTCTTCATCCAGATCTTC
>Ga0058691_1001221_pt1 | contig 14213 bp, 14 predicted proteins | sample AgamicAtPrz_FD_55051 | JGI IMG/M metagenome (GOLD analysis project Ga0058691, IMG submission 55051) | Agave microbial communities from Guanajuato, Mexico - At.P.rz | ecosystem: Host-associated > Plants > Phyllosphere > Phylloplane/Leaf | place: Guanajuato, Mexico | collected 2012-05-28
CGCGAAGGCTTTGAGTTTTTCGCGGGCGGTTGTCGCTTCCATGATCATCCACGGGCTAAAGGCCCAGGGCGTCGCGTCCAGCGCGCGGAATAATGTGTCCAACTCAACCCACCGATAGTCCATCACTTCATTTTCGTTTATCGTCACGTCATTGGTGATGCGGGCAGCGAATACCGGGCAAATTTCATTTTCCACAATCCCGGACGGGTCGGCTTCCCGATAGCGAAACTCAGGGGCCACGGCGGTGATATCGGTCAGTTCTGCGCCCACTTCAAAGCGGCAGCGGCGGATTATTGCCTGTNCCATCTCTTCNCCTGACTGAGGGTGGCCGCAGACCGAGTTGGTCCAGACGCCNGGCCAGGCTTTTTTGCTTAAGGCGCGTCGGGTAACCAGACATTCGCCGCGGGCATTAAAAAGCCAGGANGAGAAGGCCAGATGCAGCGGGGTATGCGAGGTGTGCGCGGCATANTTTTCCTGAGTGCCAATCACCTTTCCCTGGTCATTTACCAAAATAACGTGTTCTTGAATACTCATTGATGCTCCAGTGCCAGAATGCCGAGTGGTTCAGCACCATCAGCCGGATCATTATACGGCATTCTTATACGAACGGTTTGGCACCCGGAGCGGAAAATGGCATGACCCCTGTTCGTTTTGGCTGCTATCATAGTGCGCCATTTACGCTGACCGAGGATCTGTTTTGTTTGCAGGAAGCCTGACGAGAAACCCCATCACTGCTGTTATTTGCCTGACGCTGACGCTACTTCTGGCGGGATGCTCGGGAAGCAAATCGTCGGATATGGGCAGCTATTCCGGTGCGGTCTATACCGTTAAGCGCGGGGATACCCTGTATCGCATTTCACGTGCAACGGGAACCAGCGTAAAGGATCTCGCGCGTCTGAATAACATCTCTCCCCCCTATACCATTGAGGTGGGGCAGAAACTGAAGGTCAATGGCGGCTCTTCTTCAGCCAAAAAAACCGCCTCAAAAGGCAAAACGGTCAAAGTGACGCCGTCTTATCAGGTGCCGAAGTCTTCCTGGCCACCGGTCGGGCAGCGCTGCTGGATTTGGCCAGCCAGCGGTAAAGTTGTGGCGCCTTATTCACTTTCAGAAGGCGGTAACAAAGGCATTGATATTGCTGCTGCGCGCGGCACACCGGTGTATGCTTCCGGCGCCGGGAAGGTGGTCTACGTCGGCAACCAGCTGCGNGGATACGGAAATCTGATCATGATTAAGCACGGCGAAGATTACATCACCGCTTATGCGCATAATGACACGATGCTGGTCAATAACGGACAGAACGTGAAGGCGGGGCAGAAGATAGCCACCATGGGCAATACCGGAACGGACTCGGTGAAGCTGCATTTCCAGATCCGCTACAAGGCGACGGCCATCGATCCGCAGCGCTATCTCCCGGCTCAGGGCAGCAAACCGAANTGCTAAGTGATTATTTTATCGCCACTTAGTGAGGGAGAGGCTTGTATGGAGATGCGTAAGGTCTATAATGCTTTACGCACCTCAACGCGGGCGTAGTTCAATGGTAGAACGAGAGCTTCCCAAGCTCTATACGAGGGTTCGATTCCCTTCGCCCGCTCCAGTCCCTGTTTTCTCTTACAGACATTCGAGTACGACAATCTCTTTTTTAGTGATCATCACTTTACGCTGCGCCTCCAGCGTCTCGAATGCACGGGACAGCGTTGACTGAGAAATACCGAGCAGTTGTGCCAGCTCTTTTTTGCTAAGAGGCAGTTCCAGAATAGTGTGCTCAAAGCCATATTCCTTGTTGATGTTCACCATCAGCTGAATAAAACCACTGACTTTTTGCACTCCATCATTGTTCACCAGCACGCTAATAAATTGCTGTTTCTCCTTCGCGGAGCGAGAGAGAATAGCAATAATAAAATGGGTGAAGTTACTGGTTATCTGACTCAGGTGATAGAAATGAGCGTTTTGCAACTCACAAACTTCTACCTCTGTGGCCGCCTGTACGCTGTATTGATAACACGGGGTGAAGAGTTCCTCTGCCCCCATAATCTGACCTGGAAAAACAATGCCCTGGAGCGTTTGCTGAGAATCATAAATTTTCGCCACCCCACGTCTCAGAGCATACAGCGCTTTTACAGCAGTACCCTGTTGATAAATAAATTCATTCTTAGCAATGTGTTTTTTACGTGCGAGGTCTTTAATGAACAGGGGTTCTTGACGGTCGAAAAGATACGACTGGCAAACGCCCGCAAAACCACATTTTGCACAACTGACGCAATTATTTTTCTTCATAACAGCGGATTCTTACCAAAATATCAGGACTGTATAACGCAATTCATCAACGGTGAAAGTGAGTTCCCAATTGTAATAAAACTATTGTCCTGCTTATGCAGGTACATAGAGTATTCGCCGGTAAGAAACATTATCTTAATGGCAAGCGGTGAGATCGCAGCAGGCACATTGTCGTGCGCCATCGTTTCGTGCGAAAGAATTTTTATTCTGTAGGCGTTGTTTTTTAGATGACTATAAGCAAAACGTACATAGCGTGAGAAGGTATAGTTTTTTCCCAGATAGGATACGTTTCCGGAGAGATTAAATTGTCCGGTTTTATTTTTTGAGAACTCAAAGAAAATATTTCCTTTGAAATTAAACGCATTATCGTCTGTGTTGTCGGTATAGGTAAAATTGGCGAAGCATCGATCTTCTAAATACGTCGAGGTGCGATGATTAATTCCCCAGATAAGCGTACCTGTCAGGATGAGGACAGTTGCAGATAGCGTCAGTGCAATCTTCATTTCATCTTCCAGTTAAATGCGTAATGATTTTCACAATATGCGAGTGTTTTATTCTCGGGATCTACAGGGCAAAAAGAGTAAAACATACGCCCACTGCTACCATAAAATACGCTGGGTTGAATGTTAACCATCACCTGTGCCGTATGTTTTAGACATTTTTCATTGAGCTCAGGCTGTGCCGTGAGTAATACCTCATGTACCCGCTTACGCTCATCGGTTGAAAGATGTTCGTAGGTCGTAATAGTACACTTTTCCAGCGTGCCTATTTCTGTTACACGGGAATAACGTTCATTGATTTTGGGTTGGTTCCAGANCCACACATTAGCGACAACCAGCGCCAGAATTAGCAGGGCCGCGCCACTGTATTTGAGCGGCATCGAACGTGTTTTCTTCGCCGGGAAGGCATCCTCCTTCGACGGGGGGGCATAGGGTTGATCCAGAGGCTGAACGTCAATATCGGCTGAGAAGTAGAAGCCCACTTTAGGCACAACAATTATCGACTCTTCGATGTCAGTCAGTGAGGTTAACGTTTTGCGTAAAATACTAATGTACTGGTTAAGTGAGGAACTTGAGCCGGTATGCCCGGCTGACTCCCATACCTGTTCCAGCAGATAGTGACGCTCAAGTACCTCTCCCGGGGAAGCAATAAGCAGCGACAGGATACGGTTAGCCGTATTCGTCAATTTTTGAGCNTCAGGTAGCTCAGCACCAGGAAGGGTCAGCTCCCCGCTTTCCGTATCGTAAATGACTTTGCTGGCAATCAAATATTTCATTATCTGTTCTTAGAACGTTAACACATCGCGACAAGCGGTTTCACACTGTCAATATTATGGTCCAGCAATGCCACGATGTCCCTGTCCAGTCGGTAATTGGCCACTTCTTCTCGCAATATGGTCAGCGCCTCAGCACTCTGCATCCCCTGTCTGTAGGGGCGATTTTCCGTCATGGCAGTAAAAACATCTGCCACCGCAAGTATGCGCGAGGGAATATCAAGTGAAGCGGCACNCANCCTGAAAGGGTACCCACTNCCGTCCAGTCGNTCGTGATGATTGGCNGCCCAGCTCACGATATCGCCCAGCTCGGTAATGGGATGGAGCATCACCAGCGTTTTATAGCTGTGCTGCTTCATGATGGCATATTCCCAGCTTTCGAGTTTGCCGTGTTTTTCCAGAACGTCGAGTGGCGTAAAAAGTTTCCCAATATCATGCAAGTAGCCTGCAATACAGATCTTTTCTTGCATATCGATATCATAGCCATAAAGTTCGGCCAGACGCGCAGCGACATGCGCTACGCTGGCGCTATGGGTACGGGTGAAGCTGCTGTACTTATCGACGATTTTTGAGATGAGCTGACACACCTCGAGAAAATCATGATGATCCAGCATGTGATCGTGCAACGGGCTGATGGCGTTCAACACCTGGGAAAGCGAAGGGTTGCCAAGCCGAAACCAAAAGCCATCCTGATGCCCTGATTCCCGCAGCGCCTGCTCCAGAGGGGCGGGCCACGGTGTTGAATGGGCAAAGAATTCCGAAATGATCCTCTCGCGTTGGGTAATAAAATCACCGTCAATCCCGCGCAGATAAAGCTCAAAGGAATCCGCCATATGTACCAGATAATGTACCAGAGGAAGATTGTCCTTAGCCGTTGCAGACCATTCGGTATGATGCTTTTCAAGGATGGGCGTGACGGGTTGCAGGAAACGGATCCCCGCGGTCATTGAACCCGCCAGCTGTTCATGCCCATCCAGAAACCCCTCACTGCCGGGGGTAAGGCGCGTACGATCTTTATTTAGCGTGCCAATGTCGTGCAGCATTCCGGCCAGAAAGGCATTGCTGAGCCCCGTTTTATCCAGCCCAACACGGTGGCTTAAATACCAGATGATGAGCGCCGTGCGTTGCAGGTGGTTAACCAGATCGGCAGAAACCGGATGAATAATGTTATGCAATAAATTAAGCACGGTTTGAACAGATATTTTCATAGCGTTTTTTGGCTGATTTTAAAAATAAATTAATGTCATTGTGTAAGTGAGATAATTAGTCATAGCCGAACATGATCTGTGCAGTTGCGACCACCGTGCCGGTCGACAAGGCTGAGGGATCATAAACTTTATAATAAGCATGCAGGAGAATAAATTGTGTTTCCTGAATGTCATCATCCTTCACAATGTCAAGAATTTGCGTGGCATTTTCCATACTGGTACTGCTGGAAAGTTTTACCTCTTCAAAATCACCCATAAAAGTACGGCTTCGAATAGCGATACCGACCCCGCCCGCCGTGGTTTCATCATTTACCATTGTTTGTGAACTACTGTCCGAGCTGATCAAATCATTACTGGACAGCCAGGCCTTAATATTCCGCGTTGATGTTTTTACGCCGGCGAGGTTTCCGCATTTGATGGGAATGGTGAAATCGGCCCCATTCTTCCTGCCGTAGGTCTTAAGTTCTTTCAGCGGTGCAGGGGGGAGTTTAACCGTCATGTCATGCGTCATATTGCAGGTGGTTTCTTTCGGCTCGAATTGAATAGTCATTTTCTCGTATGCCAAAAAATAATCGGTATCCCAGCTTTTGCGCGCGGTTTCTGACATCATGTTGCTCCATGCCCGGGAAGCATAGGTTTTACTGGAAAGCAGGGGAGAATCACCCCCTGACCCGGTACCGCTCATCACTGCAGGAATCACGCTAAGCGCGCCGTTGGTGGTGGTTTTGGTATAGGCGGAGACCCCGACAGGCGGCGACGACAGTAACTCCGCTCGCAATGTATATTGCGTCTGGTAGGACAGTGAGTGAATACCCACAATCCCGCTCACCGTGACTTTGGTACTACCGGTAATTTCAGCGGTGACTTTAATCCAGTAACTGCTTTCGCCATCAGCACTGTTAAAATTCAAATAAACCGGGCTGTTATTAAACCCGGTAAAGTAGTAAAGATGATCCTGCAATAATCCTCCAATACCCACGTTGCCATAGGTACAGGTCATACTCCCCGACCAGCTGGTGGTAAATGTCTTTTCTACTACCGTTGAGGCGATAAAGGCCGAGGACAAATTAAGCGATTTATCCGCCTCCGCCACGCTTTTAAATATAATACCGCTATTACGGCAGGTATCCCCTGTCACGCCTCGAGCTTGTGGTGCCGCCTGCGCCGAAAAACCAGGGATCGCTATCAGGCTGAATACGGCAATGATGAAAAATAAAGATTTGCTCATGATCGATTTCATACTCGTTATCGGTTACCGACAGATATTGACGATATGTTCTGCCGGTTGCGTAATGACGCAGGTTTTTTTCACTTTGCCTTTGCTGGTATTGATGCGGATAGCCTCTGGGATGGTTTCGGACTTCATGAAAATTTGGCTTCCCTGGGCGACATAACCCAGTTCCTGCTGACGGGAATCAGACACTAATGCACCGAAGGGAAGCGGGTTGCCGTTACTGTCCCGCACATCAAAGGTGTAAACCTTGCGCGTGTCGGTTTTGTATTTCAGATAAGTAATGCTGCCTTCATACGGAGCAATATTGAGTAAATTCCCCTGTAAATCGACATCACTGCTTTTTGAACCATCCTGTTCCAGATGGAAGTTATTCTGCCGGTAAGGGGTTGCGCTGGCGATCAGGGCAATACCGTTGTGGTTTGTGCGCGTAGAGGGATCCCCATTGATTACGGCATTGTCGACACCCGGCGCCTCCAGAATAACGAAGTTTCGCCCATTATTCGGTGAGGTGATGACGCCACCACGCCACGCAAGAATATTGCCGCTGGCACCCAGGCTGGCCTGGCGATACTCGCGCGAAAGCGTTAGCCCACTGTTCATGCTCGTGAAACCGTTTTTCCAACTGGTGTAGAGATCGGCGGAGCGAGAATTACCGTCACTGTCATGCGCCAGCATGAGGCTGTAATCCACATCCTTGGCGCTGCCGCTCAGGCTGACATCGGAGGATGAGTATTTACCCTGCTGGACAGTTGCATGAGAGGCAAGGCTTCCCGCGCTGCCAAAGAGTGAGATCGGAATGTTGACGGAGAAATAGAGGTTATTCTCCGTTTTGCCACGCGTACGCAGTGACGTCACCACATCGCCTGCGTAATCTGTTTCATAGTCATAGTACGACTGAGTGACTTCAGAGCGTCGCAGCGAAACAGCNTAATTCACGCTGTTATAGGCGTTACTCCAGGTCAGATTATACTGGCGGCTGGTCTTTTGTCCGCGCCAGTAATCGCGCCAGTACGCCGTCAGAGAAAGTCGACCAAAACCATCAGCCAGCGGTTGGTTGATATTGGCGCTAAACGCCTGTTTGCTGTTAATGGTTGATGTGCCGGTGCCGCCGTAATCCTGAATATTGGATTTCGCCAAAACATAATCGTTGAACGATGCGTAATCCTGCGTGCGATAGTAATAAGATGCCAGCGTCAGGTTGGTTTGCGTCGGGAAGGATTTACTCCATGAGAGCGCATATTTTTCCCCCCTGCGTCGGCTGTCTCCTGGCAGGTGATATTGCGATTGTTCAAGCGACGCCGATAACGAGCCCGCATAGGGAACAGAAAGAGCGCCTCCCAGCAGAAAAGAGAAATAGTCCGCGCTCCAGATACTCCCGGCGGTTGCCGTCACATAGTTATTAATACCGCGAGAGTAGCTGAACTGGGCAAATTGGCTGTGGTCATTAATGCCACGCATATCCACTTCACCCGCGTTGAACTGATAGTCGCTGGTGCCTGGACGCAGCATGTCCGGAATAGAGGAAAAGGGCACAGCAAAGCGCTCAATGCTCCCGCCATTGTTTTTCACTTCAACAGAGAGATCTCCGCGCGAACCGGTTGGCATTAAATCGCGAATCGAAAAGGGGCCAGCAGGCACGGTAATCTGGTGGATGATGTGCCCATCCTGGTAAACGCTCACAACGGCAGTGCTGGTGGCAATCCCGTTGATAACCGGCATATACACGCGTTCGCTATCGGGTAACATCTGACGGCTTTTATTCAGTGTCAGGCCACGAAAACGAATCGTGTCAAAATAATCGGACGTGGTATAAGTACGTCCGACGCGCATTAATGCACCAATGGCGACAACAGGTCTTTCAAGGTAGCGTGTGGTATTAACCCAATACCCTTTACCAATATTGCTGTAACGCATCCACGTGGAGTTATCGAGCAAATGCCAGCCAGAGATATTCAGCCCGCTGTTCAGCGATAAATAGATGTTATCGCTGTTGGTATATCCATCGCTCAGGCCATAAAAATTGTAATAGTTGAGGTTGTAGTTGGTATATACCCCATTAATCCCCTGATCCCATTTCTGTGGGGAGACCCAGTTTTGTTTTTCGGTGACGACAAAGGCTTGCGGAACTTCTAAATCCAGACGCAGTTCACCTGCTGCCAGTTTACTTTTTCCGCCATGAAGCAGGGTATTGATGTTTATCTGGCCGCTTGATTTATCCGTAATGAACTCGTCGAGCTCCAGAATACCGAGCAGCGGGACGTCGTCTTTCTGAACCAGCAGGCTCCCTTTACCATCATTGGCGATCGTCATGACGAATTTTCCCCGCCAGACGTTGTTAACATAAACGTCGAGATCGTACGCACCTGGCGTCATAACCAGTTTTGTATTGCTCCAGTCCATATCTGCTGAATTACCGACCAGCAGGCTGCTATTAAATGTCTCTCCAGCCGCCCCAAAGGAACACAGGGCGAGGCTGACGGAGTGAACCAACAGACTTTTTCTAAACAGGGAGCTGTTCTTCATCAGAATTGAACCAGGCGTTAACCATATAAATAATCAGTGAAGGGTGCTGAATCTTTTGGCACCGTAATCATCAAGCCAGGTAATACGGTACTGTGCACCGGACTGGATGGTGTTGGAAACCAGTGCGCAACCGTAAGGCGGAATAAAGGCGGTATCGCTCAGCAAATTATCATTTCGGTTCTGCTTTAATTTCCCCCCCTGCCAGGTTACAACCTGCGGAATGGTTAAATAGTAAGGCGAGCTATTTTTAAGGCAGGTGTGACCCCCTGAGGTGGAAATAGAGACCTTTTCAATGGCTTTATTATCGAGTTCTTGTAACGACGCAGGGCGATAAAACAGCTTGATACGATTGCGAATCGCCACCTGCAGATAATTGTCGTTGCTGCCTTCAGGCGCAGGTGGGACGTCCAGAACGTTTAACCAGAATACGCTTTCCCTGTCAGAGGGCAGGGAGCGGGTATTTGTTGCAGTGATTTTCAGCGTTTGCCCACCGTGGCTATCCATTTTGACGACAGGCGGCATCACCGAAAACGGGACTTTAATGGTTTCCGGGGCCGCAGACGCGTCACCTTCATCCAGCCAGGACTGCACCAGATGGGTTTTGTCGCTTTCATTCACTAACTGCACTGAAACGAATTTTGCTTCGCCAGGATAAATCACGCGTGTCTGATTAATCACAACGCTGGCCAGTGCCGCGTGTGAAGAAAGTACGCTAAGGAGAAATAGAGTTAATTTTTTCATGGTCATTAAAAACCGGGGATTTCTCCCCGGCTGGGAGATTAATCGTAGCTAAAAGAGTAAGTTGCGTCGGTAACCACTTTACCCGTGGTGACAGCTGAACCGCCGAAGTTGTAGTAGTTCGCATGCATCGTCAGCGTAACGCCGTCGGTGCCGGATACATCATCAGAGGTCAGGCCGGTATTGAAAGCGGTGTCGAACGGAACGGCGGTGGTGCCATCCTTGGTCAGGGTTATGCCGACACCTTCAGCGCCGCTTTCGCTGTAGTTCTTCAGGTATTTACCGTCATCAGACAGGTTGCTGCTGGAGAAGGTAATTTTCAGGGTTTTGGTGGCGGTGTCGGCCGCGGTGCAGTTTTTCAGACTCATGGTGAAGTCTTTATTATTGGCGCTGACAACGCCGGTGCTGGTACCCATATCGGTCAGTGAAATAGGCGCCAGGTTCACCGTAAAATCGGAACCATTATTGGTTGTCACATCACAGGTTGTATCGGATACGGAACCATTGAAAGTGATTGTGCCACCCGCAACACCGGTGCTTTCCGCTGCCATTGCAGCGCCCGAAAACATGATAGCGGCCGCGATTACTGTTTTATTGAACATGCTCTTATATCCCGTTTTTCATAATCATTTTTGTGTCCCTGGCGATGGCGTGATGGGTTGTAGAACAACGTGTCACGCCTTGCCTTTTGGTTGGAATATAAAACCATCTTGAGTGAATTTGGTAAACGTAAATACCGTTTAAATTGGATTTTTAAACTTAAATATCCAGTTTTTAAAGTTAGTATAGATTTATGTTCTGACATTGCTTGCTGGTGGAAGTACAGGAAGAGAGGAATGGCTATTTATAATTTTCTTCAAAATCGTCATTTGACGGGATCTGCGGTAATGAAAATGGGCGAATTAAACATGTCATTAAACAATTCAATATTTATTGGTAATGTAATTAACATTAGTGAAACATATTTTTTTGCCTCGACGGGTCTATTTTCCTGAAGTAAGCACCTGCGTCGCGGCCTTAACTGACGTAATGATGTGCTTAATCCATGCCGTACCCGTTCCGGAATATTTAAAAATAAACACCCTTTCTTTTTACTGAAACTATTTCGATTGTTATACCTGTCGGCAAATTCTTTATTCACCAGGTTCGCAGATGAAAACCAACATACTCCTCTGCACTGGCTTATTGGCCGCCTCCTGCGCCCACGCCAGTGCGCTCTATTTTTATGAAGCAGGCACCGAAGATACCGCACTTGCGGGCGCAGGGCAGGCAGCGCGCGCGCAGGATGCCTCCACAATAATGACCAACCCGGCGGGCATGACGCGATTACCTGACCATATGATCACCGGTGGGCTACAGGTGATGGACGGCTCCATCGACTACCAGCTGAATAACGATGCGCAGAGAAGCCCCGGCGATGTGATGAAAACCGTTCCCAATGCCAGCGCCTTCTATAGCCAGAAAATGACCGACGATCTTTATGCCGGTATTGGGCTTTACGGCAATTATGGCCTGGGGATCGATTACGGTAACTGGGCGGGCAACCGGCTGATCAAAAAGAGCACCATGGTAGCCATGACGCTCAGTCCGTCCGTGGCGTACAAACTTAACGATCGCCTCTCAATAGGGGCTTCCGCCAACGTTAACTACGGCTATTTTTCATTGACCCGCAATGTGAATGACGACGACCGCCAGCAGCATGACCATGACTGGGCGATGAGCTATCGCTTGGGGCTGTTGATGCAGCTGACCGAACAGACGCGAGCCGGTATCACCTGGAACAGCAAGACGGACTATCACTACAGTATCGACGGCAAAGCACGCTTAGCGAGTGGCACATACGAGCTCCCGGTGACGGCACAGGTCAGTGCGCCGCAGCAAATTATGCTCAGCGTTGTGCGCGATGTTAACCAGCAATGGTCGGTGATGGGCGATCTCGGTTGGCAGGACTGGAGCCAGTTCGGTGCGCCACAAATCACGGTGAGCGGGGAGACGCTTAACAACGTCAGCCGCATGAAAGATACCTGGCATGGTGCGCTCGGCGTGCAGTATCGCCCAACAGAACAGTGGCGGTTGAATGCCGGTGTCGCCTTTGATAGCTCGCCGTACCACAGCCAGAGTGATGTGGCGATGACGTTACCGACCGGCGACGAATGGCGGTTCGGTACAGGCGCGCAGTATCAGATCACGCCAGCCAGCAATATTGGTGTTGCCGTCGAGTATCTTCACATGCAGTCATCGCATGTGAAATCACCCGCTGTCTTTGCGGGAAGCTATGATAACCCCCATCTTTGGTTTGCCAGCGTAAACTATAGCTATCAGTTTTAATTCGGTAACTGTTTAAATTATAGGGTCTATACTGGCAGTTACCCGATGTTATAAGGTTGTGCCATGCATATTTTACCGCCTGTTCGTCCTGAACAATCGATTGAACGACTGACCGCGATCCTTGAGCCGATAGCGGAGAAAATGAAAGTTGTGCCGCGCAAGCGCGTGACGTGGAAACATAAAGGTCGGCAGCAAATGTATCTCTTTTTAGAGGGCGGATTGTCCCTGCTGCGCGCTTCCGACGGCCTGCTGCTGGTCACTGTTTACGAACCCCATCTCTTCGGTATTGCAGAAATGATCCAGCCGACGCAGGGGCATATTCTGCGAGTGGAAACCGAGTCGACTATTTTACGAGTGGATGCCGAACGTGCGGCGGAACGTTTCCGCGAGCAGGGGGTATGGGAAGAGGTGGCCACACTTCTCTCGTATCATACTGCCTATTTAATTTATCGTGATGCCCAGGTCCTGCAGCAACGGACTTATTCCGTTATTCGCAACCATCTTCAGGAGATGATTTTATTACCTGAGGAAGCACGAATGTGTACGACGATCCTCGAATATATCCAGGACCGCACGCTTTTGTCGCGCAGCAGTATTCTCAACGTATTGTCGGCCCTTAAGCAAGGTGAATATATCTCGTTCAAAAGAGGTGGGTATCTTCTTGAAATCAGAAATTTACCGGAGTCGTTTTAATGTAAGTTTAAAATTAAACTAAAAACGAATTAACGACATTCTCGTTTTTGTTTACTGTTTGCTCACCGAAATGAATTTTGACGAAGCAAACAGGATACGTATGAAAAAGACATTGGTAGCTTTAATTCTGGTAAATGCATGTACCGCCACGACCGCTTTTGCCGCCGCAGATGCAGGCACCTGGTATAGTGGGGCGAAATTTGGCTGGTCACATTATTTTGACACCAATACAGGCTCTAAAGCACGCGAAAGCAATAATAGCTCTAACCATTTCGATATCGACCACGATAATGTCGGCGGCGGTATCTATACGGGTTACCAAATTACGCCATGGCTTGCGGTTGAAGGCGGCTATGATTATCTGGGAAATATGCAGATAAAAGGCCAGCATAGCGCGGGTGGACAAATGAAAGCCCAAGGCCTGCAGATGTCTTTAAAAGCCAGCTATGCCGTGACGAACAATTGGGATATCTATGGCCGTGCGGGTGCGATGGGCTACCGTGCTGAATCTGATGTAAGTGGTCACAATCGTTTTGAGACCGGTGTACGCCCGCTTGCGGCAGTCGGTACGGAATACGCATTCAATAAAAACTGGGCTGGTCGCATGGAGTACCAGTGGGTCAGCAACGTGGGTAATGCTAACCAGATTGGCGTCAGCAGCGATATTAGCTCCGTTACCGCTGGGTTGACCTATCGCTTTGGTCAACACGATTAATCCCTATGTTCTTCTCGATGATAAAAAGCCCGGCTACTCTGTAGTCGGGCTTTTTATCGTTTAACCCGTTATTAAGGGTTTAAGGACAAGATTAATCTTTCTCAGGCCTGCTTCATTTTTATCTTTCAGGTATTGCTGGTTTATCATAGCTAACTGTTCCAGCTTTGTGAGGGAGGCGTAGACGGGTTGTACTGGACTGTCTTCTTTAAAAATATCGTTTGCCGAGGCATCCTGAAGATACTGTGATTTGAGGCTGCGTGTTAATGAATCAATTTGGTGTTTATTCTCCTGGTAGAGCGCCGCAATATGTGACGTTGGTACCGCGGGTGGTTTCTCGCCGGGTAAAATTAAAGGAACCTGCAAATGGTTAATCTGTTCGACTTTATCGGGTGGGGCAGAGCGGCAAGCGGTTAAGGTGCTCAGGCTAAATATAACGAAAAAAAGTGGCATTATCTTCATTGGTTATCCTGGTGTGAATAAATGGAGTGAGCATTATCCTGCCCGGCAATGACGACAACAGGTTAAGTTTGTTTATTTTTAAACGTTATTTGAATGGGGGAATAAATAATGGACTGGTAACCTTATTGGCTTAACGCATATCCGAACGTAATTATGACGTGTAGGGGATTTATGAAACTCAAAACTCTCGTTAACGCAATGACCGTTGCTGGCCTGTTATCCACATCGCTGGTGGCTGCTCCTGCCATGGCGCAGTCAACGGCAAAAGAAGCTACTGCCCATACGAAAGCAAATAATGATGCGCTGTATGGCCAACTGCCGTTTTTTGATAAAACCGATTTCAGCAACGCCCATAAAGGCTTTATTGCTCCGCTGCCACAGGATGTCATTAAGGGTGAAAAGGGCAATGTTATCTGGAACCCGCAGCAATACGCTTTTATCAAAGAGGGGCAAAAAGCGCCAGATACGGTAAACCCAAGCCTGTGGCGTCAGGCGCAGCTGATTAACATCAGCGGCCTGTTCGAAGTAACGGACGGCGTTTATCAGATCCGTAACCTCGACCTGTCAAACATGACGATCATGGAAGGCAAAGAGGGGATCACGGTTATCGATCCGCTGGTCTCTGCCGAAACCGCTAAGGTGGGGATGGATCTCTATTATAAAAACCGCGGAAAACGTCCGGTGGTGGCGGTGATTTATACCCATAGCCACGTTGACCACTATGGCGGCGTGCGCGGCGTGGTTGACGAAGCCGATGTGAAATCGGG
>Ga0058691_1001245_pt1 | contig 14005 bp, 18 predicted proteins | sample AgamicAtPrz_FD_55051 | JGI IMG/M metagenome (GOLD analysis project Ga0058691, IMG submission 55051) | Agave microbial communities from Guanajuato, Mexico - At.P.rz | ecosystem: Host-associated > Plants > Phyllosphere > Phylloplane/Leaf | place: Guanajuato, Mexico | collected 2012-05-28
TGCCGGCATTTTCCCTGCAAATTCAGAGCCGTTATAGGGTTTCAGCAACTGTGGTAAGGGACGTCCGAGCGCAATGGTGTTCAGCATCTCTGCGACCTCCGTTGAACGCAGATTCTGGCCCACGCAGATCCCCGGGCATTCGCGTGTGTAGAGATCAATGACTGTCAGCAGACGTAACCGATGCCCGTCAAATAAGGCGTCAGAGACAACGTCCATGCCCCGGACATGCTCCGGATACAGCCCCTGAGGCTGGGGCTGTCGGCGCTGTGCCGGTTTATTGCGATGGGGACGTTTGAGACGCAGGGACAGGCCCTGCTCGCTGTAGAGACGGTAAATGCGTTTATGGTTATCCCGCCAGCCCTCCCGCCTGAGCAGGATGTGAACCCGCCGGTTACTGGCCCGGTGAGTATGCAGACCGCAACCGTACCGTTGCGAATCAGCGCCTGAGCGGGAGCAATGCGCGGTGGAAGTGGACAACAGATTACAACCGTCGCTCTATAGCGGAAACGGCGATGTATCGTATAAAACATCTGTTCGGAGGTTCACTGACGCTGCGTGATTATAATGGGCAGGTGGCAGGCTTTGTCCATGGTTCGTGCGCAGAACAGGATGACAAAGGCAGGAATGCCGGAAAGCGTGCGTATTGCCTGAAAATCTGCCGCGCTAAAGGGNCACTCGCCCCGAATCTGATTTATTCAACAAAGCTAGGTGAAGTACCAAAAATACATTNTTCATAATCTTTCTGAATTTCCGGTNTTTTACAGGGAAACCATTCTTCAAAGGAAGATATATGCTTTCCGTCAGNCGTCGATAATAAATCGGGTAATTTCCGCACTACGGCTTTTTCCTCATCATAGTTTGGATGAGAACCCTCTGGACCTGGAAAAACATATCGGGATTTACTCACAAAATCTCCCTGGTTTTTTGGCAACGATGTACCATTGAATAGTTACATTCACTATGTGATAGCATGGCTCCAGCTAATCTGCTGGCGTATGCTTCCTCTAACTTTCCTTGTTTGAGATCTCGTTCAGATACTCTTCATAGCTGGTGCCAAAACATGTTGATATCTGCAAGTTATGGTAGCCAACATACTTTACTTTCAATGATAATGTAGTGCCCCTTGCCGACAAACCAGCCACCTGTCCCTGCCTGGGATTATCCTGCGTAAATCATATCATCCCTATGCTAAGGCAGTGTACTGCTGTTAATAATAATTATCTCAGGTAAGCCCGCCAGGTATTGTCGTGAGTAAGGGGTACCTCCAGCAACTGGTAGGCCATTGCAATAACGCTCGTGATGGGCTATTCCTTTTCACTGTGACGCCAAATGAAGACGAATTTTGTCATGAATCTTCAAATAGCCATGACCTTATTCACAGAGCGGGCAGCGGGCAGATTACACCGTGGTCCCGCTCAATATACTCGCTACCCGAGCCATGAAACTTAATGCGGAGTAGCTATGAATAGCAGCACGGCGTCATTACAAAAAATAAGGCAATTCGACCTTCCGGTAGCAATACTGCTGGTATTGTTAGGTTGTATACTCTTCTTCTTTTCCTTTGACCGACAAATTGTTTCCATTCTGAAAACCACCCTGATGCATGAAATGAATGTCAGCAATACCGACTATTCATTACTGATCACGGCATTTATGCTGCCGTATACTATTATGTATTTTTTCTCCGGCGTACTGGTCGACAAATATGGCAGTCGATTTGTGATTACGGGGCTGATGGTATTAATGGCTGCTGCTACATTAATTACCGGGCTTGCCACGTCAATCAATGGCCTACTGGCCGGGAGAGTATTATTAGGCATGGCCGAATCCGGGGTTGTGCCAGCATTAACCCTGGCGGTATTTACCTGGTTTAAAGCCGAACAGCGGGCCTTTGCCTTTCAGCTAACCAATATTATCCAGTCGCTGGGGCTGATTATTGCACCGCCGTTTGTCGCCTGGATTACCCTCTCTACCGGCTGGCGCTGGGCGTTCTTTATTCCGGCCTGCGCCGGGATCATTATCGGTTTTCTGTGGTTTATGGCCAGCCGTCGGCCGCCGGTTGCGGTGGACAGTGAACCGGTAAAACTCGCAGATACGCATATTTCGATGGCCCAACGCTACAGACTGGTGCTGACCTCTAAGCCTATCTGGGTATTGATTTTCGCCCGTCTGTTGACCGATCCGTTCTGGTTTTTCTATCAGTACTGGCAGGTTGGTTTTATGCAGGAAAAACTGGGACTCTCTTTATCTCGTGTTGGGGAGTTGATGTGGTTCCCCCCACTTGCTGCCGTGTTTGGCGTGCTGGTAACGTGCAAGGTTTCGGACCGGCTGGTGGCGCGCGGCGTTGAGCCAACGCGTGCCCGGTTGATCATTATCTGGTCGGTGACCTGCCTCTGCCCGCTGGTCCTCCTGTTGCCTTCCGTCACCAATGATATTGCCGCTACGGGCATTATGACGGTTATCAATTTCATGTGTACGGCCTGGCTGAGCATGGCAACCATTATGATGGGTGGCCTTGCTCCCCGAATCGCCATTGCCACCGCGATTGGTATTATGAGTGCGCTCGGAGGCATCAGCTCCATTATTTTCAACGGCTTCGTGGGCACGATTATCGACCACTTCGGCTATTCCGTGCCCATTTATGCCGGTGCGCTACTGCATCCGCTGGGTGCTATTATTCTTGCAGTCTATTTTTTATCCAGGAAAAAAACATTAGTTCATCAGGAGCATAGTTTATGAAACAAGATGTTATTCCCTCGCTAATAGGTGAGGCATGTGCAGATTTTACCGTTTTGTACTGCCTGGTTACGCATGAGGAATATTTGTTTGCTGCATGGTATGACCCGGCGCACCGTATAACTATTGGTTGTCGGGTACCGCTCAGTGAAAAATGGGTGACGTTCCAGCCGGAAGGTTTCTGGATTGATGAGCGTAATCGCTATTCCAATATTACGGATTATGATTCACACAATTACCTGACGCTGGCTATTGATGCCGACGGGTATATTCATTTATCCGGGAATATGCATGTTGACCCGTTAATTTATTATCGCTCGCAAAAACCGCTGGATATCTTCTCAATACAGCCAGTGTTATCGATGGTGGGTGAGCGGGAAAACCGTGCCACCTATCCGCTGTTTTTTAAAGACAGGGACGGTCAGTTGCTGTTTCGTTATCGCGACGGATGCAGCGGTAATGGTGATGACATTTACAACCGCTGGGATTCTCAAAGCCAAAGGTGGCTGCGTTTGCTGGAAACACCGTTACTCAATGGCGAAGGGGAGCGCAATGGCTATGCCAGGCCGCCGGTGGCCGGGCCGGACGGATACTGGCACATGGTCTGGATGTGGAGAGAGACACCGCACTGTGAAACCAATAACAATTTGTCGTACGCCCGCAGTCGGGATCTGCTGCACTGGGAAACTTCTGCCGGTAAGCCACTGACGTTACCGATTTCACGTTCGGTGGGAGAAATCGTTGACCCCGCCGCACCGGAGGAGGGACTGATCAATATGGTTCAGGAAGTGGGGTTTGATAACCAGGGACGACCCGTACTTATTTTCCATCGCTACGACGCGCAAGGCCACTCGCAGGCCTGGCTGGCAAGACCGGACGGCAAAGGTGCGTGGCTGAAAACGCAAATCAGCCAGTGGGATTTTCGCTGGGACTTTCGCGGCCCTGGCTCCATTCCACCGGATGTTACCCTCTGTGCGCCGCGTCCGGTAGGCCACGCCCGGCTGGAAGTTGAATGGCAAGCGGTAAACGCCGGGCAGGGCTTGTGGGTCATTGATGAGGAAACTCTGCAGGTCATTGCCCGTAAGCCGGTGTCCCGGACGCTGTGCACTACGCAGCGTCAGCCCCGCCAGCATATTCACCCGGATGCCGAGGTTCAGCTGGTTGCCGCGCTGGACAGTGACGGGCGCGAACAGCGTCGCTACTGGCTACGCTGGGAAGCGCTGCCTATTTTCCGCGATGTTCCCCACACCGCAGAGGTGGGGGCAACACGGCTGGAACTGATTGATACCGGCGTGGAGTAAACAGAAAAACCCGTCCTTGCGACGGGTTACTGGCATTGATTCGGTGAAATACCGAACTGCTTGCGGAACAGGCGTGAAAAATAGCTGATATCCGTAAAGCCGCAATGTGCTGAGACTTCTGAAACGGACATCTGAGAAAATTGCAGGCAATATTTTGCCTGCAATAGTTTAAGCAGGGAAAGATATTGCTGGGGTGAAATACCGGTATATTCGGTAAAGCCCCGCTGCAGGGTACGGCGCGATATCGCAAACATCTGGCATAATTCATCAATATTTAGCGGGCGATCCCAGTGATTATTTAACCAGATGATTATCTGGCTAATACGATCATCGCTGGAGCTGAAATCATGCGTCTTATATCGCCATTCGCTAAGAATATGCAGTGCTTCAAGGAAAATCATCTCCTTGTGACTTTCGGCGAGAAATTTATCCGCGTACGCATTTTCATGATGCGCCGAAAGACGGCTAATGACATGCTTCATAATCCGCATATCGATTTGCCAGATATTGGTCTCTTCCTCCGAGGGCAGTAAATGGTCTATCCCTTTGATGATATTAAACTGATCGCGCCCCAGATAGAGAAGATTCACCTGGTTTAAATTGTTCATATTTTCAAAGAGATGGTAATCCTTCCGGTTAAGGTAGCACAGCGTCCCGGCGGTCAGTAAATACGGTTTTTCATTGATAACATGTACGCCGCTCCCGCTCTCGACTAAAAAGAGCTCACAATATTCATGGGTATGTTCGCGACTGATACTTTTCTCCGGCTGCCAGAAATGAAATACCACCTTTTCCATAGGATGGTGGAAATGCGTATCCCTTGGAAGAACAAGAGTCATAACAAGTCCTCTTTAGTACCCGAATGCCGGGCCTGACAGTTAAGAATTACAGGTTATAACCTAGGGGTTGTGCTGCCATGATAAATTGATGCTCATCACGGAAATGAAACATTATTTTATTTCATGGTATGGTGCATTTTTATAACGTTAGTAATAGTGCGTTGGGATGCCATTTTCACCCGCCGTTTGTCGTAATAGTGCAAATGGTATTGATATATTTCACAGTTGTATCGCGAAGGTCTTTCACTCGTTTTGCGCGTCGATAAAATCACTCTCCGTCAGCAAAATATGATAGCAACACACTCTGTGAAATTAATTCCTGGACGATATTTGGTGTTGATCGTTGCGCACCAGTCGCGTGCCAGTATGAATTTAAAATACCCCATAATGTTATTCTGGAATAATAGAAATGATAATCAGAAAGGTCCTCCTGGCGGGTGTCGTATTCGGCATTGCATCTCCGTTATTTGCCGCTGAAATATACAATAAAGACGGCAATCAGCTGCAACTTACAGGGGCGGTACACGCCCGACATTATTTTAGTGATGATACGTCGTTGAACGGAGACAACACCTTTATTCGTTTTGGCTTTAAAGGGAAAGCGCGCATTAATGAATGGTTATCGGGCTACGGCCAATGGGAAGTGAACGTTCAGGCTAACCATACGGAATCCGGCAGCGATGCACAAACCGGGAACGCCACCCGTCTTGCTTACGCCGGGTTGAATGCCGACATATACGGTTCTCTGGATTATGGCCGTAACTGGGGGATTGATTATGACGTGGCCTCCTATACGGACTATGCGCCGATTTTTAACAATCTGACCTTTAGTGCAGGCGATAATTTTATGACCGGAAGGGGGACAGGTTTATTAACCTGGCGTAATCACGATACTTTTGGCCTGATTAACGGCCTTGATTTTGCTGTCCAATACCAGGGTGCTAACGACAGTTCCGAAGCAACGGGCAGCAGTCGTTCAGCCACAAAACAAAACGGAGAAGGCTACGGGATGTCGCTGACCTGGCATGCCACGGATGCCATCAGCATTGTCGGCGCGGGTTCGTCATCACGGCGCACAGAGGCCCAGCAGGCGTTGTCGTTGGGTAAAGGTGAGTATGCGGACATGTGGGGCGGCGGCATCAAATATGCCGGTAAGCAGCTGTATCTGGCGACCATTTATGCCGAAACCCATAACCTGACGCCGATAAAATCACTGGGCTATGCCAATAAAACCCGCAACTGGGAAGCGGTTGCCGGATATCAATTTAATAACGGCATTAAACCGCAGGTCGGTTATTTCTGGTCCAGAGCGCTGGATGTGGAAGGCACCGGCAACGTGGATTTAATCCGCTATGTTGATTTGGCCATGATGTATTACTTCAACGACAATATGGTCACCTATGTCGACTATAAAATAAACATGCTCGACAGTAATACCCAGTTCGGCATCACCAATGATGATGTCATTGGCTTTGGCTTAACCTATCACTTCTGATTGCCCACANAAAAAGCCGACAGGGAGCGTCGACTTTTTACTGTGCTCTGTTTTGTGAGAAGGTCGCGATGATTACTGCCGCAACCCTGATTGATAATGGCGTTGAAGATGCCGAAACCGTTGGCGTTTATAGTCAGCTAAAAGACGTGGGGATTTGCGCTGTTCTCATCGCCTGTTGTGAAACCACAGCGGTGAGCGCCTATTTGGCAGCAGAATTGAAGCCACCATCGATTAAGCGACGTCTCAGACCAGCTCTTTGTGCTGTTTCATTTGCAAGCGTGCGTATTCTGGCGGTGAATCAACTGCTGCGGGCGCGGCGATTTACCTGCCCGGCACCGTTCTGGTATGGCATTACGGACGGCGTCTATCACTAACAGGATCTGCTGGTGGATGACAATCTGATCACCGAGCATGGTCCTGACCTGGTGGAGCCGTTTGCCCGGTAGATTATCGATACATTGCATGAGAAAAAGGCGTTTCCACACACGTGATAAGGGGGAAGTAATATTTTGTTTTTACAACCAAAGTGAAGAAGAGCAGGTGGCAGATGGCGTATCCCGCCGGCTGCTGGTCCATGGTGGGAAAATGATGTCGGTGGAAGTCACTTTCCAGACAGGCGCTATCAGGGGTCAGTTTGGATATAGAAAATTAAGGCTATTTTTTGACCTGCCTGAACGACAACCCGTCACTGCTGGAGGAAATTACCGCCTGGGTCAGGGAGCTTTCCGGCGATGAACGCCGATCGGCCAGGGCGTGTAAGGTGTTATATGATAAATCCGGGTTAGTGGCTGAAAAAAAGCCCCTCAGGGCTTTGAGTTACAGACTTATTTGAGGATTTACCCGGTTTCAGTTTATCAGTATTTCCCGGCGTTTTTTTATTGTCGCGCTGGCGTTTATCCGGTTCCCCTGTTGATTCGGCAATACGTTTTGGACCTGGCTTAAGACTCATGGTCGTTCTCCTTTGCAAATTTAAGAGATAATTGCTCTGCCTGAATTGTGTACTTTTCTACTCTCATTCCCGCACTCTTTCAATGGATACTTTTCGTACGAAAACTACCGGTTCCGTACATATCCCCTTATACCTGTCCAGAAGTTAGTGATTTTTGTTTCGTACATGCGCTATGATTCGTACATCCATTTCGTACAGAAAATTATGCCATGTCACGCGTTTTTGCCTACTGCCGGGTGTCCACCCTGGAGCAGACCACGGAAAACCAGCGCCGGGAAATTGAAGCCGCCGGTTTCAGCGTCAGACCACAGCGACTGACTGAGGAACAAATCAGCGGCTCGGTGGCAGCCAGCGAACGGCCCGGTTTTGCCCGGCTGCTTGACCGCATGGAAAATGGCGATGTGCTGATTGTCACCAAACTGGATCGACTGGGCCGTGATGCAATGGATGTACGAAAAACGGTGGAGCAACTGGCCGCATCAGATATTCGTGTTCACTGCCTGGCGCTGGGCGGCGTGGACCTCACCAGTCCCGCCGGAAAAATGACCATGCAGGTGATTTCAGCGGTGGCGGAATTTGAACGCGACCTCCTTATCGAGCGGACACACTCCGGCATTGCCCGCGCCAGGACTGCGGGGAAACGCTTCGGCCGTCCCCCGTCCCTGAGTCATGAACAGCGACAAAGCGCACTGGGACGACTGAACGCGGGTGCCAGTGTCAGCGCCGTGGCCCGCGAATTCAGTACCTCCCGGCAGACCATTATGCGGCTGAAGAAGCTGGTTTAAGATATAACACCCTTATAATGTCAGCATTTTTAACTGAGGGCATCGTCATGACGTCACTTTCCCCACTGACCGTAAGAATTTCGCATGAGACAAAGGCGCGCCTGAAAAATATTGCCGAGTCCCGGGATGAAAATTTCAGTCAGACCACCGGATATCTCCTTAATCTCGCTTTTGACCTTCAGTCCGGAGGGGCTTCAGTCACAGTCGCTGATGGCCGTCCGGATGATGAACCGGAGAGTATCCCTTCACTCAGTGCCGGGGAAGTCCGGGCACTGCGGAACTTACTGGAAAAGAAAAAATAGTGGGTTCCACGGCAGGCAGGGGGGCTGAGCATGTGTGAATTCATCGCAGGGGCTGCAGGGGTGGCAGGTATCATTCTGGTGATGATTGTCATGGATTACTGCTGGCGGCGACGTTGAGACAGATAAAGTGGCATGAACCAGAGAAGGCGGGGGCAATCAAAAAGCCCCTTCCGGCGTGAAATCCGGCATTCCGGAAGGGAGGGCAACGGCCCTTCGTTACAAAAAGAGCGTTTTCAGGATAAGGTATTATCCTCAGACAGCAAACGGTAAAACGCTGTTTTATTCCCTCCATTACCTTCAGGGAGCAACAGGATGGAAAATCTCCGGAAACTGGCCCGCGGGCAGAAAGCGCTGATGGCCCTGCTGACCTGGGCCCGGCAGACGGGGTGGGACGTTCACCGCACGTCCGGCGGGCATGTGAAATTCACGAAACCGGGTTGCGGGCCTGTTTACACCAGTTTCACGCCGGGCGACCACCGTGCGGTCAGGAACGCCCGGGCACTGCTGCGGCGTTGCGGGAAAAAGGATGCGGAGTGAGATAAAAAAGCCCGCTCAGATGAGCGGGCAGGTCACAATGCTGAGGCGGACTGATTTATTATTATGGGGTTGTGTGGTGCCGGGTGCCTCCCGGTGAGTCAGGGTCAGCCACCCTGAACCCGCGTGAATGTGTCATCCATTGCCACAGTCAACTGCAGCCTGCTGTTTGCGCCCCGCCGCTGAGGGGGATTCACCACACATAATTCAGTTCAGTTGCTGTCTCTTGCTGTCTCTTGCTGTCTCTTGCTGTTCTGCGCTTCCGCGTCAGCCCTCATCCGTTCAATGTCAGCCAGCATGGCTTCCAGTTCCCGGAAGGAACTGGCCGGGGTCTGGCAGGCCAGCCGGTAACGTCTCTCAGCCGCCGCCAGCCCGGTACGTTTTTCCCGTAACTGTTTCTCATCTTCCGTCATGTGTCTCTCCTGGCAGAAAATCACTCAGCCTGTGCTGTCCCGGTACGATCGCGCAGGGACATAAGGAAAAAAAGCCCCCGGTAACAGGGGCGAATGGTCATATGCAATCTCTTTTTGTGTATTGCCTGCTTTTTCATCGCAGCTCCCGGACCGTACCAGATGAGGGGAAGTTGACAAGTCTGAAAGATTATTTTTTTCGGATTTCGCCTGGATTCCAGGAATAATCCTGGTTCTTCAGGGCATCTGGCGTGGTTTGCCGGCTGTAGCAGCCAGGCACGGCGGACATCAGACTGAGCCTCTGCACGGTCAGGGCGTGTACATGAGCGGGCAGCAGCCGGACGGTGTGAAAGTATGGGCGGATATGTGGGGGAAAACGCAAATGCCGGGCGGTCAGGTAAACACCATGCCGGCCAACGACAACCACACGCGAAACATTCTGCTGGACGGCCTGAAAATCCGGAAAAACTGACCTGTATCCGGAACCCGACCGCCAGAAAGCAACTCCCTTTATTTTATTCATTTGCCGGCATTATNGTGACCGGTAACCGGATAAAAAAGNCCGCTCAGATGNACGGGCAGATCATAATGTTGAGGCGGTGATTTATTATTATGGGGTTGTGTGGCGCCGGGTGCCTCCCGGTGAGCCAGGGTCAGCCACCCTGACCTGCGCTGTTTCTCTTACACTACAACGTTAATGTCACTCGGCTGTTTACGCCCCGCCGCTGAGGGGGATCCGCCATGCATAATCCGGTACACAGCCAGATAACGGGGACCGTCAGCCCCACTCAGCCAGAGAGGCCGATCCCGCCCGCAGCTCCGCTTCCATCTGCTCAATGTCATCAGGCATTGCACCCAACTGGCGGGAGGTGATGGCCGGTATGCGGCATGCCCGCTGATAACGCATCCGGGCCACGGCCAGCCGGATATGTTTCTCCCGGATGTCTCTCTCACTTTTTGTCATACGTCTCCCCCTGTCAGGAAAAACTCAGCCCTGATGGCAAAACCGGCACGGTCTGCAGGGCATTATGAAAAAAATGCCCTCGCGGGAAAGGGCAAAGTAATATGCATTCTTTTATTATTACGCTTTGATTTGCAGAACCTGACCCTATAAAATTTGTGGATTAAGGCAAGTCCCAAAGGCAAATTTTTCAGATTTACCCTGGATTCCAGGACTATTCCTGGTCCTTCAGGCGGGGGATGTTTAACCGTTGTGCGTCATATGACGGTCAAATAAGGACAGCGGCGGGCCACGAAAATATGCGCACATGACGGTGTCATGTGGCGGAGGGGGGGAGACATTACTGTATTGGTGTTACACGGGCAGGGCGTGTAAGGTGTTATATATTAAAAAGAGGTCATTTCCGGGCAATTTTTGCGGTTTTAGCCCATTATGCCCAGAGGCTGAGGAAAATCCTAACCGGCATAATCCGGGCACCGTTATGTGAAAACTGACGTAACGCGCGTGCATTACGGTTACCTACGGGGCATATCTTGCTCAGGCGGGAGGGCTGGCGGGATAACCATAACGCATTTACCGTCTCTACCGTGAGCAAGGCCTGTATCCGAATCACGTCTGAGGCATGGATTTTATCTCCGATGCGCTGTTTGACGGAAAGCGGTTACGCCTGCTGACGGTTATCGACCTGTTCACGCGTGCATGTCCGGTGAACTGCGTCGGGCAGAACCGGCATTCAACGGAGGTTGCGGGGATGCTGGACCGGTGGGTGTATGAGCGTGGAATAAGGATTGACTTCTCGCGCCCGGGAACATCAACGGACAATGTGGAGGTGGAGTCCTTTAATGGCAAGCTGCGCCAGGAGTGTCTGAACGAGAACTGGTTTATGTTGCTGGAGGATGCACAGTGCAAAATCGAGGCCTGGCGCATACTCTATAACCAGAGACGTCCCCATTCTGCGCTGGGCTGGATGACCCCGTCCGAATTTGCTGAAAAATCTGCCGGTTGCCAGAATATGCAACCAACATGAAGCCGGTTATTCCTGATTACGGCTGGAGCATCTTCGGGTTCAGGGTCAATCATGCCGGGATTCTATTTCTGAATGGTGCAGTATTTCAAGTCATGGTCAATTTCAAAAATTGTTAAGGTCATCACCAGCCACAGGAGCGGATATAAAGATTAATATTGGTGGAATACCAATATTAATGCGCGCAAAAATAGGAGGGCAGCAGCATTCAGTCTGATGATAAAGAGCGGGACTGTAGTTTGGTGGATTTTTTGTTCATACATGACATAAAGTAGTATAAATATTCTATTACAGGTGCACCCCATGGATACTCATTCCTCTCGGCTACCCATAATACTGCCGATCAGCCGCGCCGATAAAATAGCGCTGCTGACCAATATGCTTAACGTCAGCGTGGATTGCATAAAAGTCATAAAAACCAACGGGTGTTTGGTTTTTATGAACCGCTCCGGATGCGAGGCGCTGGGCGTCAGTGTTGACGAAAAGGAGTTTGGCATGGAGTGGNTAGCACTGCTGCCCAAATCNGTCCACCGGAGNGGAAGGGCGGCCCTGGAAAAGGCCGTTAACGGTGTATGCTCAGGATTCAGGGGTATAAGCATACAGCAGGATGGCAGCATCATGCACTGGGATAATATGCTAACGCCGGTGATGGACAGCACCGGTAAAACGACCATCATCCTGTGCGTTTCCAGAAATATCACGCGCCAAGTTGAGGCCGAAAAAAAGCTAAAAGCTGCCAGCGAGACCGACCCGCTGACCGGTCTGCCAAACCGCCGGATGTTTAAAAAACACCTCAGCATGACGTTGTCCAGAGTCCGTCGTAAGAACGGAAAGGCTGGTATCCTATTTATCGACCTCGATGATTTTAAAGTCATCAATGACACCCTGGGCCATGCGGCTGGGGACAGAACCCTGAAACAGTTCTCTGCAGACTTACAAAGAATCAGCCCGGCCCGGGCGTTCATTTCTCGGCTGGGAGGAGATGAATTTGCGATCGTGATGGAGATCGCGGATGAAGGTGAACTGATCGCCTGTGCAGACGATATCCTGACCCGGGTCAGGCGGACGATCCGGTTCAGTGGTGCAATGGTCGGGTTTAGCCTGACCATCGGTGCAGCCGTTTATCCGGCACATGGTTTAACGGCGGATGTTTTGATGAAACGTGCCGATATGGCTATGTATCAGCAAAAGATGAAGGGTAAAAACGGATTCTGTTTATCTGACGATACGGTCCCTGTCGTTAAAAAATAGGGTTAACACATTAGTTTGGTTCTTAAAGCAGCACACTCTCCTGCCTCGTCTGAACCTGCAAATAACTGTAAGAAATGAGATGACTTTCCTTTGAGGACTCCCACAAATTTCAGTAAACCACGACGATATACTTATACCTCCTCTTCAACTGGATTGTAAGCGTCTAATTTAGCTTGCAATTACCCACATCTAATAGAGAAGTGGTTTACTGAATTTGGCCACCTGAACAGAGGTGGACTGACCCCACGCCCGTAGACAAATTCTGTCCTCACGATTGGGCCTGTTCGAAGGCCNCCGAGGTGACTGANGNCGCCGGGCCCGGTTGTAGAACACTTCAATGTAATCGAAGATATCCGCCCGGGCCAGATCCCGGGTTTTGTATATTCTCTTCCTGATGCGTTCTTTTTTCAGTGAACTGAAGAACGATTCGGCCACTGCATTATCCAGACAGTTGCCACGCCGGCTCATGCTCGGTGTCAGGTTATTGGCCCGGCAGAAGCGCTGCCAGTCGTCACTGCCGTACTGACTACCCTGATCGCTGTGAACGATAACCTCGCCGTCCGGTTTTCGACGCCACACGGCCATCATCAGCGCGTCCAGCGCGAGTTCGCGTGAGAGAGTGGGTTTCATCGACCAGCCGACCACATTACGGGCGAAGAGATCGATAACCACCGCCAGATATAACCATCCCTGCCAGGTGCGGATATAAGTAATATCGGTGACCCAGACCTGGTTGGCCCGGACAACGGTGAACTGCCGCTGCACGCGATTAGGAGCAACGACTGAAGGCCTGCCGGCGATACGACGTGGCGCTTTATAGCCACGCACAGCTTTAATCCGGTTCAGTTGCATAATCCGACCCACCCGGTTTTTACCGCAGGTTTCCCCGATTTCGTTCAGATCGCCATGAACCCGCCGGTAACCGTATACGCCTCCGCTCAGGGAATAGGAGTCGCGGATAAGTATCAGCAGGCGCTGGTTATCTTTATCACGCGCCGGGACAGGGTTATGCAACCACGCATAGAACCCGGCCCGGGCGACATTCAGTACCCGACACATCGTCATCACACCCCATACAGTACGGTGCTCATTGATAAAGCGGTACTTCAGTCGGGCTCCCTTGCAAAGTACCGCGCGGCCTTTTTCAGGATATCCCGTTCTTCTTCGGTGCGTTTTAGCTGCGCCCGGAGTTTCAGGATCTCGCTTTTAGCTTCCAGTAAATCCCGGGCATGCTGCTCGCTGTTATCAGGTTTGATAGCCCGTAGCCACTTGTAGAGGCTGTGTGCAGAGACGCCCAGACGGTCAGATACTTCGGCGACGGAATAACCGCGTTCCGTTATCTGACGGACGGCTTCTTCCTTAAATTCAGGTGTAAATCGTGGTGTGCCCATATGCTCCCCCTATGCTCAAACTATAGG
>Ga0058691_1001246_pt1 | contig 14000 bp, 9 predicted proteins | sample AgamicAtPrz_FD_55051 | JGI IMG/M metagenome (GOLD analysis project Ga0058691, IMG submission 55051) | Agave microbial communities from Guanajuato, Mexico - At.P.rz | ecosystem: Host-associated > Plants > Phyllosphere > Phylloplane/Leaf | place: Guanajuato, Mexico | collected 2012-05-28
GGTCTTTATTCGATTCACGACGCACCTGGCCAGCCGTACCTGATCGTGACCGATCCGCGCCTGACGAGCTATACGAACTTCATTTCGAGCGACTACATGCTCGGCCAGTTGAACCTGAACCCGGCGAGCATCGAAAAGCGTTTGGGTGACGGGATGTATGAGCAGCAGATGGTGCGCAATCAGATCACGCAACTGACGGGGCGCACTTTCTTGCCGGGCTACGCGAGTGCCGAGGATGAATATCGCGCGCTGATGACGAACGGGGCGAATTACGCGAAAGCGTTCGGCCTGGTGCCGGGGATGGCGCTGACGGCCGCGCAAATGGATGCGCTGACGAGCGATATCGTATGGCTGGTCGATCAGACGGTGACGTTGCCGAACGGCAGCACGACGCATGTGCTGGCTCCGGTCGTCTACATGGCGCAAACGCATGCGAACGATCTGCAGCCGACTGGCGCGCTGATCGCGGCGGACGACGTTGAAATTCATGCGACGGGTAGCGCGACGAATTCCGGCGTGATCAAGGGCAGCACGAAAACCGTGCTGACGGCGACGGACATTTTGAATCGTGGCGGTACGATTTCGAGCAGAGGCACGAACGGTACAACGGTCGTGTCGGCAAGCAATGATGTGGTGAATGCGTCGGGGATGATCACCGGCAATCGCGTGGCCGTGTTGGCCGGTCGCGATATCGTCAATACAACCCTCGTTGATGCCGCAGGCGTGAACGCTGCATCAGGCATTAGCAAGGTCAGCGAAACCCTTCTCGGCCAACAAGGCTTGATTGCGTCGACCGGCGCGCTCACCTTGGATGCCGGCCGCGATTTGATGATTCACGGCGCGAATGTGTCGGCCGGCACGGATGCGTTCGTAACGGTGGGACGCGATATCAATGTCGATACCGTTCGGTCGACCACGAACCAATCGATGCGCCTGAACGATCAGCGGCATTGGGAAGAATCCACAACGACGAACGTTGTGAGTGGTGTCCACGCCGGCAACAACCTGACGATGATCAGTGGCAACGATGCAACGTTCAAGGGCGCAACCGTATCGGCTGGCAACGATTTGCAGGTATCGGCTGGTGGAAACCTGACGGCGACGACGGTCACCGACGAACACCAACTGAATAACGTTGCTGTTGATGGTCGTGCACGTAAGGAGGTCGACCACACCTATGACCAGGCTGCGGTCGGTACAACGTTCTCGGCCGGGCACGATGCCGGGCTCGCGGCGATCAATGGCAACGATGCAACCAAGGGTAACGTCACGCTGACCGGTTCGACCGTCACGTCTGGAACCAATAGCTTGACACCCGGCGGCGTGACGGTCAACGCGATGGGCAATATCACGATGAATGAAGGTCGTGAGGAGCACGATAGTTTCCGCGACGTGCAGACGAAGCGTGGCAGTTTCGTGAGCGGTTCGACAACCCATGGAATGCAAAACACGCAAACCAATATCGGTGTCGGTAGTACCCTGTCCGGAGATACGGTCCAAGTGCATGCGGGTAAGGACCTGACCATTCAAGGCAGTAACGTCGTCGGCACGAATGATGTGAAGCTCGACGCGACGGGCAACGTGATCATCAAGACTTCGCAGGACACGCAGAACGCGCAGAGTTACTACGAGAAACGCGACTACGGTTTCCTCTCGGGCCTGAATCCGTTGAACCAGCTTGATGGTGGCTTGCAGGGTTATTCGATCGGCGTGCGCAAGATCACCGATGCGCAGCAAGCTACGAGCGTTACGAACGTCGGAAGCATGGTTGGTTCGTTGAACGGCAACCTTTCGATCACGTCCGGCAACGATTTGCACGTGACCGGCAGCACGTTGCATGCTGGAAACGACCTGACGCTTCGCGGTAAAACCGTCAAGATCGACGCGGCGCAGGACACTGGAACACAAAACGAACAGCAGTCATTTAGTCAAACAGGCATTACCGCCGGTCTGAGCGGCACGATTGTTACGGCTGTCCAAACGGGCATCCAGATGACGAAGGACGTGCAGCACACGAAGGGCGACGCACGTCTCGATGCGCTGGCGGCGGCGACTACTGGGTTAGCCGCGAGGAACGCCATCGACCAAATTGGACAAACCGGGAATGGTGTTGGAAATCTCGGGGTCAGCGTGTCGCTTGGTACAAGCCATAGCAATAGCAGTTCATCAGCGTCACAGAGTACCGCTGTCGGCAGTACCGTTGCAGCCGGTCATAACGTGTCCATCACGGCAACAGGCGCAAGTGCAAATAGCAATATCGACGTGATCGGCAGCACGATCAGTGCCGGAAATGACGCATTGCTGAAAGCAGACGGCAAGATTAACCTCCAGGCCGCGCAGAACACTGATAGTCAGAATAGTAAGAGCAGCGGATCGAGCGCAGGCATTGGCGTGACACTCGGTGTTGGCCAGCAAAACGGTTTGTCTTTCCAACTCGGCGTGTCGGGTAATAGAGGGAATGGCAACGGCAGCAATACGACGTATACGAATACGCACGTCACGGCTGGTAACGCGCTGACGATGGAATCCGGCGGCGATACGAATCTCATCGGCGCTGTTGCGTCCGGCAAGCAAGTCGTGGCCGACGTGGGCGGAAACCTGAACGTCCAAAGCCTGCAAGACCTGAGCAAATACGATTCGAAGCAACAAAGCGCAGGCGTATCGATAAGCGTATGCGTCCCCCCGTTCTGCTACGGCACTTCGAGCGGATCGGCCAATTTCAGTCAGCAGAAAATGCACAGCGACTACGCCGCTGTGTCCGAGCAATCGGGTATCAAGGCGGGTGACGGCGGCTATCAGGTCAATGTCAAGGGCAATACCGACCTCAAGGGCGGTGTGATTGCGAGCAGCGATAAGGCTGTACAAGACGGCGTGAACAGTCTGACAACGGCGACACTGACGGCGAGCGATATTGAGAACCATGCATCCTACGATGCGTCGCAGGTTGGTCTTTCTGCAGGCTATGGCACTGGAGGTTGGAGCGCACAGCCCCCTGTTGCCCTCGGTGCTTCGGGTGACGCGAGTTCCACGACACGTAGCGGCATTAGTGGCGGGTCGCTGACGGTCACTGACAGTGTCAGGCAACAGGAATTGACCGGCAAGACGGCTGACGAAACGGTCGCGACCATCAATCGCGATACGTCGAACACAGGCGGCGCGCTAGCTCCGATTTTCGAGAAGGACAAGATTCAAGCTGGCTTCGATATTACGAGCCACTTCATCAGTGAAGCCGGGACGTTTATCCAGAACCGTGCAATAGAAGCGGCGGCCGCCCAAAAAGCTTTGGATGCGGAAAAGGCCAAACCGGCAGATCAACAAGACGCTGTAAAAATCGCGCAGTTGACGCAGACCCTCCAGGATGATGCAACGTGGCTGGAAGGCGGAACTGGCCGTAGAGTGTTGACTGCGATCACCGCGGCGGCCGGCGGCAACGTTACCGGTTCGGCCGGCGCGATGGTGCAAAGCGCGGCGGCGTATTATTTCCAGAGCCTGGCCACCGAACAGGTTAAGGGAATTGCCGATGCGCTCGACAGCGAAACGGCTCGCACTGCGTTGCAGGGCCTTGTCGGATGTGCCGGTGCAGCCGGAGCGGGTAAAAGCTGTGGGGCTGGCGCGGCTGGCGCGGCCGCAAGCGTGGTTCTGAACAACCTGTTGGATAGCCTGAACGGCACTCAGGCGTCGACACTTACTAACGACGAAAAGCTACAGCGCGAGCGGCTCGTCGAGTCGATCGTGGCCGGTACGACCGCTGCGCTGGGTGGCGACGCGGCAGCGACTTCAGCCGCAGCTTTGATCGAATCTGAAAACAACGCGACGAATTTCGTGAAAGGCACGACGCCGCGAATACAGACTGCTGCGACAGGTGTAGCGAGCGCGCTGAAAAAGCCGAAGGGAGCGCTCACGCGCGCGGACATCGACGCACAGATTGCCGCGCTGAACGCACTGGAGGCGCAAGGGAATCTGTCGAATCAGGAGGCATTGAATCTTAGTTCGCTCTGGATGGCGGTTGTCGACCGTGCTGCAATCGAAAATCTGATGACACCCCAAGAGATCATCGGTAGCAAACAAGCAATGCAAGCGGCGATCGCGTCGATGATGTTTAGTGGAGGCGGTGCCTCCAACATAAAAGGCAATACAACGGCCGGGCCAGAGTTGCCCCGCACAACCGGAAATCGGGTTCCCACAAGTATAGCAACTGGCGGTACGGTGGAACTGTTTACGGATGCGTCGGGACCGAAAATCAAAGGCGCAGTTGGCGTGGGGCCGACTGACACGACGGCTGTTGCTGCGGACGCAAGAAGCATGCCGAATATTCCTAGCAACAGTCAGGCTACAGTGGTCGCGAATAATCCATTTATCCCAAAGACGGCAGGGGGAACCAATTCGATGATGGATTTTTTGCCGGAGGCGGCGCGCATTACGCAATCAGGTGGGGAGATCGTGATAAATGGAAATGGTGCAAATCCGTATTTTTACAAAGTTCCATCGCAAGATCAGTTGGATTCGTTGGGGTTGGCGATCAAGTATCAAGGCAATCTCCTTCCTGAATATAGTGGGTTGAATTTTTCGCGAACGGATGGCTCGGCCATTCCAAATGATACAATGCGGTCCATCGTTTTCGTTAAAAAGTAGGGGGGGTGTATGAAGATTTTCAAGGATTGTTGGGGGAATTTGGCGGCGTTTGATTGCCAATACGGTGCGCACATATTTGATGGAAAAGATGCATTTATATATGTAAACAATTGGCTCGGTGCATTTGGTGATGTTGAGCGCGAATTTCATCGAAGAAATGACGAGGGTTTTGTTGGTCATTGCATTTTGGTATTTAGATCTATTCGGAAATTTGATTTTTATGTGCAACCTTATGTAAAAATCGGTGATGCTGTATCTTGGGGGCGGAAAATTTCGTTCAATTACGTGGGCGATGAGCCGCATGTGAAAAAGTATGAATTGGCGGGGAGTCTGCACGGATTTTCATCATCGGTTAGCATCGCCGTAGAAGCGCGTGAATTTGAATTGCATATTCTGGAGCTGGATGAGCCCGCGCGTCAATCATAATCTTTATGGGCGTTGGTATGCTTGGCTGAATGATGAGGAAAATAAAAGATCTACGTGAATGGCGGCATGTTTTCCATTTACTTGATGGCGATTTGGGTATGGGTTGAGGTGGAGAAGAATATGGGTTTCACATCAACTCATTAAAATTGAATCACAAGAAATGCGAGAGACCAGAAAATTTCCACTCGTGGTTGATCTTGATGGCACGTTGACAACTTCGGATACCTTGATGGAATCCGTGATACGTGTCGTCAAGCGAGAGCCTGCAAACCTACTGCGCCTGCCTTTCTGGCTCGCGGGCGGTCGCGCCGCGTTTAAGGCCAAGGTCGCAGAGCATGCCGATTTTCGAGCGGAAACGCTTCCGTACCGCGAACCGCTTATCGACTACCTCACCAGTGAACGCGAGAGCGGTCGAAAAATCGTGCTCGCAACCGCAGCACATTGTTCGATCGCTGAGCGTGTAAGCACGCATCTCGGCCTGTTCGATCGCATCATCGCTACCAGTGGCGACACGAATCTCAAGGGGGAGGCGAAACTGGCCTGCATTCGCGAGCAGATCGGCGACGACTTCGTGTATGCGGGTGATAGCAAAGCTGACTTGCCGGTTTGGGCTGGTGCGAGAGGTGCCGTACTTGCTGGCGTTTCGTGTGATGTCGCCGCAGATGTTCGCAGCCACGTCCCCATCGAACACGAGTTCACGAATGTGCGTGCAACGTTCTTGACGTGGTGCAGGGCCCTGCGTGTCCACCAATGGCTAAAGAATCTGCTGCTGTTCGTCCCGCTACTGACAGCCTTTGCATTCCTTGACGTCGACAAAGTTGGCGTGCTCGCACTGGCGTTCTTGTCAATGTCGCTTGGCGCGTCGGCAACCTACATCGGCAAGGATCTTTGGGATCTGGACAGTGATCGCCGACATCCAAGAAAGCGCGATCGTCCCTTTGCGAGCGCGGTGTTGTCGATCAGTCAAGGCATCGCATGCGCAGCAGTAATGCTGACATTGGCGTTTGCATTGGCATTGGCGGTGTCAGCCGAATTTACCGGCATGTTCGCGCTCTATCTGTTCCTCACGACCGCGTACAGTTGGCGCTTGAAGTCAGTCGTGCTACTCGATGTGGTCGTTCCGTCATTGCTGTACACGTACCGAATCGTCGCAGGGGCAGTTGCAGCGAAAATCATGGTGAGTCGATGGCTCCTTGCGTTCTCCGTGTTTGCTTTTCTCAGCCTCGCGCTCGTTAAACGTTGCTCCGAGTTGGTGTTCTCGCGCCAGAGTGACAAAAGCACGACGGCCGGTCGGCATTATCGAGTGAGCGACCTCGAAGTCCTTTGGCCGTTTGGCATCGGTGCTTCCCTCGCTGCGGTGGTCCTGTTCGGTCTGTTCATCAACGCCCCGGAAACGGTAGATCGTTACACAATTCCGCATCTTCTCTGGTTCGTGCAGATCGGATTGATCTACCTGTTCGGTCGTCTATGGATCGCAACGGTGCGTGGCGTGATGCACGACGATCCAATAGTCCATATTCTGGAGAATCGCGGTAGCTTCAGCATGCTTTGTGTCATGGTGGCGATCGTGCTGGCCGCTCACTTCTTGCCAGCTCCGTGAGCGGCACAATTGAATGTGGCAGTAGTGACGGAGGCCGCGCGGTGAACTGGCTGATCGTCGTCGCAAGTGGCTTTTTCGGCGGTCTCGCGAGCATATTGCTCCGAGTTGCGGCTCTCAAGGGAATCGCACTTGGTGAGTCGAGCATGTTGCCATGGATAGCCCGCGGGGCAGCCATAGGTGCCTACGGTGTCGGGTTCCTCCTTTACGCAATCGCGCTGCGCAAAACAACGCTAGGCGTCGCGTATCCGGCGATGGTGGCGATTTCCATGCTCGTGGTGTTGTCGTTCACGGCGTTACACGAACACCTGTTGCGGCCGATGCAGGCCGTCGGCGCTGTAGTCATCCTGATTGGGGTCTGGATGGTCACGCGGTACGCGTAATCGAGAGAATCAAATACATGAAGAAGAAAATCCGAGGGGGTAGCCTTGTCGCGGGGTCGTTGCTTTTCGCATCGACCTGCGCGATGGCACAGTCGGTACAACCGCTTGGTAACGAACAACAGGCTCGTCAGCAGGAGGAAGCGCGCGAGCGTGAACGGATCGTTTCCGCGCCGGCAGTTCGTTCGAGTGTCGCAGCGAGTGCAGGCTATCCACAGCTTCCGACCGAAACACCGTGCTTCCGCATTGATCGTTTCACGGTCGACGTTCCCGATTCACTGCCGGACCGCGTGAGAGCGCAGGGCGCGTCCGTACTGCCCATGGACGGCTTCGCGTTCGCGCGTGAATGGCTTGAACACTACACGGGGCAATGCGTTGGCAAGCAAGGACTTGATGTACTCGTCAAATCGTTGTCACAGGACATTCTTTCGCGCGGATACATCACGACGCGCGTGTTGCTGCCCGAACAGGACTTGTCGACAGGCACATTGAAAGTCTCGCTGATTCCCGGCGTGATTCGACGCGTGCGTTTCGCTGATGAGAAATTGCGTGGCACGTGGAAAACCGCATTTCCAACAGGTGATGGTGAACTGTTGAACCTGCGCGACCTTGAACAAGGTCTGGAGCAGATGAAGCGCGTTACGAGTCAAGACGTGTCGATGCAGATCGTTCCGGCCGACGTGCCGGGCGAAAGCGATGTCGTGCTCGACGTGAAGCGCAGCAAACCGTGGACCGTCGTCGCATCGATCGACAATTCGGGTACACGCGCGACCGGCAAGCTGCAAGGCAATCTTTCGATGGGCATCGACAACCCGCTCGGGCTGAACGATATCTTCAACGTCGGCGTGAGCCAAGACCTTGAACTCGGCGACAAGCGCCTTGGTTCGCACGGCTGGAACGGTTTCTATTCGATCCCGTGGGGATATTGGACGGCGACCCTTTCTGCATACACGAACACGTACTACCAGCAGATTGCGGGGGTTAATCAGACGTTTGTGGCGAGTGGGAATTCCAAGACGATCGATTTCAAACTGGCACGCGTGCTTGCGCGCAGCCAGAACGACGTATTCGGCGGCTATGTCCGCTTGTCGCGCCGTTTCGGTCAGAGCTTCATCGAAGATACGGAAATCCCGCAGCAGCGGCGCAACAACACGATAATCGAACTGGGCCTGACCGATCGTCACTACTTCGGCGGCGCGCAGTTCGATGGATCACTTGCGTATCGTCAGGGCGTGGGCGGATTCGGCGCGCAGGACGATATGCTCGCTGTAGGCGGCGGCCCGACCTATCGCTTCAGGATGGCCGTATTCGACGCGAACCTGTCGGTGCCGTTCGCGATCGCACAGCAGCCGTTACGGTACGTCACGACGTTTCACGGCCAGTACACGGGTAACACGCTGTACTACATCGACGATCTGACAATCGGTAGCCGCTACACGGTGCGCGGCTTCGACGGCGAAACGATGCTCGCCGCGGCACGCGGGTTCTACTGGCGCAACGAACTGCAAATGCCCATCGGACAGACGGGGCAGGCGATTTATGCAGGACTCGATTACGGCCGCGTTTGGGGACCGCAGCCTGTCGCGCTGGTCGGTACGCAACTGGCCGGAGCAGTGATCGGCGTTAAAGGCAGCGTTGCAACGCGCTTCGGCGATTACGGCTACGACCTGTTCGCGGGTACGCCGGTCTACAAGCCGTCCGGATTCCCGACCGCACGCGTGACGGTTGGATTTCAGGTGATGGCGCAGTTCTGAAATTATCGAGGGTAGAATTCAGTGATGTTTAAAAATACGTTGACGGCCGTGGCACTCGGCACATTGTTGGCTGGCTGTGCGTCGCAGAACACGCACCGTGCCGCCTACGATCCTGCAACTGATGCGAGGATTCGCGTCTATTTTGGCGCATCCACGCACTTCTTCTTCAACACGACATGCGAACCGAAGAAAGGTGTACTCGGTTTCGGCGGCGCCGGAATGGCAGTGGCTAAACCACGCACGCTACATCTCGCCAACACGACGATCGGGATGCCCGTTCCAGAGGACGCGTATCGGTACTATGACGAGTATGTGATCAAAGCCAACGAGCCACTGACGATTTCGATCGAATACGGTGGTGACTCGTTGCCGGATTTTAACGGCTTCGTTTTTAGAAGTCCGTTTCAGCACATTGCGCGCACTTTTGTTCCTCTGGCTGGCAAAGATTACGAAGCGTTCGCAAGCAATGCATCGAATACTCTCCAACTCACCGTTCGGAGGCTATCTGTCGTAGGTGAGCACGTTCAAATGGAGCCGGTCAGCATCAAGGCCGCGCCAAAGTGCCAAGATGTCAGTCCCGCCCCGGCTGGGTAAGTTTCGCTTTCCTATGACGAGTTCACGACAGCAACCGAAACAGGAAGACAGGTTTTTTCCCCAAAATCGCCTGGCATGAAACCACCGATCCTCCCTATAATCCCGCCTGCATATTGCATGCGCGTGATTGCGCATATTCGACGCGCGTTCGTTCGCGCCGAAAGCGATTGATCCCGTTGCCGCTCGTCACGCGCACAGCCGCGTCGCGTAAGCCGCTCGGGCGTATTCCTTGAAGGCTCGATTCGTTTTTCCGGATTGCTCCGGAAAATTCGGATAATCCGCGGCAATTCCCACCGAATTGACGCGGTATCCGTGTCGTTTCTCATTCGGAAATCGACAACGGGGATTATTTCGTTTTCGGCTGCCGAAATCGGCATGAACGGTCGCGCATTGTCATCGACACAATGACGGCGGCCCGCTCGCGGCTGCCAGGAGACGAATTTGAAACAACCAGAAGACCAGCTGCACCGCGGGCTGGAAGAACGGCACATCAACCTGATGGCGCTCGGCGCGACGATCGGCGTCGGCCTGTTCCTCGGCTCGGCCACCGCGATCCGCACGGCCGGCCCGGCCATCCTGCTGACCTACCTGCTCGGCGGCCTCGCGATCTTCCTGATCATGCGCGCGCTCGGCGAGATGGCGATCACCAANCCNGTCGCNGGCGCNTTCAGCCGCTANGCGCGCGANTACCTCGGCCCGCTCGCCGGTTANCTGACCGGCTGGACCTACTGGTTCGTGTGGATCGTCACCTGCATGGCGGAAATCACNGCGGTCGGCGTCTACATGCACATGTGGTTNCCCGGCGTGCCGAACTGGATCTGGGCGCTCGCGGCGNTGCTGGCGATGGGNTCGGTGAACTTCATCGCGGTCAAACTGTATGGCGAATTCGAATTCTGGTTCGCGCTGATCAAGATCGTCACGATCGTGCTGATGATCNTCGGCGGCGGNTTGATGATCGCGTTCGGCNTCGGCAACGGCGGCATCGCGACCGGCATCTCGAACCTGTGGTCGCACGGCGGCTTCATGCCGAACGGGATCAACGGCGTGATCGCCGCGCTGCCGATCGTGATGTTCGCGTATCTCGGCGTCGAGATGCTCGGCCTCACGGCCGGCGAGGCGCGCAATCCGGAGAAGTCGCTGACGAAGGCCGTGAATTCGGTGTTCTGGCGCGTGCTGATTTTCTACATCGGCGCGCTGTTCGTGATCATGTCGCTCTATCCGTGGGACCAGATCGGCACGCAGGGCAGCCCGTTCGTGATGACGTTCTCGCGGCTCGGCATTCCNGCCGCCGCCGGCATCATCAACTTCGTCGTGCTGACCGCGGCGCTGTCGTCGTGCAACAGCGGCCTGTTCAGCACCGCGCGGATGCTCTACAACCTCGCGCAGCAGGGCCAGGCGCCGGCCACGCTCGGTCGCGTGAACCGCAGCGGCGTGCCCGTGTACGGCGTGGCCGTGTCGGTCGCGCTGCTGCTGATCGGCGTGTTGCTGAACTATCTCGCGCCGCAGCACGTGTTCACGTGGCTCACGTCGGTATCGACGTTCGGCGCGATCTGGACGTGGTGCGTGATCCTGATCGCGCAGATGCGTTTTCGCCGCACGCTGTCGGCCGACAAGATCGCGCGCCTGCCGATCCGCGTGCCGCTCTATCCGCTCGGTTCGTTCGTCGCGCTCGGCTTTCTCGTGCTGGTCGTCGTGCTGATGGCGTTCACGCCCGATACGCGCGTCGCGCTCGTGATCGGGCCGGCGTGGATCGTGCTGCTCGGCATCGCGTACGCGCTGTTCTACGCGAACCGTCCGGCCGCGTCGATGCCGACGAAGTCGTAAGCCGCGCGGGCAGGGTGCCGCGCGACCGTTCGCGATCATTGATCGCGATCATGCACGCGCCGGCCGGACGGCCTATGCTGAACGAACGCATCGCTTGTCCGCGCTTCGCGTGGCATCCCGCCGATCCCTGCGACCGCGGCGGCGGTCCGGCCGCCGCGCACCGCTGTCGCGCGAAGCGCCCCGTCGTCGGCCGGCGACGACGTGCACGCACGGAGACCTTCGCCATGCAGCCTGAGCAGCCCATCCCGACGCTCGCGCGGATCGCGCTGGCCGTCGATCCGACGCCCGAATCGCTGACCGCCGCACGTTACGTTCGCACGCTGCTGCGTCCCGGCATGCGATTGCGCATCATTTGCGCGATCGACAATCCGCGCCTCGTGTTGCCCGACATTCCGCGCATCGACGCGCTGCTGACGTCCGCACGCGAGGACATGATGCGCGAAGCGCAGGCCACCTGCGCGCGGATCGCGGCGCTGTTCGCCGACAGCGGCATCGAGGTCGAGCAGGTGGTCGTCGATACGTCGGTCACGGGCGGCTCGGTCGCCGACGCACTGGTCAACGATACGTCGGCGTGGCACGCGGACGTGCTGGTGATCGGCGCGAATCCGCATCACGGGCTGTTGCGGCTCGTCGAAGGCGCGATGTCGGACACGCTGACGAAACGCGCGCGCTGCGCGCTGCTGATCGTGCCGTCCGCCTATGCACGGACGTCGGACGGCACGCTGCAGCGGCTGATGTTCGCGGTCGACGGCAGCGAGCCGTCGCTGCACGCGGTGCGCGTCGGGCTCGGCTTCGCGGCGCCGACGACCTTGCTGTATGCGGCGTACGTGATCGATCGTGCGGTTCGTCTGACCGATGTCGTGCCGGTGCGTGCGCTCGAGGATGCGTACCGCGCGGAGGGCGAGGATGCGCTCGCGAAGGTCGGCCCGCTGTTCCATGCGGCCGGCAATCCGACCAAGCGCGGCATCGTCGAAACGCGTCCGACCAGCGACGACGTGGCCCATGCGCTGATGCGCGATGCCGTGCACTGGCGGGCAGAGCTGCTGGTGGTCGGCACGCATGGCCGTCGCGGCATCGCCGCCTGGCTGATCGGCAGCGTCGCGCGGCGGGTCGCGCATCTCGCGCAGGTGCCCGTGCTGCTGGTGCGTGGTGCGGAATGAATCGCGCGTCGTCGCGATCGAAGCGGGTTTGGATTGACCTGCATCAGAAACGCGGCGCCCGTCGCGTGAGACAGTGGCGGAACGTCCGGCGACGCGGCTGGGCCGTCGTGCATGCGAGCGGCGATCACTGTCGCACTCGCCGCCGTCGCCTCATTTTCGGGAGCCGCGCCGCGGGTTGGTCCGGCGCGTCATCCGATCGGGAACTCTCTGGCACGAGGGTAGGCAACCGACGGTTGCCTTGGAGGACGGGCGGGGTGGAAGTCACCCCGTCCGCTTTCCGCCTGGCCCCGTCGAATTCACTTTCCCGCAGGAATGATGTTGATGCGGCCGCGTCGAGCGGCGCGTCATCGCGCGCACAACCTCGGCACGGCCCCGTGCCGTGCGTCGGTGACGTGCGCAGATCAGAGGGGGCGAAGAATCGATCGCAGGTCGTGGCGGCGGCCCGCGCCGCGACATACCCGCGCATGCGGACGCACGACATGGAGCGGCGCACATGCGCTGCACGTGCGGCTGCGCAAACGATTCGCATGAGGCCAGCCGGGGCGCGCCTTGCGACGCGGCTCCGACGTGGCCGGCGCGTCGGCTGCGTTTCGCGCGGACAATGCCGCGGCGAACCGCTGCAACGCGAGGACCGACCCCGCGACGCTCTGATACTTTTCGCGGCCGATTTGCCCGTCGAGCGTGACGAGCAATCCGGCCTCGCGTGCGAGCGTGAGCAAGGTGTCGAGGTCGTCGGACGGACGGTCGCCGGCCGACGCGGCACGGGCGGGCAGGGCGCGCGCGTTGCCCGATGCGCGCCGCTGGCCGTCCCGGCCCGGTAAGTTGCGATGTGTCATGGTTGGTCTCCTGCGCCGGCCCCCGCGTGCCGGCTCGATGGCCGACTGAGCGATGTTCCGGTATGAACGCTGGGTTCATGTGATCAGTATCGTGTGACGATGGCGCGCTGCCAAGCGGCGCACGCTGAAGTCGCTGTCAGGAAATTGCGCGACGCTATCGGAATCCGCTGACACGCGCGGCGGCCGACCGGCCGGACCGGCGCATTCGTCCGACGAATGATGGGCAGGCGCGCTTGACGCAGGATTTCGGACGGTCTAAGTTTCCCCACTGCATCGGCGTCGCGCGGCGGTCCACCCGCCGTCCGTCGCCAATGCCGCGCCCCGGGGTGGCGTGGCAGGGCTTCCAGTCCCGTTCGCGGGCCATATGCACCGCGAACGCTGCGCGACCGGTTCGGAAACGGATCGGCGCGGCGGCACGCAACGTGCCGTTGATCGCGCGCAAACACGCGCCGGCGCATCGTACGCCGCGCGTCTGTCCAGTCTTTAAGCTTCCAGTACCGTCATCTTTTCGTTCCTCGACCGTCAGGAGTTCGTCGATGTCCAAGGACAATTTGCTCGATTCACTGAAGGAAGCCGCCGAACGGCGCGCGATCGGCGCGGATCAGCTGCGCGCGATGCTGGACGACGAAGTGCGCGCGCTGTCGTCCGGCGCGCGTGTGCACGACTACATCCACGTATTCGCGATCCGGCACCTGCGCGAGCGGATGCGCCAGAAGGACGCCCTCGACCGCGACACGCGGGCCGATGCGGCGCCCGCGGACGCCGATCCGCGTCCGCGCCACCGGCTGTAGCGGGGG
>Ga0058691_1001265_pt1 | contig 13860 bp, 9 predicted proteins | sample AgamicAtPrz_FD_55051 | JGI IMG/M metagenome (GOLD analysis project Ga0058691, IMG submission 55051) | Agave microbial communities from Guanajuato, Mexico - At.P.rz | ecosystem: Host-associated > Plants > Phyllosphere > Phylloplane/Leaf | place: Guanajuato, Mexico | collected 2012-05-28
GAGGGCGAGCAGGGCTCGGCGGGCTCGGTGCGCTCGGCGGGCGTGAAGGGCGCGTCCAGGTCGGCGCGGGCGGCCGGGTCGTGGCACACGCCGGTCATGTAGAGGCCGAGCCGCCGCGCATCGACCTCGGCGGCCGCGAAGTGCCCGACCAGTCGGCCGTGCGACATCACCGCGATGCGATCGGACAACGCCAGCAGCTCGTCCAGGTCGGCCGAGATCAGCATCACCGCCGCGCCGCTGTCCCGCAGCGCGCCCAGGCGCTCGTGCAGCGACTCGCAGGCGCCGATGTCGACGCCGCGCGTCGGCTGGCTCGCGACCAGCAGGCGCGGGGCCAGGGCGATCTCGCGGGCCAGCACGACCTTCTGCATGTTGCCGCCCGACAGCGAGCGGATCGGGACCTCGGGCGACGCGGCCACGACGCCGAAGTCGCGCAGCAGGCGGGCGGTCTCGCGCGCCGCCCCTCCCAGATCCAGCGCGCCGAACCAGCCGGGCACGCCGCGCCGGACCACGGGTGGCTCGGCATGCCGGTTGGCGATCGCGTTCTCGGTGATGCTCATGTCCGGCGCGACGCCGTCGTGCAGCCGGTCTTCCGGCAGCGCCGCGACGCCCGCCGCCCGCGCCGCGCGGATGCCGGCGTCGCCCTGGCCGCGCAACGGGACGCCGTCGACCGAGACCTGCCCGCGCTCCGCGCGCACCAGGCCGGCCAGCACGTCGGCGAGCAGTCCCTGCCCATTGCCTTCCACGCCGGCGATGCCGAGGATCTCGCCGCCGGCGATCTCCAGCGTCAGGTCTTCCAAGGTCTGGCGGCCGCCGGCGTCCGTGGCCGCGACCGCGCGCATGCTGAGCACCGGCGTGCGGCGCGACGGCGCCGGCGACGGCCGCGACCGCCGCGGCGCGACGGCGCGTCCCACCACCATCGCGGCGATCTCCGCCTCGCCGACGTCCCGCGTCGCGGCGCTGCCGGCCACGCGGCCGCCGCGCAGCACGGTGAAGCGGTCCGAGACCTCGCGGATCTCCGCGATCCGGTGCGTGATCAGGATCACCGCCAGGCCGTGGTCGGCGTAGCGCCGCAGCGCGGTCATCAAGGCCGCGGCCTGCTGCGGCGCCAGCACCGCCGTCGGTTCGTCCAGCATCAGGATGCGGGCGCCCTGGTGCAGCGCCTTGAGCAGCCCCACCGCCTGCTGCTCGCCCAGCGAGAGCCGCGACACCGGCGTGCGCGGATCCAGCGGCAGGCCGAAGCGGCGCGCCGTCTCGGCGACCTGCTCGATCGCGACGCGGGTGTCGAGCAGCGGACCGCGGCGCGGCTCCTGGCCGAGCACGACGTTCTCGGCGACGGTGAAGGAGGGCACCAGCGTCACGTGCTGCGGCACCAGGCCCATGCCGGCGGCGATCGCCTCGCGCGGCGTGCGCCAGCGCACCGGCTCGCCGTCCAGGTGGATCTCCCCGGCGCTGGGCTGCTCCAGCCCGTAGAGCATCTTCATGACGGTGGACTTGCCGGCGCCGTTCTCGCCGACGATGGCATGCACCTCGCCCGGCGAGATGGACAGGCTGACCTGGTCCACCGCCAGCGTGCCGGTCGGGTATCGCTTGGAGACGCCGTGCAGCGACAGCCGTCCGGGCGGGGTGGCGCCGATCGGCGCGCTGCTGGGCGGGGTGCCCGATGAGGCGCTCGTCGCGGTGTTCATCCCGGTGTTCATCGCGGCGCTCGTTGCGGCGCTCGCTGCGATGTCCAACGGCGTGTTCATCGCGGCGCTCATCCGGGCGTCCTCGCCGAGAAGGCGCTCGGCACGCGGCGCTGGCCGGCGACGATCTCCGCGCGCACCTGCTCGAGTTCCTGCCAGAGCGCGGGCGGCCACTGCGCCAGCAGGCCGGCGCGGGGCGCGAGGCTCACGCCGCGCTCCGCCAGGCCCAGCGACACGACGCCGCCCGGCGCCGCGGGCTCTCGCAGGGACGCGCGCAGCGCCTCCAGCACCGCGACGTCGACGTTCTTGACCACCGAGGTGAGGATGCGCGCCGCCAGCGCCGGCTGGCGCGGACGGTAGAGCGCGTACTGGTCCACGTCCACGCCGATGGCGTAGCGACCGGTCTCCAGCGCGGCCTCGTTGACGCCCTGGCCGCTGGCGCCCGCGACATGGAACACGATGCCGGCGCCGCGGCCGAACAGCGTCTTGGCGATCTCCTTGCCCAGCGCCGGATCGGAGAAGGAGTTGGCGTACTGGGTCGCCACCGGCAGGTCCGGATCCGCGGCCTTGGCCCCGGCGCGAAAGCCCACGATGAAGTCGTCGACGACCGGGAACTGCATGCCGCCCATCACCCCCAGGCCGCCGCCGGGCGCGACGCCCGGCAGGCCGGCCCGGTCGAGCCGCGCCGCCAGCCAGCCGGCCAGATAGGCGCCCTCGTTCTGGCGGAACAGCAGCGAGCGCACGTTGCGGCAGGCGCAGCGACCGGCGTCCACGGCGGCGTCGTAGAGCACGAAGCGACGTTCCGGATAGGCCCGCGCCAGCTGCTCGACATAGGGCGCCATCGTGTAGGTGCCGGTGACGATCAGGTCGTAGTCGCCGCTGTCGGCCAGCGCGGTCAGGGCCGGCAGCCAGCGCGTGGGGTCGGTGCCGCCCTCCACGATCTTGACGGTGACCGGCAACTGCCGCGCCGCCTCGCGCATGCCCTTGGCCGCGCCGTCGAAGAAGGACTTGTCGCCCAGCGTGCCGTTGATGAAGAGCACGGCGCGCACCGCGTGGCCGGCCTGCGCGCGCGGCAGCAGCCGCTCGCCCGCGGCCTTCAGGCCGTAGAGCACGGCCACGGCCGCGAGCAGCCACAGGAGCTGACGCAGGAGGAAGCGGAGGGCGGGGCGCATCGACGGCGGTGCCGGGAGGGGGCGGCCGGGCGCGCTCAGGCGAGCCGGCTGGACTGCGTGATCCGCGCGCTGTACCGGTAGCTGGACACGTACTTCATGAGGCAGTACTCGATCGGCTCGCGCCGCTCGGACAGCGTGATGCGCTCGCAGACCAGCAGCGGCGCGCCTTCCGGCACGCCGAGCAGCCGCGCTTCCTCCGCGTCGGCGCTGGCGGCGAACAGGTTCTCCACCGCTTCCACCGGCGCGAAGCCGGCGCGTTCCATCAGCAGCTGGTACAGCGAACGGGCGCGTTCCACCTCCTGCAGCTCGAGCTTCACGCCCGGCGGCAGCGGGAAGTAGGCGTCGTGCAGGCCGACGGGCACGCCGTTGGTCAGGCGCACGCGCCGCACGCGGGTGAGCGGGTGGCCGGACTCGAGCTGCAGCAGCTGGGCGATGGCCATGGTGGCCGGGCTGAACTCGAGGTTGAGGATGCGCTGGCTGGGCAGGCCGCCGCGCTGGCGCGTGTCCTCGGAGAACCCGTCGATGTAGCGCGACATGCGGCGCACCAGCGCCGGCGCGACGAAAGTGCCGCGGCCGTGGTCGCTGTAGACCAGTCCGTGGTCCTCCAGCAGCCGCACCGCCTTGCGGATGGTGTCGCGGCTGACCTGGTGCTGCTCGGTGAGCTCGCGCTCGGAGGGCAGGGCCTCGTTGTCGGCGAGGCGGCCGTCGTCGATGGCGGCGCGCAGCGCGTCGGCGACCTGGCGGTAGCGGGGAGGGGGCGCGGAGGCCTCGGCGGGTCGTTTGCTCATGTCCGGCAATGCTCTCATGGTACGTACCAGATGGTCAACAGGGTTGCTCCCAGTCCGCATCGCATGGCCGTTTTACGAGGCTGTGACAGCTGTTGCTTCCGAAGGAAAACCCGAAGTTCTGCGGAAAACATGCTGTGACCAGATTGACGTGGTACGTACCAGTGGATGATCATCCGGCCCGATCCGCGCAGTACCCATCCACCCCGTTCCCGGTCCTTCCGCTGAAAGCTCCTCCACCATGCGCTCTCTCGCCCGCCTTCCCTTCGCGCCGCTGCCCCTGGCGGCCCTGCTCGTCGCCGCCCACGCCCCGGTCCTGGCCCAGGAGGCCCCCGCGCCGGCCCGGCCCGCCAGCGAAGCCGCCGGCGATACCGCGCCTTCGATCGCGCCTTCGCCCGCGCCGGTGCCCGCCCGCTCGCAGTCGCTGGGCCAGGTGACGGTGACCGGCGAGTCCATCGGTCTGCGCCAGTCGCGCGCCAACGTGAAGATCACCGCGGCCGACCTGGAGCACTACCCGACCGGCGTCTCGGCCGACAAGCTGCTGGAGCGCGTGTCCGGCATCCAGGTCGGCTCGTCCAACGCCTTCGGCGGCGACGGCTTCGAGAGCACGATCAGCATGCGCGGCTTCGGCAAGGACAGCATCGGCTTCTCGATCGACGGCATCCCCAACGGCCGCACGACGCTGGGCGGCGGCTCGGTGCCCACGCGCTTCTTCGACAGCAGCAACCTGGCGGCGATCGATGTGTCGCAGTCGGCCGGCATCGTCGGCGCGCCGTCCCACCAGGCGCTGGCCGGCCACATCGATTACCTGACCCAGGATCCGGGCCGCGCCTTCGGCCTGCGCGTGGAAGCCGCCGCGGGCAGCGCCGAGCTCGGCCGGCTCTATGCCCGCGTGGACAGCGGCGAACTGGCGCCCGGACTCACCGCCTACCTGAGCGTGTCGCGGCAGCAGTGGCAGGTCTCCTACGTCGACGACCCCTCCGGCCACGACACCCGCGACCATGCCGACCTGAAGCTGGCCTGGCGCCTGGGCCAGGACACCACGCTGAAGCTCTACTCCAGCTTCAACGAGCGCAAGGAGACGAGCGCCAGCAACATCGTCACGCTCAGGCAGTTCCAGACCGATCCCAAGCAGGACGGCTACACCGACCACTGGACCGGCGTGCCCGGCGTCGACCGCAACTACCGCGGCCTCAAGGGCAACCCGCGCGAGGACCGGCTGAGCTACCTCAGCCTGAACACCACACTGGGCGGCCTGAAGGTCTCGGCCAAGGCCTATCACCACGGGCAGGACGGGACCGGCAAGGAGACGGGCCTGGGCAACGGCGGTTATCCGGGGCTCGATGGCTCGGCCCGCAGCCTGTACTTCCGCGGCAATGACTACGACCTGTCGCGCAACGGCGCCTTGGTGGAAGTGGGCGCGCGGCATGGCGACCTGCTCGACTGGCGCGCCGGCGCCTGGTACGAGAGCTACGAGCGCGGCCAGGTGCGGCGCTGGTATCCGGTCCTCGACGAGGCCGCCGGGCCGGCCCTTGCCGACACGCCGGTCGCGATCAGCGAGGACAAGCACTGGAAGAACCGCTCCACCATGGTCTACCTGGCCAACCGCAGCAGCCTGCTGGATGGCGGGCTCAAGCTGGACTACGGCGTCACCTACCTCGACAACCGGGTCGACTACCGCGCGCCGATCCAGGACTCGCGCACCGGCAAGCTGGACTTCGTCAACCAGGCGCGGGTGAACTCCGGCGTGCTGCCCAAGCTGGGCGCGCTGGTGCCGCTGGGTGCGAACACCGAGCTGTTCGCGGGCTACGCCAAGAACGCGGCCACGATGACCGACGCGACGCTCGAGGGCGGCGCGGCCACCACGATGGCGGCGGCGCTGCGTCCGCAGGACATGGACACCGCCAAGGCCTTCGACCTGGGCCTGCGCCACAAGGGCGACGGCTACGCGCTGAGCGTGCAGGGTTTTTCGATCCGCTCGAAGGAGACGGTCGCCGCGGACATCGCCGGCACGCTGCAGTCGGAGAACGTGGACCAGGGCCGCCGCATCGATGGCATCGAGCTGAGCGGCAACGCGCGCGTGGGCGCGGCCTGGCGCCTGTATGGCGCCTTCACCTACCAGAAGGCGCGCTACGCGCTGGGCGACGTCGATGCGCAGGGTTATCCGGCCAAGGGCTTCATCCGCGACGGCGCGGACCTGGTCGGCATCGCGCCGCGCAACCTGTTCCTGGAAGCGACCTGGCGGCCGGGCGACGCCTGGCGGCTCGGCGCCAATCTGCGCCACGTGTCCAGCCAGGCCGGCTACTACGCCAATCCGCGGGTGGCGAACAGCGGCGTCGACGAGCGCATGCCGGCGTACACGCTGCTCGGCGCGAGTGGGTCGTACCAGTGGGATCACCTGACCCTCGGCCTGAACCTGGAAAACATCACCAACAAGCACTACCTCTCCGGCGTCGCGCCCGAGCTGATGACGAGCCCCTCCAGCATCGGGCGCTACTTCATCGGCGCGCCGCGCACGGTGGTGCTGTGGGTGAGGATGGAGCTGTGAAGCGCTCCCCGGTGACGCGCCCTGGCGGCACGGCGATCCTCGCCGGGGCCGTGGCCGCGGTCGCGCTCCTGCTGGGCGGCTGCGCGCCGGTGACCTCGACGGTCGACGCGCGTGCGGCGGCACGCGTTGCGGTGGACGCGGCGATGGGTGCGGCGGCAGAAGCGTCGGCAGGTGCGCCGGGGACGGCGGCCTGGCCGCAGCCGCCCATGCGCCTGCGGCTCATCGGCGAGACCGTCATTCCCCGCGTGGCGACCGATCCGCTGCTGCGCCATCTCGGCGGCATTTCCGGCCTCGACTACGACCCCGTCGAGGACACCTGGTACCTGCTCAGCGACGACCGGTCGGAGCACGCACCCGCGCGCTTCTACACCGCCAGGATCCGCTGGAACGCGCAAGGGCTGGAGGAGCTGCGCGTGACCGGTCTCACCCCGCTGTTGCAGCGGGACGGCCAGCCCTATCCGAATGTCCGCGCGCCGACGCGGCCCGGCGAGCCGCCGCCCGACAGCCCCGACCCCGAGGCCCTGCGCCTGGACCCGCGGACCGGGCGTCTGCTCTGGTCCAGCGAGGGCGACCGCCCGCGCGGCCTGCAGCCCTTCATCCGCTGGTCGGAGCGGGACGGCCGCTTCGCCGGCGAGCTGCCGCTGCCCGAGCGCCTGCGCGTGCATCCCGACGAGCCGCGCGGGGCCCGGGACAACCTCAGCCTGGAAGGCCTGGCCCTGGCCGCGGATGGCTCCGTGTGGGCCAGCATGGAGGCGCCGTTGATCGAGGACGGCGAGCCGCCGACGCGCGAGGCGGGCGCGTTGGCCCGCTTCACCCACCTGGACCGGCAGGGCCGGGTGCTGGGGCAGTACGCCTATCCCGTCGAGCCGGTCCCGGAGGCGCCGACCGGCGGCCAGCGCCGGTCCGACAACGGCGTCAGCGATGTGCTGGTCACGCCGGCGGGCACGCTGCTGGTGCTGGAGCGCTCGGGCCGGGAAGTCGCCGAGCGGGTCTTCAAGTTCCGCGTGCGGTTGTACGAGGCCTGCGTCGACGGCGCCACCGACGTCTCGGCCGTGGCCTCGCTGCGCGACGCGGCGCTCGTGCCGATGCGCAAGCGGCTGATCCTCGACCTGCAGGCCGCCGGCGCGCGGGGACCGATCGACAACTTCGAAGGCATGGCCTGGGGACCGGTGCGGCCCGACGGCCGGCGAACGCTGGTGATGGTGGCCGACGACAACTTCTCGCCGCAGCAGGTGACCCAGGTCCTGGCCTTCGAGGTGGCGCCATGAGGGACGAGGACATGGAAGGCCTGCTCGGGGCCTGGCTGCAGGCGGCCGGCGCGGGCGACCGCGCGGCGTTCGAGCAGCTGTACCGTCACTTCCAGCCGCGCCTGACGCGCTTCATCCAGCGCTGCTGCTCGCGCCCGCATGTGGTGGAAGAGGCGGTCAACGACGCGCTGTGGGTGGTCTGGAAAAGCGCCGCCAACTTCCGCGGCGACTCGCGGGTGACGACCTGGGCCCATGGCATCGCGTATCGCTGCATGCTCAAGGCGCTGCGGGATCGCGAGGTCGGACAGGAGATCAATGCCTCGGCGGTGCCGGAGGCGGAACTCGCCGAGGCGGAGCCGTTCTTCGACGACGGCCCCGACCGCGAGCTGCGCGACTGGGTGCGTCACGGGCTCGCCGCCTTGTCGCTGGAGCAGCGCACGACGGTGGAGCTGGCCTACTGCCAGGGCGAGTCCTGCGAGGAGATCGCGCGGATCATGGCCTGCCCCTCGGGCACGGTGAAGGCGCGCCTGGTGCGCGCGCGGGAGAAGCTCAAGGACGTGCTGCCGGCGCTGGCGGAAGCGGCGATCGGGACGCGCGCCCACTGAGCCGACTGAGCCCGACGACCTGTCGGGCCCTGCGGTCGACCGCGTCGGCGCGTTCGCTTCGACGCCAACCGCTTCGCGTCCGTCTCGCTGTCGTCATCGCGGTGTGCCTATCGTCATCGCCGGCCGAACCCATCACCCAACAACTCGGCCAGGGAGCTTCCATGACGACCATCCTTGCGTCAACGACACCTCCGGCGAACGGGACGATCCCCGCTCATGCCGACACCGTTTCAGCCGGCACGCCCGCCGACGTCATCGCCGACGTCACCGGCGTCATCGGCGACTGGCGCCGCGAGGCCGCGCTGCGGCTGGGTGCCAGCCCCGAAGTCGCGCGGCATTTCGGCGAGACCGGCTTGATCGAGCTCGCCGGGCAGCCGCTGTCGCTGCATCCGCTGCACGACGAACCGACGGGGTCCTGGCTGGCCGTCACGCGCGCCGCGCGTCCGGCCGCGGTCGACGAGGCGGCCTGGTGCGATGCGCTGCTGCTCGCCACCGGGCAGGCGCTGGTCGTCACCCACGCGGCCTTCGGATTGAACGACGACGGCGAGGCGGTGCTGATCCTGCGCACCGCCGCCGGGCACGCGCATCCCGATCTGCTCGCCGTTGAACTGGCCGGGCTGCTGCAGCTGCGGCAGGCACTGCTCGAGGGCGTGACGGCGCAGGCCGGAGCGGCTGAAGCGGCAGCAACGGCCGCAACCGCAGCAACGGCCGCAACCGCAGCACCGGCCGGCATGTCCGGAACGGCTGAAGCTGCCGCAGGGCCTGCGAATGGGGCACAGCGCCGCGGTGTCAATGCGGCCGCTGCGGCCGATGTCGACGCGCCGCTCCTGGAAGCCCCCGAGCGCGTGCTCGTGCGCGTGCATGGCGCCTTGCTGCAAGCGGGCCTGCCCGCCGCGGACGCGCTGGCCGGCGCGCGCAGCGGATCGTTCACGCTGGACGGCGTGTCGATCGGCCTGGCCTGCGAGGACGGGACCGACACGCTGGTGCTGGTGTCCGACCTCGGCGCCGAAGCGCTCGACACGCTCGAGCGACGGCGGCTCGCGCTGCAGGCCAACACGACGCTGATGGTCTTCGCCGGCGTCGCCGTGGCCCGCGAGCGCGGCCGCGCACGGCTGATGTCGCGCTGCCCGGTCGACGGTCGCAGCGCCGCCGATTTCGCCGACGGCTTCGCCGCCTGGTTGCGCGACTTCGCGCGCCTGGCCCGTGCCACATCGACGTCCCGCGACACCGCGGCCGCGCATTGAAGGAGGGAGCCGACATGCCCGCATCCATCACCCCTTCGACATCCAACCGCATCGAATCGTTCCGCCTGCCCGCCGAGGCCGGCACGTCCGTGCCCGGCGCCACAGCGACCGCGGGTACTTCAGGTACAGCAGGTGCAGCAGGTACCGCTGGCTCGACGGGCTCGGCGGCCGGCGTCGTTGCCCCGACGCTTGAGCGGCCGCACAACGCGCCGTCGTCGCGAACGTCCGCGCCGCTGGCGTCCTCCGGCGGCGACGAACTGCGCGAGCGCCGGCCTCTGCCGGAGCTCGTCGGCACGAGCCCGGGTCGCTCGTTGCTGGACGACTCGCACAGCCGGTCGGACTCGCGCGAGTGGTCGTCGCGACGCCTCCAAGTCCTGGCGGAAGCGCGCGGCTTGAGCGGCCCGCTCTCGGCCACCCCTTCCGACATCGGCCGGCAACTGCGGGCCGAACCGACCTTCAACCTGTCCCGGCCCGTCGCACCGGAGCGCAACTGGCGCTCCGTCGCGAACGCGATCGCCGGCGAAGTCACCCGGCTGGCCGGCGTGGCGGGCCGCGAGGCGGTGCGCACGCTGGGGTCCGTCGTCCCGCCGATGCCCGAGGCGCGCCTGGCCGGCGTGGTGGCGGGACACGCCATCCATCAGACGGTCGCGGTGGGCCTGCCCACCTTCGCGCGGGAGATGCTCGCCAGCGCGGTGAGCCACGCGCTGAGGCACACGCCGGCCCCGGCCGTGATGGGCCTCCAGGCCGCGGTCGGCATGACCAACGTGGTCCTGCAGGTGGTGCGGGAGCTGCGCGAGCGGCGCAACCCCGACGAGGCGGCGCGCGCCTATCACTCGCTCACCCCCGAGCAGTGGCAGGCGAAGACGCCCGACCAGCAGCAGGCGATGCGCGCCCGAACAGCAGCAGACGATGCGCGATCACACGCTCAAGGTCTCGCGGCTGTTCACGGTGATGCAGGTGTCCTCGTCCTTCACCAACCTGATGCTGATGCATCACGGGTTCCAGCAGGGCGACCGGGCGGCCGCGCTGCAGCCGCTGACCAACGAGCTGAAGGTCGGCGTCTACGCCGCGATGCGGGACGGCCTGCAGGCGAGCTTCAGCATGGTCAAGGTGAACAAGCCGCCGGCGCCTGAGGGCGGCGGCCCGCAACCGGAGCTGGCCGCCGGCATGTCCGGTGCCGCACAGGCGGCCGCCGTGGCCACCTACGCGGGCGTGAACGTGGTGAACAACTTCCTCGGCGACGCGCTGAAGGGCGCGTGGGTGCCGGATCGAAGCGCGGCGGCCGCGGTGCTGCTGGATCAATCCAGCGCCATGAACATGGGCGACGCCTGGCGTGTGGCGGCCGGAACCGCCGCCATCAGCGCGCTGATCAACACGCTGGGCGAGACGACGGACTGGTTCCAGCGCCTGCAGCTCTTCGCCAACCAGACGCCCGGCGCGACGCAGGAGTGGGCGCCGGTGCTCACCGGCACGGACCGCAGCCGTGTGCTGGACCAGGCGCAGGCGCGGGCCTCGCTCACCAACACGCTCTTCTCGGCGCTGACCGCGGCGGGGCAGGGCATGGCGCACAGCCAGCTGCCGCCGGCCGTGCAGCAGTTCATCGGCAACGTCGGGGCCGCGGCGCTGGGCGCGATGCTCGATTCGCCGATCACGGGCCTGTGGCAGGCGCAGGAGGCGGTGCGGGCCACGCCGGTGCCGGACCCGCCCGTCGATCTGGAGCTGGCGCTGAATCCGGATTCGCCGCGTCTGCCGTCGAGCTCGGCCTCGTCGGTGGCCGACATTCCGGTGCCGCGGCAGCGCAGGCCCCGCGTCAACGTCGACGAACTCGATTGAAGGAGCCATGACCGGTCCGATCCGTTTCCCCTCGGGCGGCGCGCCATCGCGCGCCGCCGTACCGCCCGCTGGCCGGCCGCTCGCGCAGGCCTTCGCCGACGAGGTCCGTCCCGCAGCGGACTTTCCCGGGCTGGCCCGGGCACCGGCACGGCCGGCGAGCGCGTCCGGCGCTGACGAGGCCGACAGCGCGCCCTCGGCCCTGCAGCGGCGCGCCGCCTTGCCGGTGTCGATGCCGACCGAGGCCGCGGCCATGGCAGGTCCCTCGTCGGGTGCGCCGTTGGCGCCATTGGCACCGTCGTCGCCGTCGTCGCCGTCGGTCCAGCTGAGGTCGCTCGCGGGAGAGCTCTCCGAGTTGGAGACGGAGCGGGCGGCGTTGCAGGCGAGCCTGGCCGAGTTGCAGCAGCGGCGTCACGACGCGCGTGCTCCCACCGCCAGCGAGCGCAGCGACGAAGTCGGCCGCCTTCAGTCGCGCGCCGAGCACGCGCGAGGCCAGCTGGCCTCGCTGCAGGCCCGGCATGACAAGGAGACCGGCGAGCTGGCGGATGTCGAGCGCAAGCTGGCGTCCGCGCGGCGGCAGCTCGAGGGCCTGACGCTGGCGGCGGAGTCGCGGCCGGCTCAACCGGCTCGTCCGGCGCGTACGCGAACGGGCCGGCGCGGCGGCGCCAAGGCGGCAAATGCGACGAAAGCGACGAAAGCGACGCCGGCGGCCGCGAAACCGGATCCCCGCAGCCCCGCGGAGGTCGAGGCGCAGGCGCGCATCCAGCGGCTGGAGGGGGAACGCGACAGCCTCAAGACGCAGATGGAGGCGGCCAGTCGCCGAGTCGCGGAGGCGCGCGCGACCTTGAAGAGCGACACCGACTTCGCGGAGACCCTGCTGGANCCGCGNTTCATTGAGCAGCGGATCGACAAGGCCGCCGCCNCCCACCTCAACCCGTTCCTGGCGCACTACGAGCTTCCCGCCATCGATCAGGTNCCCCCAGGCGAGGACACGAGGCATGCCCGCTACCTGGCCATGTTCACCAACGTCGACGCGGGCGCGCGGCGCCTGGACGAGCCGTTGCTGGAGAACCCGGCGCACAGCTTCTCGGCGTTCTCGGCCCTGTTCAGCACCTTGTGGCCCGATCGCGTCAACGGGAGCCTGCTGAGGAACCTGCTCGGCGGCGACACGAGCGCCGTGATGGCGGCCGTGCGCGCAGGGGGCGAGGGCCTGGGGAATGCGGTGGGTCGGCATGTGCTGGCGCAGTTCACGGAGGAGATGAGGTACTGCGCCATGGCGGCGGCCAGCACGGGCCTGCCCGATGGCACGACGGCGCGCCGCGTGAGATTGAGCAGCGGCAGCCGGGTGACGCAGACGGCGCTGGCCGAAGGCCGCGCGCGGGCCCGCGACCTGATGCCGCTGCAGGAACTGCCGGCGCATCGCGGCCGCATCGTCGTGGGCGCGATCCAGCAGGCGACCTCGATGATGACGACCATCGCCGAGGAGTACCGCGAGGCGTCTGTCGACGTGCAGCGGTCCCGGTCCGCGCTGGACGGCGCGTTGAAGGACCGGAGCGCGCTCGTCGAGCGCGGTGAGCAGCTGACGCGCGAGCTCGGCGCCGCGCAGGCGGCGCTCAGCGGCCTTCGCGACGCGCGCCGGCAGCGGGACGCCGCGCAGTCGTCGCCCTCAGCGCAATCAGCGCAGCCTGCCTCGCGCGATGCCGCGCCGGATGCGGCCATTCCGCAGCTCCCGGCGGCGGCCGGATCTTCGTCGCCGGATGTCGACGCTCGCCGGATGCGGCTGCGCGGCGACGTGGACCGCCACAGCGCCCAGGCGGACGAGGCGCGCAGCCGCGTCGACCAGACCGCCCGCGACATCGGCGAAGCGCAGGCCGAGCTGCGTCGCTCCGCGCAAGCGCACGAGGCGGCCGCCGCGGCGCTGGCGCGGGAGGCCGCGAATGCCAGCCGCGAGCACGACGAAGTCCGTGCCGCCCAGGCCGGGCTGCGCGAGCGGCTGGCGGTGACCGAGGCGCGGATCGGCGAGCTTCGCGAGACCCTGCATCAAGCGCCGGCGCGCCGCGCCGCGATCAGCGACCTGGCCTGGGAGCGCGCCATCGACCGCCACGTCGGCATCAGCGACGAGGCCATGCGGGAGCGCGCGCCGGAGACCGGCCATGTGGGCAGCTACGACTCGCTGTCGACGTTGTCCCAGGTGGTCGCCGACCTGCACGCCCATGTGTCCGGCCATGCCGACCTGCGGCCCGTGCTGGCGGCACGCAACCGCCGCGAGTTCGACAGCGCCGTGGCCCGCGTGCCGGGCGGCGTCACCGACCTGGTGTTCGACCACGGCCGCCAGGTGGGTCGCGGCTTCAGCAACGCGCTGGACCGCACCGAGCGCGCGACGCCGCTGCAGCACAGCAGCTACTCGCTGGACTTCGTGCAGGGCAGGGTGGTCGTGTCGCACCTGCATCCGCATGTGCCGCGTCGCACGCTGCAGGTGGCGGAGCTCAAATGAAGCGAGGGCCCCGAGGGGCCCTCCGCGCGCCGGCATGCGCCGGTCACTCCAGCCGGATGCCGCTCTCCTTCAGCAGCCGCCCGTTGGCGGCGTGCTCGCGCCGCAGCTGGTCGGTGAATGCCGCGATCGTCGCCGGACTCACGAGGTAGTCGAGCTGGCGAAGCCGCTCCTGCACGTCGCGCTCGGCCAGCACGCGGTTGATGGCCTCGTGCAGGCGCTGGATCACCTCGGGCGGCGTGCGGGCCGGCGCGAA
>Ga0058691_1001271_pt1 | contig 13772 bp, 10 predicted proteins | sample AgamicAtPrz_FD_55051 | JGI IMG/M metagenome (GOLD analysis project Ga0058691, IMG submission 55051) | Agave microbial communities from Guanajuato, Mexico - At.P.rz | ecosystem: Host-associated > Plants > Phyllosphere > Phylloplane/Leaf | place: Guanajuato, Mexico | collected 2012-05-28
GGGACGGTCAAGCGCCCCTTGGCGTCCAACGCCAAGGCACTCGCCCCCTGAAACACGACATTCGCCACTTTGCCCCACCGAATTGCACTTTCTCCCACTTTAATGGCGAGACCGGCGCCGGTCAAGGAAATTTGGCGTTTTTCCCAATCAAATCAATTACTTAGCCAGCATTCTCACGCCATTGCGCAAAATAAAAGTCGTTCTAAATGAAGGACTTAACAAACGGTGTGGAAGTGATGGATCAACTGAAATCGGCAGTCGTACCCGCTTGAAACCGCGGCCGCCGACACCGCCGCGGCAACGCGCTGGCTCCCCGGTCGGTGGGAAATCGGGGCGGCTCCACCGTCCGGCGGCCGCCGGAAGGGGGACAAAGTGGGAGAAAAGAAAAAGCCCGGCATTGGCCGGGCTTTCGTTCAGTCGGAGTGCGCCGCAGCGCTGGGATCACGGCATCGCCGAAGACGCGGCGGGGGACGGGGTGGCAGCGGTCGCGTCGACCACGCCGCCCTGCCACCANGCCGGCGTCGNNCCCGGCTGCTCGATCGCCANCGGCGCGCCGATCACCGGCGTCACCAGCTCCACCTTGCGCAGCCGCGCCAGCGCGCTGATGCGCTCGAACGGGTCCTGCCAGCGGTGCATCGCCAGGTCGAAGGTGCCGTTGTGGATGGGCAGCAGCCGCTGCCCCTTCAGATCGATGTGCGCCTGCATCGTCTGCTCCGGCTGCATGTGCACGTAGGGCCAGCGCGGGTCGTAGGCGCCCGTCTCCATCAGGGTCAGGTCGAACGGGCCGAAGCGCTCGCCGATCGTCTTGAAGCCGTCGAAGTAGCCCGTGTCGCCGCTGAAGAACACCCGCAGCTCACCGTCGATCAGCACCCACGAGGCCCACAGCGTCGAATTGCGGTCGCTCAGCCCCCGGCCGGAGAAATGCTGCGCCGGAGTGGCCGTCAACTGCACGCCGGCGATCGACGTCCCCTGCCACCAATCGAACTGCTGCACCTTGGCCGCGGGCACGCCCCAGTCGATCAGGCGCTGTCCCACGCCCAGCGGCGTCAGGAAGCGGCGGACCTTGGGCGCCAGCGCCAGCACGGTGTCGTGGTCGAGGTGGTCGTAATGGTCGTGCGAGAGGATCACCGCCTCGATCTCAGGCAGCTCGTCGAGCGCGATCGGCGGCGCGTGGAAACGCTTCGGCCCCATCCACGAGAACGGCGACGCGCGCTCCGAGAAGACCGGGTCGGTGAGCCAGAAGCGGCCGCGCAGCTTCAGCAGCACCGTCGAGTGGCCCAGGCGGAACAGCGTCCGGTCGGGCGCGGCCAGCAGTTGTTCCTTCGTCAGCGCCTGCACCTCGATCGGCCGGTCCGGCACGGTGCCGGCGGGCTTGTGGAACATGACATCCCAGAAGATCCCGAGCATCTTCCAGAAGCCCTGTTCGGGCTCGACCGCCGGATTCCGGAACCGGCCCTCCGCCCATTGGGGCGACTGCTCGCGGGAGGGCTGGCCCCCCTCCGGCGCGGGGGTGGACGGCCCGTTCGAGGGCACCGGGGTGGGCGAGGACATCACACGGGAAGCGGTCATGGCGAGGGCTCCAACAATCAGGACGGCGACGATGCCGCTCAGCGCGGTGAGCGACAGCGGCAGCAGCGAACGGAGGACGGGGATGAGGCTCATCTGAAACTTGCACTACACAGTGTAGTTTTGGCGAGTGTANGCAGGCGGGCCGGAAAAGTAAACTCCCCGGTGTAAGATTGCGCCCCATGACTGCCGACGCCCCTCTCCCNGCNCCCAGCCCTGCCGTCGAGCCGCNTGCCGACGAGGNGGTGGGCGGCGACGCCGAGCGGATGCGCCTGACCGACCGCAAGCGCCAGGCGATCGTCGACGCGGCGATCGCGGAGTTCCGCGAGCATGGCTTCGAAGTCGCGAACATGGACCGCATCGCGGGCCGGGCGCAGGTGTCCAAGCGCACCGTCTACAACCACTTCAGCGGCAAGGACGCGCTGTTCGACGCGATCCTGGAGCGCCTCTGGGCGGCGACGGAGGCGCAGGTGACGCTGGCTTATCGCGCCGACCGCCCGCTGCGCGAGCAGTTGCTGATGCTCATCGACCAGAAGTTGGCGATGAGCGGCGACCCGCAGTTCCTCGACTTGGCGCGGGTGCTGATCGCCGAGGCGATCCACGCGCCGCAGCGGGCGCGGGACATGTTGGGCCGGCTGGGGGGACGCGAAGAGGGATTGACCGTGTGGATCCGTGCGGCGATGGCCGACGGGCGCTTGAGGGCCGGCGACGCGGCTTTCGCAGCGGCGCAGTTGCAGGCGTTGGTCAAGGGCTTCGCGTTCTGGCCGCAGATCACCATGGGGCAGCTCCCGCTGGACGCGGCGCAGCAGCGTCAGGTCGCGGATTCGGCGGCCGACATGTTCTTGTGCTTCTACGCGGTGGAAGCGGGGGGCTGAAGTTCCCCCTCCTGGGCGTTCGCCGGGGAGACCCCTCACCCCTACCCTCTCCCCGCACGGCGGGGAGAGGGAGTTCCTCGGGGCGGGGGGCTGGGCTTGTGGGCGACGCTGGCGGGCGGGTTAGAAGTCCGTCGGTCCGGACTGGCCGGCGCTCAGGCGGAAGGTGCCGACCACGTCGGCCAGCTTCTGGGCCTGGTCCTTGAGGCTCTCGGCGGCGGCGGCCGATTCCTCGACCAGCGACGCGTTCTGCTGCGTGACCTGATCGAGCTGCGCCACCGCCACGTTGACCTGCCCGATGCCGTGGCTCTGCTCCTGCGCGGTGTGGCTGATCTCGCCGATCATCTGCGCCACGCGCTGCACGCTGCCCACCACCTCGTTCATCGTCTCGCCGGCGGTCGANACCTGCCGNGTGCCGGTCTCGACNCGCTCGACGCTGGCGGTGATCAGCGACTTGATCTCCTTGGCCGCGCCGGCCGAGCGCTGCGCCAGCGCCCGCACCTCGCCCGCCACCACCGCGAAGCCGCGGCCCTGCTCGCCAGCGCGCGCCGCCTCCACCGCCGCGTTCAGCGCCAGGATGTTGGTCTGGAACGCGATGCCGTCGATGACGCCGATGATGTCGCCGATCTGGCGCGAGCTCGTGCTGATCTCCTGCATCGTCGAGACCACCTGCCCCATCGCCTCGCCGCCCTGGCGCGCGACGCGGCTGGCGGTATCGGCCAGCTGGCGCGCCTGGTCGGCATTGGCGGCGCTGTTGGCGACGGTGCTGTTGAGCTCCTCCATGGAGCTGGCCGTCTCCTGCAGGTTGCTGGCCGTCTCCTCGGTGCGCTGGCTCAGGTCATGGTTGCCGGCGGCGATCTGGCGCGAGGCGACCGCGATCGACTGGCTGGTCTCGCGCACCTGCAGCATCACCTGCTCGATCTTGTGGACGAACTGATTGAAGCCGCGCGAGATGTCGGCGATCTCGTCCTCGCCGCGCACCTGCAGGCGCTGGCTGAGGTCGCCCTCGCCCGCGCCGATGTCGTTCATCGCGCGCTTGATGCCGGCCAGGCCGCTCAGCAGCGCGCCGACGGCCGCGGCCGCCACCAGCGCCGCCACCGCCGTCACCACCAGCATCGTCAGGCCCGCGTTGCGCAGCACGTCCGACAGCGCCGCCAGCGCCTCGTTGCGCTCGGCCGCGGCCACCAGCACCCAGTCGGTGCCCGGCACATCCACGGCCTTCAGGAAGAAGCGATGCTCACCGACCTCGGCCAGCGTCGGCTCGTCGCCGTGCGCGGTCGTCAGCAGCGCGCCGTCGATCGCCGCCGACAGGTCCTTCACCGGCTTGAGCGTCAGGGCCGCGTCCGGGTGGGCGATCACAGTGCCCTGCTTGTCCAGCAGCATCGCGAAGCCGCTGGCGGTCGGCTTGATCGACTTCATCGTCGCGACGATGTCGTCCAGCGCCACGTCGGTGCCCGTCACCGCCTTGAGCTCGCCGCCCGCGCGCACCGCGCTGGCGAAGGTCACGACCAGCTTCTTGCTGGAGGCCGCCACGTAGGGCGCGGTGATCACCGGCTGGTCGGTCGCGGAGGCCAGCTTGTACCAGCCGCGGCCGGTCGGGTCGTAGTCGGCGGGACGCTGGCGGTCGGGGATGGAGATCATCCGCTTGTCGGCACCGCCGACATAGGCCAGGTCCAGCCGCCCGGACTGCAGCGCCTGGGTCAGCACCGGACGGGGGTCCTCGAGCTGCGCGGCCGGCGCCATCGCGGCGACCACGTCCTTCTGCGTCTTCACCCATGCGGCAACGCCGTTGGCGTTGGCGGTGGCGAGGTCGGTCAACTGGGCCTGCACCTGGCGACGGGCGTGATCGCGCACGGCCCAGTAGCTGGCGAAGGTGGCGAGCGCGACGGCGGCGACGACGATCAGGATGCTGATCGCGATCAGGCGCGACTTGATGGTCTTCATCACGGCGGGGGTGTCCTGGGGGGATGGGGCGCCCCTCCACGGAGGGAAAGGGCAATTGAGGTTCCGGCCGCGCCGTCCNTGACCAAGATCAAACGCGTGATGGCTTCTGGCGCGCGGCGGCCGGGATTGTGCGGTGAGCGCCAGTGATAACCAAGGGTTTCCACCAAGAAGACGGCCGACGCCGTGACGCTCGTCACGACGCCGGCCCAAGCGGGAGACGACGCTCCCACGGCTCAGCCATCGAGGGCGCGGGCCCTCAGTTCGATTCCTTGATGAGGCGGCCGGACTGCGCCTGCAGCGGCCGCGCGTTCATCGGGTACAGGTGCGAGAACACCGAGATCTGCTGGGTCGACAGCTGCACCGGCTGGCGCAGCACCAGCCACAGCACGCCCTCGGTGCAGGGCGGCGTCGTCAGCGAGCCCATGTAGGAGAAGTAGCCGCGCTCCGCGGGCAGCAGCTGGTTGAGGTCGATCGGCACCGGCGCGTTGTAGGTGTCGCCGCGCTCCAGCGGCAGGTGGTTCCAGACCGTCTGGATCAGCGCCTGATCCTGGCCGCGCTCCAGCAGCACCGCCAGGACGGCGAGCCGGCCCTCGGCGTCCTTGTGGACGAGGTGGGCCACCATGTCGTACTGGCGGCCGTTGATGCGCTCCTCGCTGGGGCGATGGAAATGGAACTGCTGCAGCTCGTAGCGCCGGCCCATGATCTGCAGCGAGTTGCCAGGCGCCACGTTCACCTGGACCGTGTGGCCGTTGTCCACCACCGAGAAGGCGCTGGACTTGTAGTCGAAGCGGATGCGCTCCTGGTCGACCTTGATGGTGTCGCGCAGGTCGATGGGGCTTTGCCGGGTGCCGATCGCGCATTGGCGGAATTCGGGCTCGAGCTGGCCCCAGCGGTCGGGCGCCCCCTCGCCGGTGTAGGCCCAGGGCGTGGTCGACCGGGCGGCCGAGGCCGCCGCCGCCGGCTTGGCCGCCGCGCGGCGCGCGCGCTGGTCGACCGGGTTGTTCGTGCGGACGTCGGTCGGCGCCTTCTTCGCGTTCAGCTTCAGGGTGGCCGCATCGTCCTTGAGGCGCTCCGCGAGGCGGTCGCGCAGGGGCTCTCCCGCATCGGCGGCGGGGGCCGCCTTGGGCGCGGGCGCGTCGGCGGCCAGGGCCGCGCCGCCGGACAGCAGGGACAGACACAGGACGGCCGGCAACCAGGTGCCGAGGCCGGGACGGTGGGACATGGATCGCTCCGCAGGACTTCGGTGTGCCCGCCGTCGGCGGGATGCGCGACGGCGTCCGGACGTGGGTCCGGCGCACCTTCCCTATTTCGGAGGATCGCCGACCTTCTTGAGGGTGACCGGCGGGCGGACGTCACGCCGCGGGCGTGGACACCTCGCGCTTGACCCAGGTCCAGGCGACCAGGCCGATGCACATCATCCCGGCCGAGGCGAGGGCCAGGGTCAGCATGGAATGCATCACCAGCGGCACCAGCACGCCGGCGACCAGCCCGTTGGCGGCGCTGCCGATGCAGGCCTGCAGCGAGGACGCCATGCCGCGGCGCTCGGGCGCCTGGTCCAGCACCAGCAGCGTCACCACCGGCACCATCAGCGCCCAGCCGAAGGCGAAGCTGCTGATCAGCGGGAAGGCCCAGAACACGCTGTGCGGCAGCGTCAGGTTGCAGACGATGTTGGCGATGGANGTGAAGCCCATGATGAAGAAGCCGCGCCGGATCTGCTTGCGCGGCGCGATCNGNCCGGCCAGGCGGCCGCTGAGCCAGGCGCCGCCCATGATCCCGCCGATGCTGAACAGGAAGAACCAGAAGAACTGCGTGGGCGCCAGGCCCAGGTGCTCGCCCAGGAACACCGGCGCGGCCAGCACGTACAGGAACATGCCGTTGAACGGGATGCCGCTGGCCAGCGCCAGCAGCAGGAAGCGGCGGCTGCCCACCAGCGAGCGGTAGCCGCGCAGCAGCGAGCCGACGTGGAAGGGCTGGCGGTGGTCGCGGTGCAGCGTCTCGGGCATCAGGCGCCAGGTGACGGCGAACAGCAGCGCGCCGACGAAGACCAGGAACCAGAAGATCGCGTGCCAGTCGGCGTGGACGTAGAGGAAGCCGCCGATCATCGGCGCGATCGCGGGCGCCAGGCCGAAGAAGATGGTCACCTGGGACATCACCCGCTGGGCCTCGGAGGGCGGGAACATGTCGCGGATGATGGCGCGCGAGACCACCACGCCGGCGCCCGCGGACAGGCCCTGCACGGTGCGCCAGAACACCAGCTGGCCGATGCTGCCCGCCAGCGCGCAGCCCATCGACGACAGCGCGAACACCGCCATGCCCCACAGCACCACCGGGCGGCGGCCGAAGCTGTCGGACAGCGCGCCGTGGAACAGGTTCATCACCGCGAAGCCCAGCAGGTAGCCGGACAGGGTCTGCTGCATCTCGATCGGCGTGGCGTCGAGTGCCTTGGCGATGCCGGCGAAGGCCGGGATGTAGGTGTCGATCGAGAAGGGCCCCACCGTGGCCAGCGCGGCCAGCAGGATGGCGAGGGCCCAGCGTGGCGCGCGCCACAGTTGGCTGGCTTCGGGATTCATGCGTGGGGCGATGCGAGCGTGCGAGAAGCCGCCGACGATACCTCCGCCCGGCCTGTCGCACCGGCCGTCATGCCGCCCGGGCACACCGCTTGCGGGACGGGCGTGCGCGAGTCGCCCGGGTCCGCCGGGCGGCGGCCCGCGCTGTGGCGGCCCCCCTACACTGCGGGGCTTTTGCGGAACTTCGGGCGGAGACGGCGGTGCCAGGCGTGTTGAGCATTGGGGTGGTGGGACTGGGCGTGATGGGCCAGCGGATGCTGGCGCGGCTGGCCGGGCATGCGCGACTGCGCGTCACCCAGGTCTGGGACGAGAGCCCGGTGGTGCTGTCGCAGGTGCTGGCGAACGATCCGATGCTGCGCGCCGCCAGCAGCGCCGAGGCGCTGATCCGCGAGCCCGGCCTGCACGGCCTGTACATCGCCACGCCGCCGGGGCCGCACATCGCGTTGTCCGAGCGTGCCTTCGACGCCGGGCTGCCGGTGCTGTGCGAGAAGCCGCTCACCACCGACTTCGCCGCCGCCCGTGCCTGCATCGAGCGCATCGAGCAGGAACGGCGCCGGGCTGCGGTCAACTATTCGCTGGCCTCTTCGACCGGCTTGGCGCAACTGCAGCTGGCCTTCGGCGCGGCGTCGCGGCGGCCGCTGGGGGCGCTGCGGGATGTGCGCATCGACCTGCGCTTCGCCGCCTGGCCGCGGCCCTGGCAGGCCGGCGCGGGCGCCTGGCTGTCGCAGCGCGCCGAGGGCGGCTTCACGCGCGAGGTGCTGTCGCATTTCATCTTCGTGCTGCAGCGGGTGCTGGGCCCGGCGCGCGTCGTGCGCAGCGAGGTCGTGTATCCNGCGGACGGCNTCGGCTCGGAGCTCTCCGTCGAGGCGGAGCTGAGCGCGGCCGGCGTGCCGGTCATGATCAGCGCGGGCATCGGCGGCGAGCGCGCCGACGACAACCGCATGCTGTGGCGCGCCAGCGAAGGCGAGATCGAGTTGCGCGACTGGTTCGGCGTGACGCAGCAGCGCCAGGGCGAGCGTGTGCAGAGCCTGGGCGACGCCGAGACCCTGCGCATGAACGGCATGACCGACCAGCTCGGTCACTGGGCCGCGATGCTGGAAGGCCGCTCGCACAGCCTGCCCGGCTTCGCCGAAGCGCTCGCAGTCCAGCAAACCATCGAAGCGATCCTCGCGGGGAAGCCTTGACGTCATCGGGTAGACTCACGCCCCGTGAAGCGAGCCAGACCGCCGCTGGTGCAAGCGTGGAAACACGGCACTGGAGGAAGGTCCGGACTGCATAGAGCGGCGTAGCAGCTAACGGCTGCCCGGCGAAAGCCGAGGATCAGAGCAACAGAGACGAGTCGAACCAGGTCTGGGACCGGGTGTTCTGTACGGCCGGAGCGAAAGCTCCGGCGCGCGATGCGAAAGCATCGCGGGCGGCGCGCAAGCGCCGAGCCGGACAGCCGCCCGAACCAGGCTTCGCCTGGTTCGGGTGAAACGGGCAATCTCTACGCGCAGCAACACCAAGTAGGCCAGCGTTGATGCGGCTCGCAGAGCTGGCGGGTAGGTGGCACCGAGCCGGGCAGTGATGCCCGGCCCAGATGAATGGCGGTCACGCGGCGAATCGCAAGAGGAGCCGCGCACAGAATCCGGCCTATCGGCTTGCTTCACCTTTATGACGATTTGCAAGCGAACGTTGGCTTGCAAAGGCTTTCAGGGATTTCCCGCGCGCTGGGCACATCGGTTGCTACCGTGCAGGCATGCAGATCGAACCCCTGGACCCCCACAGCCCCGCCGCGAGGTCCCTGCTGGCGCAGTCGGACGCGTACATGGCGGCCCTCTACCCCAGCGAAAGCAACCACCTCGAGGATCCCCAGGCGCTGGCCCAGCCGCAGGTGCGCTTCATTGGCGTCTGGCTCGCGGAATGGCTGGCTGGCTGCGCGGCGGTGAAGGTCGTTGACGACGATGCCGACGGCCCATACGGCGAGATCAAGCGGGTCTTCGTCCAACCGCATTTCCGGGGACGCGGCATTTCCAAGGTGCTGATGGAAGAGCTCGAGTCCCATCTCAGGGCACGAGGCATCGGACTGGCGCGCCTGGAGACCGGCGTGCACCAGCCGGAGGCGCTCAAGCTCTACGAGCGCCTGGGTTATGACCGCCGCGCTCCCTTCGGCGACTACACCGACGACCCGCTGTCCGTCTTCATGGAAAAGCGCCTGTCGGCCTGAGGCCGCCCTCCCCCCTAGAACCTAGTCCCCTCGACGAGTTCCCCCGCCCTGGGGGACGGGCGACGGCCACGCGGGCCGGCGTCGACATACCGTGCGGGCTGCCTGGTTTTCCCGCCGCAGCACCGCCCGATGGACCCGACCGACCGCCACGCCCCCAAGCTCGCCTCGATCGAGGCCGCCCGCGCGATCGCTGCGCTGGCGGTGGTGCTGATGCACGCCACCCACCTGATGCGGGTGCCGCAGTTCTCGGGCCACGTCGGACTCGGCGGCCTGTTCGACTTCGGGTATGCCGGCGTCGACTTCTTCTTCGTCCTGAGCGGCTTCATCATCACCTTCGTCCACCACGCGGAGCTCGGCGGCGGCGCGGCGCGCTGCCCGGGCTACCTGTGGAAGCGCTTCGTCCGCGTGTTCCCGATCTACTGGATGGTGCTGGCGATGACCGCCGGCCCGTCGATCCTGGCTCGCCTGGCGACCGGCCGCACGCCGGTCTCGGAACTGGGCGCCGAGGACCTCCCCGGCACGCTGCTGCTGTGGATCGGCGGTGGCACGCCGGAATACGTCGGCGTGGCCTGGTCGCTGCAGTACGAGGTGCTCTTCTACCTGAGCTTCTGCGTGCTGCTGCTGCACCTGCGCGGCGGCCTGGCGCTGTACGCGCTGTGGGCCGCGCTGGTGNTCGCGCAGGCCTTCGGNCAGNTGCCGGCCGCCCTGCCCTGGAAGCTCGGCGATCCGCACTGCCTGCAGTTCCTGATGGGCGTCGCCACCGGGCTGATGGCGCGCCGCGCGACGCCGCGGCTGGTGCGGGGGCAATGGCTGCTGGCGGCCGCGGCCTTCGTCGCCGCGGTGCTCTATGAACGGCTCGGGCCGCAGGGGCCGCATGCCTTCGGCGGCCGCGTGGCGCTGGGTCTGGCCTCGGCGCTGGTGCTCGCGACGCTGGTCGCGATGGAGCGACGTCGGCCGGTGCGCGTGCCGGTGCTGCTCGTCCAGCTCGGCGCGGCCTCGTACTCGCTGTACCTGGCGCACTGCCTGCTGATCAACATCGTGCTCGCGTCGATGGCCAAGGTCGGCGTCTATCACGCGCTGCCCGAGACGCTCATCTTCTCGATCGCGGTCCTGGCGGCCGTCACCGGCGGCTGGCTGATCGGGCGCTGCCTCGAACTGCCGGTGGTGGCCTGGCTGCGCAGACGCAGCGCCTCCCCTCGCCTCGCGGCACCCGCGGCCGTCGCCTGAGCTTTTGCCTCCACGGTAAGAAAGGGGGCAGCCGTACTGCCACCGCCGCTGGCCCTCACCCCTCCCTCTCCCACTTCGCGGGAGAGGGGGCAATACCGGCGGCGCTCCTCACTTCTTACTCCCTCTCCCACTTCGCGGGAGAGGGTGCAATACCGGCGGCGCTCTTCATTTCTTACTCCCTCGCCCGCTTGCGGGAGAGGGTGGGGGTGAGGGCCAGCGGCGGTGGCAGTACGCGGCCCTCCAACCCCTTCGCCGCCTACTCCTCGTTGTCGCCGCTGCCGCCCGTCTGGTCGTTGCGCTTTTCCGCCTGTTTCAGCAGCGGGGCCTCGAGGCGCGCCATGCCGTCGATGAAGCTGTCCACCGGCTGCGGCGTGGCGACGCGCAAGGCCGGCGGCGGCAGGGTGGCCATGTAGTTGGGACCGAGCCAGTACTGCTGCTCGGTGCGCCGGCCGACGGTCAGCACCAGGCCGACGACGCACATCGCGCCGATGCCCACCGCCAGCCGCCGCGACGCCCGCGGCCACACCACCGTCGCATGCCACCAAAGCAGCAGCGCGGCGCCGACCGACATCACCAGCGTCTCCAGCGCCAGCAGCCGCGGCAGGTTGAACATGTAGGCCAGCAGCGGCAGCAGCAGGTCGAAGAGCTGCATCGCCACCGTCGCCACCAGCGCCCGCCACAGGTGGGCGCCAAACGCGAACCAGTGCCGGAAGAGCTGCGTCACCAGCGCCCACAGCGCGGCCCAGATCAGCGCCACGCCCACCGGCGCCAGCAGCGCGCTGACGGTGTCGACCCAGGTCGCGCTGCCGTCGTTGGCGGCCCAGTTCGAGCCCCATAGCAGCAGCGCCCAGACCGCCAGCAGCGCCGGCAGCGCCCACGACGGCCGGGCGTCGCGCCGCACCGGCTCGTCGGCGCGGTTCATCGGCTTTTCCGCCGGCAGCGGGTCCAGCGAGGTGCGCAGCCGCAGCCGGGTCGTGCCCAGTTGCAGGAGCGCCGACGACGGCCAGGCCGCGCGGCTGCCGGCGGCGATCCGGTGGCCGTCGAGCCAGCCGCCGTTGTGGCTGGGCAGCAGCTCCAGCACCGGGCCCGAGGCGGCCGGCGCCGCGTCCGTCCCGGCGTCGTCCCAGTGCAGCAGCGCATGGGCGCCGGCCAGGTGCGGATCGGCCAGCACCAGGTCGCAGTCGGGCGAGCGCCCGATGCGCAGCGGCCAGGCCAGCACCTTGTGGGTTTCCCGGCAATGACCGTCCCGGTCGACGATCTCGATCACCGCGTCCATGCGAATCCTTGCAGGTAATGACGCGTCAGCTGGGTGGCATTCGCGAAGCTGACGCCGCGGGCGTCGAAGCGGCCCAGCGCGCCCTCGGTGGCGGCGTCGACGTTGGTGACCAGCACCGTCAGGTCGAACAGCCCGTCGAGCTTGCGGTAGGCGCGCAGGCAGGCGACCGCGCGCAGCGGCGGGCCGTCCTTCTGCTGGACGAAGTCCTCGCGGCAGTACGGCGCGGTGCGGTCGCGGTCGGGACCGCCCAGGCGCTCGTTGCGGAAGCTGGCCGAATAGATCGTCGAGAAGCGGACCGCGCCCAGCTTGCTGCCGTCGTAAACCTCCTCGGTCACGCCGAAGTAGCCGGTCTGCAGGGACTCGCTGATGAACAGCGCGTGCTCCATCCGGCATTGCGTGCGCTGCATCTGCAGGCCCTGCGCGTCCGCGGAGGTGCCGCTGCCCCAGCAGCGCATGTACTGCTCCTGCGGGATCGGGAAGCGGTAGCGCGGGTGCGTCAGCGTGCGCCAGGGCTGGGCCAGGAAGTTGCGCGACAGCTCCTCCTGGTAGGCCATCAGCTGCTCGCGCAGCTTGGGCCAGGCCGCGCCCTTCATCGGCGCGGCGTCGCGGCTCCGCGCCAGCAGCGCGGCGGCGTGCTGCGCCGGCACCAGGAAGCTCATCTGCTGCGCGAAGATCATCGTCGACACGTTGATGCCGACGATCTCGCCGTCCTCGTCCAGCACCGGGCCGCCGCTCATGCCGGGGTTGATGGAGCCGGAGTAGTAGATCAGCGGATCGAAGCTGCGCTCGACCAGGCCGTTGTAGGTGCCCTCGACCACGGCGAAGGCGACGTCGTGCGGGTTGCCCATCGAGTAGATGCGCTCGCCCTTGGCCAGCGGCTGGTCGGCCTTGCGGAAGGCCAGCGGCGTGGCCGTCATGCGCGCGACGACGCCCTTGGGGTCGGCCTTGGCATCGCCGCCCTTGGCGACGATGCGCAGCAGCGCCAGGTCGCGGCGGGCGTCGAAGTCGAGCAGGACGATGTCACCGCCGTCGCCTTCCGGGGTCTGGTATTGCAGCCGGTAGCGCTCGGGCTCGAGCGCGTGCTGGCTGATCACGTGGTAATTCGTGATGACGTGGCCCTGCGCGCTGACGACGAAACCGGACCCCACCGAGGCCTGACTGCCGTTGAAGAGCGTGCGGACCTGCAGCAGCTGGGCGCGGCTGCGGTCATAGAGCCGGCGGGCGCTGGCGGAGACCGGGGCCGAGGCCATCGGCTGGCTGGCCGCGGCCGTGCCGGGCTGCGGGGCGCTGGCGGGCGGCGCGACGACGGACGGCGCCACGACGGGCGGTGCGGACAAGGGCGGCCGCTGCGGCGAGGGCGCCGGCTGGGCCTCCGGCGCGGGGCGCGTCTGCGCCGCGGCGGGCAGGCCGAGCGCCACCGCGACCAGCAGCGTGGCCGCCCGGGCGAGGGCCCGCCCAAGGGTGAGAGGATTTCGCGACAACGCAGCAGACTCCAGGAATGAGCGAACGCCGCATGCTAGCGGCTTTGCGTCGCCTCAGGGCTGCTGCGGGCGCTCGCCGGCCGGCGGCTCCTCCGGTGTGGCGGACTGCCGCGGGCGCCGGTCGCCGGGCCAGGGGCCGAACAGCGGTTGCGGCATGCGCACCGGCGTGACGTCCAGGTACAGGTTGACCACGGTGTAGTCCTCGGGGCCGAGCTCGTCGGTGCTCCAGCCGATGCTGCCGGGGCCCTTGTAGAGGCGGAAGAGGAAACCGAGGTCGGCCAGCGCNTCGCCCGCCTTNGGCGCCGCCTCGAAGCTCAGGCCGCGGAACTCNGGCTGCACGCTGTCGATGAGGATGGACATCGCNGTCGAGATGGTCGAGTCGCCCAGCATGTCCGTGTAGAACTGCGGCAGCGTGTAGTAGGGCTTGTAGTCCGGCGCNCCGGGCTCCAGCTTCTGGCCGCGCAGCTTCAGCGCCGACGGCGTCACGCCGCGCGTGCGCAGGTTCATGCGGTCGCCGTGATCGAGGTAGGTGAGCCTGGCGTTCTTCAGGTTGAAGACGCCGAGCGCGCGGTCCGAGCTCGCCTCGCTGAGGTCGACCAGCAAGGCCCCCTTGTGGCCGAGGATCTCGACCTC
>Ga0058691_1001278_pt1 | contig 13710 bp, 15 predicted proteins | sample AgamicAtPrz_FD_55051 | JGI IMG/M metagenome (GOLD analysis project Ga0058691, IMG submission 55051) | Agave microbial communities from Guanajuato, Mexico - At.P.rz | ecosystem: Host-associated > Plants > Phyllosphere > Phylloplane/Leaf | place: Guanajuato, Mexico | collected 2012-05-28
CTCGTTCTTCACGTTGGTTGGGCTGCATAAATTCGTCCTTCCATTGCAGGATTTGCTCAGGATAGAGGCCTTTACGGCGACAGTATTCAGCTACAGCATGGTAAGCGCTCCGTCAGTGCCGTCTTTCCCCTGTTTCCCCATTCACGATAATGGACACTTTCGCGAAAATGGACACTATCGGTGAACGAATCAACATCAGCACGCCCCTTCATCATTGATGCATTGCGTTTAAGGCTCGAGGAAGGACTTCCTTACCGGGAGATTTCGGAGCGGCTTGACGTGGGAGTATCCGCTATCCATAAGATGGTTCAGCGATTTTTTCTCGCTCATCTCATCTGGCCCCTGGATGAAAGTTGGAACGCCGAAAAACTCGAGCAGGCCCTCTATCCTTCAACACGGCCCAAGCCAGGCAGTACGGTTAAGCAACGAAGACCCAACTACACAACGGGCTTCAAACTCCACCTTGTGAAGCTCACCATGAAACCCGGTGTCAGCGTGGCGCAGATTGCCCGTGATAACGGCATCAACGCCAATATGCTGTTCAACTGGCGCCAGCAATATAAGGTGGGGAAGTTGGCGGTTGAGGGCAACTCTGCTGTTGAACTCTTGCCTGTCGTGCTATCACCAGACAAGCTACGGGGTAATACCCTCCCGGCAACAAACGATAAATCCCACATGCAGAAGCCGGAGAACGGTAATAGCACTGAGACGTTAATCTGCGAACTGCTTCTCCCCGCGGGCACATTACGCCTGAGTGGCAATATCACGGCTGAGATATTGCAGACGTTGGTTCGCGAGCTGGAGGGGATAAGAAAACAATGATCACCTTACCCACCGGTACCCGGGTCTGGCTTGTCGCCGGCGTGACCGATATGCGCAATGGCTTCAATGGCCTGGCATCCCGCGTACAGAACGTCCTGAACGATGATCCCTTCGGGGGCCACCTGTTTATCTTCCGCGGCCGCCGTGGTGACATGATAAAAATACTCTGGGCCGATGAGGATGGTCTTTGCCTGTTCGTCAAACGCCTGGAGCGCGGTCGCTTCGTCTGGCCTTCCGTCAGCGACGGCAAAATCCACCTGACGCCGGCGCAGTTGGCCATGCTGCTTGAAGGCCTCAACTGGAAACACCCTCAGCGCGTATATCCGCCTGGCCTGCGTGTATAACCTGTTGTAATCTTGAGGAATGAAAACCGAACTCCCCGACGACATTGACGCGCTGAAAACCCTGGTGCACCAGCAGCAGGTGTTGCTAAAGCAGCTCCAGGCTCAGATGCGCCGCTATGAAGGGCAGGTAGCTGGCTATGAGCGGGAAATCGAACGCCTGAAGAGCCAGCTCGACAAACTCAAACGGTTGCTGTTCGGCCAAAGCTCGGAAAAACTCCGCAACAAACTCGAGAAAAAAATCCGTGAGGCCGAAAAACGGTTGGACGAAATGGAAGACCGACTGCATGCCGCCAAGGGGTGTCTGGAAGCCGTAGCAGCGGTAACAGCGGAGTCTGCTGACACAGGTGTTGTTCCCGAGAAACCGGCAACACCGCGCCCTTCTGCGCGCAGGCCGCTGCCGCCGACATTGCCGCGTGAGACCGTGCGCATCGAACCTGCGGAGTCGGTGTGCCCGGTCTGCGCCGGCGAACTGGCGATGTTGGGCGAGACCGTCAGCGAACAGCTGGATATCATCAACAACGCCTTCAACGTCATCGAAACGGTGCGGCCGAAACTGGCCTGCCGGAAGTGTGATGTCATCGTACAGGCCCCCTTGCCGCCAAAACCGCTGGACCGCAGTTATGCCAGCCCGGGGCTGCTGGCGCGTATCCTGGTGAGTAAATACGTTGAGCATACGCCGCTGTATCGTCAGAGCGAAATCTACGCCCGTCACGGCCTGGCGCTGAGCCGTAACACGATGGTGCGCTGGGTGCAGGCACTGGCGGAAAAACTGAGTCCGCTGGCCGATGCACTAAACCGGTACATCCTGTCGGCGGGTAAGGTGCACGCTGACGATACGACAGTGCCGGTACAGGCACCGGGCAATGGCAAGACACGCACCGCCCGGTTGTGGGTCTACGTGCGTGATGAACGAAACGCTGGGTCATCGATGCCGCCGGCGGTCTGGTTCGCCTACTCGCCGGACCGCAAAGGCGCTCATCCTCAGGGACATCTGGCGGAATACCGGGGTGTGCTGCAGGCGGATGCGTATGGTGGTTATGACGCGCTGTACGAAACCGGTCGAGTGACGGAAGCGGCGTGTCTGGCGCACGCGCGACGAAAAATCCACGACGAGCATGCCCGGCGCCCAACGGCGCTGACGACCGAAGTGCTCAGACGAATAGCGGAGCTGTATGCCATCGAGGCCGATATCCGGGGCAGCCCGGCGGAAAGTCGGCTGGCGGTCCGGAAAGAAAAGAGCCGGCCGCTGATGCAGTCGTTGTACGACTGGCTCCAGGAACAGATGAAAACGCTGTCGGTGCACGCGGAGATGGCGAAGGCGTTCGGCTACATGCTGAAGCAGTGGGATGCGCTGAACGTGTACTGCGGAGACGGTTGGGTCGAAATCGACAACAACATCGCTGAAAACGCGTTGCGGTGCGTGGCGTTGGGGCGAAAAAACTGGTTGTTCGCGGGTTCGAACAAAGGCGGTGAGTCTGCGGCAATCATCTACAGTCTGCTGGGCACCTGCAAGCTGAATGGCGTGGAGCCCGAGGGTTGGTTGCGTGACGTGCTGGGAAGAATTAGCGACTGGCCATCGAACCGGGTGCACGAACTGCTGCCCTGGAACCTTCCAACCGTAAAATAATCCTTACGCTACGTCCTACACGGGGCGCTTACCTCTAAGGTGAGATAAGGGCGTTAATGTTTCGTATCACCTCGGCACCCAGCACCCGCTATAAATCGGCTTATCTTTCGCCCTGGGGCATTACCATGGGGGGCTGTAGAGTAAATGTCCTTTGTAACTTGCGACGATACCATCGGAGTTAAAAGGCTCGCTCCGTGAGCCGACGGAAAGAACCGGTGATTAGGTGTTAATCACGGTATCCCAGGCAACATGAACAAAAACATCCATGTAACCCGACCTGAGTTCATTTACGGGTTTTTCTGTACCAAACGAAGCCACCCCTCCACTTTCACCTAAAGGGGTAAGTGCAATGTCTACAGGCATCTTCATCAAACCGTATTGACTGTCCTTGATAGAAAATGTCACCTCCCCACTTCCTGAAGTGAATTGTTTTGTTACAGCACTGTTAGCAGGAACATCAAGTGAGTTTACTGTGGCGTCAATGGTGATATCAGCCGTTCTCACCCACTCTTCGTTGTTAATTAACGTAACAGTGAAGTTGGTGTTGCCTGGTACCGGTATTGTGCGTGGAGAGGTATCACCCTCCGCGCCCGCTCCCCTTTTCATGGATGCTGCTCGCATATCTCACCTCGGTTATCAGGAGTTTTAAGTTGCCACCTGCTCATGGAGACGCGGGGGCGTGTGGCTGAGTCAGCCTTTTTCAAATGTAGCTAATCATTTCAATGTTGCTCTTTATTTTTGGTTACAGCGTGAATTTGTATTCCATCGGGCTTAACGCACTACCAGATAACATTTTGTTTTCTATTGGATTAGTCGCTTCGTGACACATTTTTGAAGGTTGCGCCTCTGCGGTTGCGTTGTTTCAGACCATTACGCTTATGCCATGCATTGACTTGCCGCCGTCTGCCCCCTCGTTCATGTTGCCCCGTTATGGCCGCCAGCCTAATAGTGTATCATTCTGCCCGAGCGCCACAGGCCGGTGTTTTTCGCACAGGGAAGGTGGGCGGGAGAGGGATGGAAGGGAGAGCAGACGACGTGATGAGAGATGCGGCGGGGCTGACGTTGCCAGGAGGGGGATACAGATAAAAATCAACAGGTCAACTATTTAGGGGGCGTTATGAATCAGCGAAAACACCTGACGCAGGCAGAAGTGGAGCGCTTGCTGCTGCGGGCACGGGAAGGCGGCAATCCGGAGCGGGACTACTGCCTGATATACATGAGTTTTGTACACGGCTTTCGCGTCAGCGAGGTCTGCCAACTGCGACTTTCTGATGTGGACCTGCAGGCCCGAAGCTTGCATATCCGGCGAATGAAAGGGGGGTTGACGACCAATCATCCGCTGCTGGAAAACGAAATCCAGGCCATCAAGGAATGGTTGAAAATCCGCCAGAAACTGCCCGGAGCGGAGAGCGACTGGTTATTTTTGTCGCGCCAGGCCCGGGCATTGACCCGTCAGCGGGTCTACCAGCTGATAAACCGGCTGGGTGAGTTGGCCAATATCGCGGTGGTCTCCCACCCTCACATGCTACGGCACGCCTGCGGGTTTGCGCTGGCGGACAGGGGGATAGATACGCGGCTGATACAGGACTACCTGGGGCACCGCAACATCCGCCACACGGTGGTTTACACGGCCAGCAACGCCGAACGCTTCGAGGGGGTGTGGCGGGATAAAACTCGGCCGCGAGAGAGACAATTAGGGCCAAACTGTTAAATTAAGAATAGTCTGTGTCCGTATGTAACTCAACATATTTTTACAATTACCCAGTGAACTTAATGACAACCAATTGAATAAAAAGTAAAAATATTTATTTATCGCCGCAAAAAAACTCACCTTTTACCCCCTGCGCCACACGATTCAGCCCCTCGCCTTACCCTTCCCTGTCACAGAATATTCCTAAATGTAAATAGCACAAAAATCCCCTCCCTGGGCGTTATCACCACCTTTTTGTTAATTTCGCTCTTTCATGCCAAAAAAACCGAAAAAATCAGTTCATTTGCCCACCAAGTCAGCCAAGTAGTCAAAATGGCCCTAATTGTTAAACTCAGGCGGTACTCAGACACCAGGGAAACTCCATTTGCGCGTGTTTCTTCTGAGGGGNATNGGGCCAGCTGAATCAGGAGGAGCATGCGCCCTCCAGGCAGAGCGTTATCACCGCGCCGGCGGCCTCNTTTCGGGCTGNTGCGCGGCAGGCGGTAGCGTTTAAAGAAGGGTGGGCGTTGCTGCGGGCATCTCAAAATCGCATCACCTGTTTCAAAAATTAACCTCTATCAAGGATATGTTTTCATGAAAATGAACAAAGCACTGTTGGCCATCGCTGTTGCATTCGGCCTGACCTCTGTCGCTCAGGCGGCCGACCAGGGTCACGGCAAGGTGACCTTCACCGGCTCCATCATCGATGCGCCGTGCTCCATCCACCCTGACTCCATCGACCAGACCGTTGACCTGGGTCAGATTGCCAACGTGGCACTGGCCGGCGGCGGCAAGTCCACTCCGCGCAACTTCACCATTGACCTGGAAAACTGCATGTTCGGCACCCCGGCCACCCGCAACAACGTCACCGTGACCTTTACCGGCATGGAGTCGGCGGCAGGCAACGGTCTGCTGGGCATCACCGGCACCGCCAGCGGCGCCAGCGTGGCGGTCACCGACGGCTCCGGCACGGTGATTGAGCTGGGTACGCCAATCAAGGCGCAGCTGCTGCAGGAAGGCAACAACACCCTGTCGTTCAGCGCTTACCTGCAGGGTAACGGCGCCAGCGCCACCATTACCGAAGGTAACTTCCAGGCGGTGACCGACTTTACCCTGGCATACAACTAACCCCCCTGGTGCCGGGCAACCGGCACTGACTTTCAGTGTGTCAATGCATGCGGGTTTTCCGCATGCATTTTTAGGACGGGTTATCGAGTAAGGACGTATAACGATGCAGGTCAACAGCAAGGTTCACGGTGTGTTTTTTTGCCTATTCTCCCTGGTCGCCTTTTCAGCGCAGGCCGGCAGTGCCGTGCAGGGGTGGGGTCGGGTCAATATGCAAGGAAGCATTATCGATGCCGCCTGCGCCATTGCGGTGGAGAGCCGCGAGCAGACCATCGACATGGGCGTGACGCCGCTGGCTGAAATTCAGCGCGACGGACGGGGCGCCAGCAAGCCGTTCAGCATCAAGCTGGTCAACTGCGTACTGGAGCGTCCCGGCAAGGAGGACTGGCGCCAGTTTCAGGTGACCTTTGACGGCGATGGAGAGGGCGAGGCTTTTGGCGTGTCAGGCGATGCCTCGGGCGTGGCGCTGCAAATCACGGATGAGCACGGCAACGTGGCGCTACCGGGCAGGCCGCTGCCGCTGAGGGACATTTCGCCGGGCGCGATGCAGCTGGATTACACCCTGAAGTTGGTGGCCAATCGGCATGCACTCAAGTCCGGGGATTACACCTCGTCCATTCGTTTCAAGCTGGATTACTTCTGACGCCGCCTGCTGCGCCGTCTGCCTGATGCATCACTATTTCAAAGAGTAAGGTATGGGTATGGAATTGTCGCCGACAAGACAACTGGTTCGATTCCAGGTACTGGGACTGTGCGTTTCCCTTGCGCTGGGTATGCCTGTGGCGTGGGTGCACGCCGATGACACCATCGAATTCAACACCGATGTGCTGGACGTCAACGACCGGAAAAACATCGATCTGAGTCAGTTCTCTCGCGGCGGCTACATCATGCCCGGCACCTACGGCATGGTGGTGCGCGTCAACAAGAACGACCTGCCGGAAGAGCGGGTGCCGTTCTATGTGCCGGACGACGACCCGAAGGGCAGTCGCGCCTGTATCAACCGTGCGCTGGCCGACAAGCTGGGCTTCAAGGACGAGGTGCTCAAGGGGCTGACCTGGTGGCATCAGGGCGAATGTCTGGACGAGAAGAGCGTGCAGGGCATGGAGGTGCGCGGCGATTTGGCCAGCAGTGCGCTGTACCTGAACATTCCGCAGGCCTTCCTCGAGTACACCGACGAGAACTGGGACCCGCCGTCGCGCTGGGACGAGGGCATTCCGGGGTTGCTGTTTGACTACAACGTCAACGCCCAGAGCCAGCAGCAGCTGAAGAACAAGACCAAGGGGTACAGCCTGAGCGGTAACGGGACCACGGGGGCCAACCTCGGCGCCTGGCGCCTGCGTGCCGACTGGCAGGCCAACCTCAACCACCAGACCGGCTCGGGCAGCGCGACGCAGCGCCGCCTGGACTGGAGTCGCTACTACGCCTATCGCGCGCTGCCGGCCATTCGCTCCAAGCTGACGCTGGGCGAGGACTACCTGAACTCGGACATGTTCGACGGCTTCCGCTTTACCGGTGCGAGCCTGGTGTCGGATGACGGCATGCTGCCGCCGAATCTGCGCGGCTATGCGCCGGAAGTGGTGGGGATAGCCAAGACCAACGCCAAGGTGACCGTCAGCCAGCAGGGACGCGTGCTGTACGAGACCACGGTGGCGGCAGGGCCGTTCCGCATTCAGGATATCAACGACGCGGTCAGCGGCGCGCTGGACGTGCGGGTGGAAGAGCAGGACGGCACGGTGCAGACGTTCACCATGAACACCTCCAATATCCCGTACCTGACGCGCCCGGGCTCCGTGCGCTTCAAGCTGGCGGCGGGCAAGCCGTCGGACTGGCAGCACCACTCTCGCGGGCCGATGTTCGGCACCGGCGAATTCTCCTGGGGGGTCAGCAACGGCTGGTCGCTGTACGGCGGCGCGCTGGCGGGCGGGGATTACAACGCCCTGTCGCTCGGTATCGGTCGCGACCTGATGGCGCTCGGTGCCCTGTCGTTTGACGCCACGCAGTCGCGTGCGCGCCTGCCGCAGGAGTCCGGCACCCTGAGCGGGGGCTCGTACCGCCTGAGCTACTCGAAGAACTTCGACGAGTACGACAGCCAGGTGACGTTTGCGGGCTACCGGTTCTCGGAAAAAGACTTCATGAGCATGAGTCAGTACCTGGATGCGCGTTACTACGGCAACCGTAACGGTAACGGCAAGGAGATGTACACCATCACCTTCAACAAGCACTTCCGTGACTGGGGGCTGAGCAGCTACATCAACTACAGCCATGAGACCTACTGGGACAGGCCGGCCAATGACCGCTATTCCCTGACCATGTCGCGTTACTTTGATGTGGGCAGCATTCGCAACATGAGCGTGTCGCTGTCGGCGTACCGCAACCAGTATAACGGCGTCAAGGACGACGGGGGCTACCTGTCGCTGTCGATGCCGTGGAGCGACCGGGCCACCATCAGTTACAACGCGGCCACCAACCGCAGTGATACCACCCATCAGGTGGGTTACTACGACCGGGTTGACGAGCACAACAACTACCAGTTGAACGCCGGGGCCGGCCGCAACGGGGCAAACCTGTCGGGTTACTACAACCACGAAGGGGATGTCGCGCGCGTCAGCGCCAACGCCAGCTACCAGAACGGGCGTTACAGCGCCTTTGGTCTGTCGGCGCAGGGCGGGATGACCGTGACTGCCGAAGGCGGCGCATTGCACCGGGCCGGCATGCTGGGCGGCACCCGCATGCTGCTGGATACGGACGGCGTGGCGAACGTGCCGGTGCGCGGCTACGGCAGCACCACCAATACCAACGCCTGGGGCAAGGCGGTGGTGGGCGACGTGAACAGCTACTACCGCAACAAGGCCTTTATCGACCTGGACAAGCTGGGCGACAAGGTTGAGGCGACCAGCTCGGTGGTGCAGGCGACGCTGACGGAAGGGGCCATCGGCTACCGGAAGTTTAACGTGATAGCCGGCGAGAAAGCCCTGGCGGTCATCAAGCTGGCCGACGGCAGCGAGCCGCCGTTTGGCGCCACGGTGCTGAACGCACGCAAGCAGGAGACGGGTATCGTCAACGATGGCGGCAGCACCTACCTGAGCGGCATCAATCCGGGCGAGACCATGACGGTGCACTGGAGTGGCAGTGCGCAGTGTGAAGTGCGCATGCCAACGCCATTGCCGGCCGACATGATGACGAACACCCTGCTGTTGCCGTGCCATGCATTGAGTGCGACGAGCGCAGTGAGCGCAACGGCGTCGGCCGCTGCGGCATCGAGCGCCGCGCCTGTTGAGCCGGTGATGCCATCAACCGCGGCAGCGCCTGCGGCAATGCCGGCACCTGCAGCACCTGCAACACCTGCAACACCTGCAACACCTGCAGGGCAGGATGCGGCGACCTGGCCGGTGACGGCGCCCGCCGATTCGGCGGTATCTGCCGAGGGGAAGACCTTTGAAGAGCAGGCGATGTCGCTGTTCCTGCCGGACCTTGGCAGTGAGGGCAAAGGCAGTGACAAGGGCGTGCGGTTTTAATTGACAACCTCAGGGGCCGTAGGCCGGGAAACAACAATGCGCAATACACCAGCGATACGTAATGCATCAACACCAGTAAAGATGAAGGGAAAGATGAAGCCAATGCGACTGACAGTTTGGGTTGCCGCTTTGATGGGCGGTTTGATGGCGCACCAGAGCCAGGCGGCGATTGCGCTGGACCGCACCCGCGTGGTGTTTGACGGCAAGCAGAACTCGGTGAGCCTGAACGTGAGCAACCAGAACAAGCAGTTGCCGTACCTGGCGCAGGGCTGGATTGAGGACGAGCAGGGCAACAAGATACAGAGCCCGTTCACGGTGCTGCCGCCGGTGCAGCGCATCGAGCCGGGCAAGCCGAGTCAGGTGCGTATCCAGGCGTTGCCGGCGGCCAGGGCGCTGCCGCAGGACCGCGAGACGGTGTACTACTTCAACCTGCGGGAAATCCCGCCGAAGAGCACCAAGCCGAACACGCTGCAGATTGCGCTGCAAACGCGCATCAAGCTGTTCTACCGCCCGTCTGCGGTGGCGATGGACCCGAACGGGGTACCGCCGCAGGAGCAGCTGACCCTGACGCGTCAGGGTGACAAGTACGTGGTCAACAACCCGACGGCGTACTACGTGACCATCGTGGATGCGGCCACCAAAAAGGGCAGTCAGGGCGTCAAGGACTTCGAGCCGCTGATGGTGCCGCCGAAGGGCAACCTGCCGCTGACGGTGGGGGCGGGCGTGCTGGGCAATGCCCCGGTGCTGACGTACGTGAACGACTACGGCGGACGCCCGCAGCTGAGCTTCAACTGCGGCGGCACGACCTGCACCGTCGTGCCGGAGAAGAAGAAATCCTGAACACATTAGAACACCCAGCCCTGAACGAACGGCAAGGCCGGGTGTGGAGAGACTGAAATGAGCGCAATGGCAAGGAACAAAGACAGACGCCCGCGGCGGTCATGGCTGGCAACGCGGCTAACGACCACCCGGCGTTACTACGCCTCGCTTGGCGGCCTGGCCCTGATGGCGCCGCTGGCGCTGGGGGTGATGCTGAGCCTGCTGCCGGACGTGACGGCAGCGCCGGTACCCAATCCTCTGGTGGACAACGCCAACGTGGAGGGGGCCAACGGCACGCTGCACGTGCGCGGCGCCCTGACGGAGAGCGCCTGTCGCCTGGACATGCTGAGTGCCCGCCAGGACATCTCGCTCGGCGAGGTGGGGACGGGCAGCCTGCAGACCATTGGCGCCCGGGGCGAGCCGATTCGGTTCGAGCTGCAGCTGCTGGACTGCCAGGCGAGCGCAGCGGCCAACCGGGACCTGCGCGTGGGCTCGCTGCTTTGGGCGAACAACCAGCCGGCGGTGACGGTGAGCTTCAACGGCCTGCGCGATGTGGACAACCCGGAGCTGGTGAAGGCGCAGGGCGTCTCGGGCCTGGGGCTGCGTCTTGAGGACCAGCGTGGCCGCGATGTGCGTCTTGGCAGTCGCGGTGCGCCGCTGATGCTGGCGCCGGGCGACAACACCCTGAGCTACACGGTGACGGCGGAGCGTACGCCGGCGCGCCTGCAAGCCGGGAGCTACAGCGCGGTGGTGGATTTTCACCTGAGCTATGACTGAGGTGGGGATGATGAAGCGAATGAAGCAGTGCCGAACGATGCAAGTTGCAGGGCTGTGCGCCGCACTGATGCTGCCGGGTCTGGCCTCCGCCATTACCCAGGTGACCGTCAAGGTGACATTGGTCGCCCCGCCGCCGTGCGTCATCAACAACGACCAGCCGATAACGGTGGAGTTCGGGGATGTGATGACCCGGCGCGTGGACGGCACCAACTACCGCACGCCGATTGATTACGCCCTGGACTGTACCGGGGCGACGAACAACGCGATGACGCTGACCGTTACCGGCACGCCGATGACGGGCGCGCCTGCCGCCCTGCAGACCAGCAAGACGGGGCTCGGGGTCAAGCTGCAACAGGGCAGCAACGACCTGACGATTAACAGCCCCATCAACTTCACTTACCCGAACAAGCCGGCGCTGTTTGCGGTGCCGGTGAAGCAGAGCGGGACGACGCTGACGACCGGTGAATTTACGGCGGCGGCGACGATGAGCGTGGCGTATCAATAGGGAGCGCAAGAGCATGAAGAAACTGAATACCCTGAGCGCGCTCACCACGTTGGTGCTGACCGGTCTGCTGACGCTCCATACCCCGGCGCAGGCCGATGCGGACATGACGTTCCACGGCACGCTGATAGACCCGCCGCCGTGCGTCATCAACGGCGACCAGCCGATAACGGTGGAGTTCGGGGATGTGATGACCACGCGCGTGGACGGGGCCAACTACCGAATGCCGGTGGAATACACCCTGAGCTGCGAAGGGGCGGTCAGCAACGCGATGAAGCTGACCATTACCGGCACGCCGATGACGGGCATCCCTGCCGCCCTGCAGACCAACAAGACGGGGCTGGGGGTCAAGCTGCAGCAGGGCAGCAATGACCTGACGATTAACAGCCCCATCAACTTCACCTACCCGGCTCAGCCGGAGCTGTTCGCGGTGCCGGTGAAGCAGAGTGGCGCGACGCTGACGGAAGGGGCATTTACCACGACGGCGACGATGAGCGTGGCGTATCAATGAAAGGGGCGGAAGAGACCATGAAAAGCGTGAATGGCCTGGGCGTACTCGTCCCGGCGGCACTGATTGCCCTGCTGAGCCTGCACATGCCGGCACATGCCGATGGCGGCATGACGCTGAGCGGCACGCTGATAGCGCCGCCGCCGTGCGTCATCAGCGAAGGCGAACGCATCGAGGTGAATTTTGGTGAGCGTGTGGGTATCAACAAGGTCGATGGCGTCAACTACCGTCAGGGGCTCAACTACCAAATCACCTGTGAGGACACCGGCAGCAACGGCTGGGCGCTGAGCCTGCGTCTTGCGGGCACGGCGGCGAGCTTCGATGCCAATGCGCTGCAGACCGACAAGACGGACATGGGCATACGCATTTACCAGAACAACCAGCCGTTCACGCCGAACACGGCGGTGAACATCACCCTGGCCACGCCGCCGACGCTTGAAGCGGTGCCGGTCAAGCGTGCCGGCAGCGAGCTGACGGAAGGGGCGTTCGAGGCCCTGGCGACGCTGCAGGCGGATTATCAGTGAGGAGCGAGATGAGCGGCGAAACAACCATGGCAGCAATGCCCTTCGCGCGTGCGCTAACCCGCACCCTGAGCGCTGCCGCAGTGCTGCTGGCACTGACGACCACGGCGCAGGCGGCCACCGATGTGCGCCTTTACGGCGCCCTGGTGGCGGAGCCGTGCGTGGTGGCGCCGGGGAGCGAAGATATTCAGCTGGCCTTCGGCACCATCGTGGACAAGTACCTGTACTTGAACACGCGCACCCTGGGACAAAACCTGGACATCCAACTGGCGGAGTGTGACGTGACGCTGGGCAGGACGGTGAAGGTGACGTTCCTCGGCACGGAAAGCACGCAGCTTCCGGGGTTGCTGGCGCTGGACGGCGGGAGCGAGGCGGCGGGTATCGCCATTGGGCTTGAAACGCCGAACGCCAAGCCCCTGCCCGTCAACAAGGCGAGCGACGACATTGCCCTGCAGGACGGCAACAGCGTTATTGCGCTGAAGGCATACGTGCAGGGTGAGCCGGAGGCCATCACCAACCGCAGCATCACGCGGGGGGCGTTTACGGCCACGGCCACGTTCAGCCTGGAGTATGAGTAGCAATCAGGCCTTGCATGACCGGGAAGCGGCTTACCGCTGGCTGTGCCGGCGAAGGCAGCATGCCCCGGCCAATGCAGACGTCTGGGACCTGCGGTTCAGGTGGCCCCAACGACAACGGCAGTGGCTCGACATCGTTCTGACCGGAAAATACCGCTTGTCGCCGATGCAGCTCTACCGGCGACAGGGAAAGAGTTGGGTGCAGTGGTCGGCTATGGATGCGCTGGTGCTGAAGTGGGTGGCCATGCAGGTCGCGCCTTTATTGCCACGACGGCCCAACTGCCACCACCTGAAAGGGCATGGCGGCGTTAGCGGGTCGACCCGCCAGGTGGCAAGGGCGTATTGCCGCCGGGAATGGCGCTATGTGTACCGGACGGACATTCGGGGGTATTACCGCCATATCGTCAAGGGGCAGGTGGAAGGTCAACTGCATCGATACATCCAGGATGCGACATGCCGAGACCTGTGCCTGCAGTGGCTGTATTACAGCGTGGATGACGGCGGTGATATCCATACGCCGGAGAAAGGCATCTGCCGGGGCAGTGCGCTCAGTCCGCTGATTGGCGGCAGCCTGCTTCGGCATGTGGACGGTTATTTTGCTGCGCGAGAGGAGGTGTTTTATGCCGGGTATATGGACGACTTTATTGTCTTCACCAAAACGCGCCGGCATTTACGCCTGGCTGTCAAACGGCTGTATGAATTTTTTGATGCGGGTGGTTTTGACATACACCCGGACAAGACGCAATTGGGGCGNATTGAGAAGGGTTTTGACTGGCTGGGTATCTGGTATACCCCGCGGGGACCCGAGATAGCCCCGAGAGCATTAGAGAACCACCGGGAGCATGTCGCGCGGCTTTACGAGCGGGCCCGGCGTCGGAAGCTGTC
>Ga0058691_1001282_pt1 | contig 13660 bp, 10 predicted proteins | sample AgamicAtPrz_FD_55051 | JGI IMG/M metagenome (GOLD analysis project Ga0058691, IMG submission 55051) | Agave microbial communities from Guanajuato, Mexico - At.P.rz | ecosystem: Host-associated > Plants > Phyllosphere > Phylloplane/Leaf | place: Guanajuato, Mexico | collected 2012-05-28
GACGTCGACGGCCTGCACATCGACGACTACTTCTATCCCTACCCGGTCCAGGACGCGGCCAAGCAGGACATCGACTTCCCCGACGACGCGAGCTGGCTGCGCTACGTCCGGGGCGGCGGCACGCTGGCGCGGGCCGACTGGCGTCGCGACAACGTCGACCAGCTGGTGCGGCGCTTGTACGAGCTGGTGCGCGAGCTGCGGCCGGCGGCGCGCGTCGGCATCAGTCCCTTCGGCCTGCCGCGCCCGGACCTGCGGCCGGCGGGCATCACCGGGTTCTCGCAGTACGACAAGCTCTACGCGCACGTCGAGCATTGGATGGCCATGGGCTGGCTGGATTACCTGGCGCCGCAGCTCTATTGGCCGCGCGCGCAGAAGCCGCAAGCCTTCGAGCCGCTGATGCGCGCGTGGCAAGGGCTCAATCCGCTGGGGCGGCACGTCTGGCCGGGGCTGTTCACCAGCCGCGCCGGCAACGAGGCCGATGGCTGGCCGCTGGAGGAAATCGCCGAGCAGGTGGCGCTCACGCGCGCCGCGCCGGGCACTGGCGGTCACCTGCACTTCAGCATGGTGGCGCTGCTGAAGAACCGCCGCGGTATCGCCGACGCCCTGCGCGACGGGGCCTATGCGCAGGCGGCGCTCGCGCCCGCCACGCCCTGGCTGTCGGCGCCCGCATGCGGCGCCGTCTCGCTGTCGCGCGAGCCCGACGGCGCGCTGCGGGCCTCCGCGGCGGGCGCGCCGGCACGTGGCTTCGCGCTGTGGCGCCGCGCGGCCGGCCAGGCTTGGCGCTTCGAGGCCCTGCCCCCGGACGGCCGCATCCCGCGGCCCTCGCCGGGCGAGGCGCTGGTGCTGTCCGCGATCAATGCGATCGGTGAGGAAGGCCCTCGCGCTTCGTTCGTCGCCTGAACGCAGGGCCTTCACTGTCGATTCGGCGCAACGACCGACCCCGGCGGCGTGCGCTCATCAGCCCTAGGGGAAACCCTCGAAGATCAGCACCGATCGGCGGGTTGCGCCGCAGGGCGCGCGCCCCGTCCCTGGGCGCTGTTGCGCTTCGGTGTGGCGTCAGTGCCTCACCTGAAAACGCCAGTGAACACTTGTCACAGCTCCTCAACATTGGCTATCCAGACTGCGCCGCTGACGCGTCGGTGAGGCCGCCGTGAGCGCCCCGAAAAAGGGCTCGAATGAGGCATTGACGACGCGCTGTGAAGGAGAGGTCTCCCGATATTGCCGCATTGATGCGGCAGGTTTCGGCTGGTAGGCTTTTTGCTTCATAAGCGGAGATGGCGCGCCCAAGAGCGCGCCCGACGCAACAACAAACGAGGGCGGGCATCGCCGCGACGCGCACCACATCGCGTTGAAGTCGGCGACGGAAAACGTTTGCGGAACGTTCACAGCCCCCTCGGAACGGGTTTCGGTCTGACGTCGCACAGGAGCACAGGAATGAATCAGAAGGATTGGTTGGGTTTTTCGCGGACGGCGCTGGCCGCCGCGGTCGCCATCGTGGCGGCCGCGCCGGTGATGGCGCAGAACACCACCTCGGCCATCGGCGGCCGCGTGGTCGGCGCTGACGGCAAGCCCGTCGCGGGCGCCACGGTGGTGATCCTGCACAAGGAGTCCGGCTCCTCGAACACGCAGACCACCGATGCCGACGGCCGCTACAACGCGCGCGGCCTGCGCGTGGGCGGTCCGTACACCATCACCGTGACCAAGGGCGGCGACCGCGAGGTCAGCGAGAACGTCTACCTGGCCCTGGCCGAGACGCTGGGCCTGGACGTGCAGCTGGGCAAGAGCTCCACCCAGCTCGAGACCGTGGTCACCACGGGCAGCGCCACCGCGGCGAAGTTCAACAACTCGACGATGGGCGCCGGCACGCAACTCAGCCGCGCCGACCTCGACGCCTACGCCTCGTTCTCGGGCAACCTGCAGGATTACGCCCGCAACGATCCGCGCCTGGCGCAGACCGACAAGGAACGCGGCGAGATCTCGGCGCTGGGCCAGAACGCCCGCTACAACTCGATCACGATCGACGGCGTCGCGATCAACGACACCTTCGGCCTCGAAGGCAACAACCTGCCGACCGCCAAGCAGCCGATCGCGATCGACGCGATCCAGTCGGTGCAGGTCAACCTGTCCAACTACGACGTGACCCAGAAGGGTTACACCGGCGCCAACATCAACGCCGTCACCAAGTCGGGCACCAACGAGATCAAGGGCAGCGTGTACTACAAGTACCGCAACGACTCGATGATGGGCGAGCGCTTCGACCGGGGCACCGGCCGCTACACCGACTTCCTGCCGTTCAAGGAAGACACCAAGGGCGTCACCGTCGGCGGCCCGATCATCAAGGACAAGCTGTTCTTCTTCGCCAACTATGAAGAGCTGAAGAGCAACCGCGCCCAGCCCGAGTTCGGCCCCATCGGCAGTTCCCTGTCCAACAACGCGATCTCGCAGGCCCAGCTGGACGCGATCACCCAGACCGCCAAGAGCGTCTATGGCATCGACACCGGCTCGGTGCTGGGTTCGTCGCTGCTGTCGGTGAAGGACTACCTGGCCAAGATCGACTGGAACATCAGCGACACCCACCGCGCCAGCGTGCGCCTGGCTCGCACCGAGCAGTCCGACACCAACAACGGCAGCTTCGGCGGCTACAGCGCGACCGGCCTGCAGATGACCTCGCAGTGGTGGCAGCAGAAGAAGAAGATCGACACCGTCGTCGCCCAGTGGTTCGCCGACTGGACGCCGGACTTCTCGACCGAGCTGAAGATCTCCAACCGCGACTACAACAGCGTTCCGCAGAACAACAGCGACCTGCCCGCGGTTGGCATCCGCTTCAACGGCGCCGTGCCTGACGGCGCGCCGGCGGGCTCCAGCACCGGCAACCGCTTCGTCAACTTCGGTACCGAGCAGAGCCGCCACTTCAACGTGCTGGACACCAAGACGCTCGACGGCTACCTGGGCGCCACCTGGATCAAGGGGGACCACGAGATCAAGTTCGGCGGCGACCTGCAGCGCAACAAGATCTACAACGCCTTCTTCCAGAACGCGAACGGCAACTACACCTTCGGCTGCGAGTCGACCTGGCAGTACACCTTCGGCACGCTCAACTGCAACACCGCCTCGTCGGCGCTCGTGACGCAGGCCGTGCTGGAGAACTTCACCCGCGGTCGTCCGTCGACCTACCAGGTGCAAGTGCCGGTGGCCGGCGCGACGCTGGAGGACGGCGCCGCCCGCTGGACGCTGACGCAGGCTGGCATCTTCGTGCAGGACACCTGGAACATCTCCAAGGACCTGAACATCACGGCCGGCTTCCGCGTCGACCAGCTGAGCACCGACGACAAGCCCACCTACAACGCCGCGGCCGCCGCCGCGCCGGTGGCGGGCAGCCTGACTGGCGGCAACCAGTACACCCGCGCCACCGGCGGCTTCGGTCTCGACAACTCGACCACCGTCGACGGCGAGAACCTGTTCCAGCCGCGCTTCGGCTTCAACTACGCGCTGGACAACCGCACGGGCCACAAGAAGCAGATCCGCGGCGGCGCGGGCCTGTTCCAAGGCGCGGCCGCGTCGGTGTGGCTGACCAACCCGTACTCCAACACCGGCATGGCCACGCGCATCATCGGTTGCGGTGCCGCGGGCCTGAGCGCCTGCAGCTCCACGGCGTCGAACGTGTTCAGCGCGGACCCGAACAACCAGCCGGTGCTGCCGGGCACGACGCCCGCGGCGAACGTGGACTTCATCCAGAAGGGCCTGGGCCAACCCTCGGTCTGGAAGATGAACCTGGCGTACGACGCCGAGCTGCCGTTCTTCGGCATGAACTTCGGCGTGGAGTGGGTCTACACCAAGGTCAACACCGGCATCTACTACCAGCACCTGAACCTGGGCGACCCGACCGCCACCGGTCCGGATGGCCGTCCGCTGTTCTACACGCCGCAAAGCTACAACACGAGCTGCTGGAACACCAACGGCGGCCTGGTCACCAGCGGCGCCGCCTGCAACGGCGGACGTTCGCGGGCGCTGTCGAACGAATCGTTCGGCAACGTGATGCTGGCCAAGAAGACGAAGAAGGGCGACGGCAATGCGATCACGCTGTCGTTCCAGCGTCCCGCGCGTGACGGCTTCGGCTTCGGCGTCGCCTACACCTACACGGAAGCGTCCGAAGTCAGCCCGCTGACCTCGTCGATCTCCACGTCCAACTTCAACTCGCGGGCCGTGTTCAGCCCCAACGAGGACAAGGCCTCCAACTCGTCGTACATGATCCGCGACCGGTTCACGGCCAACGTGACGTGGCAGAAGGCGTTCATCAGCAACCTGAAGACCAACGTCGGCCTGTTCTGGGAAGGCCGTCGCGGCAAGCCCTACAGCTGGACCTTCCTGAACGACATGAACGGCGACGGCGTCGCCGGCAACGACCTGCTGTACATCCCCGCCTCGCGCGGCGCAGCCGGCGTCAAGTTCGCCACCCCGGCGGACGAGGCGGCGTTCTGGAACATCGTCGACAACAACCCCGACCTGTCGAAGTACAAGGGCGCCGTGGTGCCGCGCAACAGCTCGTTCTCGCAGTTCGTGAACAGCTTCGACCTGCGCATCAGNCAGGAAGTNCCCGGCTTCTTCCCGCAGCACAAGGGCAAGGTCTCGTTCGACATCCTGAACATCGGCAACCTGCTCAACAAGAAGTGGGGCCGCATCGACGAAGTCACNTTCCAGTCCGCCGGCGGCAACCGCCGCAGCTTCGTGAACTTCGCCGGCATCGATGCGCAGGGCAACTACGTCTACCGCACCAACGCCAACGCGATCAACGACAACCTGAACATCCGTCAGGTCAAGGGCGAATCGCAGTGGGCCATCCAGGTGACGGCCGCCTACGAGTTCTGATCGACGCACGATCACGCTCCCTGCGAGCGACCGGCCTCGACGGCCGGTCCTCGCGGACACCACGGGCTCCTTCGGGAGCCCGTTTTTCATGGCGGCCATGAGCCCAACTCATACCCGCCCCGCGCATTGACAATGGCGGGCCCGCGACGCGCCTCTTAAGCTCCGCGCGCCACGCCCTCCCCCATGAGCCTCACTCCCGACGCCACCGCCTCCGCCCACGCGCCCGACCGGCCGGGCAGCGCGCGCGCCGGTGCCGGGCTCGGCCTGGGGCTCGACGCCGGCGGGACGCAGACGCGCTGGGCGCTGTCGCGGCCCGACGGCACGCTGGTCGCTCGCGGCGAGGTCGGCGGCTTCAGCGCGCTGCTGCTGGACAGCAGCGCCGGCCGCGTGGCGCTGGCGCAGACGCTGCAATCGCTCGCCGCCGCAGTGATCGCGCATGCGGCGCCGGGCGCCCTGCGCGGCCTGCAGGCCGGCATCACCGGGCTCGGCGAACCCGACGGCCCCGCCGGCCGGCAGCTGCGTGCGCTGCTGGCGCAGCAGCTGGGCCTGGCGCCGGCGCAGATCCATTGCGACAGCGACATCGCCCAGGCCTGGCATGCGCTCTACCGCCCCGGCGAGGGCTACCTGGTCTACGCCGGCACCGGCGCGATCGCGGCCTTCATCGACGCGGACGGCGCGCTGCACCGCGCCGGCGGCCGCGGCCCGCTGCTCGGCGACGAAGGCGGCGGCCAGTGGATCGCCCGCGAGGCACTGGCGCTGGTCTGGCGACGCGAGGACGAGGCCCCCGGCGCCTGGACGGACTCGGCGCTGGCGCGCCATCTGTTCGACGAACTCGGCGGCGCGGACTGGCCGACCACCCGCGCCTTCATGTACGGCGGCGACAACGCGGCACGGCGTGGCTCGATCGGCCGGCTCGCGCTGGCCGTCGCGCGCGCGGCCGAGGCCGACGATCCCGACGCCCTCGCGCTGCTGCACCGCGCCGGTCGTGAGCTCGCCCGGCTGCCGCTGGCGCTCGTGCGCCGCCTGGGCGTGCGTCCCGTCACCGCCGCCGGACGTGTGCTGCAATTGCACCCGGCGATCGAGGCCGGCCTGCGCGCCGCGCTGCCGCACGACCTGCCCCTCGCCGTTCAACAACCCGACACCGCCCTGGCCGCCGCGCGGCGCGCGGCCCTCGCCCCATGAAGACCAAGCTCCTGACCCTCGCCGCCGCCGCCCTGCTCGCGGCCTGCGCCTCGCCCACGCTGCAGATCGACAAGACGCATGTCTCGGAGAACCAGGACAGCCGCGCGCAGTTCCTGATCCTCCACTACACGGTGCTCGACTTCGACAAGTCGATGAAGGTGCTGACCACCGGCGGCAAGGTCTCCGCGCATTACCTGGTGCAGGACAACCCGTCCAAGGTCTATCAGCTCGTCGACGAGAACCGCCGCGCCTGGCACGCCGGCGTCAGCTACTGGGGCGGCGCGACCAACCTGAACTCGGCCTCGATCGGCATCGAGATCGTCAACGCCGGCTTCACCGACACGCCGCTGGGCCGCGTCTACGCGCCCTATCCGCAGAAGCAGATCGACGACGTCATCCAGCTGACCCGCGANATCGTCGCGCGCCACGGCATCCGCTCCGANCGCATCCTCGGCCACAACGACATCGCGCCGGGGCGCAAGCAGGATCCGGGTCCGGAGTTCCCCTGGAAGCAGCTCGCCGACGCCGGCCTGATCGCCTGGCCGGACGCGGCGCAGGTGCAGNTCAAGCGGGCCATCTACGAGGTCGGCCCGGTGCCCGACGTCAACTGGTTCCAGCAGCGCCTGGCGCAGGTGGGCTACCAGACGCCGCGCACCGGCGAGTTCGACGTCGCCACCCGCGAGGTGATCAGCACCTTCCAGATGAAATACCGTCCGGCCAACTTCGCCGGCGACATGGATGCCGAGACCGCCGCGCTGCTGGAGGTGGTCACCACGCCCGGCGGGATGCTCATGAAGCAGCCGCGCGCCGCGGACTCGCAGGTGCGTTCGGCGTATTGACCTGGCGCCGCCTGCCTTGCTGAACTTCTTCCTCCGCCGCCTGGCCACCTTGCTGCCGACGCTGATCGGCGTGACGCTGGTCGCCTTCGGCCTGATCCGACTGGTGCCGGGCGATCCGATCGCGATCATGATGGGCGAGCGCGCGCTGGACGAGGCCACGCATGCGCGGCTGATGCACGAGCTCGGCCTGGACCAGCCGCTGTGGCGCCAGTACGCNGACTATGTCGGCGGCCTGCTGCACGGTGACCTGGGGCGCTCGCTGGTGTCGCACGAGCCGGTCTCGCACGAATTCCGCGCGCTGTTNCCGGCCACCGCCGAGCTGGCGCTGTTCGCGCTGCTGCTGGCGATCGTGCTGGGCATGGCCCTGGGCATCGCCGCGGCGCTGCGTCGCGGCTCGCTNNTGGACCAGGGCGTGATGGGCGTGGCNACGGTGGGTTATTCGATGCCGGTGTTCTGGTGGGGGCTGATCCTCATCATGCTGTTCTCGGTCGGACTGGGATGGACGCCGGTGTCGGGACGCATCGCGGTGGAGTACGACGTGCGGCGCGTCACCGGCTTCATGCTGATCGACGCAGCGCTGCACGACGAGGCCGGCGCCTGGCGCTCGGCGCTGCGCCACCTGCTGCTGCCGGCGCTGGTGCTGGGCACCAGCACGACGGCGGTGATCGCGCGCATGACGCGCTCCAGCCTGCTGGAGGTGCTGCGCGAGGACTACATGCGCAGCGCCCGCGCCCGCGGCCTGTCGCCGGCGCGGGTGGTGCTGGTGCACGGCCTGCGCAACGCGCTGATCCCCGTCATCACGGTGATCGGGCTGAAGGTCGGCAGTCTGCTGGCCGGCGCGGTGCTGACCGAGACCATCTTCAGCTGGCCCGGCATCGGCAAGTGGCTCATCGACGCCATCGCGCGCCGCGACTATCCGGTGGTGCAGGCCGGCATCCTGATCTCGGCCTGCACCTTCATCGCGGTCAACCTGCTGGTGGACCTGCTGTACGGCGTGGTCAATCCGCGCATCCGCAAGCAGGGCTGAGATGAGCATGAGCGATCCCACCCGCCCGGCGCCGACGAGCCTCCCACCCGAGGTCCCGCCCGTCATGGCGCCGCCGGTGCTGCCGCCCGGCCCGCTGGCCGAGTTCTGGCGCGGTTTCTCCGCCAACCGCGGTGCGCTGGTGGCGCTGGTCGTGTTCACGCTGCTGGCGCTGGCGGCGCTGCTCGCGCCCTGGATCGCGCCGCACGATCCGGTGCGGCAGTACCGCGAGGCGATGCTGACCCCGCCGCTGTGGATGGACGGCGGCCAGGCGCGCTTCCTGCTCGGCACCGATGAACTCGGTCGCGACCTGCTGTCGCGGCTGCTGCACGGCGCGCGCGTGTCGCTCGGCATCGGGCTCGCCTCGGTGGTGCTGTCGCTGATCCCCGGCGTGCTGCTGGGGCTGCTGGCGGCCTTCCACCAGCGGCTGCTGGCGCCGGTCGTGATGCGGCTGATGGACGTGATGCTCGCGCTGCCCGGCCTGCTGCTGGCGATCTGCGTGATCACGGTGCTCGGGCCGGGCNTGATGAACACGGTGATCGCNATCGCCNTCGGCAGCCTGCCGGAGTACGTCCGNCTCACCCGTGCCGCCGCGCTCGCCGAGCTCGGCAAGGACTACGTCACCGCCAGCCGCGTCGCGGGCGCGTCGACCTGGCGGCTGATGTTCTCGACGGTGCTGCCCAACTGCCTGGCGCCGCTGATCGTCAACGCGTCGCTGAGCTTCTCGGCCGCGATCCTCGAGGCCGCCGGCCTCGGTTTCCTCGGCCTGGGCGTCCAGGCGCCGATGGCCGAGTGGGGCACGATGCTGTCGTCGGCGCGCGACTACATCGTGCGCGCGCCCTGGGTGGTGACGCTGCCCGGGCTCGCGATCCTGGTCTCGGTGCTGAGCGTCAACCTGATGGGCGACGGCCTGCGCGACGCGCTCGACCCGCGCCTGAAGAGGGTCTCGTGATGCTGGAGATCCGTGACCTGCGCGTGCGCTTCGGCGCCTTCCCGGCGGTGGANGGTGTCGACCTCGATGTCGCGCCCGGCGAGGTGCTGGGCATCGTCGGCGAATCGGGCTCCGGCAAGTCGGTCAGCATGATGGCGCTGATGGGGCTGATCGACGCGCCCGGCGTNACCAGCGCNGCCTCGCTGCGCTTCGAGGACCAGGACCTGCTGGCGATGCCCGCGGCCGCGCGCCGACGGCTGGTNGGCAAGGACATCGCGATGGTGTTCCAGGATGCGCTGGCCTCGCTCAACCCGAGCTACACCGTCGGCCACCAGATCGAGGAGGTGCTGCGGGCCCACCTCGGCCTGCGCGGCGCGGCGGCGCGCCAGCGCGCGCTGGAGCTGCTGCAGCAGGTCGAGATCCCCGACGCGGCGAGCCGGCTGGGCGCCTATCCGCATGAACTGTCGGGCGGCATGAACCAGCGCGTGATGATCGCGCTGGCGATCGCCTGCTCGCCCAAGCTGCTGATCGCCGACGAACCGACGACCGCGCTGGACGTGACGATCCAGGCCCAGATCATGGACCTGCTGCTGCGCCTGCAGCGCGAGCGCGGCATGGCGCTGGTGATGATCACGCACGACCTCGCGGTGGTGGCGGAGATGGCGCAGCGCGTGGCGGTGATGTACGCCGGCCAGGTGGTCGAGACGGGCCGGCTGCCCGACGTCTTCGAGTCGCCGCGGCATCCCTACACGGCGGCCTTGCTGGCCGCGATCCCCGAGCACAACCGCGGCGGACGCCGCCTGCAGGCGCTGCCGGGCATCGTGCCGGGCGCGCTCGACCGGCCGTCGGGTTGCCTGTTCTCGCCGCGCTGCCCGCGGGCGCAGGACCGCTGCCGCGCGCAGCGTCCGGCGCTGGACGCCGGCGTGCGCTGCTTCTATCCGCTGAGCGAGGAGACCGCCGCATGAGCGCCGCCGACGACGCGCCGATGCCGGCGTCCTCGATGCCCGTGGCGGATGCGACGACAGGCGCTGCGCCGGTGCTGCAGGCACGCGACCTGGCTCGCCACTACCGCGTGAGCCGCGGCTGGTTCGCGCCGGCCGCGACGGTGCGCGCGCTGGACGGCGTGAGCTTCGAGCTGGCGGCGGGCAAGACCCTGGCGGTGGTGGGCGAGTCCGGCTGCGGCAAGTCCACGCTGGCGCGGGCGCTGACGCTGATCGAGGCGCCGAGCGCCGGCACNCTGCGCATCCACGNNCGTGATGCCGCCGACGCGGCCGCGCGCAAGGCCTTGCGGCGCGAGGTGCAGATGGTGTTCCAGAACCCCTACGCCGCCTTGAATCCGCGCAAGACCATCGCGTCGACGCTGGCGGAGCCGCTGGTGATCAACACGACGCTGGGCCGTGCCGAGCGGCNGGAGCGGATCGAGGCGCTGGCGGCCAAGGTCGGCCTGCGGCCGGAGCACCTGCAGCGCTACCCGCACATGTTCTCGGGCGGCCAGCGCCANCGCATCGCGATCGCGCGGGCGATGGTGATGCAGCCCGGCATCGTGGTCGCGGACGAGCCGACCTCGGCGCTGGACCTGTCGATCCAGGCGCAGATCCTCAACCTGTTCATGGACCTGCAGGAGGAGTTCGGCACCGGCTACGTGTTCATCTCGCACAACCTGGCGGTGGTGGAGCATGTGGCCGACGAGGTGATGGTGATGTACCTGGGCCGCGCGGTGGAACACGGGGACAAGCGCCGCATCTTCGCGCGGCCGCTGCACCCGTATACGCAGGCGCTGATCAGCGCGACGCCGGCGCTGCGTCCGGCCGACCGCCGCCAGCGCATCCGCATCCACGGCGAGCTCCCGAGCCCGCTCAAGCCCCCGACCGGTTGCGCGTTCCACCAGCGCTGCCCGCTGGCCCTCCCGCGCTGCGCCGAGGTCCGCCCCGAGCTGCGTGAGCTGGACGGGCGGCTGGTGGCGTGCGATGTGATCTGAGCCTGCGATGGCAACGGGGGGACGCGGCTCAGCCCCCGTTCCAAGTCAGCAATTCGACTGGTCGATGCGATTGCCGATCCGAGCGGGTCCAAGTGAAATGACGTCCCCTTCGTTCCCACAGGTGACCTCATGCCCCTCCGTACGCCCGAGTTCTCTGCCCCGCCCTTGAGCCGTCCCTACCGACCGCGCCTCGAGGCGACACCCATAATCGTCTCGCCTGAAGGAGCCGATATGGAAGCCAGCGACCACGAACTCACCGTCACCCTCTCCGAGTTCAAGAAGCAGACGGCGCTCGTCCTGGACGCCGCCAACCATCGGCCGATCGCCGTGCTTCGCAACGGCCATGCGGCCTTCTACGTGATGGATCCCCTCCTGTACGAGGCCATCATGGACGACCTCGCGGACCAGGCCACCTACAAGAAGACGATCGAGCGCCTCGCGGACAAGTCCACGCTGATCGAGGTCGACCTTGACGAACTCTGAACCGCCGCCGGGACCCCGCCCGTATGGCCTGCGCTTCCTTCCGCAAGCCTGGGATGAATGGCGGGCGCTGGACGGATCGATTCGCCAAGCGCTCAAGGGCTTGCTGATCAAGCGACTGCGTCGTCCTCATGTGCCGGGGTCGGCGCTGAAGGGCGAGCTCTCCGGCCTCTACAAGATCAAGCTGCTGCGGCATGGCATCCGCCTCACTTACGGCGTCGAAGACGGCCTGCTGATCGTCATCGTGTTCTGCGTCGGCAAACGGGAGGGCGCCTTGGCCTACCGCATGACGCTGGTCCGCCTCAAGCAGGCGAGAGGGGCGGGCAACGGGCTACCGCTGAAGCCAGCGCCCGCATAACCCGGTGTTATGGTCCAACCGCCCCATTTCAGTTGTGACCGTCGCGCCCGCGTTTCGACAATGCGCCGGCTAGCCCTCCCCCCGATGCGCCCTGCCCTTTCCCTCTCGCTGGCCGCGTGGCTGCTCGCGGCACTGCCCGTCGTCCAGGCGGCCGATGCCGCCGCACCCAAGCCGCTGGTCTATTGCACCGACGCCAGCCCCGAGGGCTTCGATCCCGGCCTGTGGGATTCCGCCAGCACCAACAACGTCAACAACCAGATGTTCCAAGGGCTGGTCCGCTTCGAGCGCGGCGGCACCGCGCTGCAGCCGGCGCTCGCCACCGCCTGGACCATCAGCCCTGACGCCCGCGTCTTCACCTTCACGCTGCGCGAGCACGTCCGCTTCCACACCCGCCCGTGGTTCACCCCCACGCGGCCGATGAACGCCGACGACGTGCTGTTCACCTTCGGCCGCTTCCTCGACCGCGAGCACCCGTTCAACAAGGCATTCCCCGCCAACTTCATCTATCCGCAGAACCTGGGCCTGGCCAAGGCGATCACGAAGATGGAGAAGCTCGACGACCGCACCGTCCGCTTCACCCTCGCGCAGCCCAACGTCACCTTCGTCACCTGGTTCGCGATGGCCTTCGCCGGCATCCAGTCGGCCGAGTACGGCGCCCAGCTGCTGCGCGAGGGCAAGGCCGCGCAGATCAACCGCCTGCCCATCGGCACCGGTCCCTACCGCTTCCGCAGCTATGCCAAGGACGACGTCGTCCGCATGGAAGCCAACCCCGACTACTGGGGCGAATCGCAGAAGACGCAGAAGCTGATCTTCACCATCAGCCGCGAAGCCGCGGTGCGAGTTCAGAAGCTGCTTGCCGGCGAATGCCAGATCACCTCGCCGCTGCGCGACATCGACGTCGCCGCCATCGACCGCCATCGCGAACGCATCCGGCTGGAGAAGATCCAGGCGCTCAACATCTCCTACCTGTCCTTCAACCTGCGCAAGCCGCCGACCGACAACCGGCTGGTGCGCGAGGCGCTGGACATCGCCGTCGACCGCGACGCGATCTTCCGCGCGCTGTTCCCGCGCGGCGACGCGATGCAGGCGGTCAACCCGTTCCCGCCGGCCATCCCGGGCTACAACCGCACGCTGAAGAACGAGTACGACCCCGAGCGCGCCAAGGCCCTGCTCCGGCAGGCCGGCTTCCCGGACGGCCTGGACATCGACCTCTGGGCACTGCCCGTCACGCGCCCGACCAATCCCAACGGCCAGTTGATGGCGCAGCTGATCCAGCAGGACTGGGCCCGCATCGGCGTGCGCGCGCAGATCCGCACCTACGAATGGGGCGAGTACCTCAAGCGCGCCAACGCCGGCGAGCACTCGGTCTACATGAGCGGGTGGTCCGGCGAGAGCGGCGACGCCGACGACTTCCTGACGCCCAACCTCAGCTGCGCCACCAACAAGTCGGGCGTCAAGTTCTGCAACCCCGAGTTCGAGCGCCTGATCGACGCGGCCCGCGCCACGCCCGACCAGGCGCGGCGCATCGCGCTCTACGAGCAGGCGCAGGTGATCTTCAAGCGGGAGCGCCCGTGGATCACGATGGCACACTCGACGGTCTACATCCCCACCAGCAAGGACCTGCGCGGCTTCAGGATGCAGCCCAACGGCGGGGTGGTCTTCGAGAACGTCTACCGTGAATAAGCCAGCTCCTCTTCTCAGCGCGCCGGCCCGAGCGCCGGGCCGCCCCCAGCCGGGCCGGGCCCCCTCGGGGGGCCGGACGGCGTATTCGCCGGACGGGGGGCCAACATGAGGCTCCGTCACATTGAAGTCTTCCACGCCATCATGCAGGCCGGCACGATCAGCGGCGCGGCGCAGCTGCTGCACATCTCGCAGCCGGCCGTGACGAAGGTGCTGCAGCACTGCGAGCTGCAGCTGGGCATGCCGCTGTTCGACCGCGTGCGCGGCAAGCTCTATCCGACGCCCGAGGCGCAGCGGCTGTTCGTCGAGATCGACAAGCTCA
>Ga0058691_1001301_pt1 | contig 13532 bp, 10 predicted proteins | sample AgamicAtPrz_FD_55051 | JGI IMG/M metagenome (GOLD analysis project Ga0058691, IMG submission 55051) | Agave microbial communities from Guanajuato, Mexico - At.P.rz | ecosystem: Host-associated > Plants > Phyllosphere > Phylloplane/Leaf | place: Guanajuato, Mexico | collected 2012-05-28
TCGGGCTCGGGCTCAGGCTTCGGGTCCGGTTTCGGATCGGGCTCGGGCTCGGGTTTCGGGTCCGGTTTCGGATCGGGCTCGGGCTCGGGTTTCGGGTCCGGCTTCGGATCGGGCTCGGACTCGGGCTTCGGGTCCGGCTTCGGGTCTGGCTGAGGCTCAGGCTTCGGATCCGGCTTCGGGTCTGGCTGAGGCTCAGGCTTCGGGTCCGGCTTCGGGTCCGGCTTCGGATCGGGTTGAGGCTCGGGCTTCGGATCCGGTTTTTCTTCCGGCTTCGGCTGCTCCGGCTTCGGCGGATCAATGGTGATCGGCGTCGTCGCGCTGGACCCGCCGCCCGACCCGCCCGCCGCTGCCGCTCCGGCAATGCCCAGCAGGCCCAGGCCTGCCGCGAGCATCGCGCTGGATCGGCTGCTTCGCAGCGGGTCGTTCTCGTCGGCGGGCGCGCCGGCGTCGGCGGTGGCAGGCGCATCGACTGGCGCGGCTGCCTCTCCGGTCGGGGCCGGGGTCGCGTCGGCGGGCGTCGCACCAGTCTCGGCAGTCTCTGCTGGCGGTGCGGACGGCTCCGCGGCGGTTTCGGCCTCTTCGTCGTCCCGACGGCGGCCTTGCACGGCGCGGGTCACCGGGTCGGAGGTGGGAGCCGCCCGTTCCAGCGGTCGGACGGCAGGCGTGGGAACAAAGTGATGAGACATGACGTGAGTGGGCTGACCATCGGAATGAGGAGGCGGTCAGTCTCCCGAACCCGCGGATCCAGTTCGATGGTCGAGAAAGGCCAATTCCCGCGGAGCCTCCTGCTCCAACAGAGGGAGCTCACACATCAATCGGCAGCGAGGCGGCGGCTATCGAACGCATCACGAGGTTCTATTTGGATCGGGCGATGCGATGGACTACGGTGTTGTCTGGCTGTGTCGCGAAGGCCCGAAGAGGCCGCGATCACATTCCTTGGGGTCAGTCCTTGCCCCTGTGTGCGGTGGCGCACCATCGCGCGGTTCCTGTCGCGGCCGGGAACCGCGCTTGCCGCCGCGTGCGGGACCGGCGCGGGCGCCCCGTCCACCGGAAAGGGAGAAGACATGACTTCACGCGCACCCCGCCGCGGGGGCTGGCATTGGCCGGCTCTGCTCGGCACCGCCGCCGCGGTGGCCTCCGTGCCCCTGGCCACGAACACCGCGATGGGCGAAACCGCCGCCCCGCCGACCAGCTACATGCCGGTCGTCATCACCGAGGATTTCGACAGCGTCGTCAAACGCATGAGCGCCGCGAAACCGGGCCTGGCGCGGAAACATGCGGACCTGCTCAACGAGCGCTACGACCTGGCCAACCGGCCCTCCCCGGGCGCGACGATGACCAAGGGCAAGGCGCTCCAGGACGGCGTGCGGGTCCGCCTGCCGCGCGGCGTCACCTGGGAGCAGCTGGCGGCGATGAGTCCGGACGACATCAAGGCCAAGGACCTCTTCCCCAAGGGTTTCCTGCCCCTGCCGCATCCGAACCATCCCGAGGGCGGGATGGTCTTCCCGAAGTTCCACATCGACGAGATCCGGCGCCAGGAGATCGACCGCGACCTGACGCGCTTCGACCTGGACTACGACCTGCCCGACCACTTCCTGTCGGAGTTCCCGGCGCCGATCTTCCTGACGACGCGGCCCGACTTGGGCGACGTGTCCAAGGGCGAGCTGGTGACGATCAACAACTACTTCCGGCTGTTCAACGGCGTGCTGAACCCGAAGCAGCTGGAAGGCGTGCGGCTGCTGGTGACGCCGTTCCCGCAGCAGCAGTTCAACCAGACCGACGACCGGCGCACGCTGAAGCCCAGCCGCGGCGTGGCGTGCCTGGACTGTCATGCCAACGGCCACACGAACGCGTCGACGCACCTGGTCGGCGACATCCGGCCACAGCCCTTCCGGCACCGGATCGACACGCCGACGCTGCGCGGGGTCAACATCCAGCGGCTGTTCGGCTCGCAGCGGGCCTTGAAGACGGTGGAGGACTTCACCGAGTTCGAGCAACGCGCCGCGTACTTCGACGGCGATCCGGTGATCGCGACGAAGAAGGGCGTGAACGTGCTGGAGCGCGGCAGCCAAGTGCACTTCATGGCGGAGTTCCAGGCCCTGCTGGACTTCCCGCCGGCGCCGAAGCTGGGCATCGACGGGAAGCTCGATCCGAGGAAGGCGTCGCAGCAGGAACTGCGTGGGCAGCAGCTGTTCTTCGGCAAGGCGACGTGCGCGAGCTGCCACGCGCCGCCGTACTACACGGACAACCTGATGCACAACCTGCGGACCGAGCGCTTCTTCAAGCCGAGGATGATCAATGGGCGCATGGCCAACATGGANGGCCCGATCAAGACCTTCCCGCTGCGCGGCATCAAGGACTCGCCGCCCTACCTGCACGANGGCCGGCTGCTGACGCTGGAGGANTCGGTGGAGTTCTTCAACCTGGTGCTGGAGACCCAGCTCACCGAGCAGGAGAAGAAGGACCTGGTGGTGTTCTTGAAGGCGTTGTGAGCCGGCGCCGCCTAATCCCTTGAGGGCAATAGCGCCAAAAGCGCGGGCACCACCCGTTCCAGCACGGAAAGCGCGCCCGCGACGTCTTGAGGCGTCGCGGGCACCCCCTGGTACTGGTCGTTCCTGAGATCGCGGATCGCGTCGAGTTCATCGAATGTGCCGGTGGATAGGGCCGCGTAGGCACATGCTGCCTCAAGCGCCTGGACGTGATGCCCATCGGCCGAGGTGCAGCGCCAGCCCTTCGCGCACAGCAACGCGAAACTCAAGTTCAGCATCGCGTCATAGGCTGCACCGAGACGCGTCGTGCTGGAGTTGCTCTCGCGGAAGGCGTCGGCCACCTTGCCTTCAGAGATCGCGATCCAGCCACGGATCGCCTTTGCATTGATCGGCGCCTTGCGGAAGACCTTGCTGCCTTCCCTGTAGAAGTCCTCTGGCTTACGGAGCATTCAGCGATCCTTTGAGCTCGATGGTCGGGTGACCGAGGATGTCGAGCACAAAGGGATTGCGTTCATCGCGTGCCTGCCGCCAGTCCTCGGGGGCATAGACCAGCACGTTGACCGCCCGCTTCAGCGTGCGGCCCGCTGGTTTGAAATGGGCCTGAGCTTGGAGGCGCGAGAGGTCGGGGGTCAAGACGAGAAGATCAACGTCGCTGTCGACATGCATTTCGCCGCGTGCCGCCGACCCGAAGATGGCCGCAGCTTCCACCTCCCCTTTCATCGTGGCGAGGTATTCCCGCATCACGCGAACAAGATCGCTGTCCTGCATGACGAGCGCTCGCAGCGGCGCAAGGCCTGGGTCGGAGGAGGCCTGAAAGACGTTCTGCCCACGGATCGTCTTGCGTTCCACCAGTCCGACATCGGTCCAGCGACGTAGCCATCGCGATGCGTTGCTGGGGTCAATCGCGGCGGCGGCGGCCAGTTCGCGAGTGCCGAATTCGCGCTCGGCCTGCTCATAGAGACAGCGAAGCGCCCGATAGCGAGCGGCACCGCCCACCAGTTCATTCATCAGTTGAGTATTCATGGCTCAAGCCAGCGAGATCCGACCGTTGCCGATTAGGCCACGTGCATTGCCTATTAGGCTACGCGTATTGTCTATTAAGAAACAGCTGATGCTTAACCGGCAACACAGGAACGACGCATGAAGTCGCCCAAGCTCACCGCTGCATCACCACCGTCACCGCGTAAAGCAGCAGCCCGATCACGCCGCCCACCAGCGTGCCGTTGAGGCGGATGAACTGCAGGTCGCGGCCGACGCTCAGCTCGATCTGACGGACCAGGCTGCGGTCGTCCCAGGACTTGACCGTCGACGCGATGTGGCGCGTGACGCCCTCGCGCATGCCGCCGACCATGCGGCCGGCGGCCGACAGCACGTGCGCGTTGATCGCCTCCACCAGCGACGGGTCCCGGCTCAGCCGGTCGCCGAGCCCGGCGAGCGAATGGTCCAGGTGCCGCATCAGCACCGAGTCCTCGCGCTGCAGGTCGCGCTCGATGGTGGCGCGGACTTCGGTCCAGACGCCGTCGAGGTAGGCGCGCACGTCATCGCTCTGGACGACGCGGTCCTTCATCGCGTTCACCTCGCGCGCGAACTCCGGGTCCTGGCGCAGGCGCTCGATGAATTCGTGGATCCAGTCATCGAACTGCCGCCGCACCGAGTGATCGGGCTGCGACAGCGCCGTCTGCACTTCCTCGACCAGTTGCAGCGCGAGCTTTTCGGACAGGCTGTCGGCCATCTTGTCGACGTTGGCGATCGTGTCGACGAGGGAGGTCGCCTTCGGCCACTGCGCGCGGGCGAACTTCACCAGCCGCGCGGCGACGAGCATCCGCACTTCGGGCGTGGCCAGGTAGTCGCGCAGCTTGGACAAGGCGCCGTCGAGCACGTCCTGGTGACGGCCGGACTTGGTCAGCACGTCCAGCACCGAGGCGGCGGTGGCGGTGGCGTTCCAGGACAGCGCGCGTGCAACGAGGAACTCGCCGATGGCGCGGCGCACCGCCTGCTCGTGAAGCAGCGAGATGCCCTCGATGGCCATGGCGCGGACGGAGCCGGTGACCTGCGCGAGGTTGGCCGGCTCCCGCAGCCACTGGCCGAGGCGCTCGGCGGGGTTGAGGATCTCGAGCTTCTGGAGCAGCACCTCGGGATGCAGGAAGTTGTCGCGGACGAACTCGGCCAGGCTGTCGGCGATGCGGTGCTTGCCCTGCGGGATGAGCGCGGTGTGCGGGATCGGCAGTCCCAGTGGATGGCGGAACAGCGCGACGACGGCGAACCAGTCGGCCAGCCCGCCGATGGCGGCGGCTTCGCAGAAGGCCTTGAGCCAGGCCCAGGGGCCCTGGGCCCCCATCACGAGGCTGACGGCCAAGCCGGCCAGCGAGGCCAGCAGGCAGCCCAGCGCGACCAGCTTCATGCGGCGGAGGTCGGCGGCGCGGGGGTCGGGGGGTGCGGAGGAGTCGATCAAGGGCATCGGCGACGGGGCAGCAGGATTGATGCCTGGGGCAGCCTGCCGGCGGAGCGATGGACCGGACCTTGTATCACCAGCGCAGGGCAAAAGGTGCTTCGGACAGGCTCCAGGTTCTCATCAAACAGACCGGGGTCCGAGTGGGACAGGTCCATCGATTCAACATCCGCTCCGACGCGATTCAACTTATTGCCGGCGGGCTACATCGCCAAGTCATTGTCACGACTAGAGAATTTCCGCGAAATTCAACATATCGAAATCGCGCATTTCACTTGTCACACACATGGTGACCCGACTCCCCGAGTCAGCGGCCAAGGCCGTTAGCCGGCCGAGGATCCCGGATCGGGATGGCGAAACGCTCAGCCCACCTCCACCGGCATCGAAGCCGCCGTGACCGGCGACACCGTGGCCCAACCCAAGACGGCATACAGCGCGGCGCCCGCCTCGGTCGCCACCAGCACGCCGTGCCGCGCCCCATGATCGAGCGCGCCGTTCGTCAGCGCGGCCATAACACTCCGTCCAAGCCCCCTTCTCCGATGCGCTTCATCGGTCACGATCTGGTCGAAGGTGGCGAAGGCGCCGTCGAGAGCGGCTTGACCGCTCGCCGCGAGATCGCCGTCCTCGGTGAGGACGGCCGCCCGCAGCAGCGCGCCGACCCGTTCGATTTGGACGCGGTAACCCGCTGCAAGCGACTCGGCGCCGCGTGCGAGCGCGACGCTCATCAGGAACTCCGGGGCGTGGATCTTCCAGTCCTTGGAGAGCAACGGCGACACGCTCTCCATCGGCGCGCAGACCTTCAGCCAGGTGCCGGCCGCGGACTCATCGCCAACGAGTTGCTTTAGGACCTCGCGATCCAGATGCGGCAGGACGTATCGCGTGGTTTGCTCCGGCTTTCCGACGCGGACTTCCCAATATCCGGCCCGCTGGATCGGCGCTGGCGTATCCCGGGAGATCGCCCAGCCGTAGGTCCAGGCTTGAGCGGCAACAGAGCGCTCGAGGGCGCCGGAGTCAAGCAGGCCGGCGGTTTGCGAGGTCGGTGAAAACATCGGGCTGGGATGGCAGTGGGAGGGATGGAGGGTGTCACGCCGCTTGCAGCGCGCCATGCGATTGGCGAGTGTGCTCCTCCAGAGCGCCAATTTCGACGACGGCGAGATTGCTGAGCGCTTCCCGCACGAGATCCCGGCTCGCGACATGGATCCGACCCCACAGGCAGTCCGGGTCTTCCATCGTGACGATGGAATCGCGCAGCAGCGCGGCCAGAAGCGTGAGCCGATCGCGCACGTTGAACATCGCGGCGCCGACAGTGATCGAGGGATCGAGCAGCGCTTCAGCGGGATCGCTGTCGCGCATCGCGGCCGGCCTGCGCCGTGGCGGAATGACAGACGCCTCCCGCAGCACCATGCGCGTGTATTCGGTGTCGTCGCACAAGGGTTGACGGCTCAAAAGCGGCGTGCGCAGACGCTTCGCCTTGAAGGGCAATTTTTTCCGATCGAATTCAACATCGACATGATCGAGGGCGATTTGCTCAGAGATTCGAAATCCGGTTTCGGCCAAAGCGCGAATGGTTTCAGCGGGGATCATTCGGAGTCCTTCAATAAACAACGTTGAGGGACGTCCACCTTCTAGCCAGATGAGCGGGTGGGCGAGATGTCAAAACACGGTCAAACCAACGTGCGACCTTCCTCGCGGAAAGGTCCATCTCGCCCGTAAACGGGCATTCCGAGATGACCGCAGACGGCGGCCACTGATTCAACGGTGTTTTGAGCACCTGGATCCATTCTGGTCCGCGCGACGCCAGGCGCGCAATCACCGCCACCGGTCACCGCCGCCCCACTTGCAAGTCAGGGGACAACCAGTTCCCGCGGCCGAGTTTCACGCCTGAATCAGCGCCGCAACCGCCTTCTCCGCGTCGGATTCAGAACCCGAACGCCAACCTCACCCCACCCCAATGCCTCCCGGCAACGGTGACTGGCGCGGACGCCTCCTTGAGCAGCACGAAATTCCCGCCGCCCATATCGCGGCGGTAGGTTTGCAGGAGAAATGGCCGTTGATTCCGCGCCGACGCCAACCCGGTGCGGTCATTGAATATCCGGCGATATCGGCTGTTGGCCGTGTTCCAGGCCGTATCCCCGGCCCGCTGCGGCTGGCAATACCGCTTGTTGTGGGTCGCGACATACCCGTTGCGGTCGACCGCGATGCAGAACACCACCTTGTCCGAGAAAGTCAGCACCCGTTCCTGCACCTGCGGGAACAGCTGGTCCGCGATCTGCGTGAAGCGCGTGGTGAACTGCTGGGGATCGGTGCCGGCGATCGGCTGGTAGTGCTCGTCGAAGAGCGCCGCGGTGTCGATCTTGCGTTCCGCCACCGCGCGCTCGAGCAGCGCTGAGATCTCCGCCGCCGCCTCCTGCACCGCCTGGATGTACGGCGAGTCCTCGACCTCNACGCCNCTCGACGCGATCTGCTCGATCATCTGCTCCGACAGCCGCAGGAAGCGGTCGCTGCAGGCNAAGGCCGAGTCGAGCTTGCGCATCGCCTGCTGGATCTCGACNCCCAGCTCGCCGGAGCGCGCCGCCAGCAGCTGCGTCGTCGCCTGGCTCTCCTGCGCGGACTTNGCGATCAGGTCCACGTCGACCTCGACATCCGCGAAGGCCTGGTGGATCTTGCTCTGCGCGGCGCCTCCCGCGCCGTCCGCCCGCAGCTCGCGGCTGAAGCTCTCGATCCGCGAATCGAGCGTTCCCACCGTGCCCATGATGGCCTTCGAGGACGCCTCGACCTGCGCCGCCAGGTCCTTCACCGCGTCCGCCACCACGCCGAAACCGCGTCCGGCCTCGCCGGCGCGCTTGGCCTCGACCGACGCGTTGAACGCGACCAGCCGCGTCTGCAGCGCGATCTTCGTGATCTCCGACGCCGCGTCGCTCACCAGCCGCAGCGTCGAGACGATCTCGCCGACCTCGTCGCCCACGCCGGACAACGCCGTGCGCGCGCGCCCCACCGCCTCGCGGGTCTGGTTCGTCGATTGGTTGATGCCGTCCTGCGCGTGCCGGACCTGCTCGAGCTCCGCGCCCAGCGCCTGCATCGCCTGCGCCTGCGAGGTCACGACCTTCTGCGTGTCCTCCAGCAGCCCGCGGACTTCGGCCGCGTCGCGGCCCAGTTTGGACACGCCACCCGACAGTTCCCGGACGACGGTGGTGGTCTTGCCTTGCATCGTCGGCTCGCGCGGACCGATCCCGGCGCCGCCCTCCGACGCGTCAGGCGACGCCTTCCCGGCTCGCCTGCGCAATGAGTCCCACATCGGACGCTCCCCCATGGTGTTTGGACCACAAGGACTGCGGCCGCTGTGCGGCCCGTTTTACCAGTCGCGCAGCTTCACGCGCAATCGGGCAATCGCTTGACTGTGCAGCTGGCACACCCGCGATTCGGTCACCTTCAGCACGGCGGCGATCTCTTTCAGGTTCATGTCATGTTCGTAGTACATGGACATGACGTAACCCTCGCGCTCCGGCAGGTTCTTGATGGCCTCCACCAGCGCCTCGCGCATGCGGTGGTCGCGCAGCATCGACATCGGATCGGCCGACTCGTCGCTGACGTGGCGGTCGAGGTAGTCGTCGCTGTCGTCATCCCCGGAGATGTCCTCCAGATAGACCAGCTGCGTGCCGCGTACCTTGCCCAGCATCTCCTGGTACTCGCCCAGCGAGATGCCCATCTCCGCGGCGATCTCCGATTCCTGCGGCGGACGGCCCAGCTTCTGCTCGAGCTTGTGCACCGCGCTCTCGATCGAGCGCTGCTGGCGCCGGTTGCCGCGGCTCATCCAGTCGCTGCCGCGCAGCTCGTCGAGCATCGCGCCGCGGATGCGCTGCGTCGCGAAGGTCTCGAACTGCACGCCCTGCGCCGTGTCGAAGCGCGACAGCGCGTCGGTCAGGCCGATCAGGCCGACCTGGATCAGGTCGTCCAGTTCCACATTGGCCGGCAGCTTGGCGATCATCTGATGCGCCAGGCGGCGCACCAGCGGGCTGTACTGGCGGATCAGCGAGTTGTTGTCGAGTTGACCCTTGGCGGTGTACATCGTCTCGTCTCCCATCCGGGTCAATGCGCAGCCAGGGTCACGCCTTGCGGGGCGCGGCCGGCCTTGGGCTGCCACATCGGCCGCGGACGCAGCGGCATCGCATCGGCGGCGCTGTCCAGCGCCGCGCCAGGCACCGACGCCAGCAGCAGCTCGCGCGCCATGTGACGCATCTCGTGCGTCAACGGCGCCGTCACCGGCTGGCGGGGATCCAGGCAGGCCCACTCGCGCAGCACCGCGCCGAGGAAACCATCGCCGCAGCTCGAAAGCTGCTGCGCGATCCGCTCGGCCAGGCGCAGCTGCGGATTGCAGGCCAGCAGCAGGCTGTAGACCATCAGGCCCGCCCGCTGCGTCAACCACTTCATGCCGGCGTAGGCGTAGGTCACGCTCTGCACGTCGGTGTCGGCCAGCAGCACCGGACGCACTTCGCGCGAGACCAGCACGCGGCTCAGTTCGGCCGCGCTGGCATGCAGCAGGATCACGTCCGCGAACGGGGCCGCGTCGGTCACCGCTTCCAGGAACTGGGCGGCCGAGCCGTTGGCGTTGATGTAGCGCAGCGGCAGTCCGCGCGCGGCCAGGAAGGACACCTTGGCCGACAGCGGCTCCACGCACGCCGCCAAGTCCACGGCCGCGAGGTCGGACGGCGCCGAGGCCTGCTCGCCGGCGTCGACCACCAGCGTGTGCAGGCCCAGCTCGCCGAAGGCGGCGCACATGCCTTCGAGCAGCGCGCCGCTGCCCACGACATGCGGATTGCTCACCACCGGCACCACCCGCACCCGCGCGGTGGCGAAGAGGCGTCGCAGGCCGTCGGCCTGGTCCTTGGGAGCATTGCTGAAATCGCGCATTGGGCTGCTCTGTGTCGTCTTACGTGTTGGGNTCCAGCGGTNGTTTCCCTCTGACAGGGAAGCNCCATTGCTGGAGCCGTTACCGGAAGTTTCGCCCCGGGGGCCACCCTTCGACGCGGAATTGAAAGGGGGAAACACCCCGCTTTTCTCTGCCGCTTTCGCCCTCGCTTGCCTCTGGCCTGGCGACTTCAGGCCGTTACCGGGCTGGGTCGCGCACAGGGCAAGTTGACCACCATGCTGCAACGTCGGGTTAACAAAGCCCCAACGGCAGAAGGGAAGAGCATGGCTCTTCCCAGGTTCGAGGCGTTCAGGATTGCCACTACCCTCACCCCCGCCCTCTCCCGCAAGCGGGCGAGGGAGTCAGGAGGGGGTGTTGTTCGGTCAGTTCAGGCCCATGGGCGAGGCTGCGCCGGCCGACGCGCCGACGGAGCCGGCGGTGAAGATCAGGTTGACGTCGGAGGCGTCCATGCGCCAGGCCGACTGGCCGTGGCTGCGCAGCGCGCGCTGCACCAGGGCCTGCGATGACAGGCGGTGCCAGTCTTCCGGCACGCGCTGGCCGTTGGTGACGCCCAGCACCCGCAGCTTGTGGCGGATCACCGTGTCCAGCGCCGGGGCCAGCTTCACCGCCTCGTCCAGCTTGGACAGGATCACGCCCTGCGCTTCCGCGCCGCGCCAGGCGCCGACCACGTCCTCGATCGTCTCGCCCTGCTGCGCCGCGTTGACGACCAGGATGCGCTTGATGCTCTTGTGCGCCAGCATGTCCAGCAGCTCGGCGGTGCGGCTGTCGCGCTGGGCCGTGCCGGCCGTGTCGATCAGCACCATCTTCTTGCCGGCCAGCAGCTCCAGCAAATCTTCCAGCGAGGCGCGGTCATGCGCCGTGTGCACCGGCACGCCGAGGATGCGGCCATAGGCGCGCAGCTGCTCGTGAGCGCCGATCCGGTAGGCGTCCAGGGTGATCAGGCCCAGCTGGCTCGCGCCGTACTTGGTGGCGAAGGCCGCGGCGATCTTGGCCGTCGTCGTCGTCTTGCCGACGCCGGTCGAGCCGATCATCGCGAACACGCCGCCCTGGTCTTCCAGCGCCGGCATCTGCTCGGCGGTGTGGACGTTGCGGGCCAGCACGTTCGAGGCCCAGGCCTGCGATTCCGATTCCTCGGTCATCGGGGCCGGCAGGCCCTCGACCAGCTTGCGCACCAGCGCGGGCGAGAAACCGGCGTCCAGCAGCTTCTGCGTCAGGCGGGCCTGCGCGGGCTGGCGCTGCAGCTTCTCCATGAAGGCCAGGGCACCGAAGCGCTCCTCGATCATGCCCTTCATGGCGCGCAGCTCGGACATCATTTCCTGCTCGCGACGCGACGACGCGGGCATGTCGTTCAGCGGATGGCCGCCGAAGCCGCCACCGACGCCGCCCAGGTCGGCGACCGGCTGCTGCACGCGGATCTCGTCGCGCAGCACCGGCGGCACGATGCGCGGCGCGGGCGCCGGAGCGGGCGGCTCGTAGGCGCGCTCGTCGACACGGCGTGCGCCCAGGGTCTGCATCGCGGCACGGGCGCGCTGGTCGCGCTGCGCGGCCATCGAGGCGACCGATTCATTCATCTGCGCCTGCGCGTAGGCGGCGGGCGCCGGCTCGTCGATCATCGGATCGGGCAGGCCGTTGAGCTCGGCCGAGCGGCGCTTGAGCATGCGCTCGCGCACGTAGTCCTGGAAGGACAGCGTGCTCATGGCCATCGCGTTGACGTCCTCGCCGACCGAGCCGCCGAAGCCGGGCTCGGCGCGCTGCGGGGCCGGCGACGCGGCCAGGCGCTGCTTGAGGGCCTGGCGCGGCTGCGCTTCCTGGCGCTGCGACTGGGCGGCCTGGCGCGGCGCGGCGGCGGCGCGGGGCGCCTGGGCGGCCACGCGCTCGATCTGCGACATGCCTTCCGGCGCCATCGCCAGCACTTCCACGCCTTCGGGGCAGGGCTTGTTGGAGAGCACGACCGCGTCGTCGCCGAAGGCCTGGCGGACCAGGGCCATGGCTTCGCGGGAATTGCGGGCGGTAAAGCGTTTGACGTTCATGCCGTGCCTCCGATGATGGAGCCGATGCGGATCGTGTGCGTTTCAGGAATCTCGCTGTGTCCCAGGACCTTCAGCCGCGGCGCAGCGCGCTTGAGCAGTCGGGCCAGGGGCGCGCGGATCAGGTCAGGCACCAGCAGGCAGGCGGGCAAACCACGGTCCTCCTGGGACTGGGCGGTCTGGGCGGCACTCCGCGCAAGCGTGTCGGCCACACCGGGATCCAGCGCCGCGCCGTGAGGCGAGTGCAGGGCCTGCGTGACCAGGCGCTCCAGCTCCGGATCGAGGGCGATGACATCCAGTTCCTTGGCCGGACCGTAGATCTGCTGCACGATCGCCGGGGCGATGTGGATGCGGATGCGACGGGCCAGCTCGGCCGGATCGGTGGTCTGCGTGGCGTTCTCTGCCAGGCTTTCCACGATGGAGCGCATGTCGCGGATGTGCACGCCCTCTTCCAGCAGGAACTGGAGGACTCGTTGCAGGGCGGCGACATTGACCATCTTTGGAATCACGTCTTCGATGAGCTGAGGCGCTTGCTTGGTGAGGTGATCCACCAGCTGCTGGGTTTCCACCCGGCCCAACAATCGGGCCGCGTGAACTTGCAGCAAGTGTGAAAGATGCGTGGCCACCACGGTCGCGCAATCAACGACGGTAAATCCCGCCATTTGCGCCATATCCCGTTGCCGCTCCTCGATCCAGACCGCCGGGAGTCCGAAGGCGGGATCCGTCGTCGGCGTCCCGATCAGCTTCTGCGTCGCATGACCGGGGTTGATCGCCAGCCACATGCCCGGGTAGGCCTCCGCCTCGCCGATCACCGCGCCGCGCAGCGTCACGCGGTACTGGCTGGGGCGCAGCTCCAGGTTGTCCCGGATGTGCACCGAGGGCGGCAGGAAGCCGATGTCCTGCGCGAACTTGCGGCGCACGCCCTTGATGCGGCTCAGCAGGTCGCCTTCGCGCGACTTGTCCACCAGCGTGATCAGGCGGTAACCCACTTCCAGGCCCAGGGTGTCCACGGCCTGCACGTCGTCCCAGGAGGCCTCGGCATCCGGGTTCGGCGCGCCCGGCACCGGGGCGGCCGGCTTCTTCAGCTCGGCGGCCTGCTTGGCCTGCTCCTTGGTTCGCAGCCAGTACGCCAGATAACCCATCGCGCCGGCGATCATCAGGAAGACCAGGTGCGGCATGCCCGGGATCAGGCCCAGCAGGCCGATCACGCCGGCGGTGATGGCCACCGCCTTGGTCGAGCCGAACACCTGCGAGCCGATCATCTGGCCCACGTCCTTGTCCTTGCCCACGCGCGACACCACCAGCGCCGAGGACACCGAGATCAGCAGCGCCGGGATCTGGGCCACCAGCGCGTCGCCGACGGCCAGCAGGATGTAGCTGTCGGCGGCCTGGCCGGCGGACAGCCCGTGCTGGACCACGCCGATCACGAAGCCGCCGATGATGTTGATGAACAGGATCAGGATGCCGGCGATCGCGTCGCCGCGGACGAACTTCGAGGCACCGTCCATGGAGCCGAAGAAGTCGGCTTCGTCACCCAGTTCGGCGCGGCGGCGCTTGGCTTCCTTCTCGTCGATCAGGCCGGCGGACAGGTCGGCGTCGATGGCCATCTGCTTGCCGGGCATCGCGTCGAGGGTGAAGCG
>Ga0058691_1001319_pt1 | contig 13426 bp, 12 predicted proteins | sample AgamicAtPrz_FD_55051 | JGI IMG/M metagenome (GOLD analysis project Ga0058691, IMG submission 55051) | Agave microbial communities from Guanajuato, Mexico - At.P.rz | ecosystem: Host-associated > Plants > Phyllosphere > Phylloplane/Leaf | place: Guanajuato, Mexico | collected 2012-05-28
TCGCGCTCATGCGCCCGCAGCCGACGGATCAGCGAATAACCGTCCGCCCCCGGCATGGCCACGTCGCTGACCAGCGCATGGGGCGCGGCGTCCGGCGCCGCGGCCGTGACCGCGGCCCAGGCCTGGTCGACCGAGCCGGCCGCGCAGACCTGTGCGCCGGCCAGTTCGAGCAGATGCCGCAGCGCGTCCAGCGCATGCGGGTCGTCGTCGACCAGCAGCACGCGCAGGCCGTGCAGGTCGGCGGTGACGCCTTCGCGCGGCGGCGCGTCGGGCGTGTCCGAGACCAGTTCCGCCGCCGGGAAACGCACCGTCAGCCGCGTGCCGCGGCCTTCGCCCTCGCTGTGCGCGGTCACCGTGCCGCCGTGCGCCAGCACCAGGTGGCGCACGATGGACAGCCCCAGGCCCAGCCCGCCGTACTCGCGGGTGCGGGTGATGTCGGCCTGGGTGAAGCGGTCGAACAGCCGTGGCAGCAACTCGACGGCGACGCCGATGCCGGTGTCCACGACCGCCAGCTCGACCGTGGGGCCGATGCGGCTGAGCGTCACGCCGATGCGGCCGCCGCGCGGCGTGAACTTCAGCGCGTTGCCGACCAGGTTGGAGACGATCTGCTGCATCCGGCGCTGGTCGCCCTGGATGCGGTGCGGCTGCTGCAGGCCGGTCCCGCTCAGCGTCAGGCCGCGAGCCTCGGCGGTGGGCTGCAGGCCGTCGACGACCGCGCGCACGCAGGCCGACAGGTCCAGCGGCCGCATCTCCAGCGTCAGGTGGCCCGAGGCGATGCGGGACACGTCCAGCAGGTCGTCGATCAGCTGCGCCTGCGCCTGGCAGTGCTTGAGGATGGTGCTGATCGCGCGGGTGGCGGTCGCCTCGGCGAGCACGCCGCGCTCCTGCGACTGCTTCAGCACCGAGGCCCAGCCGGCGATCACGTTGAGCGGCGCCCGCAGCTCGTGCGACACCATACCCAGGAAGTCGTCCTTGGCGGTGTTGGCGCGCTCCGCGTCGTCGCGGGCATGCTGGGCCGAGCCCAGCGCGCACTTGAGCTCGTGGATGTCCTGGAAGGCGATCACCGCGCCGTCGATGCGCTCATCCGCGGTGCGGTAGGCCCGCACGTTGATCAGCCACCAGCGGCCCTCGTTGTCCTGATGTTCGTGCTCCACCGGCGCCAGACCCTGCACGGCGGCCTGCACCAGCTGCTCCAGCTGGCCGACCGCGAAGCGCGAGGTCACGAGCGCGACCGGCTGGCCGATCGCCTGGCCGATGGCCGCCGGCTCGAAGCCGAAGAGCTGCGCCACCTGCGGCGACGCGTGACGCAGGCGCAGCTGGCGGTCCAGCAGCACCACCGGCAGCGGGATGCCCTCGACCAGGTTGCTGAGGTCGTCGTTGACCTGGTCCAGCTCGTCGTTGCGCGACTTGAGCTCCTCGTTCAGCGAGATCAGCTCCTGGTTGGCCGACTCGAGTTCCTGCTTCGCGCTCTGCAGCTCCTCGTTGGCGCTCTGCAGCTCCTCGTTGGTGCTGAGCATCTCCTCGTTGGCGGTGCGCAGCTCCTCGTTGGCCGACTCGAACTCGATGACCAGCGTGCGCAGCTGGGCCTGCGTGGCCTCCAGTTCATCGGACAGCGTCGTGACGGTGCGCTCGAGCTCGTCGACGCGCGCCCGCGCGCCGCCCGGCGAGAACGGCGGCGCCGACAGCGCCGAGGCCACGCCGGCGACCGGCTCGTCCGGCTCCGGCGCCAGCGTGACGAGGAAGTGCTGCAGGGCCTCGCCCGTCTCCAGCGGCAGCACCTCCAGCGCATAACGACGGTCGCGGAACGCCACCCGCTCGCGNCGCACCGGTTGCGCNGTGCGCTTGGCCTCGATCAGCGCGGTGCGCACCGGGACGTTGAGCTCGGCGTCGAGCAGCCGGGGCAGCGCCAGCGTCGCTTCGCCGCTGGCCGGCGCGATGAAGGCGGCCACGTCGCCGCGGAACTGCACGACGTCGCCGCTCTCGTTCACGACGAAGCCGGGCGGCGCGTAGCGCGCCAGCACCACGCGGTCGGCCGCGCCGCTGACCAGGTCCGGCGGCGGCGCCTGCGGCACGCGCGGCGCATCGCTGTCGCTGACCCAGGGGCGCAGCGCGTCGATCGGGAACAGCGGCCGCTGGCGGCGCGAGTTCGGCAGCTTGCGGTACAGGTGCGGCGCGCCCGCATGCTCGAAGCCATCGGCGACCGAGGCCGCCTCGGCCCGGCCCAGCAGCATGAAGCCGTCGTTGCGGCAGGCGTAGTGCAGCACCTCGAAGACATGCTGCTGCGCTTCCTTGCGCAGGTAGATCAGCATGTTGCGGCAGCTGATCAGGCCCATGCCGGAGAAGGGCGCATGCGCCAGCAGGTTGTGCCGCGCGAAGACGCACATCTCGCGCAGGTCCTTGGCCACGAGGTAGCCGCCGGCGCTGGGCAGGAAGGCGGCGTCGCGGAAGGCCTGCGGCACGTTCTCCAGCGCCGCCGCGCCGTAGCGGCCGGCGCGGGCCGTCTCGATCGAGGCCTCGTTGATGTCGGTGCCGAAGATCTGCACGCGGCGCGCGATGCCCTCGGCGTTCATCGCCTCCTTCAGCAGCATCGCGATGGTGTAGACCTCCTCGCCGGTCGAGCAGGCGGGCACCCAGATGCGGATCGGGTCATGCCGCAGCGCCAGCAGCTTGGGCAGCACGACCTGGCGCAGCACGTTGACGAACTCGGCATCGCGGAAGAAGGCCGTCACGCCGATCAGCACGTCGTCGCGCAGCGCGGCGGCCTCGTAGGGGTCGCTGCGCAGCAGCTGCAGGTAGGCGGCGACGTCGCGGTCCTTCTGCAGCAGCACGCGGCGCAGGAAGCGCCGGCGCAGGTTGACGTCCTTCACATAGCCCAGGTTGACGCCGGCCTTCTGCTGCACGATCGACAGCGCCGTCTCCAGCGCATCGGCGTCCTGCGTGCCGGAGGCGGAACCGGGGAGCCCGCCTTCCTGGTGCGGCTGCCCGAAGCGCCGCACCAGCGCGGCGGCGATGTCCGCCGGCGGCAGCACCTCGTCGACNAGGCCGGTGTTGATCGCCGCGACCGGCATGCCGTCATGGGCCGCGGTGCCCGGCGCCTGCGCGATCNCGAAGCCGCCGGNGGCCTTCAGGTCGACGATGCCGGCCGCGCCGTCCTGGCCCGTGCCGGACAGGATGACCACCGCGCCGTCCTGGTCCGGGTCCTGCGCCAGCGTGGCGAGGAAGCCGTCGATCGGCAGGTGCAGGCCCGGCTGCCGGCGGGTGAGGCGGAAATGGCCGTCCAGCGCGATCACGCCGGCGTTCTCGGGCAGCACGTAGACGCGGCCGTGCTCGACCTTGGCCATGTGCTCCAGCCGCTCCACCGGCAGGGTGGTGCGCTCCTGCAGGACCTCGGCGAGATGGGATTCCTCGTTGGGATCGAGGTGCGTGATGACCAGCACCGCGAAGCCCGGTTCGTGCGGTAGCGCACCGAGGATGGCGCCAAGTGCGTCGATGCTGCCTGCCGAGCCGCCCAGCACCACCACCCGCAAGGGACGCCGCTCCTCTGTATCCACCCGAGACCCCGTTGTCTTGAAAGGTGCGGCGGAGTCTACCCCTCGCGCCCCGCGCCCGTGGGCGCTCAGCGCAGATAGGACTTCAGCAGCGCCGCGACCGCGTCGGTCTCGGCCGCGCGCCGCTCGGCGCTCAGGCCCGGTGCGCCGAGGTGCTCGCGCACATGGCCTTCCAGCACCTCGGCCATCAGTCCGTTGACCGCGCCGCGGATGGCGGCGATCTGCTGCAGCACGGCCATGCAGTCCGCGTCCTGGTCGACGGCGCGCTCCAGCGCCGCCGCCTGCCCCTGGATGCGGCGGATCCGGGTGAGCAGCTTCTTCCGGCCGGTGGTCGTGTGTGCCATGGCGCGGCATTCTAGCGACGCCGCGCAGCCGGCTCCTATACTGGGGGGGAGTATGACAACGCCGGCCGGGACCGGCTTTTCCCCCATGCCTTCCACGACCTCCATCGCCGCCTGGCAGCACACGCATGTCTTTGACGAGGGCAACCCGCTGGCCGCCCGCAACACGCGCTGGGCCGTGCTGCTCACCGTCGCGATGATGGTCGCGGAGATCGCCGGCGGCTACGTCTTCAACTCGATGGCGCTGCTGGCTGATGGCTGGCACATGAGCTCGCACGCGGTGGCGCTGGGCGTTTCGGTGCTGGCCTATGGCGCGGCGCGGCGCTGGGCGAAGGACGGCCGCTTCGCGTTCGGGACCTGGAAGATCGAGGTGCTGGGCGGCTACAGCAGCGCGCTGCTGCTGATCGGCGTCGCGGGGCTGATGCTGTGGCAGTCGATCGAGCGGCTGCTCGCGCCGACGCCGATCCATTACGACGAGGCCATCGCGGTGGCGGCGCTCGGGCTGATCGTGAACCTCGCCTGCGCCTGGCTGCTGCGCGGCGAGCACCATCATCATGGCCACGGCCACGGGCATGAGCATGGAGACACCCACGAGCACGCGCACGCGGCGCCCCACGGTCATGACGACCTGAACCTGCGCGCCGCCTATCTGCATGTGCTGGCCGACGCGGCGACCTCGGTGCTGGCCATCGTGGCCCTGCTGGGCGGGCGGTTCTGGGGGGCCGACTGGCTGGATCCGGCGATGGGCATCGCCGGCGCGGCGCTGGTGGCGGTCTGGGCGCGCGGGCTGCTGCGCGACACCGGCCGCGTGCTGCTGGACGCCGAGATGGACGCGCCGGTCGTCGACGAGGTTCGCGAGGTCATCGCCGCCGCCCCATGGCCGGCGGCGATCGCCGACCTGCATGTGTGGCGCGTGGGCCGGGCCCAGTACGCCTGCATCGTGTCGTTGGTCACCGACCATCCCGAGGCACGGCCCGATGAGGTCCGCCGGTTGCTGTCGGTGCATGAGGAACTTGTTCACGTGACCGTCGAGATCAACCGGCCCGCGAGCGCGACTGTCTGATCCGCGCCGCGGCGCCGGGTCGACCGGCACCGGCACGCCGCCACAATCGCGGCCCATGAAAACCAACTACCTCCTCGCCGCCATCCTGGTCAGCAGCCTGATCGGTGCCTTCGTGGCCAATCGCTCGGTGAAGACCGCCTGCGCCGTCGTGTCCGGCGGCATCGCGCTGTACGCGCTGCTGCGACAGGTGATCTGAGCCACCGGGATGTTCAGATCGATCACCTCGAAATGATCGATCTGATCCTGCGCCGGCCTGCCGTCGCGCGTGTCGCATCCCCCGCGACCGCTCGACCGCCCCCCACCGCCTTTCGTCCCGCTCCCGCTCGCATCCCTCCAGGTCCACCCTATGGTGGGATGGCACTTGCGCCGGCCCCCGCCGATAGTGGGGGTTCGACAGGAGAGGACCATGCGACAACGATTCGCGCCCCCGACCGGCGACGCCGGTCACCCCCTCGGTTCGGTCATGCAGCACATCCTGCGCCAGACCGAACTGCTGCTGCAGCGGCGCATCCCGTTCAGCCCATCCGGCTGGCCCATCGAGGACACGCCCGCGCTGGAAGGCCTGGAGGTCAGCGAGTCCAGCTGGGACGAGTGGACCGAGGCGCTCGAGCTCCAGCGCCGCCCCTGACCGCCCTCCGCGTTCCCTTCCCCCCTTCATGGCCGCCCGCACGCGCCTCGCGCGCCGAGGGCGTTGATCGCCCGCACGACGCCGCTTCCGCGCGAACTTGAGCGGAGGGAACGGGGTCGACGCCGCCCAGTTCCTGGACTCGGTGATGCAGTTCACCGAGCTCGCGGCGACCGCTGAGTTCCTTGCGCTCATCCGCGCATGCCGCCCGACGGCCGCGGCGAAGAATCCGTTCACCCCAACGAACGAGAGCGCTTCGCCATGCACGTCAAGTCCTCCGCTTCTCCGTCGCCGGCCGTCCGGGCCGGCGCGCCGGCGCCTTCGGGACCGGCCAAGGGCGCCAAGTCGGGCGCGGCCGATTTCTCCAAGGCGCTGAACGAGGCCAAGGCGGCCGCCCCCGGTTCGGCCACGACCGCGCCCGTCGCATCGCCTTTCGCGTCGGCCGTCGCGAGCACGGCCAACGCTGCAGCCACCACCGCGGCGCCCATTCCCTCAATGGCTGCTTCGCCGACGCCCGCCTCGCCGGTGCCGAGCACCTTGTCGCTGGACACGGCCGCGCTGGCCGCGCGGCCTTGAACCCCGGGAGTCCGCCTTGAGCAGCGTGCCCTTCCTGTCCGGCCTGGCCAGCCTCGCCACCTCGTCCGACGGTCCCTCCGCCGAGGCCAGCCGCGCCACCTCGTCCGGCGCGTCGTCGGGCCCGTCCCGCGGCGGTCCGGGCCTGACGCTGGGTCCGGTGCTCGGCGTCACCGCCACCATCAGCGCCCAGGGCCTGCAGGCGCTGGCCGACCACACGCTGGACGCGGTCGAGACCGCCGCCGACACGGTGACCGACACCGTCGGCGATGTCGCCGGCAGCGTGGGCCAGGTGCTGGGCAACGTCGTTGCTTACGGCGTGATGGCCGCGCTGGGCGGCGGCGCCGTGCTCGACGAGCTGGTGTGAGGCCCGCCGCCATGCGCCCGTCCTTCGCCCGGCCGCTCGCCGCCGTCGTCATGGTCCACGCCGCGGCGATGGCGCTCGGCGGCTGCGCGGTGCTGAGCCCGGTCCCCGCCTGGGAACTGGTGAAGGGCGCCAGCGCGGCCACCTCGACCGCGCTGGCGACTGCCGCGCCGGCCCGGGCGAGCAACACCGTGCATCACGGCGATGCGCCGGTGCGCGCGGTGTGCATCGAATTCAACCGCAACGCGCCGCTCGAGGACCTGGTCCCGGCGCTGCAGGTGGAGCTCAAGGGCCAGGGCGTCGACAGCCGCGTCTACGAGCCCGGCACCGGCCTGCAGCAATGCGGCGTCTGGCTGCGCTACGTCGCCACCATCGAATGGGGCGTGCCGCCGATGGCCAGCGGCTACCGCGCCAACCTGAGCGCCGCGTCGCTGAGCCTGCATCGGTCGGACGGCACGCTGCTGTCCACCAGCAGCTACGTCGCGGATGAGAACTTCGGCCTGGCCCGATGGGCCGGGACACGCAACAAGATCGCGCCGGTCGTGAAGGCGCTGGTCACCGGCTTCCAGAGCTGAGGGAGAGGGATGTGATCTCGAGCAAGCAATCTCGCCACCGCACGCGCGCGGCCCGCCGCGCCGCCGCGCTGGCGACCGCCGGCGCGCTCATCGCGCTGGGCGGCTGCGCCAGTGCGCCGCCCACGGTGCCCGGGCCGATGCTGGTCGCGCCGCCGCAGGCGCCGATGTACATCGAGCGGCCCAGCAACGGCGCGATCTACCAGCCCGGCATGTCGCCCACCTCGCTGTTCTCGGGCGAGAAGCGGCCCAGCGCGATCGGCGACACGCTGAAGGTCGACATCCAGGAGACGCTCAAGGCCACGCAGAAGCAGACCACCGACACCAGCCGCGACAACCGGCTCGCGGTGCGCGGGCCGGGCGGCCAGAGCAAGGTCGGCGCGGTGGAGCGGCTGCTCAACATCGACGCGACCGCCTCGGGCAGCGATGCCTTCAAGGGCTCGGGCACGACCGAGACCGACAACAGCTTCGTCACGCAGGTGGCGGTGAGCGTGATCAACGTGCTGCCCAACGGCCACCTGCTGGTGGCGGGCGAGCGCAACGTGGGCCTGAACAAGGGCGTCAACACGCTGCGCTTCTCCGGCATCGTCAATCCGCGCGACATCCGCCCCGGCAACGTGGTGGCTTCCCGCGACGTGGTGAACGCCAGCCTGGAGAGCGTCGCGCAGGGCGATGTGTCCGAGGCCTCGTCGCGCAGCTGGCTGCAGCGCGTCCTGGCGCGGAGCCTGTCCATCTGGTGACCGGCGCGCGGTCAACCGGCAAACCGGGCCGACCTCACCGGCCTTATCGACCGATCGGCGGGGACGGTCCGCTTCTATAACCCACGGTTCGCCGTCAGGCCTTCGCAGAGCTTCCGCATGCAGCGCGGAGGGCGGAGCCTGGCCCGGTGGATCCCATCCAGCATGAGCATGAACACGAAGGCGACGCAGGTGCCGCACAACGGCGAGACGGACAACCCCGACGACTGGCTGGCCGACGGCCAGGTGCGGACCTATCGACGCGGCCAGAAGATCATCGAGGCCGGCAGCCCGCTGGCCGAATGGATCGCGATCAGCGGCGGTGCCGCCTTCCTCGCGGCCAAGGTCGCGGCCGACACCCGCGTGGCAGTGGCGGCGCTGTGGCTGGGCGACGTCATCGGGGCGGATTCGCCGCTGGGCCAGCTGGCGGCGCGCTACGACGTGACGGCGCTGGTCGACGTCACCACCATCCACATCCCGCTGCCGCGGATGAAGGACACCCACGCCCCGCAACGCGACGCGGCCACCGGCGAGCTGTACGCGGCGACCGCGTCGCGGCTGCAGGACCAGATCACGATGCGACTGGCCGGCAACGGCTTCCAGCGCCTGATCAGCGTGCTGGCCACGCTGGCGGCGGCGCTCAGCAGCTCGCAGCGCGGCGGCGCGGCCAGCAACAGCCTGGCGCTGCCGGTGTCGCAGGCCTGCATCGGGCAGCTGTCGGGCCTGTCGCGCCGGCAGACCTGGATCTACCTGGGCCAGCTCGCCGAACGCGGCTGGAGCCGGACCTCGCGCACGAAGGTGACGCTCGAGGGCCTGAACGCCTGGCTCAGCCTGATGAGCGAGGTGGAATCGCGCGGGCTGGACTGCATCGGCACCGTCGACCAGTGCGACATGACGCTGTCGCGCCTGGCCAGCGCGCGCACGGCGTTGAAGTAGCGCGGCGGGCGGTCGGCGACAGCGGCGGGCGGGTCGGTCGGAAGCCGTCGGCTCAGGCCGCGCCGAAGCGGATCTCCGCCGCCGGCTTCGCGCTCATGGCGGGACCGAAGCTGTTGAGGTGGCGCAGGATCAGCGTGTGGTGCTCGATGATCTGCGGCGCGGTCAGCGCGCCATTGGCGATCGTCGTGTGGCCGTCCTCGACCAGCGTGACGTCGTAGCCCGCGCTGAGCGCCCGGCGCGTCGAGGTGTCGACGCAGAAGTCGCTCTGCGCGCCGCACACGACCAGGTGGGTCACGCCCACGCCCTTCAACACTGCGTCCAGCTCGGTCCGGTGGAACGAGTCGGGCGAGGTCTTGCGCACCCGGGGATCCTGCGGCCGCGCCTGCAGCCGGTCGTCGAGCTGCCAACCCTCGCTGCCATGGCGCAGCGGTTCCCAGCCGTCCTCCTCATGCTGCACGAAGACGACCGGCGTGCCGGTCTCGCGCGCCTGCGCGATCAGGCCGTTGACGCGGCCGATCACGGCGTCCACGTCGTGGCAGGCGTACTCGCCCACGCACAGCGCGCGTTGCAGGTCGATGATGAGCAGGGCAGTGGTCATGACGGTCGCCGGGCAGGGGAGAAGGCGGCGAGCATACGCCGCTCAAGCCGCTCCGGCCGCTCCAGACGCCTCAGAACTTGTAGGTCAGCACCACCCGCAGCGCGCGGTTGTCGCCGCGGGCGGTATTGGGCTTGTCGAGGTTGAGGTTGTCGCCGCCCAGGCGATTCGTCGGCTGGCCCGCGGGCGGGGCGATGCCGACCCAGTCGTCGAAGCCGGCGTAGTTGTCGGCGCCGAAGACGTTCAGCACATCGAGCCGCAGCGCCACCTGGTGCAGGCCGTACTTGAAGGCCTTGCCGAGGCTGATGTCGACCTGGCGGTAGCTCGGCGCATCGCCGCGCATCAGGAAGCACTGCGCGGTGCCGGCAAGGCAGTTGGTCAGCCGCCGCGGGAAGCCGCTCGCGTAGGTGCCCTTGGCCGAGAAGCTCAGGCCCCAGGGCAGCAGCTTGTCNGTCATGAACGCGCCGACCAGCCGGTGCCTGTCGACCAGCGTGCTGGGATTCCAGCCGCGCCCCGCGCGTCCGTAGGTCCAGTCGAAGGTGTCGTTGCTCCACTGCAGGTTGGTGGTCCTGGCATCGCTGTAGGTGTAGGCCAGCGTCGCCGTCCAGCCCGAGGCCGCGCTGTAGGGCCGGTCCACCTTCACGAAGACCGAGTCGGTGCGCGTGCGGCCGATCGAGTCGCCCAGCACCAGTTGGCCGAAGCCATCGGGGCCGCCCCACAGCGGATCGAGCGCCGACTGCTGCGCGAAGCCGCCGTTGGCGTCGCGGTTGCCGCTGAACCAGACGAACTGGTGCTTCGCCTCGATGCGGCTCAGCGCGATCTCGCCGTTCCAGGTCGGCGACAGCGCCTGCCGCACGCCGATGCTGAACTGGTCCGCGTAGGGCATCTTCAGGTCGTTGCGGATCAACCAGATCTCGCCGCCCGGGGCCTGGTTCTTCTGCAACTCGTCGAGCGCGTGGTTGGCCATCGTGCGGTCGTAGCTGCGCCCGTAGCCGCCGAAGACCACCGTGTTGCGGTCGTTGAAGACGTCGTAGGAGAAGCCCAGCCGCGGCGCGATCGCCTGCTTGAAGGCCTTGCGGGAGTTGCCGCTGCTGATGTAGCGCGACACGTCGATGCCGCCCTTGGCCAGCGACTGCGCGTAGGTCTGCCCCGCCGGCGGCGCGATGCCGAAGCGCGGCACGTCCGCCGCCAGCAGCGCCGCGACGCGGTCGGCCGGCGTCGCATAGGCGTTGTTCAGCATGTTGTCCTCGTAGTCCCAGCGGACGCCGAGGTTGAGNTCGAGCTGGCGCGTCACGCTCCAGTCGTCCTGCAGGTAGAGGCCCCACTGCCGGTTGTTGAAGCGGGCCTGNGCCGGCGCGGTGGCGCGGCGGATGTTGCACTGGTCGCTGCTGCTGCCGTTGTTGGAGACGTTGGTGCCGGTGCAGTTGGTGCCGTCCCAATAGGGCAGGCCGGTGGCCGTGTCGATCAGCACGTCGACCGCGTCGACCGAATTCGCCGTGCCGCTGAGGTCGTAGCGCATCGCCTTGAGCTTCACGCCGCCCTTGATCACGTGGCCGTCGAAGCCGGTGTAGGTGAGTTCCTCCGACACGAAGACGCCGCGCTGCTGGCGCCGCTGCGCATCCGGCGATCCGCCATCCAGGATNACNTCCTGCGAGGTCGTCAGCACCTGTGGCGANGCGGTCGACACCTTGTAGCGCACCAGCGCCGCGTCCGCGGCCGACTTGGGATTCCAGAGGTAGTCCTCGTAGCCCAGGCGCGCCTCGCTGAGCCAGTCGCCGCGCGACCACTCGTGCTTCAGGTCGACCCGCGTCTCGTCATTGCGGCGTTCCTTGTCGTTGCCGGGCAGCGAGAGGTTGCGGTCCTCGGCGATGCGATCGGTCTCGCGGCGCAAGCGCGCGCTCAAGGTGAGCTTGTGCTCGTCGTTGATCTGCGCGTCGAGCTTGCCGAAGAGCAGGTCCTCATGGAACGGGTCGACCTGGCTGCCGCGCCGCGCGCGCAGCGTGGGCACGATGCCGGCCTCGGGCAGCTTCTCGAAGTTCTGCCCGGCGATCTGGCGCGAGTCCTCGATGCGCTTGCCGTCGTAGGCGAGGAAGAAGTGCAGCCTGTCCTTGACGATGGGGCCGCCGATGCTGCCACCGTACTCGTACTTCTGCGACGACGGGCGCGGCACGCCTTGCGATTCGCGTTCCTTCTCCAGCGCATTCATCGAGCGCCAGTTGGTGCCGGTGCGATCAGCGTAGACCTCGCCGTGGAATTCATTCGTGCCGGACTTCGTCACGGCGGTGATCGCGGCGCTGCTGACCTGGTCGAACTCGGCCTTGTAGTTCTGCGTCAGCACCTTGTATTCGGAGATCGCCGACTGCGGGAATGGATTGCCGCGGGTGTCGGACTGGCCGCTGACGCCGCCGCGCAGGATGTTGTTCTTCTGGCCCACGCCGTCGATGAAGACGTTGAGGTGGTCGAAGTCCTGCGCGCCCGACTGCACCCGGCTCAAGCCGCCCGCATCGGTCGAGAAGGCCACGCCCGGCGCGAGGTCCGCGGCGCTGAGGAAGTTGCGGGTGCTTTGCGGCAGCGCTTCGATCATGCGCTGCGAGACGACNGTCCCCAGCTGNGAATCCTTCACGCCNTGGCGCGTCGCATTGCCTTGCACGGTGACGCGGCCCAGCTGCACCGCATCGGCCGCGCCGGGCGCCGCCGGCGCATCGCCCAGGTCCAGCGCCGCGCTCTCGCCGACCGACAGCGTGATGCGCTCGGAACGGAGCGTCGCGCCGTCGGGGCCGACCACGGTGATGGTGTAGTCGCCGGGCGCCAGGCCGATCAGCGCATAGCGGCCATCGGCCCGCGTGGCCGTGCGATAACGCGCGCCGGTGGCGGCATTGACCGCCAGGATCGTCAGTCCGCCGGACTGCGTGCCGGCCGGCGCGTTGACCAGCCCGCGGACCGTCGCGCGGCTGACCTGCGCCGACACCGGCGCNTCGAGGCCCGCGCCCAGCGCGAGCGCGACGAGCCAGGCGGAGCCGTGGCGGGACAAGCGGGCNGGGCGGGNGGAGCGGCGCGCGGTCATGGACCGGGCGTCAGGTGGAAGGGCCGGCCTTGGCGCGGCGCATCTGCTCGGCGAAGACCTGCTCCATCGACTTCTTCTCGGGCAGCACGTAGACGATGCCGCCGCGCTTGCCGAAGGTNGGCCACAGGGTCTGCTCGAAGAATTTCACCGGCATGTTGATGCAGCCGAAGCTGATGCGGTTGTCCTTGGGNGTCGGNGAGGCGAGCCGCTCGAGGCGGCGCTCGGCCGGNTTGGTCGGCCGCACGCGGTGCATGGACACGGCGGCGTCGTAATCGACCCAGAGCACGTCTTCATGCAGCGCGTTCTTGCCCGGCTGCGCGACGAAGCGCCCGGCCGGCGTGGTGCGCTCGGAGGGCTTGACCTCGGCGATGGGGCGCAGGCCGATGCCGGCGACGCTGTCGTCGCCCGCGGCATAACCGAGCAGCACCGGCGTGGTGGCCTGCAGCTTGCCGTCGGCGTTGAAGACGAGCACGCGCGCCTGGCGCTTGTCGAGGATCGCGAACGGACGACCGTTGTGATCCCAGCCCGCCATCACCCACTGGGCCANCTGGCGGGCCTGCTTGGAAACCTTGGTCTTGCCGAAATCGGCCGTGCCGGTCCGCGGCACTGGCGCGGGGGCTTGGACGACGGGCTGGACCGGGGAAGAGGGGAGGTGCTTCGCGACGGCGACGGGCGCCGGGCGCAGCTGCTTCATCAGGAAGGTCGCCGCCGGCCAGGCCAGCAGCGCACCGGCCAGCCCGATCGCCAATCCCTGCGCNGCCCATCCGGCGCGTTCCTTCAGCGCTTCAGGAATCCGCCGCCGCGCCGGCTCGGCCGGCGGGGGATCGCTGAAGNAATAGCCGCTGGAGGCGCGCAGCATGGAGGGCTNTCAGGGAANGGCGTCAGCGGGGCTGGACGGCGATGAGCGGGTCACGCTCAGTTGCGGTCGGCGCGCGGGGCCGGCTCGCCAGCGCTGGTCGGCTCGCTCGGCAGCGGCTGCTGCGACGACGGCGACTGCTGGTTCTGCCA
>Ga0058691_1001331_pt1 | contig 13358 bp, 10 predicted proteins | sample AgamicAtPrz_FD_55051 | JGI IMG/M metagenome (GOLD analysis project Ga0058691, IMG submission 55051) | Agave microbial communities from Guanajuato, Mexico - At.P.rz | ecosystem: Host-associated > Plants > Phyllosphere > Phylloplane/Leaf | place: Guanajuato, Mexico | collected 2012-05-28
AGAGATAACTGTGGTTTCGGCCTGATCGCCCACATAGAAGGCGAACCTAGCCACAAGGTAGTGCGTACCGCTATTCACGCACTGGCCCGAATGCAGCACCGCGGTGCGATCCTTGCCGATGGTAAAACCGGCGACGGTTGCGGCCTGCTGCTACAAAAACCTGACCGTTTCTTCCGCCTGGTTGCCGAAGAGCGCGGCTGGCGCTTAGCCAAAAATTACGCCGTCGGCATGCTGTTCCTGAACCAGGACGCTGAGAAGGCCGCCGCTGCGCGCCGCATCGTCGAAGAAGAACTTCAGCAAGAGACCCTGTCTATCGTGGGCTGGCGCGATGTGCCAACCAACGAAGGGGTGCTCGGTGAAATCGCCCTCTCCTCGCTGCCACGTATTGAGCAAATTTTTGTCAACGCCCCTGCGGGCTGGCGTCCACGCGATATGGAGCGCCGCCTGTTTATCGCGCGCCGCCGTATCGAAAAACGCCTCCAGGAGGATAAAGAGTTCTACGTCTGTAGCCTCTCTAACCTGGTCAACATCTATAAAGGTCTCTGTATGCCGGCGGATCTGCCGCGCTTCTACCTGGACCTCGCGGATCTGCGTCTGGAGTCGGCCATCTGCCTGTTCCACCAGCGCTTCTCCACCAACACCGTACCGCGCTGGCCGCTGGCCCAGCCGTTCCGCTACCTGGCCCATAACGGTGAGATCAACACCATCACCGGTAACCGCCAGTGGGCACGCGCCCGTACCTATAAATTCAAGACGCCGCTGATCCCGGATCTGCACGACGCCGCACCGTTCGTCAACGAAACCGGCTCCGACTCCAGCTCGCTGGATAACATGCTGGAGCTGCTGCTGGCGGGCGGGATGGACATCGTCCGTGCCATGCGCCTGCTGGTGCCGCCAGCCTGGCAGAACAACCCGGATATGGATCCGGAGCTGCGCGCCTTCTTTGACTTTAACTCCATGCACATGGAGCCGTGGGATGGCCCGGCGGGCATCGTGATGTCCGACGGTCGCTTTGCCGCCTGTAACCTGGACCGTAACGGTCTGCGCCCGGCGCGCTACGTCATCACCAAAGACAAGCTGATCACCTGCGCCTCAGAAGTGGGGATCTGGGACTACCAGCCCGACGAAGTGGTGGAAAAAGGCCGCGTGGGTCCGGGCGAGCTGATGGTGATAGACACCCGCGGCGGCCGCATCCTGCACTCCCGCGAAACCGATGACGATCTGAAAAGCCGCCACCCCTATAAAGAGTGGATGGAGAAAAACGTACGCCGTCTGGTGCCGTTTGAAGATCTGCCGGATGACGCGGTGGGCAGCCGTGAGATGGATGACGACCTGCTCGCCAGCTTCCAGAAACAGTTTAACTACAGCGCCGAAGAGCTGGATTCCGTGGTTCGCGTGCTGGGCGAAAACGGCCAGGAGGCGGTCGGCTCAATGGGTGACGATACCCCGTTTGCCGTGCTCTCCAGCCAGCCGCGCATCATTTATGACTACTTCCGCCAGCAGTTTGCGCAGGTCACCAACCCGCCAATCGATCCGCTGCGGGAAGCACATGTGATGTCGCTGGCCACCAGCATCGGTCGGGAGATGAACGTCTTCTGTGAAGCCGAGGGCCAGGCGCATCGCCTGACCTTTAAGTCACCGATCCTGCTCTACTCCGACTTTAAACAGCTGACTACCCTGTCGGAGCACCACTACCGCGCCGACACGCTGGATATCACCTTTGACGTCAACACCGCGTCGCTGGCAGACACGGTGAGCGCACTGTGTGATAAAGCAGAACAGATGGTGCGCGACGGTACGGTGCTGCTGGTGCTCTCTGACCGTAACATTGCCAAAGATCGCCTGCCGGTTCCGGCCCCGATGGCGGTGGGTGCTATCCAGACCCGCCTCGTGGAGAAGAGCCTGCGCTGCGACGCCAACATCATCGTTGAAACCGCCAGCGCCCGCGATCCGCACCACTTCGCCGTACTGCTGGGCTTCGGCGCGACGGCTATCTATCCATACCTCGCCTATGAAACCCTGGCGAAGCTGGTGGATACGCACGCCATCGATAAGAACTACCGTAACGTGATGCTGAACTACCGTAACGGCATCAACAAAGGCCTCTACAAGATCATGTCCAAAATGGGCATCTCAACCGTGGCCTCCTACCGCTGCTCGAAGCTGTTCGAAGCGGTCGGCCTGCATGACGAGGTCGCCGATCTCTGCTTCCAGGGCGTGATCAGCCGCATCGGCGGCGCGGGCTTTGCTGACTTCCAGCAGGATCTGCTGAATCTGTCGAAGCGTGCCTGGCTGGCGCGTAAGCCGCTTGAACAGGGCGGCCTGCTGAAGTACGTGCACGGCGGTGAATACCACGCCTATAACCCGGACGTGGTGCGCACCCTGCAGCAGGCGGTACAGAGCGGCGAGTACAGCGACTATCAGCAGTACGCTAAGCTGGTCAACGAACGTCCGGCGGCCACGCTGCGCGATCTGCTGCACATCAACCCGCCTGCGGACGCGGTCAGCATTGACGACGTCGAGCCCGCCAGCGAGCTGTTTAAACGCTTCGATACCGCAGCGATGTCTATCGGCGCGCTGAGCCCAGAGGCCCATGAGGCGCTGGCTGAAGCGATGAACAGCATCGGCGGCAACTCGAACTCCGGCGAAGGCGGAGAAGATCCGGCTCGCTATGGCACCAACAAAGTGTCGCGTATCAAACAGGTTGCCTCTGGCCGCTTCGGCGTGACCCCGGCCTACCTGGTGAACGCGGACGTGATCCAGATTAAAGTGGCCCAGGGCGCGAAGCCTGGGGAAGGCGGCCAGCTGCCGGGGGACAAAGTGACCCCGTACATTGCGAAGCTGCGCTACTCGGTGCCGGGCGTGACGCTGATCTCCCCGCCGCCGCACCACGATATCTACTCGATCGAGGATCTGGCCCAGCTGATCTTTGACCTCAAGCAGGTCAATCCGAAGGCGATGATCTCCGTGAAGCTGGTCTCCGAGCCGGGCGTAGGCACCATCGCCACCGGCGTGGCAAAAGCCTATGCGGATCTGATCACCATTGCTGGCTACGACGGCGGCACCGGCGCAAGCCCGCTCTCCTCAGTGAAATACGCGGGCTGCCCGTGGGAGCTGGGGCTGGTTGAAACCCAGCAGGCGCTGGTGGCGAACGGTCTGCGTCACAAGATCCGCCTGCAGGTGGACGGCGGCCTGAAAACCGGCGTGGACATCATCAAAGCGGCGATTCTGGGTGCAGAGAGCTTTGGCTTCGGCACCGGCCCGATGGTGGCGCTGGGCTGTAAATACCTGCGTATTTGCCACCTGAACAACTGCGCAACGGGCGTTGCAACCCAGGATGAGAAGCTGCGTAAGAACCACTATCACGGTCTGCCGTTCAAAGTGACTAACTACTTTGAATTTATCGCCCGTGAGACCCGGGAGCTGATGGCGCAGCTGGGCGTAACCCGCCTGGTAGACCTGATTGGTCGTACCGATCTGCTCACCGCGCTGGAAGGCTTCACCGCCAAACAGCAGAAGCTGGATCTGTCTAAGCTGCTGGAGACCGCCGAGCCGCACCCAGGCAAAGCGCTCCACTGCACCGAGCATAACCCGCCGTTTGATAACGGGGTGCTCAACGCTCAGCTGCTGAACCAGGCTAAGCCGTTTGTTGACGAGCGCCAGAGCAAAACCTTCTGGTTTGATATTCGCAACACCGACCGTTCGGTAGGCGCATCGCTCTCCGGCTACATTGCCCAGACGCATGGCGATCAGGGTCTGGCGTCGGATCCGATCAAAGCCCACTTCAGCGGCACCGCAGGCCAGAGCTTTGGCGTGTGGAACGCCGGTGGCGTTGAGCTGTACCTGACCGGGGATGCCAACGACTACGTCGGTAAAGGCATGGCGGGCGGTCTGCTGGCGGTGCGTCCGCCGGTTGGCTCGGCGTTCCGTAGCCACGAGGCGAGCATTATCGGTAACACCTGCCTGTACGGCGCGACCGGCGGTCGTCTGTACGCCGCAGGCCGCGCGGGCGAACGTTTTGGAGTACGTAACTCCGGGGCGATTACCGTAGTGGAAGGTATTGGCGACAACGGCTGTGAGTACATGACCGGCGGCATCGTCTGTATTCTCGGCAAGACCGGCGTTAACTTTGGTGCGGGTATGACCGGCGGCTTCGCCTACGTGCTGGATGAAGACGGCGAGTTCCGCAAACGCGTGAACCCGGAGCTGGTGGAAGTGCTGAGCGTCGACGACCTCGCGATCCATGAAGAGCACCTGCGCGGCCTGATCACCGAGCATGTGCAGCATACGGGCTCCTCGCGTGGAGAAGAGATTCTGGCGCACTGGCCGACGTTTGCCGCGAAATTTGCGCTGGTCAAGCCGAAGTCCAGCGATGTTAAAGCCCTGTTGGGTCACCGTAGTCGCAGCGCCGCAGAGTTGCGCGTGCAGGCGCAGTAAGAGGTAGCAATGAGCCAGAACGTATACCAGTTTATCGACTTACAGCGCGTGGATCCGCCTAAGAAAGCGCTGAAGATCCGTAAGATCGAATTTGTTGAGATTTATGAGCCGTTTTCAGAAGGCCAGGCCAAGGCGCAGGCAGACCGCTGCCTCTCCTGCGGCAACCCGTACTGTGAATGGAAATGCCCGGTACATAACTACATCCCGAACTGGCTGAAGCTGGCCAACGAGGGGCGTATTTTTGAAGCCGCCGAGCTGTCGCACCAGACTAACACCCTGCCGGAAGTGTGCGGCCGGGTCTGTCCGCAGGACCGCCTTTGCGAAGGCTCCTGCACCCTGAACGACGAGTTCGGTGCGGTGACCATCGGCAACATCGAGCGCTATATCAACGATAAGGCGTTTGAGATGGGCTGGCGTCCGGACCTGACCGGCGTGAAGCAGACCGATAAGCGCGTCGCCATCATCGGCGCGGGCCCGGCAGGTCTGGCGTGCGCCGACGTGCTGACCCGCAACGGCGTGAAGGCGGTGGTCTTCGATCGCCATCCAGAGATCGGCGGCCTGCTGACCTTTGGTATTCCGGCCTTTAAGCTGGAGAAAGAGGTGATGACCCGCCGTCGGGAGATTTTCACCGGCATGGGCATTGAGTTCAAACTCAATGTCGAAGTGGGCCGCGACGTGCAGCTCGACGATCTGCTGAAGGATTACGATGCGGTATTCCTCGGCGTGGGCACCTATCAGTCCATGCGCGGCGGTCTGGAGAACGAAGACGCCTCCGGCGTATTTGATGCCCTGCCGTTCCTGATCGCTAATACCAAGCAGATCATGGGCTTCGGTGAGACCGCGGATGAACCTTTCGTCAGCATGGAAGGCAAGCGCGTGGTGGTGCTGGGCGGGGGTGATACCGCGATGGACTGCGTACGGACCTCTATCCGCCAGGGCGCAACGCATGTGATCTGTGCCTATCGCCGCGATGAAGAGAACATGCCAGGCTCCCGCCGCGAAGTGAAAAACGCGCGTGAAGAGGGCGTGGAGTTCCAGTTCAACGTCCAGCCGCTGGGTGTGGAAGTCAACGCTAACGGCAAGGTGAGCGGCGTGAAGATGGTACGCACCGAGATGGGCGCGCCGGATGCACACGGTCGCCGCCGGGCTGAGATCGTCGCAGGCTCCGAGCACGTGGTTCCGGCCGATGCGGTGGTGATGGCGTTTGGTTTCCGTCCGCATAGCATGTCCTGGCTGGCACAGCACAGCGTTGAGCTGGACGCCCAGGGCCGCATCATCGCCCCGGAAAGCAACGAAAACGCCTTCCAGACCAGCAACCCGAAAATCTTCGCCGGGGGTGACATCGTGCGTGGTTCGGACCTGGTAGTAACAGCGATTGCCGAGGGGCGTAAAGCCGCCGACGGCATTATGAATTACCTCGAAGTGTAAATAACGAGCCGGATGTGCAGATGCCATCCGGCTTTTTTTATGCGTTTAACAGTGTCGCGCGAACCTTCACCACCACTTTTTTAATGTCTCTCGTTGACTCAACCACGCAGCCCGGCTTGTGCGGCTCTCCAGGCATAAATACTGCAAACATACCGGGTCTCAGCACCACCGACTGCTCTTCCGCAATATCACTGCATAGCTGATAGTCCTCAGGGATATGCCTCTCCCCACACTCACGCGCTGAGCCCGCAATACCAAACAGAATGCGTTCTTCTCCGGCCAAAAGCAGCTGAATATCAATATAGTGCTCATGCAGTTCGGCCCGCTTCTGCGCCGGATCCTGGGTAGCAAACTGCATAATGTTCATAAAGATATCATCGTCTTGCAGGGAATAGTGTCCGGGAGGTTTCTCCTGTGGACTGGCGGCAAGGGCCAGCGTTAAGGCGTTTATCAATACGGCAGGTAAGACAGAGAAAGTCAGCGAGTGCACCTCTCCCAATATCATAACAACTCTCCTTGCGCTAACAGCGCCGCGCCCAATAGCCCGGCATCATGACGGTAGTGTGCTGCTCGAAGGGAGACCTGATACATAGAAGGATCCTGCGCCAGGAAGTCTGCAACCTGCGGTAGATAGCCCTCTGCCAGCCCAACGCTGCCCCCTACGACCACGACCTGACAGTCGGTAATGGCTTTCACGTCAGCAATAAGACGCGCCAGCGTGCGTGCGGAATGTGCTACCAGCTCACGCGCCTGGGGAACGCCCTGTGCCGCAAGCATAAATATCGCTTTGGCATCCAACCCGGCCAGCTCATCTCTTGCCAAAGCGGCAATGCCGCGCCCCGACGCAATGGCCTCAACGCAGCCTCGTCGCCCGCAGCCGCAATAGGGACCGGCAGGATCGGCCAGCGTATGGCCCAGGTGCCCGGCCAGCCCACCGCTGCCCATAAGTAATTGTCCGTTGAGAACCACTCCGCCCCCCACGCCGGTGGAGACCGTCAGGAACACCATATCGTCATCGCCAGGCAAGGCACAAAACTCAGCCCAGGCCGCAGCCTGAGCATCATTTATTGCCATTACGGGTAAATCCGTTATCGCCGAGAGAAACCCGACGAGCGGAAACTGCGCCAGCCCGCCCAGGTTAGACGGATTGATGGATGTCAGGACACCCTTGTGAATGATCCCCGTCGACGCCACCGCCACCCGATCCGCCTGCGTCCTGAAAGGTGCGACCAGCAGCTGCAGCGCCTGCTGGAGTGCCTGCGGCGTCTGGCTGGCGGGCGTGGCACACTCCCGGCGTGCCGTCATAGTTTGGCCCTCCACCAGGGCCGCAGCCAGCTTCGTACCGCCGATATCAATGGCCAGCGTCGTCATTTCACCGCCTCACGCATGGCATCATTAAACCACTGGCAGATATGTTCAAGCCGGGTGATTGCTGAGCCAACGGTGACGGCCCATGCCCCGTGTTGCATCGCCTGCGCCGCCAGCGCCGGTGAGTTGTACCGGCCCTCGGCAATGACGCGGCATCCCGCATCGCTTAACGCACGCACCAGCGCCAGGTCGGGATCGTTGGGCGTATCTGGCGTCAGGTAACCTGAGAGCGTAGAGCCTATCAGCTCCGCCCCGAGCCGCTGACAGTAGCGCCCATCCTCAAGGGAAGCACAGTCCGCCATAGCCAGCCGTTGGTGATGATGGATCCGCGCCACAATGGCTTCCCGCGTTATCGGTCGGACGCGATCGGTGCCATCAAAGGCAATAATGTTGGCTCCCGCCTCCACCAGCGCATCCACATCCTCAAGAAAGGGGGTGATCCGCACCGGCGAATCAGGCAGATCGCGCTTAATAATGCCAATAACCGGCACCGTGAGCAGCGGACGCGCAGCACGCAGGTTGGCGATCCCCTCAATACGTACCGCCACGGCGTCAGCCTGCTCTGCCGCCTGCGCCATCGCCGCGACAATTTCTGGCCTGTCCATTGGACTTCCCGGCACCGGCTGGCAGGAGACAATCAATCCGCCCATTACCGCTCTTTTTTGGCTAAGCATTTCAATCAATGACATCACGTTATCCTTTGTGTTTGATCAGGCCACTTTTGCTGACGCTGAAAGGCATTGCGCCGCTCAGCGGCTTGCCGTCAATCGCGTCATGCGTTCGCAAGGCTTCCGGTCTTAGCCAGCGCTGTACGCGGGAGGGCATATCCAGACCGATGAGCAGGATCACCACAAACGTCAGGCCAAAGGAGAGCGAACCCAGCGCGGTACCAAGCTCCATATTCTGCGCCAGCAAGGCCCCGATGACCGGCGCAATCGCCCCGCCCAATGCCCCCACGTTGTAGGTAAAACCCAGCCCGGCAGCACGCTGGTCGGTATCAAAATAGCCGCCGATAAGTTTGGGTAATATTCCTGAGATCCCCTGGCCCAGCATCTGCTGGAAAAAGAGTAGCAAGGCCAACACCCAGAGATTTGCGCCCCCGATCGCAAAGACGGGGATAATCAGCAGCTGCGAGGCCAGCAGGCTATAGACATAAGCCTTACGCGTACCGAGCCAGTCCCCGAGGAAGCCACCCGTGCAGCAGCCTACGGCCGCACCGAATCCGCTAAAGAACAGCACCTGCGCCACCGTTGACGGGTCATACGCCAGGTCGGTTTTAAGATAGGTAGGCAGTAATGCCTGAATAGGCCAGGAGTAGAGAAAAGCAAACAGCACGACAACCATCAGCGTGACGCCCGTGGGCCAGCGTTTACCGCTGCTTTGCACCATAAAGCTGATAAATACAGCGGCACACAGTAATCCCAAAATCACTATCAGCCCGGCGTTGTTCAGTTCCCCGGCAAAGCAGAACCACAGTGCCGTTCCGGCAAACAGGGTCATCACAATATTGATGACGCGGTATTTCCCGCGATAGAGGATATCGACCATGGTTCGCACCGGCGCTTTGCCCTGGTGTTTCGCTTTCCAGTCTTCCGCTTCAGGTATGTTTTTCCGCAGCCATAGCGCAAACACGATAGGCAAGATGCCGAGGAAAAACAGCGCGCGCCATCCCCACACGGGCACCACGAGGCTATACACCTGCGCAGCCAACACGGCACCGACGGAGAAGCCAGAGATAAGAAAACCGCTTGCCTTATTGCGCAGGTGTTTTGGCCAGCTTTCAATCACGTAGGTCGCGCTGGAGCCGTACTCACCCGCCATTCCCATGCCGATGACCATCCTGGCAATAAACAGAGTGATGTAGCCCGGCGCGAAACCGCAGGCCAGCGTGCCAAAGGAGAAAAGCACGATGCTGGTGATCATCGCCAGCTTACGCCCGTAGCGATCGCCCATCGCCCCCAGCAGCAGACCACCGAACCAGCGCGAAATAAAGGCTGCCGAAATCAGGCTTGCCGCCTCCACTGTCGTCAGGCCAAATTCACTTTTTACTTCTGTCAGAACTAATGCAATCAACACAAAATCGAAGCCATCAAGCAGATATCCCAGCCAGGCGGCGGAGAAGGCACGCCACTGAGGGCGGCTAAGATGGCGGTACCACGGGATGCTTTGGGTAGAAGTACTCATTTAACTCTCCCGATGCTCGGTCAGTGATTTTTACCCGCTGGCGTAGTGCGCCACCGGGTACGCATTACGCCTTCTCAGCCATTAATTGTTGCGCAAGTGCTTCCAGCTCTGGCAGATATTGCTCATCCACGGGGGCAAACGGTTTGCGGCACAGCGGCACGGAGACCACGTCCATATAATGCAGAACCGTTTTCAGGCCACGAAAGACGCCCACCTTTATCAGCAGATCAATGACCTTGTTGCATTCGCTTTGCAGACGTTGCGCGGTGGCGTTATCTCCTTCGCGCACCGCTTTCGCGATTGCCTGATAGCGCCAGGCCATAATGTTGTAGGTACTGCCGATCCCGCCGTCTGCGCCTGCAAGAAGGCCGGAAGCAAAGATCTCGTCGTAACCGTTGTAGAGCACCAGATCCGGATGCGCGCGACGGATCTGCTCCATCTGGAAGAGATCGCCAGAGGTTTGCTTTAGAGCAGCAACGCCCGGCAGGGTGACTAGCGTAGCGATCTGATCAAGCGTCAATTTGACGCCGCTCAGTGCCGGGATGTTGTACACCACCATCGGCAAACCCTCGGCAGAATCAATAATTGCCCGGTAATGATCGCAATGTTCTTCAAAGCTGAAGGGGTAGTAAAACGGTGTGACCGCGGACACGGCGTCAAAGCCAACGCGGGCGGCAGCGGCCGCCAGCCGCTGGCTTTCCGCTGTACTGACGCAGCCCACGTGGGCGATTAACGTTATTTTTCCCTTCGCCTCTTCAGCGACGATCTCCATGACCTCCTCGCGTTCGGCAAGGCTTTGTACAAACGCCTCCCCCGTCGAGCCGCCGACATAAAGACCATCAATACCTTGCTGAATATTGAACTGAACCAGACGGCGCAGGCTCTCTTGATCCAGCATCTGCTGGCTGTTGAACGGGGTCAGAAGTGCGGCCATTACGCCTCGTAATTGCATTGCCATAGCTACCTCAATTGATAATGGGTCTGTTTTAACGATATACCTTTATACCTGTTATACCAGAGCAATTACGCCGCGATCCTATACAGAACGCCTATATTGCGATCTGCTTCACTAAAGAAGGGTTATTTTTTGCCTTTAGCGCTCTGCCCGAAGGCATGCCAGGTAGCAGAAACGCTATTGAGGTGTGTTTGCAGGGCGCGATCGGCCTCATCAGGATCGCGGCGGCGGATCGCTTCTACGATCGCAATATGCTGCCGATAGCTGACTTCATTGTGCTGATACAGCTCTGCATCCGGCACTTTAGGACGCGCGGCAATTAGCCAGTCGAGCAATGCGACATGGATCGCCATAAAGATCGGGTTACCGGGGATCTCAGCCAGCACACGGTGAAAATCAACATCGGATCGAATGAACAGCGCGTTGTCATCAAGCGACTGACTGTTGATCTCCAGCGCTTTTACCAGCCGTTCGATCTGTTCATCGCTGGCATACTCTGCGGCATAGCGCACGAGACTGGACTCAAAGAACAACCGCAGCTGCTCAAAATGGGCGATACCGCCGGGCTGGGTGAGAAAATCTTTCGCCATGCCGGAGAGTTCGCTAATGATGGTATCGGCAGACGGCAAAGAGACGCGCGCACGCTCGCCGTTGTTTATCTGTACCAGCCCCTTACGCTTCAGCGCCGCCAACGCTTCACGTACAGAGGGACGGCCAACGTTGAAAAACTCCATTAATTCGCGCTCGGAGGGCAACTGCTCCCCCTGGGCAAACTCTTTCCGGCGGATCATTTGCTCCAGCTCTTCTTCCACCATATCAGAGAGCTTTTTGCGTGCAAGCGGACGGCGTCGCAGCGTGCGGCCAGGCATTTCCGTTGAGTTTTCAGCTTTAAGATCAATTGGTTTCATAGCAGTCCGGTGCCGGAAAGGGAGAACAATTCATCATAACACAGGAAGTCAGAGGTGGCGAAAAGGGGCAGAAAGCAAAACAGGCCCCGAGGGGCCTGTGAGATTACTTCACGACGCGCAGCGCCGGACGGCCACCGCGCGGCGGTGGATCGTTATCGGGCTCGTTGTCATCGTCAACGTGGTCAGGCTTGTCGCCATCGATTACCGACATCACGGTTTCGCTGTCAGGCGTCGCCGTTTCGTCATCGTCGTTGACGGTAACCGCTTCGCCATCGTAGGCCGCTTCCGGCTCGAACATGGTACCTGCGCCGTTTTCACGGGCGTAGATAGCCAGCACGGCTGCCAGCGGCACGTACACCTGGCGCGGCACGCCGCCGAAGCGCGCGTTGAAACGCACTTCGTCGTTCGCCAGCTCAAGGTTGCCTACCGCACGCGGGGCGATGTTGAGAACGATCTGCCCGTCTCGGGCGTACTCCATCGGCACACGTACGCCAGGCAACGTCACGTCTACCACCAGGTGCGGCGTGAGCTGGTTATCCAGCAGCCATTCATAGAATGCGCGCAGCAGATATGGACGGCGTGGAGTGAGCTGTGACAAATCCATGCGTATTAACCCCGGCCGAGGCGCATTTCGCGTTCGGCTTCTGTCAGAGAAGCGAGGAAGGAGTCGCGTTCGAAAACGCGGGTCATGTAGCCTTTCAGCTCTTTCGAACCGGTACCGCTCAGCTCAATGCCCAGCTGCGGTAAACGCCACAGCAGCGGTGCCAGGTAGCAGTCTACCAGGCTGAACTCATCGCTCAGGAAGTAAGGTTTCTGGGTAAAGACCGGGGCGATGCTCAACAGCTCTTCACGCAGCTGCTTACGAGCGGCATCAGCTTGAGCACCCGCGCTGTTAACGATAGCGTTCATCAGCGTGTACCAGTCTTTCTCAATGCGTTGCATGTACAGACGGCTCTCACCACGCGCCACCGGATAGACCGGCATCAGCGGCGGGTGCGGGAAGCGCTCGTCCAGGTACTCCATAATGATGCGAGACTCCCACAGGGTCAGCTCGCGATCCACCAGCGTCGGTACGCTTTGATTGGGGTTGAGGTCAATCAGATCCTGAGGCGGATTATCCTTTTCCACGTGTTCGATTTCGAAACTCACACCTTTTTCGGCCAGCACGATGCGGACTTGGTGGCTATAGATGTCAGTAGGACCAGAAAACAGCGTCATTACCGAACGTTTGTTGGCAGCGACAGCCATGAAAACCTCCAGGTATATTCAGAATATTACTGCTGCGAGCCACAAAGTGACTAGCCAGATGTAAGGTCACCCATCCACCCGAAGAGACGCATTTGTGCAAAACGCAGCAAAAAATGAGCAATCCCCGGCATTTGGGCAGAAAATTGGATGATAGTTTACCAGATTTTACGGGCTTTGTGGTGAGGGGATTCCGGAAATGCTGCAAATCAGGAAAAAATCGATGCTTGCTGTGGATATCTTATCTTTTGTCCATAAAAAAACCCGGCATAAACCGGGTTTTTGCGCCATTCGTTCTGCGTAAGCAGAGACAAATTAACGTTTGGAGAACTGCGGACGACGACGTGCTTTACGCAGACCGACTTTCTTACGTTCAACCTGACGAGCGTCACGAGTAACGAAGCCTGCTTTACGCAGTTCGCCACGCAGGGACTCGTCGTACTCCATCAGAGCGCGGGTGATACCGTGACGGATCGCACCAGCCTGACCAGAGATACCACCACCTTTAACAGTGATGTACAGATCCAGTTTCTCAACCATGTCGACCAGTTCCAGCGGCTGACGAACTACCATGCGGGCAGTTTCACGACCGAAGTACTGTTCCAGAGAACGTTGGTTGATAACGATTTTACCGCTGCCCGGTTTGATGAAAACGCGAGCTGCAGAACTTTTGCGGCGACCAGTGCCGTAGTATTGATTTTCAGCCATTGCCATAATCCCGATTAGATGTCCAGAACTTGCGGTTGCTGTGCCGCGTGGTTGTGCTCGTTACCCGCGTAAACTTTCAGTTTACGGTACATAGCACGACCCAGCGGGCCTTTTGGCAGCATGCC
>Ga0058691_1001343_pt1 | contig 13285 bp, 10 predicted proteins | sample AgamicAtPrz_FD_55051 | JGI IMG/M metagenome (GOLD analysis project Ga0058691, IMG submission 55051) | Agave microbial communities from Guanajuato, Mexico - At.P.rz | ecosystem: Host-associated > Plants > Phyllosphere > Phylloplane/Leaf | place: Guanajuato, Mexico | collected 2012-05-28
AAAAGAATCCGCGGGTGCCTATCGTCACCTGCTGACCGGTGTGTCTTATATGCTGCCGATGGTGGTCGCGGGTGGTCTGTGTATCGCGCTGTCATTCGCGTTTGGTATCACCGCATTTAAAGAAGAAGGAACGCTGGCCGCGGCGTTGATGCAGATTGGTGGCGGTTCCGCGTTCGCGCTGATGGTGCCGGTGCTGGCGGGCTTTATCGCCTTCTCCATCGCTGACCGTCCGGGTCTGACGCCAGGTCTTATCGGCGGTATGCTGGCCGTGAGCACCGGTTCCGGCTTTATTGGCGGTATCATTGCCGGTTTCCTGGCGGGTTACGTCGCGAAGCTTATCAGCTCGAAACTGAAGCTGCCGCAAAGTATGGAAGCCCTGAAACCGATTCTGATCATTCCGCTGATTTCCAGCCTGGTGGTCGGTCTGGCGATGATTTACCTGATTGGTAAGCCGGTGGCGGGTATCCTGGCGGGTCTGACCCACTGGCTGCAAACCATGGGTACGGCGAACGCGGTGCTGTTGGGGGCCATCCTCGGTGGCATGATGTGTACCGACATGGGTGGTCCGGTAAACAAAGCGGCCTACGCTTTCGGTGTTGGCCTGCTGAGTACTCAGACCTACGCGCCGATGGCAGCCATTATGGCGGCCGGTATGGTGCCACCGCTGGCTCTGGGGCTGGCAACGATTATTGCGCGTCGTAAATTCGACAAAGCGCAGCAGGAAGGCGGTAAAGCGGCGCTGGTGCTGGGCCTGTGCTTTATCACCGAAGGGGCGATTCCATTCGCGGCCCGCGACCCAATGCGTGTTCTGCCTTGCTGTATCGCTGGCGGCGCGGTGACCGGGGCTATCTCAATGGCGATTGGCGCGAAGCTGATGGCACCGCACGGTGGTCTGTTCGTTCTGCTGATCCCGGGCGCCATCACCCCGGTACTGGGTTACCTGCTGGCGATTGTTGCCGGTACGCTGGTGGCGGGGCTCTCTTACGCGGTGCTGAAACGCCCTGAAGCGGAAGTGGTGGCGAAAGCAGCCTAAGCGATAAAACCACAAAAAAGCCGGATCGCGTTAAGCGTCCGGCTTTTTTTATGCCGCCTGTTCAGCGGTCTGCTGTGCCTTCAGCCAGGCGATCTCTTCCGCCCAGATATCCGGATTGATGGTTTCCAGCACCATGGGGATACCATCGAAACGGGCATCCTGCATGATAAAGCGGAACGCATCATGGCCGATATTGCCTTCGCCCAGGCTGTGGTGGCGGTCTACGCGGCTGCCAAAGGCGCTTTTGGCATCGTTTAAGTGCATTCCGCGCAGATACTTAAAGCCCACCACGCGTTCGAACTCATCGAAGGTGTTTTTTGTGGCCTCGGTTGTGCGCAGGTCATAACCTGCCGCAAACGCGTGACAGGTATCAATACATACGCCCACACGGGATTTGTCTTCCACGCCGTCGATAATGGCGGCCAGATGTTCGAACCTAAAACCGAGGTTGCTGCCCTGACCGGCGGTATTCTCAATCACCGCAGTCACACCCCGGGTTTTATCCAGCGTGATGTTGATGGACTCCGCAATGCGCGCCAGGCAGGCTTCTTCGTCTATCTGCATCAGATGGCTACCCGGATGGAAGTTCAGCAGCGTCAGCCCAAGCTGCTCGCAGCGCTGGACTTCATCAAGAAACGCCTCGCGGGACTTCTCAAGGGCTTCTTCGACCGGATGACCGAGGTTGATCAGGTAGCTGTCGTGGGGAAGGATTTGACCCGGCCCGTAGTGGTATTTCTCACAGGCGGCTTTGAAATCATCAATCACTTCAGCGGTAAGTGGTGCGGCGCGCCACTGACGCTGGTTTTTGGTGAACAGGGCGAAAGCGGTCGCCTCAATTTCGGCGGCGCGAATGGCGGCATTCGCAAGGCCACCAGCAGCGCTGACGTGCGCTCCAACGTATTTCATAAAGGACTCCTGTTAACCCGAAATGCGTATCATAGCGGGTTAACAGGAGAAGGATGTAGTGGTTTATGCCATCAGGCTGTGGACCACGAGGTTAATCGCGCCGCCACCCACAATCAGCCAGATGAAGAGCACCAGCGCCATCAGCAGCGGTTTTGCACCGGCTTTTTTCAGTGCGCTGACGTGCGTGGTCACCCCCAGTGCCGCCATCGCCATCGCTAGCAGCACGGTATCCAGCGTCACCAGCATATCGACCACCGCTTTTGGCAGCAGGTGGAAAGAGTTGAAAATCGCCACCACGATAAACAGTATCGCAAACCACGGAATGGTAATTTTACTCTTCTGATTACTGCCCGCTGGCGCAAGCTGTTTCACGCGGGCGGCCAGGATAATCAGGAACGGTGCCAGCATCATGACGCGCAGCATTTTGGCAATCACCGCGGCGTTTTCGGCTTCCGGGTTAATGGCGTGACCCGCCGCCACAACCTGCGCCACTTCATGCATGGTTGAACCAATATAGATGCCATAGGTCTCCGGGCTAAACCAGTGGGCGACCAGCGGGTACATGGCCGGGTAGAGGAAAATAGCCAGCGTACCGAAGATCACTACGGTCGCGACGGCCACCGTGACTTTGCTCGATTCCGCCTTGACGACAGGTTCGGTTGCCAGCACCGCCGCCGCACCGCAAATACTGCTCCCGGCACCAATCAGCCAGCTGGTCTGTTTATCCAGGCCAAAGATTTTCTGCCCGATAAAGCAGGCCAGTAAAAAGGTACTGGTGAGGGTCAGGACGTCAATGGCGATACCGCTGATGCCGACATCGGCAATCTGCGAAAAAGTGAGGCGAAAGCCGTAAAGAATGATCCCGAGGCGCAGCAGATGCTGCTTGGCAAAAATAACGCCGCCATCACAGGACTTCCAGATATGCGGGTAAACGGTATTACCCACGACCATGCCGAGCAAGATCGCCAGCGTTAAGGCGCTAAAACCAGCAGCGGCGACGGCGGGAATGCTGCCGCCCCAGAGTGCCACGCCGGTGACGACCGCGCTGAGGGCAAGACCCGGCACGAAGTGCCACAATGTACGATGATGCTGTAAGGTAATTTCTGACATAACCTTCTCCTTTGTCTGGCTAAAGGTTACGGCGCGCTGGCTTAAAAATAAAATTGATTATATACTTATAATTAATCTATATAAGTGGTAAGCAACCATGCACATTACATTGCGTCAGCTGGAAGTCTTTGCCGAAGTGCTGAAAAGCGGGTCGACGACACAAGCCTCACAGATGCTGGCACTTTCCCAGTCTGCCGTCAGCGCGGCCCTGACCGATCTTGAGGGTCAGTTGGGCGTGCAGCTCTTCGACAGGGTAGGGAAGCGGCTGGTGGTCAACGAGCATGGTCGCCTTCTGTATCCCCGTGCGCTGGCGCTGCTGGAACAGGCGACGGAAATTGAACAACTGTTCCGGGAAGAAAACGGCGCCATCCGCGTATATGCCAGCAGTACCATCGGAAACTACATTCTGCCGGAAGTGATTGCCCGCTATCGCCGGGATTTCCCGACTCTGCCGCTGGAGATGAGCGTCGGTAACAGCCAGGATGTAATCAACGCGGTGATCGATTTCCGCGTGGATATCGGTCTTATCGAAGGGCCGTGCCATAACGTCGATATCATTGCTGAACCCTGGCTGGAAGATGAACTGGTGGTCTTCGCCTCGCCGGCCTCGTCGCTACTGCAGGGGGAGGTGACGCTGGAGCGACTGGCGCAGGCGCAGTGGATCCTGCGTGAGCAGGGCTCCGGCACGCGGGAAATTGTCGATTATCTTCTGCTCTCCCATCTGCCCCATTTCCAGCTGGGTATGGAGCTTGGCAACTCAGAAGCGATTAAGCATGCGGTCCGTCATGGTCTGGGGATTAGCTGTCTCTCGCGGCGGGTCATTGCTGAACAGCTGGAGGCCGGAACGCTGGTTGAAATTCCGCTTCCGCTGCCAAAACTGGTGCGCACGTTGTGGTGCATTCACCATCGTCAGAAACACCTCTCCAGTTCGTTACAGCGTTTTCTGCGCTATTGCGCCATGTAAAAGCGCCCCTCACCCCAATGGGGAGAGGGAAAAATTATGCTTTACTTATAATCCTGGCCGAGTCATGAAGGTCTCTTATAACTCAGTATTTCTGCCGGAAGGAACGCGGATCGTCTGCTACAATCGCGCCTCATTTATTAGATGGACAGCATTTTCACATGGTTTCAGAAATTAAAACCACAGAAGCGCCCGCGCTACGCCGCGAACTCAAGGCGCGTCACCTGACGATGATCGCCATAGGCGGCTCAATCGGTACAGGTCTTTTTGTTGCCTCCGGGGCAACCATTTCGGCAGCAGGCCCGGGTGGGGCGCTTTTCTCTTATATCCTGATTGGCCTGATGGTCTACTTCCTGATGACCAGTCTGGGCGAACTGGCCGCGTACATGCCGGTATCAGGTTCGTTTTCGACCTATGGTCAGAAATACGTTGAAGAAGGGTTCGGCTTCGCGCTGGGCTGGAACTACTGGTACAACTGGGCGGTTACCATCGCCGTTGACCTTGTCGCCGCACAGCTGGTGATGACCTGGTGGTTCCCGGACACGCCAGGCTGGATCTGGAGTGCGCTGTTCCTCGCGGTCATCTTCCTGCTGAACTACATCTCCGTTCGCGGCTTTGGCGAAGCGGAATACTGGTTCTCTTTGATCAAAGTGGCAACCGTCATCATCTTTATCGTCGTCGGTGTGGCGATGATCGTTGGTATTTTCAAAGGTGCAGAACCTGCAGGCTGGAGCAACTGGACAATTGGTGATGCGCCGTTTGCCGGTGGTTTCTCGGCGATGATTGGCGTGGCGATGATTGTTGGCTTCTCCTTCCAGGGAACCGAGCTGATTGGTATTGCCGCCGGTGAATCTGAAAATCCGGAGAAGAACATTCCGCGCGCGGTGCGTCAGGTGTTCTGGCGTATTCTGTTGTTCTATGTGTTCGCGATCCTGATCATCAGCCTGATCATTCCGTACACCGACCCAAGCCTGCTGCGTAACGATGTCAAAGACATCAGCGTCAGTCCGTTCACGCTGGTCTTCCAGCATGCCGGTCTGCTCTCTGCGGCGGCGGTGATGAACGCCGTGATCCTGACCGCGGTACTGTCTGCGGGTAACTCAGGGATGTATGCCTCAACCCGTATGCTCTACACCCTGGCCTGTGACGGGAAAGCGCCGCGTATTTTCGCAAAATTGTCTCGTGGCGGTGTGCCGCGTAACGCACTGTATGCCACAACGGTCATTGCTGGTCTGTGCTTCCTGACCTCCATGTTCGGTAACCAGACGGTGTACCTGTGGCTGCTTAACACCTCTGGTATGACGGGCTTTATCGCCTGGCTGGGGATTGCTATCAGCCACTACCGCTTCCGTCGCGGCTATGTGATGCAGGGACACGATCTGAACAACCTGCCATACCGTTCCGGGTTCTTCCCGCTGGGGCCGATTTTCGCCTTCATTCTGTGTCTGATTATCACCCTGGGCCAGAACTATGAAGCGTTCCTGGCGGACACCATTGACTGGGGCGCCGTCACGGCCACCTACATTGGTATTCCGCTGTTCCTGGTGATCTGGTTTGGTTACAAGCTGATGAAAGGAACGCACTTCGTTCGCTACAGTGAAATGGAATTCCCGGAACGATTTAATAAATAAACCGCACTTCCTCTCTTTTAGCCCGCTCATTTGAGCGGGCTTTTTTATGGGGGATTAGAAGCTGTACGTCATGCCGACGGTATAGCGGCGGCCGTCGAGTACGGTGTCGTAGGTATCGTAATCAATCTGCTTATCAAGCACGTTGTAAACGCCGGCGGTGACCAGCAGGTTTTTATTCGCGTTATAGCGCAGACCGACATCAACCTGGGTATAGGACGGTGTGCCCTGAGACATTGAGGTACGGCTCAGGTATTCAGACGTTTTACCGCGCAGGTTCAGACGGCTCCAGAACCCGACATCCGGCGTGGCCTGCCAGTCAAGGGTGGTGTTGAACATGTGCTTCGGCATTTTGTTCAGCGGCTTGCCAGAGAATTGGCCACTTTTCTGCTCCGATTCCGTGTAGGTGTAGTTGGCGGTCCAGTTCACATCACGGGTAATTTTCCAGCCGAAGGTGGATTCCACACCGCGCATGTTCGCTTTGTCCACATTGACGCGGTCGCTGACGAAATCATAGGTGTGATTACCAATGGTGCAGGCAGGATCGGCGCTGCTGTTACAGCGGCGCACTTCGGTGATCTTATCCTTGAAGTCGGTATTGAAAAGCGTCACTCCGGCATTCAGATTGTCGCTGTTATCCCAGAGCAGGGCGATCTCTTCGCTCAGGCTCTTCTCCGGTTTCAGATCCGGATTGCCGACAATGATGCCATCAAGACGTCCACCGCCCGTTGCCTGGCCCCAGCTGGCTGAAGACTGACGCAGGTCCGGCGCACGGTAGCCAGCGGAGACGCCACCTTTTAGCGTCCACTGATCGGCCAGATGCCACACGCCATAGCCGCGTGGCGTCCAGTTGGTGCCGTAGTTTTGGTCTTTATCCATCCGCAGACCACCGGTCAGCGTAAAGCTGTCGGTCATCGCCCATTCATCTTCGGCAAATAGCGCCCAGCTCCAGCGCGTCAGTTTGTTGAGCCCATCAGCGGCTTGCAGCTGGTTGCCGTTATCGCGCAGTTTCTCATAACGATACTGCCCGCCGAGGGTCAACGTATGGTCACCCAGGAAGATCTGGTTCTGGTTGTTGAACGTCGTGTTCCAGGAGCGCATGTCGCGATCCGGGTTGTTGGTCTCTTCCTGCTGAATGTAGCTGGTGGTATTGAAGTCGCTGTAATAGCCGTTATGGGTTAATGCGTACGTCGTATGCTCGTAGCGCGTCTCACTCTTTGTGTTCGGCTTGCAGGTGTTGCCGCGGCAGGTTTCTGTCGCTTTGGACATGCCTGGCGTGCTGTTTCTGTCCTGAAGTTCACGGGCAAAATCGAGATCGAAATCATTCTGCTCGTCCGGGGTAAAGTTCAGCGTAATGCCGCCGTTACGCATCTTCTGCTCGTTATACCCGTTGACGATTTTATCTTCCGCGCGGCGTGACAGCAGTCCCGTCACTTTTGCCCCCAGCAGGCCGTCAATCAGTGGGCCCGAAGCATAGGCGTTGGTCTGGAAAATATCGCCGGAATCATTGTTTTCCTGGAACGTGGCATCGCCATGTAAAGAGCCGGTCCAGGCTTTGGTATTGGACACTTTTTTGGTGATCACGTTGATCACACCGCCCATGGCGTCCGAGCCATACAGCGATGACATCGGGCCGCGGATCACTTCGATGCGTTCGATGGACTCCAGCGGCGGCAGCCAGCCTTGTTCAATACCCGCGTTATCGCTGTTTGGGCGCGTGCTGCGGGTACTGATACGTTTGCCGTTGACCAGAAACAGCGTGTACTGGGAAGCCATGCCGCGAATGCTGATATCGCTGCTGCTGCCCCCACCGGTGACGACCACGCCCGGTACATCTTTCAGCGCATCGGTGACGTCGCGGTACGCTTTGTCTTCAATTTGCTGTTTCGAAATAACGGATATCGAGGCGGGGGCATTCTGGATCTTTTGTTCAAACCCGGTGGCAGTGACGACAACGGTGTCCTGTTCGGCTGCGTGAACGACGTGGGGAAGTGTGGCGACGCCAACGGCGATAGCCAGTGCCTTAACGCGAGGTATAGTCATTTTGTACATTCCGTATAAATGAAAAAAACTCCATCGGGATAACCCTGATAACGCTATGTCTTTGTCTTGTAAGAACGCTTTGTGATGGAGAAGAGGCTCGAATTGTACAAAAGAATGTAGATTTGTAAACACAAATGATAATCGAAATCATTTGTGTTTGATGTGAAAGGCAGACTACTGAGGTGATTCACTACGATGGCAGGGTATGCCCGGCACGCAGAGCGTCACCGGGCGAGAAGGGGATTTACCCGAACAAATGCTCCGCATGGAAACGGAGATGATCCTCAATAAAGGAGGCGATGAAGTAATAGCTGTGGTCATAGCCTGGCTGAATGCGCAGCGTCAGCGGCCAGTCCTTCTGACGTGCGGCTTCAGCCAGCACGGCAGGTTGTAATTGCCCTGCCAGGAACTGATCCGCATCACCTTGATCGACAAGCGTCGGGATCGCACTTCCTGGCTGGCTCGCCAGCATCAGGGCGCAACTGTCCCATTCCTGCCAGCGTTGCGCGTCATCGCCCAGATAATTTGTAAAGGCTTTCTGCCCCCACGGGACCTGGGTGGGGTTCACAATCGGCGCAAACGCGGACACGCTGGTGTATCTGCCCGGGTTTTTTAGCGCCATGATCAACGCGCCGTGCCCACCCATAGAATGCCCGCTGATGGCACACCGGTTGCTTACCGCAAACTCACGCTGGATCAGCGCTGGCAGCTCGTCGGCAATGTAGTCGTACATGCGGTAATGGCTTGCCCACGGCTGCTCGGTGGCGTTCAGATAGAACCCGGCCCCTTTGCCCAGATCATATCCGGCATCGTCCGCCACCTCATCGCCACGCGGGCTGGTGTCTGGCATCACCAGGGCGATACCCAGCTCGGCCGCCACACGCTGCGCGCCCGCTTTAGTGGTGAAGTTCTCATCGTTACAGGTTAACCCCGAGAGCCAGAACAGAACCGGGGGCTTAGCACCCTCATCAGTGGGCGGCAGGAAAATGCTGAACGTCATGGCACAGTTCAGTACGGCGGAGTCGTGGCGCCAGCGCTGCTGTCGACCTTCAAAACAACGATGCTCTTCGAGCAGTTCCATGCAGGGCTCCTTAATGCGAATTGCTATTCATTCAGTCCATAATACAGAGTTTTCATTTACCTGTGAGCAACTTTCACTTTCGCAAGACAGCGAGATACTGCATCATAAATTTACTTTTTATTAACAACTGGAGCGGTCATGGCGCTGCGAATTGCGCTCAGTGGATTTGTGGTTCTGGTGGTGGCGATGGGGATTGGGCGCTTCGCGTTTACTCCACAGGTGCCGCTGATGATTGCCGCCGGGCAACTCACGCTCACCAGCGCAGGTCTGGTGGCGGCGATGAACTATCTGGGCTATCTGGTGGGCGCATGGGATGCGATGCGCGCCCATCGCTTTGTTGAAACCCGCCTCTGGCTGGGCATTACTGGCGCGGTGGCGCTGACGCTGCTTTCCGCCGCGGCAGATAACGCGCTGGTACATGGTCTGCTGCGCTTTGTGATTGGCTGCATGAGCGGCTGGTCGATGGTGTTGATTGCCGCCTGGACCAACGAGCGGCTGGGGCAACTGGGTAAACCGGGCCTGAGCGCGGCCGTGTTTGCCGGGCCGGGTGCAGGTATCGCCCTGAGCGGATTGCTTGCGGTTTATATCCAGGCGAAAGCGTTATCGGCCGGGGCCGCATGGCAGATTTACGGCGTGCTGGCACTGGTGCTTATCGCACTGGTTGCCCGCTATTTACCGCGTGCCGGGCAACTGCATCGGCCGGGCAGCGCGCCTGAACCCCTTATTCTGACTAAAGATCTGAAGTGCCTGGTCTGGAGCTACAGCCTGGCCGGGTTTGGCTACATCCTGCCTGCGACGTTCTTATCGCAAATGGCGGCCGTGCGTTTCCCCGGTAGCCTGTTTGCACAGTTTGTCTGGCCGATCTTTGGCATCGCCGCTGTGGTGGGCATCGTGCTCAGCATCGTTTTGCGGCACACCTCTACCTCGAACCGCAGGCTGGCTATCGTGCTGTGGTTACAGGGGGCGGGCGTGCTGGCGGCCTGGCTACTGCCGGGGATTGGCGGTTTGCTGACGGGCGGTCTGCTGGTGGGGGGCGGATTCCTGTGTGCCGTTCAGCTCTCTTTACTCTACGGGCGCGAGCTGGCACCCGATCATACCCGCTACATGGCGGGGCTGCTGACCACCGGTTACGCCATTGGCCAGTTAGTGGGGCCGATGACCTCAGCGTTATCCACCTGGCTTACCCACAAGCTTGAGCCTGCACTGGGGCTGGCAGGCGTGGCGCTGTTCATTGGCGGCGCGCTGGTGTGGAACCGTCAGGCTGAAAGGCAACAGCAATTGCAATAATTATCGTCGTGAATACTGGATTATGTGCGCCGCCTCACGCACAATGAGCGCACACTTTTGCCACAACGAGGGCAGAAGACGCCACACCTGCAGGAGAAAAGAATGTCATCACTCAGTAAAGAAGCGGCCCTTGTCCACGAAGCCCTGGTTGCGCGCGGTCTTGAAACGCCACTGCGTCCACCCGTTCAGGAAGTGGATAATGAAACCCGTAAACGTCTGATTGCCGGGCACATGACCGAGATCATGCAACTGCTGAATCTCGATCTGAGCGACGACAGTTTGATGGAAACGCCGCATCGCATCGCAAAAATGTATGTCGACGAAATTTTCTCCGGCCTGGATTACGCCAACTTCCCGAAAATCACCGTCATTGAAAACAAAATGAAGGTGGATGAGATGGTCACGGTGCGTGATATCACGCTGACCAGCACCTGTGAACACCACTTTGTGACCATCGACGGTAAAGCGACTGTGGCTTACATTCCAAAAGATACGGTGATTGGTCTGTCCAAAATCAACCGTATCGTGCAGTTCTTTGCCCAACGCCCACAGGTGCAGGAGCGTCTGACGCAGCAGATCCTGACCGCGCTGCAAACGCTGCTGGGCACCAATAACGTCGCGGTCTCCATTGACGCGGTTCACTACTGCGTGAAAGCGCGCGGTGTGCGTGATGCCACCAGTGCGACCACCACGACGTCGCTGGGCGGTCTGTTTAAATCCAGCCAGAACACCCGCCAGGAGTTCCTGCGCGCCGTGCGTCACCACAACTAATCAGACAGGGCAGAGACCATGGAGCGAAACGTCACGCTCGATTTTGTTCGCGGCGTCGCCATTCTCGGTATCCTGCTGCTTAATATCAGCGCCTTCGGCTTGCCGAAGGCCGCCTATCTCAACCCGGCCTGGTATGGCGACATCAGCCGCAGCGATGCCTGGACCTGGGCGATCCTCGATCTCTTTGCCCAGGTGAAATTCCTCACCCTGTTTGCGCTGCTGTTTGGTGCTGGCCTGCACCTGCTGCTCAAACGCGGCACGCGCTGGATACAATCACGTCTGACGCTGCTGGTTCTCCTTGGCTTTATTCACGGCCTGTTCTTCTGGGATGGTGATATTCTTCTCGCCTATGGATTGGTCGGGCTGATTTGCTGGCGGCTGATCCGCGACGCGCACAGCGTAAAAAGCCTGTTTAATACCGGCGTCATGCTCTATGTCATGGGGCTTGGCGTACTGCTGTTGCTGGGTATGATTTCCGGCGAGGCGACCAATCGCTCGTGGATACCGGACGCCGCCAACCTGCAGTATGAGCAGTTCTGGAAGCTAAAAGGCGGCGCGGAAGCGATAAGCAACCGTGCGGATATGCTGGGCGATAACCTGCTGGCGCTGGGTGCGCAATACGGCTGGCAGCTGGCGGGGATGATGCTGATGGGCGCATCCCTGATGCGTACTGGCTGGCTGAAAGGGGAATTTAGCCTGCGCCACTACCGTCGCACAGGAGCCTTGCTGGTGCTACTGGGGGTGGCGATCAATCTCCCGGCGGTGATCGCGCAGTGGCATCTTCACTGGGATTACCGCTGGTGCGCTTTCCTGCTGCAGGTTCCGCGCGAACTCAGTGCCCCGTTCCAGACCATCGGCTACGCCGCGCTCATCTATGGCTTCTGGCCGCAGCTCTCCCGTCTCTGGATTGTCAGTGCCGTTGCCTGCGTCGGCCGCATGGCGTTAAGCAATTATCTGCTGCAGACTCTCATCTGCACCACGCTGTTCTACCGATTTGGCCTGTTTATGAAATTCGACCGCCTTACGCTGCTGGCATTTGTTATTCCGGTCTGGATGGTAAACCTGGCGTTTTCGGTTATCTGGCTACGCTATTTCCGCCAGGGGCCGCTGGAGTGGGGGTGGCGTCAGTTAACCGCAAAAGCGTCAGGCGTTTCATTGAGTAATACATCCAGATAACGATCTGGATCACAATCATTAACAAAACGGATGTAACCGTTTTCATCTGTGTGAGCTTCTTCACGTAGTCCCTTTTCTCTCGCTGCCAAAATAGCCACCTTGCTAAACACAGGGGGTGTCTGTGAGTTGCTGCAATCCTTTTAAGGATGGTGAATATGATCACCATTCGTGACGTCGCCCGTCAGGCGGGCGTTTCTGTGGCTACCGTCTCTCGCGTGCTAAACAATAGTGCGCTGGTCAGCCCTGAAACCCGTGAAACCGTGATGAAAGCCGTGACCCAACTGGGTTACCGGCCCAATGCTAACGCGCAGGCGCTGGCTACCCAGGTCAGTGACACCGTGGGCGTGGTGGTGATGGACGTGTCGGATGCGTTTTTTGGGGCGCTGGTTAAAGCGGTGGATGTTGTCGCCCAGCAGCACCAGAAGTATGTGCTGATCGGCAACAGCTATCATGAAGCAGAAAAAGAGCGCTATGCCATCGAAGTGCTGATCCGCCAGCGTTGTAACGCGCTGATTGTCCATTCAAAAGCCCTGAGTGATGAAGAACTTGCCGGATTTATGGAGCAGATCCCCGGCATGGTACTGATCAACCGGATTGTGCCCGGCTATGCCCACCGCTGCGTAGGGCTGGATAACGTGAGTGGCGCGATGATGGCCACGCGAATGCTGATTAATAACGGGCATCAGCGGATCGGTTATCTGGCGTCCAGCCACGCGATTGAGGACGACGAACTGCGTCGTGAAGGCTGGCAAAACGCCCTGAAAGAGCACGGCATTGCGCCTTCTGAAAGCTGGGTAGGTACCGGCACACCGGATATGCAGGGAGGGGAGGCGGCGATGGTCGAACTGCTGGGCCGCAACCTGCAGCTCTCTGCGGTGTTTGCGTACAACGACAGCATGGCCGCCGGGGCACTGACCGCGTTAAAAGATAACGGCATTGCGGTGCCACAGCATTTATCGTTGATCGGTTTTGATGATATTCCCATTGCCCGTTACACCGACCCGCAGCTGACAACGGTACGCTATCCCATTGCCTCAATGGCCAAACTGGCAACAGAACTGGCGTTACAGGGCGCGGCAGGGCAGCTGGATCCGGGGGCAACTCATTGTTTCATGCCGACGTTAGTGCGTCGTCATTCGGTCTCTGCCCGGCAAATTGTGGTTCCGATCACTAACTGATAAAGCGAGCTGATGTAACCGTTTTCAATCTGTGAGTAAATTCACAGTATCTTAACAAGGCGCTGACTATGATGTCAGCGTTTTAGGGGCTGAAACGCTATGTAACAGTGA
>Ga0058691_1001355_pt1 | contig 13096 bp, 14 predicted proteins | sample AgamicAtPrz_FD_55051 | JGI IMG/M metagenome (GOLD analysis project Ga0058691, IMG submission 55051) | Agave microbial communities from Guanajuato, Mexico - At.P.rz | ecosystem: Host-associated > Plants > Phyllosphere > Phylloplane/Leaf | place: Guanajuato, Mexico | collected 2012-05-28
AAATATAACCCTCTGTAAATTACAGGGCATGGTGAGCGGCTTCGCTATGCCCAAAATCTGGAGACAGATTGCGATGGATATTCCAGTTACTGCTGCAAAAATCGGGCGTCGCCGTTACCTGACGCTGATGATGATCTTTATTACCGTGGTCATTTGCTATGTCGACCGTGCCAACCTCGCTGTGGCATCGGCCCATATTCAGGAAGAGTTCGGCATCACCAAAGCGGAAATGGGCTATGTCTTCTCGGCGTTTGCCTGGCTGTATACGCTCTGTCAGATCCCCGGCGGCTGGTTCCTTGACCGCGTGGGATCGCGTCTGACCTACTTTATCGCTATTTTGGGCTGGTCCGTGGCGACCCTGTTCCAGGGCTTCGCCACCGGGCTGATGTCGCTGATTGGCCTGCGCGCCATCACCGGGGTGTTTGAAGCACCCGCGTTCCCGACCAACAACCGCATGGTGACCAGCTGGTTCCCGGAACATGAGCGTGCCTCTGCCGTAGGCTTTTACACCTCCGGGCAGTTTGTGGGCCTGGCATTTCTGACGCCGCTGTTAATCTGGATCCAGGAGCTGCTGAGCTGGCACTGGGTGTTTATCGTCACCGGCGGGATCGGCATTATCTGGTCGCTCATCTGGTTCAAGGTGTATCAGCCGCCGCGTCTGACCAAAAGCATCACCAAAGCCGAGCTGGACTACATCCGCGACGGTGGCGGTCTGGTAGATGGCGATGCTCCGGTGAAAAAAGAGGCGCGTCAGCCGTTAACCAAAGCGGACTGGAAGCTGGTCTTCCACCGTAAGCTGGTGGGCGTGTATCTGGGACAGTTCGCGGTGACCTCCACGCTGTGGTTCTTCCTCACCTGGTTCCCGAACTACCTGACGCAGGAAAAAGGGATCACCGCGCTGAAGGCGGGCTTCATGACCACCGTGCCGTTCCTGGCGGCCTTCTTCGGCGTACTGCTCTCGGGCTGGCTGGCGGACAAGCTGGTGAAAAAAGGCTTCTCGCTGGGCGTGGCGCGTAAAACACCGATTATCTGCGGGCTGCTGATCTCTACCTGCATCATGGGGGCGAACTACACCAACGATCCGGTGTGGATCATGACCCTGATGGCGATAGCGTTCTTCGGGAACGGCTTTGCCTCCATCACCTGGTCTCTGGTGTCGTCCCTGGCGCCGATGCGTCTTATCGGCCTGACCGGTGGCGTGTTTAACTTCGTTGGCGGGCTGGGCGGGATCACCGTGCCGCTGGTTATCGGCTACCTTGCGCAGGACTACGGCTTTGGTCCGGCTCTGGTGTATATCTCTGCCGTGGCGCTGATCGGCGCGCTCTCCTACATCCTGCTGGTGGGCGACGTGAAACGAGTAGGCTAACGCCTTAGGATGTTTTACCCTGATGCGATAACCGCGCATCAGGGTATCCTTATGAAACAAATCACCTTCGCTTCCCGCCACCACCAGCTCACCAATATCAACACCTGGACGCCAGACAGCCAGTGGCTTGTCTATGACGTGCGGCCGTCCGGCGCGTCGTTTACCGGTAAAACCATTGAGCGGGTCAATGTCAGTACGGGCGAGGTTGAGGTGATCTACCGTGCCGCTGACGGCGCGCATGTCGGCGTGGTAACCGTTCATCCTGCTGAGGATAAATATGTATTTATCCACGGCCCGAAAAACCCCGATGCAGACTGGCAGTATGATTTTCACCATCGTCAGGGAGTGATTGCGCACAACGGCGAGGTGAGCAATCTCGATGCGATGGATATCACCGCGCCTTACACGGCAGGTGCGCTGCGTGGCGGCAGCCACGTCCACGTTTTTAGCCCGAACGGGCAGTTCGTCAGCTTTACCTACAACGACCATGTGCTGCACGAGCGCGATCCGAAGCTGGATTTGCGTAACGTCGGGGTAGCTGCGCCTTTCGGCCCGGTAAACCCACAGGGGAACCATCCGCGGGAATATGCTGGCACCTTCTGGAGCGTGCTGGTAAGCCGTACAACGCCGAACCCGCAACCGGGCAGCGATGAGATTAACCGCGCCTATGAAGAGGGCTGGGTGGGCAACGACAGGCTGGCGTTTATCGGCGATACGGTGTCTGCGAAAGGCGAAAAGGTGCCTGAACTGTTTATTGTGGACCTCCCCAAAGATGAGCAGGGCTGGAAACGGGCGGGCGAGGCGCCGTTGCAGGGAACGCCTGAGACGATGCCCGCGCCTCCTGCGGGCATCACGCAACGCCGCTTAACCTTCACCCATCAGAAGGCGTATCCGGGGCTGGTGAACGTGCCGCGCCACTGGGTGCGCAGCAATCCGCAGGGGACGCAGATTGCGTTTTTAATGCGGGACGATAACGGCGTGGTGCAGCTGTGGCTTATCTCACCTGAGGGCGGCGAGCCGCGCCAGTTGACCCACAGTGAGAGTGATATCCAGTCGGCCTTTAACTGGCATCCTTCTGGCCGCACACTTGGGTTTGTGCTCGAAAGCCGCATTGCCTGCTGCGATGCGCAGACCGGAGAGGTGACGTTTTTGACGTCCGATCATGGCAATCCGCCGTCTGCTGACGCAGTGGTCTTTTCCCCGGACGGGCGTTATATCGCGTGGATGGAAGAGAAGGACGGTTTCCGCCAGCTGTGGCTAACGGAAACCGCACGGAATTAGCGCGGGGGCATCTCTGCGGGCGGGATGACGGAGTTGGTTGCCAGCGTCTCCTGCTCGCTTTTCTCAACGCGCGAGCGCACTGAGCTGTCGGTGCGGAACATATCCCACGGCAGCAGAAGCGTATCGGCAACCGCCGTAAACGGCATATCAAGAATCGCCAGAGATTTGGTACCCCAGTTTGTCTCATCATCAGAGATCATGGCGGCACTGGCGCGCGTCCCCGGATATGTTCCTTCTTTACCGCCGGTGTGCGACATCACGCTCGAACACCCGCAAAGTAAAACAACCCCGCTGAACGTCGCCAGCTTAATCAGAACATTTCTCATCATCACTCAGTCATCTTTAGTAGCACGGCATTGACCTGCAACTCAGGGTTATAGCGAGGCGCGTCTAAAATGGACAGTCCAAAACATCTGCACTGTGGTCGCCATCGCAATTTAACCCTTTGTGCTGTGCCCCTGAGTCTATGCGACATCCAGCAAAGTGCAAAAAAATCTCGCATTAATACGCTTGAAAAGCCCGTATCCAGACCCATTTTAAGGATGTACCCCGATAACGGACACGCCTGATGGGTGTTCGGGGGAACGGAAGCCTGTCCATGGTGGAAGGCTACATTTTCTCGCTGATTTCAGGAGCTTTTATCTATGCGTAACTTCGATCTCTCTCCGCTATACCGTTCTGCCATTGGTTTTGATCGTCTGTTCAACCACTTAGAAAACAACCAGAGCCAGAGCAATGGCTATCCTCCTTACAACGTTGAACTGGTTGACGAAAACCACTACCGCATTGCGATTGCTGTCGCCGGTTTCGCAGAGAGCGAACTGGAGATCACCGCCCAGGACAATCTGCTGGTGGTGAAAGGCTCCCATGCGGGCGAGCAGAAAGAACGAACCTACCTTTACCAGGGCATCGCAGAGCGCAACTTTGAGCGCAAGTTCCAGCTGGCTGAGAACATCCACGTCAAGGGCGCGAACCTGGTGAACGGCCTGCTGTTTATCGAACTGGAACGTGTGATTCCGGAAGAGAAAAAACCACGCCGTATCGAAATCAACTAATTATGCGGGTCGCTAACGCGGCCCACCTGAAATTGCTTGCCGTAAAGGGAGCATATGCGAATCCGTAAGGGTTTGCAGGTACAACTGCGCACAAAATTAAACTGTGCCGAACTCGCTTCTCAGAAGGAGATTTAGTATGCGTAACTATGATTTTTCCCCTCTACTGCGTCAGTGGATCGGTTTTGACAAACTGGCTAACGCGCTGCAAAGCGCGACCGAACAGCAGACGTTTCCGCCGTACAACATCGAAAAAAGCGATGATAATCACTACCGCATCACGCTCGCGCTGGCCGGGTTCCGTCAGGAAGATCTCGACATCCAGCTTGAGGGTACGCGCCTGACCGTGAAAGGGTCGCCGGAAAAACCAGACACCGAGACCAAATGGCTGCATCAGGGGCTTGTCACTCAGCCGTTCAGCCTGAGCTTTACGCTGGCAGACCATATGGAAGTGTCTGGCGCGACGTTTACCAACGGGCTGCTGAATATTGACCTCACCCGTAACGTGCCCGAAGCCATTGCGCCGCAGCGCATCGCCATTAGCGAACGTCCGGCGTTGAATAGCTAATACATTTTTTGCCGGGTAGAGACTGCGCAAAACCTGCCGAACCTGAAGGTCGGGTAAGGCGCAGCCGCCACCCGACACTACCCACAGACTGCACGAAGCCCTGCCCCGGCAGGGCTTTTTTGTGCGCCATCGCCCATACAATCGCCGCTGGCTCTGAGAGAATCCTTAGTATAACTATGGTTATACACAGGATGTGGATCATGAGTGATATCGCGTTAACCGTGAGCGTGTTGGCCCTTGTCGCGGTAGTCGGGTTGTGGCTGGGGAATATCAAAATCCGCGGCGTCGGGTTTGGTATCGGCGGGGTGCTGTTCGGCGGGATTTTTGTCGGCCATTTTGCCGACCAGCTTGGGTGGGTGCTCAGCGCCGATATGCTGCATTTCATTCAGGAATTTGGCCTGATCCTCTTTGTGTATACCATCGGTATTCAGGTGGGTCCGGGTTTCTTCGCTTCGCTGCGCGTCTCCGGTTTACGCCTTAATCTCTTTGCTTTCGGCATTGTTGTGATGGGTGGGCTGGTCACCGCGATCCTGCATAAACTCTTCGCTATTCCGTTGCCCGTCGTGCTGGGTATTTTCTCCGGAGCCGTCACTAACACGCCTGCGCTCGGGGCGGGCCAGCAAATTCTGCGCGATTTGGGTATCCCGGCTGATGTCGTCGATCAGATGGGGATGAGCTACGCCATGGCCTATCCGTTTGGTATTTGCGGTATTTTGCTCTCGATGTGGCTGGTGCGCGTGCTGTTCCGCATTAACGTTGAACAGGAGGCGAAGGAGCATGAAAGCACCCTGACCAACGGCCATGCGCTCATTAAAACCATCAACATTCGTGTCGAAAACCCCAACCTGAACAATATGGCGATACAGGATGTTCCCATTCTGAACAGCGCGACCATTATCTGTTCACGCCTGAAACGCGATGACACGCTGATGGTGCCTTCGCCCGACACCCTTATTCAACACGGCGATCTCCTGCATCTGGTAGGGCAACCGGCGGATTTAAACAATGCCCGGCTGGTGATTGGTCAGGAGGTAGATACCTCGCTCTCAACCCGTGGAACGGATATGCGCGTGGAGCGCGTGGTGGTGACCAATGAGAAGGTGCTGGGCAAGAAAATACGCGATTTGCAGGTTAAAGAGCGCTATGACGTGGTGATCTCCCGTCTTAATCGCGCCGGCGTGGAGCTGGTGGCCAGCCAGGATGCGAGCCTGCAATTCGGTGATATTCTCAACCTGGTCGGGCGTCCGTCATCCATTGATGCCGTAGCGAACATGGTGGGAAACGCGCAGCAAAAACTCCAGCAGGTGCAGATGCTGCCGGTCTTTATCGGTGTCGGGCTTGGGGTGATGCTTGGCTCCATCCCCCTGTACGTGCCCGGCTTCCCGGTAGCGCTGAAGCTGGGTCTGGCTGGCGGGCCGCTCATTATGGCGCTGATCCTCGGGCGTATCGGCTCCATCGGTAAGCTCTACTGGTTTATGCCGCCGAGCGCTAACCTGGCGCTGCGGGAGTTAGGCATCGTGCTGTTTCTGGCGGTGGTGGGGCTGAAATCCGGCGGCGATTTTGTCGATACCCTGGTGAACGGCGAAGGGATGAGCTGGGTAGGATACGGCATATTTATTACCGGCATCCCACTGATAACGGTCGGATTACTGGCGCGTATGTTCGCTAAAATGAACTATCTCACGCTGTGCGGCATGCTGGCTGGCTCTATGACCGATCCGCCCGCGCTGGCGTTCGCCAATAACCTGCACGCCACCAGCGGCGCGGCGGCGCTGTCTTACGCCACGGTTTATCCGCTGGTGATGTTTCTGCGCATCATCACCCCACAGCTACTGGCGGTGCTGTTCTGGGGAATGGGCTAGCCTCGCTGACCGGCATTACCCGATGCCGGTCTCCTTGTCTCCGTTAATTTACGCTATGCTGAAGCCTGCTTCTGGCACGACAAGGAACCTTCATGAACATTTCCCGCCTCGGTGAAGCGCCGGACTACCGTTTCTCACTGGCTAACGAGCGTACATTTTTAGCGTGGATCCGTACTGCCCTGGGCTTTTTGGCCGCAGGCGTTGGCCTTGATCAGCTCGCCCCTGATTTTGCCACCCCGCTGATCCGCGAAGCGCTGTCCCTGCTGCTGTGTCTGTTAGCCGGCGTGCTGGCGATCTACGGCTACCTGCGGTGGCTGCGCAACGAAAAGGCGATGCGTCTGAAGCAGGATCTCCCTTACACGCGCGGTTTGCTTATCATCAGTACGATTTTGCTGCTGGTGGCTGGCATCGTGATGTTACTGGTGTTCTATGCCGGATAGCCGCAAAGCGCGGCGGGAAGCAGACCCCGGGCTTCAGCCGGAGCGTACCTCGCTGGCCTGGCTACGCACGCTGCTGGGGTATGGCGCGCTGATTGCGCTTGCCATTAAGCACAACTGGCACCGCACGGGGATGCCATTCTGGATCTCCATCGTTGTGCTGGCGCTGGTAGCCATTATTTTATGGCGCTATACCCGCAGCCGGAACCTGATGGACGTCGCGCACAGTGATTTCGCACAGCCAGGGGCGGTGCGGGATAAGTTCCTGATCGCCCTGGCCGTGCTGTCCCTGTCGCTGCTGTTTGCGGTAACCCATATTCGACAAATTTTGCACCTGTAGGCCGGGTAAGGCGCCGCCGCCGCCCGGCATAATTACTTCCCTTTCGCCAGATAATTCGCCATCTCGTCATCCGGCACCATGCCGCCGCCGGTTGCCCAGACCAGGTGCGTCGTGTTGGCATCTGACTTTATCCGTACCGGCCCCACCATCCCCGCCAGCGCCGACGGCTCCAGGCGAATGCCCTCTTCCTGCGCCAGCCAGCCGAGCAGGTCGTACATGCTCTGATCGGAAAGGGTAAAGAACCCGTCAAGCAGACGCTCCATCGCGCGACCCACGAAGCCGGACGCGCGGCCTACCGCCAGCCCGTCCGCCGCCGTCACGTTATCAATACCCAGATCCTGTACGGCGATCTCATCGTGCAGACCGGTGTGGACACCCAGCAGCATGCACGGCGAGTGCGTAGGCTCGGCGAAGAAACAGTGCACGCTGTCGCCAAAGGCCAGCTTCAGGCCAAACGCCACGCCGCCGGGCCCGCCGCCGACGCCGCACGGCAGATAGACGTTTAGGGGATGTTCAGCGTCAACCACGCGCCCCTGTGCGGCAAACTGCGCTTTCAGGCGCTCGCCCGCCACCGCATAGCCCAGGAATAGTGTGCGGGAGTTCTCATCGTCAATAAAGAAGCAGTTCGGATCGCTTTCTGCTGCTTTACGCCCTTGCTCCACCGCCACGCCGTAATCCTGCTCGTATTCCACGACGGTCACGCCGTGGCTGCGCAGCCTGGCTTTTTTCCATTCACGGGCGTCGGCAGACATATGCACCGTGACCTTAAAGCCGATGCGCGCGCTCATGATGCCGATGGACAGCCCGAGGTTGCCGGTTGAGCCCACGGCGATGCTGTACTGGCTGAAGAAGTCCTTGAAGCGCGGCTCCAGCAGAATGCTGTAATCGTCATCCAGCTTGAGCAAGCCTGAGGCCAGCGCCAGTTTCTCCGCGTGAGCCAGCACTTCATAAATGCCGCCGCGCGCTTTAATGGAGCCGGAGATCGGCAGATGGCTGTCTTTTTTCAGGAGCAGCGTGCCGGGGATCGTTACGCCATATTCCTGCTCCAGACGCGTTTTCATTGCCGGAATGGCGACCAGTTCAGATTCAATAATTCCGCCCGCTGCCGCCGTTTCCGGGAAGGCTTTCGCCAGATACGGCGCGAAGCGTTCCAGGCGCGCGTGGGCGTCGTCAACGTCGGCTTTGGTCAGCCCGACATAGGGCAACCCTTCAGCCAGCGTCGTGGTACGCGGGTTGAGCCAGGTGGTTTCTTTCAGGGCAATCAGATCCTCAACCAGAGGAAACCGTGCGGTTAACGCGTTGATCGTTGCGCTTTTCATCGTCCATCTCTTCGCAAGGGGGTTCATCCGGTATTAAGCATAAAAAAGAGGCATACTGACAAATGATATAAATTGCGTTTCAGGTGAACCAGATTGAACCAACCACGAAGAGATGAGGGCGATGGTGGAAGATAAGCGACGGCTAAACGGCTGGCAGCTGTCCAAAATGCATACCTTTGAAGCGGCTGCCCGGTATGAATCTTTTGCGCTGGCAGCCGCTGAGCTGTCCCTGACCCCCAGCGCGGTAAGCCACCGCATCAGCCTGCTGGAAGACGAGCTGGGCATTCAGCTGTTTACACGCTCGCACCGCAAAGTTGAGCTGACGCAGGAGGGGAAGCGCGTGTACTGGACGCTAAAATCCTCGCTCGACGCGCTGAACCAGGAGGTACTGGACATTAAAAACCAGGCGCTGTCGGGCACGCTGACGGTTTATTCCCGTCCGTCGATCGCCCAGTGCTGGCTGGTGCCGATGCTTGGCGACTTTACCCAACGCTATCCGTCTATTTCGTTGAACGTGCTGACGGGCAATGAAGACGTGAATATGCAGCGAACGGGCGTCGATCTGGCGCTCTATTTCGATGATTCACCGCCGAAGCGGCTCGGTTATCACTTCCTGATGGATGAAGCGATCCTGCCGGTCTGCTCACCGGAATATGCCAGGGAGCACGCGCTGGCGCAAAATCCCGATAACCTTCACCGCTGCACGCTGCTCCATGACCGTCAGGCCTGGAGCCACGATTCCGCCACGGATGAATGGTCAAGCTGGGCGACGCATTTTGGCGTGAATATGCCGCTCTCATCCGGGATTGGATTCGACCGTGCGGATCTGGCGATTATTGCCGCGACGCACCACGCCGGCGTTGCGATGGGGCGAAAAAGGCTGGTGCAAAAGCATCTCGCGCGCGGCGAGCTGATTGCTCCTTTCGGCGAAAAGACGCTTAAATGTCATCAGCACTACTACGTCTCAACGCTTTCGGGCCGGCAATGGCCAAAAATTGACGCCTTTATCGGCTGGCTGAAAGAGCGAGCGAACTGAAGAATTATTACGCTTTGGCTCTACACCAAATGCGAAAAAGCGTGCTAAATACAGGCTAACGATTTGATTTTCGCAAGGTGCGACGTGCTGAAGCCTTTCATTGTCACCGTGTTAGCGATCGCTTCCGGCTGGGCCTGTGCCGCTGAGCCGCCGCTGACGGCTGCCCGTTACGCGCAGATGCTGGGTGTCGGGATGGACGTCGACTGGGCCCGCACCGAGCGCGGTATCCGAGAGTTTGATCCGCTGGTGGTCCGTGATTTTCGGGCGAAAGGCATACGTCATGTCCGCATTCGTGTGGCGGGCGAACCCACGGAAGCGCGACTGATTCACCTGCGCAAGCTGGTGGAGGCCTGCGAGCAATACGGCATCATCCCCATCGTCGCTTATCAGGCCGATGAATATAAAAACGACCCGAAAGCGGATACCGAAAAAGCGGTGATCGATTGGTGGATTGCCGTGGCGCATTATTTTGGTCAGCGTTCGCCGTTGCTGGGGTTTGACCTGATCTACGAACCGGCGGACAAGCTCAACCACAACATGGTTTCCCTCAACCGGGTGTATGAGAAAGCGATCAAAGGCATTCACGCCATTGATGCCAGCCGCATGATTTTTATCGCACCTCGCCTGCGCGCCGCGCCGGAGGATTTATCCAGCCTGAAGCTGCCCGCGCACAGCCAGAATTACCTGCTGGCAGAGTGGCATATTTTCCCGTGGGGTCCGCTGAAAACGAACGGCAAATACCCGTGGACGTCCGGAACCGCGGCGGAGAAAACGGCTATTCGCAACCGAATCAACGCCGCCCTGCGCTGGCAACAAAAAACCGGGCACGTGAGCTGGGTAGGTGGCTGGGGTGTGGGCGAGTCGAAAACCCTGACGCCAACCGCCTCGCAGATGGCGTTTGCCACGTTTATGGCGTGCGAGCTGCAAAAGGCTGCTATGCCGTATGCGATAAACGCCGATGTTCAGTTTTATGACGGGGAAGAGGGGGCGTGGCGTCCTGCGCCAGAGCGGCTATTGCAGGCGATGATTGCGCCCGGGTGTGAAAAGCCCGGCGAGAAGCCGGGCCATCATGCGGTTAAACAGGCTGTTCGTGATGCGAGACACGCGACGCCAGCGGCATCCAGCACAGCAAAATCAGCAGCCCCATCAGGGTCATCAGCAAGCCTAAACTAGCCTGCCCGGTCTGCGGCATCATCGCGGAGAGCCAGGCGAGCGCGCCGGAACCAATATTCTGCAAACCGCCCACCAGGGCACCAGCGGTACCCGCGAGGAACGGGAACGGCTCCATTGCGCCGCTGGTGGCGAGCGGGAACAGCATGCCCGCGCCGAAGAAGAACAGCGCCGCCGGGATGAGCAACGTCCAGACCGACATCACGTCAAACAGCCCCGGGATCCACATCATCAGCCCGGCCAGCAGGCAGCTGATCACGGCCTGCCACATCAGCGTGGAGAAGCGTTTGTTCGGACGTCCGGCGAACCATGCGCCGAAGAACGCCGCCGGGATCGGCAGAATAAACAGGATACTCACCACCATGCTGCTCAGGCCAAGGCCTGCGCCCAGCAGCACGCCGGAACAGGCCTCGAACACGGCAATGCCCGCCAGGCCGCCGATCAGCATCAATAAATAACAGGTAAACGACCCGTTGCCGAACAGCGTTTTATAGCTGGCGATAAGCTTCGTACGCGGCGCGTCCTGCGGACGTGTTTCCGGCATCCAGCGCGCCATGCTGAAGGTGACGATCGCGCACAGCACCAGCAGGAAGGCGTAACAGGCGCGCCAGGACCACACGGTGTCCAGCAGGCCACCGATCAGCGGCGCGAGCAGCGGGCTCACCAGAATACCCATGTTTAACAGGCTGTTGGCGTGACGAAGCTGGGTGCCTTGATACATATCTCGCGGCAGGGTACGCGCCATAACCCCGCCGACGCCGGTGCCCACACCCTGGAGAGCGCTGGCGGCAATCAGTACGGTCAGGCTATGGGTGGTAATGGCAATGACCGTCGCCACCATGAAAATGCTCATGCCCACCAGAATGACCGGGCGACGCCCGACGCGATCGGACAGGGGACCATAAACCAGCTGTGAAACGCCATAGGTCAGCAGGTAGGCTGCCATCACGCTCTGTACCGCCCCTTCGCGGACGTTCAGATCTTTTGCCATATCGGCAATCGCCGGAATATAGATGGTTTGCGCCATCTGCCCGACGGCCACCAGTAACACCAGCATCAACAATAAGTTCACGTTCCGTTGCTTTTTCATGTCGCTGAATACTTTTGCCAAAAGAGAGAAATAAAGAATAAGTGACTACGCATTCCCATAAATGCGCGAGGAATCTACCACAGTGAGATGACAATTTAAGCATTACTGTGATGAATGACAGAGGGCGTGAAGGCAGGATTTGTAAACAAGATCGGCAACTAATGTTGCCAGCGAATTACGCCAGACGCAGCAGGACCGCACCGGCGGCTATACCCAGCGCCGCCGCGATGCGCAGGCCGGCAACTTTCTCTTTTAAAAGCACAAATGCGATTAATGCGCCGAAGAGAATCGAGGTTTCACGCAGTGCCGCGACCACCGCCAGCGGCGCCTGCGTCATCGCCCAAAGCGCCAGACCGTAAGATCCCATCGTCCCGACGCCGCCGAGTAGCCCCTTTTTCCAGTGCAGGCGCAGATAGGCTGACGCTTCACGGCGGCGGGCTACCATCGCCCAGCTCAGCAGGCAGAAGCCGTTCATGAAGAAGGTCCAGAGCGTGTAGCCCAGCGCCGAGTCTGATAACCGCACGCCGGTGCCGTCCACCAGCGTATACCCGGCGATAAAACAGGCGTTAAGCAGTGCCAGCCAGATCCCCTTGCGCGACTGCATGCGGCCATTCATCGCCATCGCCAGAATTGACAGGCAAATGACGCCGATACCGGACCAGGCAAGCCAGGAGAGGTGGTCGCCAAGCGCCAGCACGCTGATCAGCGCCACCAGCAGCGGTGCGGTACCGCGCATCAGCGGATAGGTCTGGCTCATGTCGGAGACCTGATAGGTTTTTGCCACCAGTACCGTATACACCACCTGTAACGCGCAGGAAACGAACAAATAGGGCCAGCTTGCAGCCGTCGGCTGGGGAGAGAAAGGCAGTAAAATCAGGGCAATAAGCGCGGCTGAACCGCTGACGCCGATCGCAGAGTAGAGCTTGTCCGTTCCGGCCTTAACGATGGCGTTCCAGCTGGCATGCAGCAGTGCGGCGAACAATAAAATGCAGAAAACGGTGATGGACATGGCGTTTCAAATGGTGAAATGTCATCCAACTGTAACATTCACCCTTTGATGCTGCCAGACGCTTACACTGCGCAAAAAAGGCGGTGCGTGACCCGGGGTTCGTCTGACACCAGCCTGAAGCCTGCCCGATGATAAAATCCGTACGCAGTTTCCGGCGCATGGGTATTAAGAAAATCAAACCAGATGCTGGCATCCGCCATCACCACGGTCAAAAGCTGCTTTCCAATGCCCAGCCCGCGGCACTTATCGCTGACATAGAGATGACGAATACGTCCGGCGCGCGGCTGCTGGCTGAACGGATCGCGATTAAGACCACAAACGCCCACCAGCTTGCCGTTAAGAAACGCCCCCAGCAGCTTTTCACCCGGGGCATTAAAGCGGTTTTCACCCCGCTGCCAGTTCTCTTCCAGCCTGCGCAGCATGTTGAAATTCAAAGCGATACTCTCGGCCTTCAGGGCGATATAGCCCGGCTCATCAGGCGTAACAGGCTCAATTAACAGACGCGACATAGCATTCCCTCGTTATTAAAGAGGGGCGGTTGCCCGCCCCTCTCAGGTGCGACTTGA
>Ga0058691_1001357_pt1 | contig 13088 bp, 9 predicted proteins | sample AgamicAtPrz_FD_55051 | JGI IMG/M metagenome (GOLD analysis project Ga0058691, IMG submission 55051) | Agave microbial communities from Guanajuato, Mexico - At.P.rz | ecosystem: Host-associated > Plants > Phyllosphere > Phylloplane/Leaf | place: Guanajuato, Mexico | collected 2012-05-28
ACCTGCATCGTCCCGCCCAGTTCGGCCATGCGTTCCTGCATGCCCTTGAGGCCGTTGCCCTCGCGCAGCTTGCGCGTGCCGCGGCCATTGTCGTCAACCCGCACCCGGACCTGCGGACCGGATTCGTCCACCGCCTCCAGGCTGACGCGCACCCGCGTCGCGCCGGCATGGCGCACCGCNTTGGTCACCGCCTCCTGCACGCAGCGCAGCAGCGCNTGCGCGCAGCGCGGCGTCAGGTCCTGCGCGACCGGNTCCAGCGCCAGNTCGATCTGCGTGCTGGCGATGCCGTCGGCCAGCGTGCGCAGCGCGGCCTCGAGGTTGATGCGCTGGCTCTCNCGTTCGCGCGACACCGCCGCGCGGACCTCCGCCAGCAGCCCCGCCGCGCCCAGCTTGGCCTTNTCGACCGCCTGCGCGGCGCCGGGCTCGTCGTGGCGGCGCAGCAGCGCCTCGCTCAGCTGNAGGTGCAGGTTGAGCGCGGTCAGGTGATGCCCCATCACGTCGTGCAACTCGCGCGCCATGTGCAGGCGCTCGGCATAACGCAGCTGCTCGATCTGCAGCCGCTCGCCCGATTCCTTCTCGGCCAGCATGGCCTGGAACCAGCGTCTGCGCTCGGCCTCCGCCGCGGCCAGCCGGCCCAGCCCGAAGGCCATGCCGTGCAGCGCCACCATCGACATCGACAGCCCCAGGCTGTTCAGCCACCAGGGCAGGTCGGGCTGGAGCTGCTCGAGCCGCTGGGCCTCGCTGGGCAGCAGCCAGTACAGCGCCACGCTGATCACGACCTGCGCGAGCGCGAAATTGAAGGCGCGCCGCACGTTCAGCAGCAGCGCCGCCAGCACGGTCACGAGGAAGGGCAGCCCCGGCGTGACCAGCAGCGCCAGCACGTCCAGCAGCAGCACGCGGGCGAGCGCGTCGGCCGGTGGCAGGTCCAGGTGTTGCTGGCGCGCCAGCCGCCAGAAGTGCCACGCGAACAGCATCACCAGCGCCAGGCAGGTGAGCACGAAGGGCGCGTCGTGGGTGTCGCCGCCGGTGCGGCGGTAGAGGCTGGCCAGGACGCCGTCGTAGGGCTCGGTCGCGTTGCCCATCAGGCCCCAGACCGCCGAGCCCAGCTCCAGCAGNCAGATCGCCAGGGCGGCAATGCGCAGCACGAAGGCGGGCTGGGCGATGCGGGCGAGCAGACGATCCAAGGGGTCCATCCAGGCGAGGCGGCAACACGCCAGCGTGCCACAGGCGACGTCCGGCAGGGAAGGTGCGCATTGTCATGGGACACTAGCCGCGGCGGTTCCGGCCATGCGACGAGTGCCCCGAATCGCTGGATGAGCTGCCGGCGGGCGTGCGACGGGCAGCGGACCGCCGCCGCGCCGGCCCTGGTCGGCCGGGCACTCGGGACGGCCCGCCGGCGGACGCGGCCTTCGGACTACGCGATCGCTTCCGCGATGACGCCGCCGCCCAGGCAGACGTCGCCGTCGTAGAGCACCGCGCTCTGGCCGGGCGTGACCGCCCATTGCGGCTGCGGGAAGTCCAGGCGGATGCAGCCCTCGCCGGGGGTCAGCGCGCAGGGCGCGTCGGCCTGCCGGTAGCGGGTCTTGGCGCCGAAGCCGCCGAAGGCGGGCGCCTGGCCGGTCCAGCTCAGGTCCTGCGCCACCAGACCGCGGCTCTGCAGCAGCGGGTGGCCGTGGCCCTGGACGACCACCAGCGTGTTGCTCGCCAGGTCCTTGCGGGCGACGAACCAGGGCTCATGCTCGCCGCCGCCGCGCGGCGCGCCCTTCTCCTTCACGCCGCCGATGCCCAGTCCCTGGCGCTGGCCCAGCGTGTAGAAGGACAGGCCGACGTGCTCGCCCAGCTTGCGGCCGCGTTCGTCCTTGATCGGGCCGGGCTTGTGGGAGAGGTAGCGGTTGAGGAACTCGCGGAAGGGCCGCTCGCCGATGAAGCAGATGCCGGTCGAGTCCTTCTTCTTCGCATTGGGCAGCCCGATCTCCTCGGCCAGCCGGCGCACCTCGGTCTTGGGCAGCTCGCCGACCGGGAACATCGTCTTGCGCAGCTGCGCCTGGTTGAGCCGGTGCAGGAAGTAGCTCTGGTCCTTGAGCGGNTCCAGGCCCTTGAGCAGCTGCACCTGGCCGTCCNGCTCGCGCACCCGNGCGTAATGGCCGGTGGCGATCTTCTCGGCGCCCAGCCGCATCGCGTGGTCNAGGAAGGCCTTGAACTTGATCTCGGCGTTGCACAGCACGTCCGGGTTGGGCGTGCGGCCGGCCTGGTACTCGCGCAGGAACTCGGCGAAGACGCGGTCCTTGTACTCGGCGGCGAANTTNACGTGCTCGATCTCGATGCCGATGACGTCGGCCACCGCGGCCGCGTCGACGAAATCGATGTTGGAGGAGCAGTACTCGCTGTCGTCGTCGTCTTCCCAGTTCTTCATGAAGATGCCGACGACNTCATGGCCCGCCTGCTTGAGCAGCCAGGCGGACACGGCGGAATCAACGCCGCCGGACAGCCCGACGACGATGCGTTGCTTCTTGGGATTCATGGGGCGCGATTGTCCCAAAGGTCCGCAAGACCTGTCCGGTGCGGGGCCGGCCGCCGCCCGACGGGTCTCGTTGCCCCTTCACCCACCCCCTCCACCCCCGATTTCGTGACGCCGTTCACGACCCATGGCGCCCGGGGGAAGGCGTGTCAGGAATGGCTGACACGCGCTGCGCGATTCGACGCACAGCGGGGCCGGTGGTCGCCGACTCCTCCGGCTCGCGGCGTCCGAAGAAACTGAATGAAACAGGGAGACCGATCATGAACGTCGTCATCGTCGAAGGGTCCATCACCATCCGGGCGCAGCTGCAGGCGCTGCTGGCGCGAGAGCGCCGGATCCAGGTGGTGGGCGAGGCCGCCTGCGAGGCCTCCGCGATCGAGACGATCACCCGGACCCAGCCCGATGTCGTGGTGATGGACCTGGCGCTGCAGCCCGGCAGCGGGCTGCGGGTGCTGCGGGCGATCCGGCAGCTGGGCATTGGCGCGCGGGCGATCGTGCTGAGCAACAGCTATTACGAGGACATGCGGCGCGCCTGCGCCGAGCACGGCATTTCCGGCTTCTTCGACAAGGGCACGCAGGCCGAGGAGGTGCTGGCGCTGCTGCAGGGCTGGCTGCCGCCGCTGCGGGCGGACGAGCCGGCGCGCCAGGCGGCGGTGGACGGGCTGGACCTGCCGCCGCGCGGCCACTCCGCCTTCGACGAACTGGCCGACCTGGCCTGCGACATCAGCGGCGGCGCGATGGCCGCGGTCGGCCTGGTGGATGGCGAGCAGCTGCGGCTGATCGGCACCTCCGGCCTGCCGCTGCGGACGATGCCGAGGGCGCGTGGTCTGTGCTCGCACGTGATGCATCACGGCGGACTGCAGGAGGTGCCGGACACCTGGCACGACAGCCGTTTCCTGGACCACCCGCTGGTGCAGGGCGCGCCGTATGTGCGCTTCTATGCGTCGGTGCCGCTGTCACTGTCCACCGGCGAGGTCGTCGGCAGCCTGTGCGTGATGGACCGCCTGCCGCGTCGCCTGCGCGAGCGCCAGCGCGAGTCGCTGGTGACGCTGTCGCGCTGCGCGATCAATGAGCTCGAGGCCCGCCGGCGCGAGCCGCGTCACCTCGACCAGGCGATCAGCGCCGCGATGACGCTCTGAGCGCGCTCGCGGCGCCGCCCGCGCTCAATGCGGCCAGGCGCGCGGCGCGTACAGCGACGGGTGGGCCGCGACGGCCTCCAGCGGCAGCCGGCGGCCGGCGGCGTGGTCCTCGATGCACTGCAGGATCAGCGGGCTGCGATGGCGGTCGCGGCTGGCGCGGATCTCGTCCAGCGTGAGCCAGAGCGTGCGCTGGATCGGCTCGTCGAAGGGGCGGCCGGGGATCTGGTCGCCGACCCGGCCGGTGAAGGCCAGGCGCACATAGGTCACGTCGTCGCCACGGTCCGGGCGCAGGAAACGCGACATGTAGACGCCGAGGAAGGCGTCCGGCGTGAACGGCCGGGCGGTTTCCTCGAGGACTTCGCGCTTGACCGCGTCGATCGCGGACTCGGCCTGCTCCAGATGGCCGGCGGGATTGTTGAGCAGCAGGCCGTCGCGGGTGAGCTCCTCAACCAGCAGGTAGCGGCCGTCCTGCTCGATCACGGCGGCGACGGTGACGCTGGGCTTGAATCGTTCGGTCATGGTCCTTCCTGGGGAGCGGCTGGTCCGGCGGCAGGGGTGCCGGGGAGCGCCACCTCGATGTGGGAACGGGCGCATTGTGAGGGGGACGAATGACAAGGGACGGCGAACAGCGCGCACGAGCGTGGGGCGATATCCCATAAACAGGTGGGAGCTGTTGGGGAATCGTGTGAATGGAGGCTGATGTCGCGCGCGGGCGACGTCGAAAGACTGCCGGGTTTTCCACTCGGCAAAGGTCCCAACGCCATGTCTCGAATCAAGCAATTGCGGCAGTCCGCCGTGCAACAGGTCCCCGGTCAAGGGCAGCCAACGGCACCGCACCTGGAAGACCTCGACGAGGACCAGCAGGCGCCTCAGCCCGCCGATGAGGCGGCTCCCGCTGAAGCTCCCGCAGGGGACGTGCCGGCGCCGACGGAAAGTGCGTCGGAGCCCGCTGCGTCTGACGAGGGAGCCCATGGCACCGGCAGCCGCCGTCTGGTGATCGGCGGCGTGGCGCTGGGAGCGATCGGGCTGGTCGGTGCCGCAAGCGGCGGCGGCGGAGGGAAGTCGGGAGACTGGAAGCCCCCCATCGCGGAGGTGCCCAAGCCGGAAGTGCCGAAACCCGAGGTGCCCCAGCCTCAACCCGAGACGCCGAAACCGGACGAACAGCAGCCGCAGCCCGAAGCGCCCAAGCCGGAGGTTCCGCAGCCTCAGCCCGAAGCGCCGAAGCCCGACGAGCAACACCCGCAGCCCGAAACCCCCAAGCCGGACGTTCCGAATCCTCAACCCGAGGCGCCGAAACCTGAGGAACAACACCCGCAGCCGGAAACGCCCAAACCGGATGTGGAGCCGCCCACACCTGAACAGCCTGGAAATCCGGAAACGCCAGAAACCCCGGTCAATCCGGACCCACATCCGGATCCAAATCCAGAGCCAGAGACGCCCTCCACGCCTGAGCCCGAAAAGCCGACGACCCCTCCCCCCGCTCCGAAGATCGCGCTCACTGTCGATTCCGGCTGGTTTGCCGATGACCGGCTCACCAATCAGGCCGACTTGACGGTGACTGGGCTGGTGCCCGGCGCGACGTGGAAATACAGCGTCGATGGCGGCACGACATGGAAAGACGGGAATTCAGAAGGAACGATTTCCGGCGCCGAATTCGGTGCGGACGGCGATAAGTCCGTGATGGTTACGCAGATGGATCGGCACGGAGCGGAAAGTGAGCAGGCAACGTTGAGCTTTACCTTGGACACAACACCCCCTCAGTCCACCCAATTCATCCACCTGTACTTTTCCGGTTATGAATCGGTTGCCATATCTCCACAGGTTGAAATAAAAGGAACCTCGGTAAGCATGTGGTCATTGCAATTTGAGGATTATCAGGACGCAAATGCGAAGCTGCAATGGAGGTTAGCTGATGGGTCTTGGAGGGATCTATCGTCAAACACTTTTGACTTCTACGAACTGCTGTCGGTCGATTTTGATCGGACAGTGCTGCAAATGAGGGAATGCGACATGGCGGGAAATCCGGCCTCCCCCCGTACGTGGCATATTTCTGGGATAGCCAAGTTTGCGCCGCCACCCACCCCGACTGTCGAGCTGGTTTTCGATTCCGGTACTCCCCAGGACGGTGTTACCAACGACTCCACGCTCCAGATCAACGGTTTGGTGGCTGGAATGTCCTGGAAATACAGCCTCGATAACGGCGTAACCTGGAAGACTGGCGGCGCTGACCACCAGATTGCCGCCAGCGAAATCGGCGGCATCCCCGGCCTTAAGAACGTGCAGGTGGTGCAGGTGAATGCCAGCAACAAGGAAAGCGCCACGACGCATTTCGACTTCACGCTGCAGCTGGATGACGTCTTGGGCGTCCATGGAGCGACCAATTCCGATCCCACGGTATTCACCGGCACCACCGGCATGGATAAGTTCAAGGTCAGTGCTGCGGACGGTAAGAAGCTGTCCATCGTCGGTTACGACAAGAGCCAAGGTGACGTGATCGACTTGAGCGCGGTGATGACCATTCCGGATGGCGCCAAACTGCGGGACTATATTGGCGGATTGAACGGGGGAGGCAATTCCAATTGGGACTTCAGCATCAATGCCACGGGTAATCCCTCGGTCGATCCCAAGGATGTCCTGAGGATTGATTTGGGAATTTACGCCGCTCAGCCGCAGGTGACGATCCTCTACAACGGCGGCGAGACAGTCATCTGATTCATCCCGCTTGAAAACAGAAAACCCCGGCTTGCCGGGGTTTTCTTCATTCTTCAGCGAGAGGCTCAGTTGCCCCGGCCGTGTCCGTGGCCGCGGTCATCGTCGCGGTCCTTGTCGTGACCGCGTCCGCGGCCGTGACCCTTGCCGGGACCGCGATCATCGTCGCGGTAATCGCGGCGGCCGTCGTCGCGCCAGCGGTATTCGCTGTGATCCCGGCGGTATTGCGGGGCGTACACCTCCCGATACCACTCGTCCCGCACGAAATACACCGGCCGGCCGCACGCGTTGTAGCGCGCGCAGTGCTTGGCCCAGTTCTTCTCATGGCCCGGCGGCACGCGGAGATAGACCGCCGGCGCGGGCGCCGGCACCCGGGTCACCAGCACCGGCCGCTCGTACACCACCTGCGGGCGCACATTGCCGATGTCGATCTGTCCATAAAAGCCCGGTTCGCCAATGCTCACCGAGACCCCCACATCGGCGGCCCGGGATGCCATCGGCATCAGGGCCACCAAGGCCAACGCACTGCTGAGGAGAATTTTCTTTGTCATGGTCTGACTCCTTTCGGTCGTCATTTAACGTCGCTTTGACTCCCTTCGACGACTCTAGTTCACCATTCGAAACAGCTTTGCCTCACATTGCTCCCGGGTTTTGTCGGTGAAAACCCCAGTCGCGGGCGAGACCCGCCCGAGGCGGTCCCCCGGTTAAGCTCGCCCGGACCCTGATTCAGGATGGAGGGATTCCAGATGCTGATCGGTGTGCCGCAGGAAACCGCGGCGGGGGAAGCGCGCGTCGCCGCGACGCCGGAAACCGTCAAGAAGCTGGTCGCGCAGGGCCACACGCTGCGCGTTCAGCAAGGCGCCGGCCTGAACGCCAGCGTGACCGACGAGGCCTACGCCGCCGCCGGCGCGGAACTGGTCGGGCGCGAGGCGGCCTTCGCCTGCGACCTCGTCCTGAAGGTCCGTGCGCCGGAGCCCGGCGAGATGGCGCTGTTCAAGCCCGGCGCGGTGCTCGCCGGCATGCTCAATCCCTTCGACCGCGACGGCCTGCAGCGCCTGGCCGAGGCGCGGCTCACCGCCTTCGCGCTCGAGGCCGCGCCCCGCACCACCCGCGCGCAGAGCATGGACGTGCTCTCCAGCCAGGCCAACCTGGCCGGCTACAAAGCGGTGATGCTGGCCGCCTTCCATTACCAGCGCCTGTTCCCGATGCTGATGACCGCCGCCGGCACGATCAAGGCCGCGCGGGTCGTCGTGCTGGGCGTGGGTGTCGCCGGCCTGCAGGCGATCGCCACCGCCAAGCGGCTGGGCGCGGTCATCGAGGCCTCCGACGTGCGCCCCGCGGTGAAGGAGCAGGTCGAGTCCCTCGGCGCCAAGTTCATCGACGTGCCCTACGAGACCGACGAGGAGCGCCAGGCCGCCGAGGGCGTCGGCGGCTACGCCCGCCCGATGCCGCCGAGCTGGCTGCAGCGCCAGCAGGTNGAGGTCGCCAAGCGNGTNGCCCAGGCCGATGTCGTCGTCACCACCGCGCTGATCCCGGGGCGGCCGGCGCCGGTGCTGGTCACCGAGGAGATGGTCCGCGCGATGAAGCCGGGCTCCGTCATCGTCGACATCGCGGCGCCGGCGGGCGGCAACTGCCCGCTCACCGAGCCGGGCCGGACGGTGCGCAAGCACGGCGTGACGCTGGTGGGCGAGACCAACCTGCCGTCGCTGGTGGCGGCGGACGCGTCCGCGCTCTACGCGCGCAACGTGCTGGATTTCCTGAAGCTGGTGCTGACGAAGGAAGGCGGCTTCGCGCTGCCGGCCGACGACGACATCGTGACCGCCTGCCTCGTCGCGCACGAGGGCCAGGTGCTGCGCCAGGCCTGAGCGGCCGCCCTGCTGGAGGCCGCGAGGCCGCATGACGACCGGGCCGCGCGCCCGCAAGGAGAGTCCCGGATGGATGCCGTTTCTCCCACCCTGATCAACCTGACGATCTTCGTGCTGGCGATCTACGTCGGCTACCACGTCGTCTGGACCGTGACGCCGGCGCTGCACACGCCGCTGATGGCCGTGACCAACGCGATCTCGGCCATCGTCATCGTCGGCGCGATGCTCGCCGCCGCGCTCACCGAGACCTCGCTGGGCAAGTTCATGGGCACCTTCGCCGTCGCGCTCGCGGCGGTCAACGTCTTCGGCGGCTTCCTCGTGACGAGGCGGATGCTGGAGATGTTCAAGAAGAAGGAGCGCAAAACCCCGGCCGACGGCCACGGCAACGCGAAGGGCTGACCGATGTCGATGAACCTCGTCACGCTGCTCTACCTGATCGCGAGCGTCTGCTTCATCCAGGCGCTCAAGGGNCTCTCNCANCCGACCACCTCCATCCGCGGCAACGTCTTCGGCATGGTCGGCATGACCATCGCCGTGCTCACCACNGGCGCGCTGATCCTGAAGCTGGCCGGCGGACAGACGCTGGGGCTGGCCTATGTCCTGGGCGGNCTGGTGGTNGGCGGCGGCATCGGCACCGTCATGGCGCAGCGCGTCGAGATGACCAAGATGCCGGAGCTGGTGGCCTTCATGCACAGCATGATCGGNCTGGCGGCGGTGTGCATCGCGGTGGCCGCGGTCGTCGAGCCGCATGCCTTCGGCATCGCGCCCCGCTACGCNCCCATCCCCGGCGGCAACCGCATCGAGCTGGCCCTGGGCTGCTTCATCGGCGCGGTGACCTTCTCCGGCTCGGTCATCGCCTTCGGCAAGCTCAGCGGCAAGTACAAGTTCCGCCTGTTCCAGGGCGCGCCGGTCACCTTNCCCGGGCAGCACTGGCTCAACCTGGTCCTGGGCCTGGCGGCGGTGTTCTTCATCTTCGGCTTCTGGCANTCGCAGAGCGCGATGGACTTCCTGCTGGTCGCGGCGCTGGGCTTCGTGCTGGGCGTGCTGCTGATCATCCCGATCGGCGGCGCCGACATGCCGGTCGTCGTGTCCATGCTCAACAGCTACTCCGGCTGGGCCGCGGCGGGCATCGGCTTCTCGCTCAACAACAGCATGCTGATCATCGCNGGCTCGCTGGTGGGCAGCTCGGGCGCGATCCTGAGCTACATCATGTGCAAGGCGATGAACCGCTCGTTCTTCAACGTGATCCTGGGCGGCTTCGGCGCCGAGGGCACCACCGCCGCCGGGGCCGCGCAGCAGCGCAATGTGAAGAGCGGCAGCGCCGACGACGCGGCCTTCATCCTCGGCAACGCGGAGAGCGTGATCATCGTCCCCGGCTACGGTCTGGCGGTGGCGCGCGCGCAGCATGCGGTCAAGGAGCTCGCGCAGAAGCTGATCGAGAAGGGCGTCACCGTCCGCTATGCGATCCATCCGGTGGCGGGCCGCATGCCGGGTCACATGAACGTGCTGCTCGCCGAGGCCGAGGTGCCCTACGACCAGGTCCATGAGATGGAGGACATCAACGCCGAGTTCGGCCAGACCGACGTGGCCATCATCCTCGGCGCGAACGATGTGGTGAACCCGGCCGCGCTGCAGAAGGGCAGCGCGATCTACGGCATGCCGATCCTGGAGGCCTACAAGGCGCGCACGGTCATCGTCAACAAGCGCTCGATGGCGGCCGGGTATGCGGGCCTGGACAACGAGCTCTTCTACATGGACAAGACCATGATGGTCTTCGGTGACGCGAAGAAGGTGGTCGAGGACATGGTCAAGGCGGTGGAGTGACCGAGGCGTGTGAGGCGGTGTGGCGCGATCAGCGCGATCGGCGCGTGGCCGTCCTCCCCGGCTAGTTTCAGTAGGACACCTACCGACTGAAGGGGAAGGCGTCCAAGCGCACCACCGCTGAAGGTCGATGCGCATCCGTGGGCGCTTGAACAGACTGCGAGGCTTTCCATCGCCGTCTGTTTGCCATGACCACTCCCTCCGATCCGTTGTCCCGTGTCCGTGCCGTGATGTCGCCGGCGCCAGGGGGCGATGCGCCATCGCGCCGCCGTCGCGACGAGGACGACCTCGACGCAGCACCGCCCGCTGACCCGGATGCGCCCGCGAGCGACGGCGCGCCGCCGCCACCCGCCACGCCGGCAGAGCCCGCGGGGCCGCCAGCTGCGGACGCCAGCGCGCCGGTGAAGGCGGATGCCGATGGCGCCGACGCTTCGCGCGCCGATCGCTCCAGCGCGCTGCTGGCCTCGGGACTCGGTCTGCTCGGCGTGGGCGGCGCGGCCAGCGTCGCGGTGGCCGCCGCGGGCGGCTCGAGCAGCAAACCGCCCGTGGCCGAGGTGGAGCGACCGAAGCCCGAGACGCCCAAGCCGGAACGCCCCGAGCAGGAGCAGCCCGGACCGGAGCAGCCGAAGCCCGAAGCCCCTGGGCCCGAGCAGCCGAAACCCGAAGGGCCGAAGCCGGAGAAGCCGGAATCGGAGTCCCCGAAGCCCGAGCAACCCAAGCCCGAACAGCCAAAGCCGGAAGAGCCCCAGCCCGAGCGGCCGAAGCCCGAGGAGCCCAAGCCTGAGCAGCCGAAGCCCGAGCAACCGAAGCCGGAGGAGCCGAAGCCTGAGCAACCGAAGCCGGAGGAGCCCAAGCCCGAGCAACCGAAACCGGAACAACCCGGTGGCACCGACCCTGAGCCGAACCCCGACGTCCCCGCGCCGCGCCCGCGCCTGGTGGTGGACACCGGCGTGTCGGACCACGACGGCATCACCTCGCGCGCGGACGTCCAGGTCGACGCCCTGCTGGGCAGCGGCCGCTGGCGCTACAGCCTCGACGGCGGCGAGTCCTGGGTCGCGGGCAGCGGTGATCGCATCGCGGCCGCCGCCTTCGGCGCGGACGGCCGCAAGGACCTGATCGTCGAGCAGTTCGATCCGCAGGGCCACCGCAGCGTCTCGAGCCGGCTGTCGTTCGAGCTCGACACGCAGGCGCCGGCGGCGTTGGCGCCCTCGGCACCGGCCAACGGCTGGCTGGGCCGCGACGGCGACATCCATGTCGGCCGCCTGGACCGCGACGCGCACTGGCAGTACAGCCTCGACGGCACGACCTGGCGGCCCGGCACCGGCGGCGGGCTGCGCGGCGCCGAGGTCGGCCAGGAGGGGGAGCAGCAGATCTGGCTGCGCCAAGTCGACCTGGCGGGCAACGCGAGCGAGGCCAGCCGCGTCACCGTGAACGTGGACCTCACCCCGCCGAAGGGCGCGCTGATCCGGCTGCCGGTCGACCCCCCGATCGACGGCCCGTTCACCACCGCTCCGCACATGAAGCACGGGACCATCGACGTGGCGGCCCTGGACGGCTGGGCCTACAGCTGGGACGGCCAGTCCTGGCTGACCAGTGCCGACCATGGGCGCAGCGTCAGCACCGCGGGGCTGAAGGACGGGTCGCACACGCTGCAGGTCCGTCAGCAGGACCTGGCCGGCAACGTGACGATCACCGAGCGGTCGTTCACCCTGGACACCGTCAAGCCCGTCGCGCCGACCGTGCAGCTGGTCAACGACACCGGCTATTGGAACAACGACAGGATCACCTCCGACGGCACCTTGCGGCTGGGCAAGCTCGAGCCCAACGCGGAGTGGTGGCTGAAGGTCACCGTCAACGGCAAGGAGTATTACCAGGGCGGCAAGGGCCACACGATCACCACCGCGGACATGGGCCTGCCGGCCGGCACGGCGGGCCAGGTCGAGGTCTTCGTCCAGCAGGTGGACTTGGCCGGCAACCAGAGCCTCCCGGCCCACTTCCAGTTCGAGCTCTATGTCCAGAGCGCCGTGATCTGAAGCGGACGGGACAACGCCGCCCCTAGGTCCAAGGTTGTCCCGCCCCGCCCCTTGACCTAGCATCGGCCGCGCCGGTTCCATCTCGGGCCGGCGTTCCTTTTGGCGATGCCGTGGGGGGCCACTTGGCGGTATGGACTCGCGCGATGGAGGCGCGGCCGGCGACGTCGGCGATCTCGATCCGCCGGCTCGCGCTGCTGGTGGTGCTGCCGCTGCTGCTGCTGGGCGCCGTCCACCTGTTCTCGCAGCAGTACGGGACGGCGATGCCGCCCCAGGTGCTGCGGCTGGCCGAGGCGCGCCTGCTGCCCGGCGACGCCCTGGACCCCGCGCAGATCCCCGGCGCCTTGCTCGATCCGCAGCTGCCGGCGCCCGCCGCGTCGGCCATCGTGTCCCGCCCACTCGAAGCGACGGCCACGCCGACGCCGATGCCATCGACGGCGCCGACGACCCCGGTGACCTCCCTCGCGCCAGGCCACGTCGTGGCGCTGCCGGTCCAGATCCACGACACCGATGCGCCGGGCCCGCTCTGGTTCGCGCTCGATTTCCGCCTCGANCGGCCGGCGCAGGTGCCGTANTGGCTGGTGATCCAGCANCGGCCCGCGGCCTCGATCTACCTNGACGGCCAGTTGATCGCCACCTCGGGGCCGGGCGTCGGCTACGTGTCCGAGGACGAGGACGACCTCGCGCAGCGCGGCCTGCTGCTGGCGGGCCGGCGCCTGCAGGTCAGCATCCCGCCGGCATTGCTGCCTGCCGGACCGCATCGCCTGAGCCTGCGCCTGGCGCGGCCGGGCTTCGAAGGCGCGGGGCTGTCGGCGCCGCTGCTGGGTCCGGCGTCCCAGATCCGCGCGCTCCAGGAGGGACGGCGGTTCTGGCAGGTGGCGCGCGTGACGACGACCCTCGCCGGCCTGGTCATCGGCGCCTTCATGCTGATGGTGTGGCTGGCGCTGCGGCAGGAGTGGCTCTACGGCGTCACCGGCGTCTTCTGCCTCTGCACCGCGCTGCTGCT
>Ga0058691_1001360_pt1 | contig 13080 bp, 10 predicted proteins | sample AgamicAtPrz_FD_55051 | JGI IMG/M metagenome (GOLD analysis project Ga0058691, IMG submission 55051) | Agave microbial communities from Guanajuato, Mexico - At.P.rz | ecosystem: Host-associated > Plants > Phyllosphere > Phylloplane/Leaf | place: Guanajuato, Mexico | collected 2012-05-28
AGTTTCCGGACAGCGACACGCTGCGCGCCGCAAAGCGCTTTACCCGCATCGCCCTGAAGCCGTATCTTGGAGGCAAGCCGCTCAAAAGCCGGGAGTTATTCAGGCAGTTCGTGCCTAAGCGCTAGCGGCAGGATAACAGACCAGGCGCGGCGAAGACCGCGCCGGAAATTTTGTGAAACTGAGGATTGTCATGGCTGAATTACTGTTGGGCGTAAACATCGATCACATTGCCACTCTGCGCAACGCGCGCGGTACCGCCTATCCGGACCCGGTGCAGGCGGCGTTTATTGCCGAGCAGGCGGGTGCCGATGGTATTACCGTCCATCTGCGTGAAGATCGTCGCCACATTACCGACAGAGATGTGCGTATCCTGCGCCAGACGCTGCACACGCGCATGAACCTTGAAATGGCGGTTACCGACGAAATGCTGGCGATTGCCTGCGAAACGAAGCCGCACTTCTGCTGCCTGGTGCCGGAAAAACGCCAGGAAGTGACCACCGAAGGCGGGCTGGACGTGGCCGGTCAGCGCGACAAAATGCGCGATGCCTGCCAGCGCCTGGCACAAGCGGGTATTCTGGTGTCGCTGTTTATCGATGCCGACAACGCGCAGATCAAAGCCGCGGCGGAAGTGGGCGCGCCTTATATCGAAATCCACACCGGCTGTTACGCCGATGCTGAAAACGAGGCCGCGCAGGCGAAAGAGTTGGAGCGCATTGCCAACGCCGCGACCTATGCCGCCAGCCTCGGGCTGAAAGTGAATGCCGGTCACGGTCTGACCTACCACAACGTTAAACCTATCGCCGCGTTGCCAGAGATGCACGAGCTGAATATCGGCCACGCAATTATTGGTCGTGCGGTGATGAGCGGTCTGAAAGAGGCGGTGGCGGAGATGAAACGTTTGATGCTGGAAGCGCGCGCATAATGGCTATCTTAGGACTGGGCACCGATATCGTTGAGATGGCACGCATTGAAGCCGTGGTCGCCCGCAGCGGCGATCGGCTGGCGAAACGCGTGCTCAGCCCTAATGAATGGGCACTCTATGAGGCGCATCAGCAGCCGGTGCGCTTTCTCGCCAAACGCTTTGCAGTAAAAGAGGCAGCGGCAAAAGCGCTCGGCACCGGCATTCGCAACGGCCTGGCGTTCAATCAATTCGAAGTTTTTAACGATGAGCTGGGAAAGCCGAGCCTGCGCCTGTGGGGTGAAGCTGAGCGGCTGGCAGAACGGATGGGCGTGCGTTCAGTTCATGTGACGCTGGCCGATGAGCGCCACTACGCCTGTGCGACGGTGATTATCGAGAGCTAGATTTTGTCAGAGTGGTGCAGCAGCACAAACTTATCCCACAGCTGCTCTTCACTCTCCTGATGTGCCGGATCTTTCAGGATGGTATTGGGGATCGGGCACACTTTCTGGCAGGTTGGCGTATCGTAATGGCCCACGCACTCGGTGCAGCGGTCGCTATTAATCTCATAAATGCTCTCGCCGAGCGAAATCGCGTCATTCGGGCACTCCGGCTCGCACATATCGCAGTTGATGCATTTTTTGGTAATTAACAGCGCCATCAGGAAATTCTCAGAAACAACACAAACAGGGCGGGCATTATACGATGATTGCCTGCTCAAACCAGTTTTTTTACCAGCTCCTCGCTGTGGCGAATACGCTCCGGNGCATGCTCCAGATCCTGCTGAACCAGCGCCATAAANAGCAGATCCGTCAGCATCATCTGGGCNCTGGTGGAGGAGATGGCCGCGCTGCGCGTNGCCTGCTCTTCCGCAATGGTGTANAGCGANTGGGTCGCGCGCTGCTGTAATGCATTGGGGGTAAAACCGGTGATCGCGAGGATCTTTGCTCCCACGCGTAACGCTTCGTCAGCCGCCAGATTGATCTCGCGCCGTTCGCCCGAATAGGAGACCGGCAGCAGCAGATCGCCCGGCTCCAGCGCCTGCACCGCCGCCAGCAGCGCGTGCATATCCTGTTCAACAATGGCGTTCAGGCCAATCTTCATCAGCTTCCAGCCAAAGTTGCGCGCCACCAGGCCAGACGCGCCGATACCGGTCAGCACGATGCGCCGCGATTCGCGCAGCAGGCGTACGCTCTCCAGTAGCTTCTCTTCGCTGTTCACATCCAGCGAGGCGTGCATCGCGCTCTGGTACTCTTTAATCAGCTTCTCGCCGACCACGCGCAGGGCGTCATCGCCGCGAATTTTATTATGCACCGGCACAGAGTAGGGGTTGGGGTTGCTGGCCAGCGCTTCGCTGATCGCCAGCTTCATTGCCGGGAAGCCTTTGAACTCCATCTTCTGCGCGAATTTCACTACGCTCGACTGGCTGACACCCGCTTCCGCNGCCAGCTGCTGCGAGCTTAAATGGCGNGCGCGNTCNGGGTTTTCGAGCAGAAATTCCGCCAGCTTTTTATCACTCTGNGCAAGGCCGGGATAGCGCTGGCGAATGCGGATCAAACAGTTCATACGATCTCCGGGGTGTTCACGTAATTCACTGCCTGGTGCATTACGCGGATGAATTAACTATTCCATCCATGGGCGGTGATTATGAATTAAAAATTCTGGCAGCACAAAGTTTCTCCGTGCGGGGTTTGATAGCGATCAACTGGGGAGGCCAGACCCGCTCGCTTTCACCTGTGGCGCGCTCTCCAGACGGCGGATCGCCGGTACCAGACCCGCGCCAATACAGGCGAGGATCACCACCAGCGCCGAGGCGGTTAACACCGTTTCGCTGCCAAAACGCATCGCCAGCGGCCCGGCTGCCAGCTCACCCACCGGAATAGCAATAAACGATCCCATCGCGTCCCAGGCGTAGACCCGCGCCAGCTTCTCTGCCGGAATGTGCGTTTGCAGCGACTGCGCCCACGCCACGCCGAACAGGCCGAAGACGATCCCGGCGCAGAAGAACGCCGCCATCAGCCAGAGGGCCGGTGCCGCCTGGCCGAGCAACCAGGTGGGCACAGCGCAGAACGCCATCAGCACCACGCCGATAAAGAGATCGCGCCTGGGCCGCCAGCGCAGCGCCAGGAACGAGCCGACAATCAGGCCCACGCTTTGCGCAGCGATAATCAGCCCCCACTGGGTTCGGCCGAAAGCGCTGTCGGCGATCACCGGCCCGAGCACCATCACGATGCCGCTGAAGGCAGCGTTGATCAGGGTGAACTGCACCACCACCGACCAGACCCAGGGACGGCTGGCGAACTCTTTCCAGCCGTCGCGCAGATCCTGCAGGATATTGCTGGTCGCCTCTGCGGCTTTAATCGTACCGACGCGAATCGCGTAGTAGAGCGGCGCCGAAGCAGCAAAGCCGAGCGCGTCGATGGCCAGTCCCCAGCCGGGGCCGACCGCGCTGGTCAGGATACCGCCGAGCGAGGCGCCAATCACCGTTCCGCTGTAAATCCCAAGTTGCAACAGCGCATTCGCTTCGCGGCGCAGGTGAACAGGCACGGTTTGCGGCACCAGCGCCGAGGAGGCGGGAAGGGCAATGCCTGCCGCTGCGCCATTAAGCGTGCCGAGCAGGGCGAGCAACATGACGCTGGCCGAACCGTCAAGCACCAGCCAGGCGACCGCACCCTGCGAGAGTGCAGCGACAAGGGAGGAGATCACCATCACCCGGCTGCGGGAGTAACGATCCGCCAGCACGCCGCCAATCAATAAAAAGGCAACGTTAAACAGCGAGCGAGCCGCCACCACCAGGCCGAGATCGGCCGCCGAACCGCCAATATCGAGCACCGCGAAAGCCAGCGCAATCGGCGCGATGCCGTTGCCCAGCACGGTAAGCAGGCGGGCAAAAAAGAGGTGGCGAAAGGCAGAGATGTGCAGGGCGCGGCGCGGCGTTGTGCGGGTTTCTGGAGTCATTGTCACCTGTATTGAGTAGGGGAGAGAGCGCGTGGCGCGTATTATTGCAGGTATTGATAACAGGCTGTTACCGGAAAAGTCAGGATCTATCTGTTAGGCTAGTTGTAGTGTAATCGCCAAACGGAGCGTCCCGGCGATGGAGCGTTAACCCACAGAGGAATATCTTTTGGCTACCAGTGAACGCCGCGTTGTATTTTTTGACCTTGATGGAACATTACATCAGCAGGATATGTTCGGCACCTTTTTGCGTTATCTGCTGCGACATCATCCGCTCAATGCGCTGCTTGTGCTGCCGCTGTTACCGGTGATAGGCGCCGGGCTTCTGATAAAGGGGCGCGCCGCGCGCTGGCCGATGAGCCTGCTGTTATGGGGCTGCACCTTTGGTCACAGCGAGCGTCATCTCAACGCCTTACAGCAGAAATTCGCCGCCTGGTTCCGCGGGCACGTCACGGCCTTTCCGGTGGTGCAGACGCGGTTAACCAACTATCTCGCCGCCTCGGATGCGGATATCTGGCTGATCACCGGCTCGCCGCAGTCGCTGGTGGAGCAGGTCTATTTCGATACCCCCTGGCTGCCGCGCGTCAATGTCATCGCCAGCCAGATGACCCGTGGCTACGGTGGTTGGGTGCTGACGATGCGCTGCCTCGGCCATGAGAAAGTGGCGCAACTGGAGCGCAAAATCGGTACGCCGCTGCGTCTCTACAGCGGCTATAGCGACAGTAAACAGGACAACCCGCTGCTCTACTTCTGCCAGCACCGTTGGCGCGTTACGCCGCGCGGCGAACTGCAGCAACTCGAGTAGTGTCGAACGTATTAGGGGTGTGTATAATGCGCCCCGCCTGAATTACTGGAGTTTATACCTTTGTCCAATCCCGAACTGACTCACGAACACTGGATGCGTTATGCGCTGACGCTGGCGAAGCGCGCCTGGGAAGAGGGCGAAGTGCCCGTGGGCGCGGTGCTGGTGCATAACAACCAGGTGATTGGCGAAGGGTGGAATCGCCCGATTGGCCGTCACGATCCTACCGCCCACGCGGAGATTATGGCCCTGCGCCAGGGCGGGCTGGTGCTGCAAAACTACCGGCTGATTGACACCACGCTCTATGTCACGCTGGAGCCGTGCGTGATGTGTGCGGGCGCGATGGTGCATAGCCGCATTGGGCAACTGGTGTTTGGCGCGCGGGATGCGAAAACCGGCGCGGCAGGATCGTTGATGGATGTGCTCCATCACCCTGGAATGAATCACCGGGTCGAGTTTACCGAAGGCGTGCTGCGCGACGAATGTGCCGCCATGTTAAGCGATTTCTTCCGCCAGCGTCGGCTGGAGAAAAAAGCCCTGAAAACCGGTAACGCCTGATGGCGGCTCCGCCTTATCAGGCCTACGTATAGGTCGATTGCCTTTGTAGGCCGGATAAGCGTAGCGCCATCCGGCATAGCCTCAGCGGTTCACTTTCAGCTGCAGCGTATCCTGCGGTAAAACCGAATGGTGACCAAACGCCTTATCGACGGTCAACGCGCTGAAGGGCAATACGCCGTAAGTCGGCTGGTCAAGCTCGGCGCTCGATACTGCCGGGTAGCTCTGCGCCAGCTTGAGCGTTGCGGCGAGCGCCTTCTCTTTCTCCAGCAGATAACCCACCAGGCTAATCTCATATTTGCGGATATTCTCCACGTAGGCATACGCCTGATACCCGCGGGCATAGCCGTAGCGTAATTTGCTGTAGTAGGCCTTCTGGCTTAACAGCGGCAGACGCTGTTTCACATCGGCCCAGCTGTCCGGATTGCCTTTGGTCTTCACCGTCAGCGCGCGGGCATCAAGCATATGCGCATAACCCATGTTGTAGGCCGCCAGCGCATACCAGATCTTCTCATCCTGCGGCACGCTGTCCGGCACTTTGCTCATCATATCCTGCAAGTAGCGCGCGCCGCCGCTGATGCTCTGCTCGGCATCGGTTCTGTCGCTCAGCCCGAGGCTCTGCGCCGTATTGCGGGTCAACATCATTAGCCCGCGCACGCCCGTCGGCGAGGTGGCCTGCGTGTCCCAATGGGACTCCTGATAGGAAATTGCCGCTAACAGCTTCCAGTCGATCTGCTGGGCATACTTCTCAAACAGCGGCTGCAACTCTGGCAGCACGCTATCAACGGCGCGTAAAAAGGCGCGGGTATCAACATAATCAAAGCCATCGCCATGCCCGAGATACTTCTCTTCGAGCCTTGCGAGGATCCCCTCGCCATTAATGGTGTTGAAGAAATCGAGCATCGCCGCCGAGAGGGTATTGTCGTCGTCGCGCTTGCTAAACCAGGTAACGGGCTGTTCGTCAGAGATATCGAGCGCCACCGCCAGCTCCGGGTGAACGCGCTGGAAGAGACTGATCGCCACCGAATCGGCGACGGTATAACTCAGTTTGCCGTCGACCACCTGCTGGAGCAGGGGGGTAGTGCCGAGTTTTTCATCCACCTTCCAGCTGAGATTGGGGTACTTCTTCTCTTTTATCTCGCGCAGATCGTCGAGCGCGACATGCCCGGGGGCAATGGTCAACTGGCTCTCATTCACTTCTGCCAGTGTACGCGGGCGATAGCTGCCGACGCGATAGACCAGCTGTTGAGAAACGGAGTAGTAGACCGGCCCGGTCTGGTAGCTTTTGACGCGCTCATTGTTATAGACCAGCCCGGCGGCGAGCATATCGGCATTGCCATGATCGAGGTCGTCAAACAGCTGGCTGATGTTCTGGCGTACGGTGATTTTAAGTTTCACGCCGAGGTAGTCGGCAAACTGTTGCGCCAGTTCGTAATCGAGGCCGTAATTTTTGCCGTTGATGGAGGTGTAGGTAAGCGGCGTCGAAATGGTACTGACGCGCAGCTCCCCGCGCGCCTGGATAGCCGCGATGCGGTTATCGGCTTTGCCAAACCAGGGGACTGATGGCCACAGCGCCGCTGCCAGCAGCAGGGTGACAATGCCGATGAGCAGATAATTAATCTGAAATCTTTTCAAGGAGTTAATTCTCTGCGCCGTACTTTGCCTCAAAAGGTTTTTCGCAATCACAGCAAGGGGATTGCTGCTGATTTAGCGGCATTCTGCGTAACAAAACGGCAGTTGGCAACAAATTACAGCATTCGGCCACAGCTATTGCTAAAAATCGCNNGCGNTTTTTATTTCCACGCAAACGGTTTCGTCGCGCNTCAGGATTCTCTATAATGACGCCCGTTTTCCCCTGGTGCACACTTTAAGCGTCCCCGACGCTTCGTAATCGAAGACGAGAGACTTATGATGGAAATTCTGCGTGGTTCGCCTGCCCTGTCCGCATTCCGTATTAACAAACTGCTGGCGCGGTTCCAGGCCACCAACCTGCCGGTGAGCAATATCTATGCCGAATATACTCACTTTGCCGACCTCAACGCGGCGCTCAGCGAAGAAGAGTACGCCCGGCTCCAGCGTCTGCTGAAATATGGTCCAAGCCTTAGCAGCCACACCCCAACCGGAAAATTACTGCTCGTCACTCCTCGTCCCGGCACCATCTCCCCCTGGTCATCCAAAGCTACCGACATCGCCCACAACTGCGGTCTGGAAAAGATCAACCGCCTTGAGCGCGGCGTGGCGTACTACGTTGAAGCCGCCAGCCTGACCGACGCCCAGTGGCAAGAGGTGGCGGCGCAGCTGCATGACCGCATGATGGAGAGCGTATTTAACGCTGAAGCGGACGCCGCGCGTCTGTTTGAGCACCACCAGCCCGCGCCGGTACAGAACGTGGATCTGCTGGGCGAAGGGCGCCAGGCGCTGATCGACGCCAACCTGCGTCTCGGCCTCGCGCTGGCGGAAGATGAGATCGATTACCTGCACGACGCCTTTACGCGCCTGGGGCGCAACCCGAACGATATCGAACTCTATATGTTNGCCCAGGCGAACTCGGAGCACTGCCGTCACAAAATCTTCAACGCCGACTGGGTGATTGANGGGCAGCCGCAGCCGAAGTCGCTGTTCAAAATGATTAAAAANACCTTCGAGAAGACGCCGGACTTTGTGCTCTCTGCCTACAAAGATAACGCGGCGGTGATGGAAGGTTCCGCGGTTGGTCGTTTCTATGCCGATCGCGCTGAAGGTCGTTACGATTTCCACCAGGAGCCGACCCATATTTTGATGAAGGTGGAGACGCACAACCACCCGACCGCTATTTCACCGTGGCCGGGCGCGGCAACCGGCTCCGGCGGCGAGATCCGCGATGAGGGCGCAACCGGGCGAGGCGCGAAGCCGAAAGCCGGTCTGGTCGGCTTCTCCGTCTCTAACTTGCGTATTCCCGGCTTCGAGCAGCCATGGGAAGAGGATTTCGGTAAGCCGGAGCGTATCGTCACCGCGCTCGATATCATGACCGACGGCCCGCTGGGCGGCGCGGCATTTAATAACGAATTTGGCCGTCCGGCGCTGAATGGCTACTTCCGTACCTATGAAGAGAAGGTCAACAGCCATAACGGCGAAGAGCTTCGCGGCTACCACAAGCCGATCATGCTGGCAGGCGGGATCGGCAACATCCGTGAAGATCATGTGCAGAAGGGTGAGATCGTCGTTGGCGCCAAGCTGATCGTCCTCGGCGGCCCGGCGATGAATATCGGCCTGGGCGGCGGCGCAGCCTCGTCAATGGCGTCCGGCCAGTCCGATGCCGATCTCGACTTCGCCTCGGTGCAGCGCGATAACCCGGAGATGGAGCGTCGTTGCCAGGAGGTGATTGACCGCTGCTGGCAGCTGGGCGAAGCCAACCCGATCCTCTTTATTCACGATGTCGGCGCGGGCGGCCTCTCAAACGCCATGCCGGAACTGGTGAGCGACGGCGGTCGCGGCGGCCGTTTCGAGCTGCGCGATATTCTGAGCGACGAGCCGGGCATGAGCCCGCTGGAGATCTGGTGTAACGAATCCCAGGAGCGCTATGTGCTGGCGGTGGCGGCAGATCAATTGCCGCTGTTTGACGAACTCTGCCGCCGCGAGCGCGCACCTTATGCGGTGATTGGCGACGCAACCGAAGAGCAGCACTTAACGTTGAACGACAGCCACTTCGACAACCAGCCGATCGATATGCCGCTGGATGTCCTGCTCGGCAAAACGCCGAAGATGACGCGCGATGTGGCAACCCGCCAGGCGATCGGCGACAGCTTCAACACTCACGGTATTACCGTGGCTGACGCGGTAAACCGCGTGCTGCACCTGCCGACGGTGGCAGAGAAAACTTTCCTTGTCACCATCGGCGACCGTACGGTCACCGGCATGGTGGCGCGCGATCAGATGGTCGGCCCGTGGCAGATCCCGGTTGCCAACTGCGCGGTGACTACCGCCAGCCTGGACAGCTACTACGGCGAAGCGATGGCGCTCGGCGAACGCGCTCCGGTGGCGCTGCTCGACTTTGCCGCCTCGGCGCGCCTGGCGGTTGGCGAAGCGTTGACCAACATCGCGGCGACACACATCGGTGATATCAAACGCATCAAACTCTCCGCTAACTGGATGGCCGCAGCTGGCCACCCGGGTGAAGATGCCGGTCTCTATGCGGCGGTGAAAGCGGTGGGTGAAGAGCTGTGCCCGGCGCTCGGCCTGACCATTCCGGTGGGTAAGGACTCGATGTCGATGAAGACCCGCTGGCAGGAGGGGAGCGAGCAGCGCGAAATGACGTCGCCGCTGTCGCTGGTGATCACCGCCTTTGCCCGCGTTGAAGATGTGCGCCACACCGTGACGCCGCAGCTCTCAACCGATGACAACGCCCTGCTGTTAATCGATCTTGGCAAGGGCAGCAACGCGCTCGGCGCAACGGCGCTGGCGCAGGTTTACCGCCAGCTGGGCGACAAACCGGCGGACGTGCGTAACGTCGAGCAGCTGAAAGGCTTCTATGACGCAATTCAGGCGCTGGTGGCAGAGAAAAAACTGCTGGCCTATCACGACCGCTCCGACGGCGGCCTGCTGGTCACGCTGGCAGAGATGGCCTTTACCGGCCACTGCGGCGTGAATGTCGATATCGCCGCGCTGGGCAACGATCGTCTGGCGGCGCTGTTTAATGAAGAGCTGGGCGCGGTAATTCAGGTGCGGGCAGACGATCGCGAAGCAGTGGAGAGCGTGCTGGCAGCCTACGGTTTAAGCGACGTTGTGCACTATCTTGGTCGCGCCGTCGAAGGCGATCGCTTTGTGATTGAAGCGGACGGTCAGCCGGTGTTCAGTGAAAGCCGCACCACGCTGCGTATGTGGTGGGCGGAAACCACCTGGCAGATGCAGCGCCTGCGCGATAACCCGGAGTGCGCGGATCAGGAGCATGAGGCGAAAGCCAACGACAGCGATCCGGGCCTCAACGTGAAGCTGACCTTTGATATCAACGACGATATCGCGGCACCGTTTATTGCCACCGGCGCGCGGCCGAAAGTCGCCGTGCTGCGTGAGCAGGGCGTTAACTCCCACGTTGAGATGGCGGCGGCGTTCCACCGCGCCGGGTTTGACGCAGTTGATGTCCACATGAGCGATCTGCTGGCCGGGCGCAGCGGGCTGGAGAATTTCCACGCGCTGGTCGCCTGCGGCGGCTTCTCTTATGGCGACGTGCTGGGCGCGGGTGAAGGCTGGGCGAAATCGATCCTCTTTAATGAGCGCGTGCGCGACGAGTTCGAAACCTTCTTCCACCGTCCGCAAACCCTGGCGCTGGGTGTCTGTAATGGCTGCCAGATGATGTCGAACCTGCGTGAGCTGATCCCAGGCAGCGAACTGTGGCCGCGCTTTGTGCGTAACCACTCCGATCGCTTCGAGGCGCGTTTCAGCCTGGTGGAAGTGACGCAAAGTCCATCACTGCTGCTTAATGGCATGGTCGGGTCGCATATGCCTATCGCCGTCTCGCACGGTGAAGGGCGTGTCGAAATACGGGACACCGCGCATCTGGCGCAGCTTGAAAGCAAAGGGCTGGTGGCACTGCGCTATGTCGATAACAGCGGCAGCGTGACCGAGCGCTACCCGGCAAACCCGAACGGTTCGCCGAACGGTATTACCGCTGTGACCAGCGAAAGCGGGCGCGTCACCATCATGATGCCGCACCCGGAGCGTGTTTTCCGCACCGTTGCCAACTCCTGGCACCCGGAAAACTGGGGCGAAGACAGCCCGTGGATGCGCATCTTCCGCAACGCGCGTAAGCAGCTTGGCTAAGCCGTTATCGCAGTAAACAGGCCCTCTTCCTTAACCGGGAAGGGGGCTTTTTTGATCTGAGGGCAAAAGTGTCGGCTTTTCCCGACATCAGAGGATTATCACTGTCTCCAAAAGGAGACATTTATCTTTTTGATTTCAAAGGTAATGATTAATGTGCTTAGGGAGTGTTGCTAAACAGCGACAGAGCGATGAATTGTTGCGCACTTCACAAAAATGAAAAATAATAATAAATTACATAACAATCAATAGATTAAAATATTATGTGGCAACCTGGCATAGTACGTGCATAATTATAGCCAGTGGCTCATTCACCCTCTTATGTCAGCCCCTTCGGGACGCGCTACATAAACCTTCGAATGACGCACTTAAAGGTGCCTGCCGTCCACCTGCTGATCATTGCGTAGCTTTATCAGACATCGGGCGAAACGTCGAGTTAGGCACCGCCTAATTACATAACAAAGCCGGGCTTTTGCCCGGCTTTGTTGTTCTTTACCCCGTCACTCAGCTAGCATCTCTGTACCTTACCCTGCGAGAGTACTGCCTTGAAACGCTGGCCCGCTTTTCCCCGCTCCTTACGCCAACTGGTCATGATGGCGTTCCTGCTTATTTTACTGCCGCTGCTGGTGTTAGCCTGGCAAGCCTGGCAGAGCCTCAATGCGCTCAGTGCTCAGGCCCTGTTAACGAACCGTACGACGCTGATTGACGCCCGTCGCAGTGAAGCAATGACCAATGCTGCGCTGGAGATGGAGCGCAGCTATCGCCAGTACTGCGTGCTGGATGACGCTACCCTTGAGCGGGTGTATCAGAATCAGCGTAAGCGCTACAGCGAGATGCTGGAGGCGCATGCCGGCGTGTTACCCGATGACCGGCTCTACCAGGCGCTGCGCCAGGATCTGAACGATCTCGCGCAGTTGCAGTGCGCCAACAGCGGCCCGTCGCGTGCCGCCTCTGCGCAGCTGGAGGCGTTTGCGGCGGCGAATACGGAGATGGTGCAGTCGACCCGCGCCGTGGTCTTCTCGCGCGGGCAGCAGCTCCAGCTGGAGATCGCCGAGCGCGGNCAGTTCTTCGGCTGGCAGGCGCTGGTGCTCTTTNTNGTCAGNCTGGCGCTGATGCTGCTCTTTACCCGCATGATTATCGGCCCGGTGAAGGGCATCGAGCGGATGATTAACCGGCTGGGGGAGGGCCGGCCGCTGGCACAGAGCGTGGTGTTTAACGGCCCGCGCGAACTGCGTTATGTCGGCGAGCGCATTATCTGGCTCAGTGAACGGCTGGCATGGCTTGAGTCTCAACGTCACCAGTTTTTGCGCCATATCTCCCATGAGTTGAAAACGCCGCTTGCCAGCATGCGCGAAGGGACCGAACTGCTTGCAGACCAGGTGGTCGGGCCGCTGTCTCCGGAGCAGAAAGAGGTGGTTGAGATCCTCGATGCCAGCAGCCGCAACCTGCAAAAATTGATTGAACAGCTGCTTGATTACAACCGCAAGCTGGCCGGCGGATCGGTCGAGCTGGAAGCGGTGGATCTGGCTCCGCTGGTGGAGATGGTGCTCTCCGCGCACAGCCTGCCAGCACGAGCTAAAATGATGCATACCGAGATTGCCCTCGATGCGGCGACCTGTCAGGCAGAGCCGATGCTGCTGATGAGCGTGCTGGATAATCTTTACTCCAACGCGGTGCACTATGGGGCTGAATCCGGTACCATTCGTCTCCACAGTTATAGTACCGGCGCACGGTTGCGCATTGATGTAGCGAATACCGGCACCCCCATCCCCGAGGCGGAGCGCGAAATGATTTTTGAGCCCTTCTTTCAGGGAAGCCACCAACGCAAAGGCGCGGTTAAAGGCAGCGGGCTGGGGTTAAGCATCGCCAGAGACTGTATCCGCAGAATGCAGGGTGAACTGCATCTGGTCACGGACAGCAAGGACGATGTCTGTTTCCGTATTGAGCTACCGCTCGTCGCGCCGGAAAAACCAACACAATGAATATAAATCTGGTGAGTATGTCGCATCTCTTTTCCCGCGTGGTCAACGCGATGACACAGCAATCGGGCTGGCTGCGCGCGCTTCCTTGCCTGCTA
>Ga0058691_1001367_pt1 | contig 13012 bp, 10 predicted proteins | sample AgamicAtPrz_FD_55051 | JGI IMG/M metagenome (GOLD analysis project Ga0058691, IMG submission 55051) | Agave microbial communities from Guanajuato, Mexico - At.P.rz | ecosystem: Host-associated > Plants > Phyllosphere > Phylloplane/Leaf | place: Guanajuato, Mexico | collected 2012-05-28
CATGGGGAGTTGCTTTCTGTTCGTCAAGGGCGCATTACTGGGAATTGAGGGGCGCAATACTCAGCGCGTGCCCGGCGTGGACCACCTTCGCCTCCAGGTAGCGGCGGTTATGGATACCGACAAAGACACCGGTCCGCTCTTGACGTACGACGTCGATGCCATGCGTGACGAGCTGCGCGACCTTGTCCGGGTTGTTGGTCAGCAGCGTCACGCGACGCACGCCGACGGCCTTGAGCATCTCCGCGGCCACGCGGTAGTCGCGCTCGTCATCGCCGCGGCCGATCGCGCGATTGGCCGCGAAGGTGTCGAGTCCGAGGTCCTGCAGACCGTAGGCGTCGAGCTTGGACATCAGTCCGATGCCTCTGCCTTCCTGGCGCAGGTAGAGGAGGTAGCCCCCACTGGCCATTCGAAGCATCGATTCGTGGAGCTGCGGACCGCAATCGCAGCGCGCGCTGCCAAAGACGTCGCCCGTCAGGCACTCCGAATGCAATCGGACCAGCGGTGCGGTTTCCGGCGATGGCTCGCCGAACTTGAGCATCAGATGCTCTCGCCCATCGGGCATGCCGTCGAAGGTGATCACCTTGGTCTGCGCCGTGCTGCCGTCGGGGAGATTTAACGGAATTCCAACCATCGCGCGCACTTGGATCACGGGGTGGCTACTGTTCGTCTGCATGGATTTCCCTTACCAATCAGGAAGCATTCAATGGATCGTAGAAATGCGATTCCTGGACGTGAAGCCACATCGACGCAGATGGGGTGAGCAAAAATAGACAGTCGGGCTCACCGATCCGAAGATGCGGCTACGCCTCGAAGCCGGGCGAGATGGCTTCGCACTGAAGGATCAGCCGGACATCGGTGCCAATCAGGTCTAGCGAGCGGATCCTTAGCGTGAGCGCTTCGTCAAGGCTTTGAAGCGTTCCAATCGCGGCCAGGCCGGCGCCTGTGCCCAGCAGCTTTGGCGCGACATAGACGAGCAGCTCATCGACAAGTCCGGCACGTAGCAAGGCGCCGTTGAGCCGCGCGCCCGCCTCCACATGGATCTCCTGGACGCCGGCCCTGCTCAGGTCCCGCATCACGTCCGCGAGGTCGATCTGGCCGCTGGCATCGGCCAGTTCGCGAATGACAGCGCCGCGCTCACGCAGTGGGATTTCCCTCGGGTCGCTGATTCCACCCGTGTAGATACGTATCGGCCCGGGTGCGTCGAAGAGGCGAGCGGTAGCGGGAGTCCTCAGCTTGGAGTCCAGCACTACACGCAAGGGCTGAGACTGTGCGGGGACCAGGCGGACATCGAGCCGCGGGTCATCAGCCAAAACCGTCCCGATGCCTGTCAGGACCGCATCGGCTCGATGGCGCCAAGCGTGGCTGTCGATCCGAGATTTCTCACCATTGATCCACTGGCTCAATCCGTTGTCCAGAGCGGTGCGGCCATCCAAGCTCACGCCCGCTTGCAGGCGCACCCAGGGCCGTCCCCGGCTTCTCGCAACGTCGCGGCGCTGATCGGTACATGTCTGCATGGGTGACCTCACCATCCCATGTCATGGCCACCNTTGATGGCCAGGTTAGCTCCCGTGATCCAGGCCGCGTCCTCACCGACGAGAAATGCCACGGCGTGCGCGATCTCCTCTGGCTTGCCCAGCCGGCCCATCGGGATCTGCGCCACAATCTTCTCGCGCACCTCCTCTGGAACGGCCATCACCATGTCGGTAGCCACATAGCCAGGCGACACGGTGTTGACCGTGATGCCGAACTTGGCGTTCTCCTGCGCGAGCGACATGGTGAAGCCGTGCATGCCTGCCTTGGCGGCGGCGTAGTTGGCTTGGCCGTACTGCCCCTTCTGCCCATTGATCGAGCTGATCTGCACGATGCGGCCCCACTGGCGGCTACGCATGCCTTCGATCACGGGTCGCGTGACGTTGAAGCAGGCGTTGAGGTTGGTGTTCACCACATCCAGCCATTGCTGGTGCCCCATCTTGTGTAGCGCGGCGTCGCGGGTGATACCCGCGTTGTTGACCAGAATCTCGACGGGTCCAAGCCGGGTCTCGATCTCTCGCGCCATGGCTTCGCACGAGTGGAGGTCGGAGACATCGCCCTGGAAGATATGGACATCGAGATCCTCCTCCGTCATTGCGGCGCCCCAGGCATCGGCTTTAGCAGGATCACGGAAATTGGTGGCGACGCGATGCCCTTGCCGCGCCAGATGTCGAACGATGGCAGTGCCGATCCCGCCCGTTCCCCCCGTCACAAGAACCGTACGTCCATTCATCACTCAAGCCCTCTTCGTTGGGAGGCCGCCGGCCCCGCGTTGCCTGTCACGCATGACAGCGTGTACGGGCTGGAATGCTAGGAGCCGCTGTCGTCACCGCGAATGCTCGTTCCTGCGAACCGGCGGTGCAAAACCGAACAGGCTTCCGCCCCATACCCGCGTACTGTTCATTTCTGACCGGTGGCTCGTCACTTTCATGCATTCCCATCCGAGCCGCCAAGACGAAGAATCGGACCGCCGCACGCTATAGGCGTGCTCTCGCAACAGCCGCCCGATCGGACCTCGACCGGTACGGTGTCATTCCAACCAGCTAGCAACGAGGTCATGGGCATGAGTCATTGGCCTTGGATGGTGAGTGCCTTCCCTCGCCTGAGCCTACGCACCCGCTATTTCTCGGGTCTGGTGCTGTTCAGCTACGTCGGAATGCACCTCGCGACGCTGGCGATGGGATTGCGCTCGATCGACGCCATCGAAGCGGTACGCCCCTGCCTGATGGGTCCATGGACGCAGGGCGTCGGGCCGTTCATACTGCTCGCCGCCGCGGTGCTGCATGGCATCTTGGGCTTGGCGGCGATCGCTGGACGGCGCACCCTTCATCTGAGTGCGGGAGACTGGGCGCAGGTCATCCTGGGACTGCTTATCGTCCCGCTGCTCCTCGATCACCTGTTCTTCGTTGGATCTGCCCAGCGCATAGGTCTCTTTCACCGCGCCTACGGATTCATGCTCGCCACCTACTGGGAGGTCACACCGGGCCATGCCTTGCAGCAGGTTCTTGTCGTGGTGGTGGTCTGGATCCATGGCGCAATCGGCCTTCATCGCGGGCTAATGCTCAAGCCGATCTGGACGCGAGTGGGGCCGTGGCTTTCCCCACTGCTGTTCTCATTTCCTACCGCCGCGCTGCTGGGCTTTGTCAGCGCGGGGCGGGAAGCCTTGGACAAACTGGCCAGCGATGAGCGCTGGCGGGACAGCGTTCACCTTGCCGTTGACCAGGTCCTCGTGGCTGACTCGAAACTGGAGGCAGCGCGCCTAGGCGTCCTGTACGGCTATGCCGCTCTAGCGCTGGCAGCGGTGTGCATCCTGCTGTGGCGCACGTCGAGAGCTCGAAGCGGATGCGCCACCATCGAGTACGACGGGGAACTGGAAGTTCGCGCGCGCTTTGGCCTCTCACTTCTCGATGTCAGCCGCACCAACGGGATTCCTCACGCGTCGGTATGTGGGGGACGTGGCCGGTGCGGTACTTGCCTGGTCGTCGTCGGGCATTCTCCGGAGGCACTGACACCAGCGCGAGAATGGGAACGGCAGACCTTGCGACGCGTTCACGCGCCTGACGGAGGTCGCCTGGCATGTCAGGCCCGCGTATGCGGGCCCCGAATCGCGCTGGCCCGTCTTCACCCCGCTCATGCCGATGCATCACTCGCGCGGGATCTCGTAGCTGCTGGCGACGGCGGCAGGACCGGCGTCTCCACATGAGTGTTCGCGTCCGACTCAACGAGTTGGCCGGGGCGCTGAGCACCGGTCCTTCGGAACTTGTACGGGTTTGGCAACACGCCGGCGACGCGCTCATCAGTGGCGCTGGCCTCGTCGCCTTGACCTACAGCCTTGTCCTCTTCCTGATGAGCGCCGGGGTGGAATGGCTGTACTGGACCTATGCCGCCTCGCCGCTGCGCGCGATCGAGCTGGCTCCAACGCCAACACCAGCGCTGGGGCTCAGACAGGCATGGCATCGTCTGGCGCTTCTAGCGCTGGGTCAGGTTCTCTTTGCCGGCACGGCTCTCGGGGGCTTGGCCTTCTTCTGGTGGCCACCGGGCTTTGACGCCGTCCTGCCTGATGGCGTCCTGCTCGTCATCGCGCTTCGGGCCGGCTGGTTGATCGCAGACACCGTATGGGCTCCAGGACGCCCGCAAGGAAGACTGCTCAATCTAGCCCCCCAGTTTTCGCGCCGCGCGGTGCTTTGTTCTGTGGCTATGTCGTTCCTCTTGGGCTCGAACTGGCTCCTGGCCCCGCTTCTCGAGAAGGCCGAAGCGGGCCACGCCGCGGACCTGTATCGACTGGTGGCCACCACAATCACCTTTGTCCTGACCTGGCGCTTCAAGTACCTCTTCGCCCTGTGGCCAGGCAGCGCGGCGCGGCCGCCAGGCCACAAGACGCTGCAGCTTCCGAGGTCCATCATTTTTACGACGGTGTTGACCGCCATCTACGGCGTCTGGCTCGCCGCTGGAACTGCGCCGACCATCTTCGTTGCGGACATCGTCCTGCTGGCGATGGCGCAATGGTCGTTGCGCGCCATCTTCCACTTCTGGCACCGCCCGGCCGCCGAGGGCCGAGGCGAGCTGGGCAACGGTTCTTCGACCCTGAGCCTCACGGCCACGATCGGTCTATCTGTAGCACGCCACGGCGCCGTGGCGATCGCCGCGTGTATCGCCTTGTCGAGCTTCGGCGTTCCGCTTGATCAGGTGCTTTCCGGACACTCGCCCGCAGCTCCATTCCTTCGGGATGCAGCCGGTCTATTGACACTCTCCCTCGCGACGAATGTCGTCTGGGTCGCCGTGCGCATTTCGATTGACCGGCGCCTTTCAGCCCTGAAGCCGTCCGTCACGGGACAGGACCACCATGCACGGCTACGAACACTGTTGCCGCTCGTACGCACAGCATTGGGAATCCTGCTTCTGACCACGTTCATCCTCACCGCGTTGTGGGATCTGGGGATTCAGATCGGCCCGCTGCTCGCTGGTGCTGGCGCCTTTGGCGTCGTGTTCGGCTTCGGCGCTCAAGCGCTGGTGCGGGACGTCATCGCCGGAGTCTTCTATCTGATCGAGGACGCGTTCCGGGTCGGCGAATACATCGAGATCGGCGCAACGATCAAGGGCAAGGTTGAGCGCATCACCTTGCGGTCAGTCGCACTTCGGCACCACGACGGCCCATTGCACTTCGTTCCGTACGGCTCGCTCGGCACCGTTCGAAATAACTCGCGCGACTGGATTGTTCAGAAGTTCGACCTGCCACTGCCCATCGATGTCGATAGCGAGCTGATCATGCAGATGATCCGGCAGGTCGGTGAAGCGATGCAGCAGGACCCGGGGACCGCGCCGGCTTTGCGCGAGTCGATGAAGGTGAAGTTGTATCGTATCGAGCCTGGCATCAAGATCTTCCGCTGCAAGATCGAGACCGTTCCTGGCGAGCAGTTCGACATGCGGGTCGAAGCCCTCAGACGCATCGAGATCGTCATGCGAGAAGCGGGGATTCCATTCGCGAGCGGGGTCCAAACGATCGTCGTCCCCCCCGGTCCTAACGCCCAGCCGGACTGACGATTGTCTGCAGGGACGGTCCGGAAGCCGTGCCGGATGGGTCTCGTGAATTGGACGAGCCCCAGGGGGACGACGCTGCCACATTCATCCGTCGCAGTTTAGGAGTCCGCGTGGTCACGGGGCAGTCGGATGCTGCCTCGGATTGACGGTAGTCATAGCTACCGTTACTTCGCATATCGACGACGCTTCTTCGCATCCGCGCGAAGCCGGCGTCAGCGTCAACATGAGACTTCCCAGCATCGCCCATCGCCGAATGTTCCGGCTGGCACTGCAGGGAGTCATACATGTCTATCCAGTTCACTCGCTCAGATGGTTATCCAGTTGGCACGCCGTCACCCCCGGATCCTTCTGACCCATTCGCCGGCATACCCGGAAAGATCGGCGACATGCTGCGCAATGGCGACGCGGTCAACGACGCACTGAGGCGGGAGCTCGCTGGGAAGCATCTCCTCGACGACGCCGACCAGTACGAGGGGAGCTCGGTTGCAGGCGATCCCTACAACTGGCAGGAGCCACCGAAGAGCAAAGGCTTCGATCTATGGAGCCTGGATCGCGGAGTTACCACGAAACCGACGGATCCTCGATTCAACAAGGATGACGACGCTGCGCCGCCGAGGACGCTAGGTGAGCACTTCGCCGCGGAGGATGGCGCCAACGCGTTCAAATCGAATCCCAAGCCTTACGACAACGCGGCCTATTACGACAAGAACAAGGGGCATCTCGACCTCGGTCCGGCGACCGACTGGGTGAACAGGAACGCCTTCGATACCAAGCAGAGGGACCGTCAGAAGACTCAATCCGAGGGGGCTGAATCGACAGATAGTGGGAGCACCGGCCTCCTCAAGAACCGGATCGATGATCCAACGGTCAAGCGCAACGGCCTGAGCCCCGGAGTTCACTACGGCACCTTCACTCCCGATCTGAAGGACGATCTATTCTCAACTGAAGAAGTAGAGCGGCGGTCCTGGCACGCTGGGATGGAAGATGTCGATCGTCTCAATGGTGGTGCGGGCTACTCACAGACCAATCTTGGCCTATGGTCCCTCGACGAACACAACAAGCACGGAGACACGGCGGACGCCGGCCTGGGCGCGCGAGCCGAGATCGTCAACGTGTTCCAAACGGGGGCGGGCGAGACGGTTGTGCGAGCGAACGGTCTCGCAGGGATTGAGGGTAGCGCCGGGGTCAAGGCGAAGTTCAAGCCCTATAACACCAATGTCGCCATAGGTGCAGAGCTCCGTGGCGGCTTGTTCGGAGAAGCCGGCGTCACCTATCGCCCGGTGCGCTTCGAGCCCACTATCGCTGGGGCTCGCATCGACCTTTCACCCGAGATCGGTGCGACAGGCAGAGTCTTCACCGGCGGTGAGATCGGAGGCGGCTTCAAGGCCACCTGGCGCATGCTTCCAGACCCACTCACTGGGAAGCTGTCCCCCGAGGTTGGCGTGGAAGCTAAGGGCGCCGCGTTTGTTGGTGGGAAGGCGGAGATGGACGGCAGCGTGGGTGCGGCCGGCATCGGCAGCGTCGGCGGCAATGCCGCAGGCCTCTATGGTCTCGGAGCGGAAGGTAAAGCGCGGTTCGGCATCGCCAAAGACGATCAAGGCCGTCGGAAGCTGAGGTTCGAGCTCAAGTTTGCCGCAGCACTTGGGCTCGGACTCGGTTTTGGTATCAGAGGAGAAATCAATATCGACGGGCTCATGCGCTTCGGGGTGGGACTTGTGCAAGCCAACAAGCAGATCGCCCGTGCCATCATCAATTTCGCGCAGGCAGCCGGAAGCAAGGTCAGCGAAACCTGGAACAGTATCATCAAAGGCGCCGGCCAAGGCCTCGGTGAAGCTGGAAACGCAGTCAAGAAGGTCGCGAAGAAGGCCGGTAAAGCTATCAAGGAAGCAGTTAAAGACGTGGGCAACGGCATTAAGAAGGCAGCTAGCACCGTCGGCGGTGCCATAAAGAATGCCGCGAATACGGTGGCTGAGACCGCCAAGAATGTCGCGAAGGACGTCGGCAACGCAGTCAAGAGCGTCGGAAACAAGATCAAGCACCTCCTAGGTTTCTAGGCCCATTCATGGCGCACACGATCGACCGTGGTAGTCGGGAATACACAACGGCATGATCTGGTCAGAACTCGGTCGGAGATCAGTCCCGACACGGTCATCGATCAAGCAGCCACCGCTGCCGGTTTGAATGCGCCGGTTCCCACCAATATCGTTTCGGTGGACACCAATCTAAGAAAGAAGGTGATCTATTTGGGTGACCAGGGAGGATTCGTCGCAAAGGCACTCGCCGCGACCCTGCCCATCGGATCCGACGCGGATTACGACATCCTGGTCATCGGGGATGCCGACAAGCTGGGCGATACCGCACTCACGGCCGCTGATTGAGCCTGAGGAGGTTCGATAACGGTGATATCGCCTACGAATCGAGAGCCGATGCGGTGCACCGTCTTGATCAACCCGCTGTCACCAGTCGCGCTGCGTGCCCTGCTGACGGCCTGGGCCAGCACACCTTCAGAGAGAGTAGCCGATCCCCATACTCGCCGAATCAACTCTCGCTTCTGAACCACCCGGTCACGCTGCTCGATCAGATAAACCAACAGATCAAGTATCCGTGGGGCAATAGGACGTGGGACGCCTTGACGCAGCAGCTCACGCTTCGCCACATCGATTCGACAGTTTGAGAACTGATATTCGGTCATACAGGCAATGGCGTCCAACTCGGTCTCAGTACATGCACCTGTCCCCGCAATGCTGTACCGTCGCAAGGAACAGCCATTAACGCGCCCGATCGCTCGCAACCAGACGCGTCGTGCGTTGACGTTTGAAAGTCGACGCAGTGCAGCACGCCGGCGCAGCCGACTTCGATTACTTGGGTCCGACGTTTGCGGGAAGCAGGTTGGGCAGCGACGCGGCACCAGTTGCTGGCGCTGGCATGGTCGCGCGTAGCTGACCGGCTCGGTTCAGCGCATACGAGTCGGCGGTGAAGTCGGCGGTGCCGGACCCTGCTCCCGCGTTGCGGCCGCAAGTTCTGCCAATAGCGCTGACGCAGTTGGCCTTCATCTGCTCGGTGGGCGGCTGCAGTGGCGCGTATACAGCACCTCGGTTTCCTGCATTCTGCAGAATGGGGATCTTCACATTGTCGAAGAAATTTCCTTCCATGAAGATTGCACTCGTCGCAAACGGCTCGAGCGCGTGATAGCTTCCATTTTTGAAGTAGTTACTCATCAAATGCACGAACTGATTCCTTCCGTGCACCGCCGGAGCGCGGCCGGAGAACTGTTGAATCACGTTGTAGGCGAAGACGAACGTCTCGTCCTTCCCGGTAAGCAGGAAGTTCCAGTAATGATTCCCGTCACAGCGAGGCGAAAAATCCGTTTGCCCGTTAAAGTCATTCCAGGAAACAGTCACATTCTGAGCGCTGCTGTCCTTCTCCCATCCCGAGACGATCAGCTGACGACCGACGTGAGCGAATCGATTGTGGTCGATCCAGATGTCCTTCGTATTGCCAAGAATGATGGCATCGCCTCCGAAGATGATGCCGTCGTTGATATCACCAAACGTCAAGTTGCGGACAATAATGTTGTGCACGCCGCCTTTCATCGCCAGTCCGGCGCCCTTGATCGCTGCCTTCCCCCCCGCTTTACCGACAAGCGTCTTGTTTGAGCCTACGAGCAAATTGTCCCGGCCCGCCTTGTCATAGGGAAAACTGAACTGCTTCACGCCATTGCAATGAGTATCCTGAGGATCAAAGAGGCCCAGCTTGGCGCGTGAGCTGCAGTTGGGCAGCATACTGTAGTAGCACCCGTTGATTTGCCCGGTACCTTCCGTGTCTTTGAAGTCGATCGTTGCGTCGACCGAGATGACGCGAGGTGTCTCGTCTTTGCAGACTCCGCCCACAACAGTGCTGCACAACGCTCGACGCAGATCTTCAGCCGTAGTGACGTGAACTGTGGAGGCGGCTCCGCCACCGGTGACACCACCACCAAGTCGGTTGGATGAACTGGCCGCCATGACGGCGGCTCGCTCGTCCGTCGCATCGCCGAGACTTTCTTGGCTTTCTGTATCGTTGCGCGTCGAAACAACTCGCTCCAGGGATTCAGGCTGAGCAGCTTCAGTGCTTTCGACGTCAAATGCCGCGATGTCGCTCGCCGCGTCGATCGACATGGCGCTTGCAGAACCGTCCATCGTAGAGGCGGTCGCTTCAGGGCGGGTCCGTTCACTGCCGCCGCCACACGCTATCAAGCTCGACGCCAGAGCGACCACGATCAGTTGACCAATGCCGTATTTACTCATCTGATTCCTTCTGTACATATGCGCGTCTCATCGCAGGTCACTTCTTAGCAGGGTCGACGCGCATCCAACTGCGGAGCCGTCTTGTTGGCGTCGGCTTTCCAATGCACTTGCGCGAACGAATCGTGCTTACATCAGGAAGTGGAGAGCTCCACCGACCATGACGGGCCTGCGCTGGCCTCGCTCTCTCAGCCCTTTCAGCCCCGTCGGCCTCGAGCGAATCAGCGGCAGGGAACGTCGACCTTGAGTGGAATGCGAAAGTTCCGGGCGCGCGAGGAGAATGGAGCGTCATTCTCCTCGCACCAGCCGATGGCGCTATAAGGCGTCATCGGGCCATTTCAAGGTTGGAAGCCCTGCCAGTTACCGTACCAGCAGCTTTCCCACCCCTGCTCGAGACGTTACTAGCTGCTTCACTTCGCCGGCGGGTACGGCACTATATGAATATGGAACGGCCCAACCAACGTCGGCACTGATGTGGCATTGATTGGCAAGATCAAGAGCTGCTCCGTTCAGCAGCGACGCCGTGTCGATAATCGCGCCAGGTCTGCTCTTCGATCCGGGGTTCTTCACCACGTCTTCGCAAGACTTCGCGCCGGCGATATCGAAGACGTTGGCGGTGGAAATGATGCGCGCCTTGTATCCGACACCCACGCTGTACTGGTGAGGGTAGACCGGGTGAAACTTGCTGGCTTGGTGATAGTTGTTGTAGAGATGGACCTTGCCAAATCGAACCCGCGGTGCGCGCTCGGCCACGTCGCTGAAGAGATTGCCATTGAAGGTCATGGTGAGGTGACCCTCATCATCCTTTGCCGAATCCGAAGAACCGATCAGGTTATTCTTCTCATGCAGCTCAAAGACGTTATAGGACGCCGTGACATAGTCCGACCCCTTTTTTACGTCGAGCGCGCCATCGTGGCATTCGACTCTCTTGTTATTTTCAATGGGCATCCGGTCGTCGGTGATCGGTGCATCTGTGAAATGATTGTGGTCAATCCAAACGTGCTTGGAGTTCTCAATCACGATGCCGTCGTACTCCGAGTTCCAATTCCCCTCTGGGCCGTCGTTCGGGTCCCACTTCGGCGCGATGTCACACGGATTTGCGATCTTAAGGTTCCGCACGATCACGTTCTCCACGTTCGAGATCAGGATCGCCGCGTTGAGTAGCTGGGCGTCTGCGCCGACACCGATGATCGTGGTATTGCTGGGAACGGTGATGCGATTGCGCTTTGATTGATCCTGGGGTCCCATAAATGGGCCGCCATTGTCCATCGCAGCCATGTCGATCAGTCCTTGGATCTTGACGATCTTCGGTTGAGTACCCTGCAGGGACGCTATCAGCTGNGGCGCCGANTTCACGAGGTAAACGTTTTGAGCTGTAGCGGCTTGCCCCCCGGTCGTCCCACCGGCATAACCCGCCCAACCGGAAGTGGGGGCGGCTTCTCTAGCCACGTCGCCATCCGGACTTGGGGGGCTGTGCGGGTCGCCATTGGTCGGCGGAGATGGCGGTTGCGTGGAGCCGGTGCCGCCGGACGGCGGCGCGGGCGGCGGTGCCTTTGCGCGCGGACCCACTGCGCACTTCTTCGTGTCGCTCTCATTTGGATCGGTGCCGAAAGTTTCCGCATTGCAGATAACAACGCCGGACAAGGTCTTCTCGACCCAACGGCCTTTGGCACCAAACGAGACGGAGGCCGGTGAGGATCCAATGCGGCATTGACCTCCTTCGTCTGCGCACTTTGAATAGCCGTTCGGCCAGTCCTTGGCCTGAGCGCTACCGCAGACCGTCAAGACCGCAAGGGCAGTGAGTGCGAATTTGAGCTCTTGTTTCAAGAGTAGATCTCCATCGTGAAGTCAAAGGATTGGGGATTCCGCGTGCACCTGCCGCGTGAGGCAGGCCATGCCTTGCGAGGCCACCTTCCTGGCGTCAACCTGTGCTGTTTTTCAAAGCACGAAAGCGCGCACGCCGCGTGTGCATCAAGGGCCGGGAGGGACAGGACGCCATCCTAGAAATGGGGCTATTGCATGCGAATGCACTTCGGTGCAAATCGCGATTCCAAAAATGAACAGGTGCTGTTTGATCAGCGTGATGACTTCTTTTGGACGATGTGTCTTTAAGGTGGGGCACTATCGCCGGTCGCGGCTCACAACCCATACGACGGCTCGTTTACGGCGGCAACACTTTCGACGAGGCCGAGTACCGCGAGGCCCTCCAACCGCGCACAGCGGCCACGGGATCCTGGGCAGCGTCAGCGGCGAANGCGGCAGCCAGTTGATCCAGATNGGGTCAACGAGGAGCGGTGCGGAGCTCACNGAGGCAATACCNAAGCGGTCCGAATGATCAGTGAAGGAATTCCGGGAAGGCGACGGGCCCGNCGCATTGGACAAAAGTCATATGCGAACTCAATGGGATGTACTTGCCGTCTTGATGATGGCTATCCTGACGCTCCGCACAAGTACTGCCAGCACAACTCAATGATTCCCGCCAAACTGCTTTACCTCGGTGCCGCAGGTGAGCACCACGTCATGTCGGAGTGCTTCCGGCATCAACGCGAAGCCTTCAAACTGCCCGTGGATCGCGGCTTCGACTTGGTGGTCACTGATGCATACCGCCACCTGTCGCAGGTGGAGATTGGGGCATCAAGGACCGGCTCTCCGGCGCCGGACGGCGCACCGCTGTACTTGCAAGTGAAGTCGCGGCAGGCAGAGCTTCTCCCCTCCGAAGACGAGGAAGAGCGACCACACTGGGTGGGCCACTTTCCCATTAAGGAAAGTGACCTTCACCTCATCTGCGACACCCCGAACGCCTTCCTGGTATGCGTGCTTTTCATCGACGTCAGCGACCAGCTGTCACAGGCGCGCACCGCCTACGCTTGGTGGATGTCGAGCGCGAAGGTGAGGCAGTTGCGCGACACCGGGCACTTCATCAAGGTGAACGGCTCAGCGGCCGTGGAGTTGTGGGCTTGCTACACCGAGCCTGCCCAAAATGCGAAGTACGTGCAGAACACCTACGTCTCGCTGTTCAAGCAACATCAGGGCAAGAATGCCGCTCCTGGGCAGCGCTCGAGCGGTGAACTGATCAGCAGGGAGTGCTTCAACTTCGGGAAGCTCAGAGCAGGTTGAAGGTTCTGCGCACCGCCGCGTTGGAGTTACGGAAACGATCACGG
>Ga0058691_1001394_pt1 | contig 12823 bp, 12 predicted proteins | sample AgamicAtPrz_FD_55051 | JGI IMG/M metagenome (GOLD analysis project Ga0058691, IMG submission 55051) | Agave microbial communities from Guanajuato, Mexico - At.P.rz | ecosystem: Host-associated > Plants > Phyllosphere > Phylloplane/Leaf | place: Guanajuato, Mexico | collected 2012-05-28
CGATCCGGACGGCCCCGGCGGCCAACCGATCTCGCTGTTCGAATCGGGCGCGATCCTGATCTACCTCGCGGAGAAGACCGGCAAGTTCCTGCCGACCGATCCGGCCGCGCGCTATGCGACGCTCGAGTGGCTGATGTTCCAGATGGGCGGCGTCGGCCCGATGCTCGGGCAGGCGCACCACTTCCGGCTGTATGCGCCGGAGAAGATCGAGTATGCGGTCAACCGCTACACGAACGAAGCGAAGCGCCTGTACAACGTGATGGAAAAGCGGCTCGGCGAATCCGAGTATCTCGCGGGCGACACGTACACGATCGCGGACATTGCGACGTTCCCGTGGACGCGCTCGTGGCAGAACCAGGGCATCGTGCTCGACGCGCTGCCGAACGTGAAGCGCTGGCACGAGGCGATCGCCGCGCGACCGGCCGTGCAGCGCGGCGTCGAGGTGCTCGCGTCGATGCGCAAGGCGCTGCAGGACGACAAGGCACGCGAGGTGCTGTTCGGCGCAACGCAGTACGCGAAGCACTGACACGCACGTAGCGGGCGGAGCGGCATCCGCGCATGCCGCTCCGTGCTTCAGAAGTAATGCAGCGTGATGAACTCCGCCGCGCACACCGGCAGCGGCGCGTCGGAGCGCTCGACCTGTATCGATACCGACCACGTCACCTGGATGCCGCCGCGCGCGGCATCGGCGGTTTCCTTCACCGCGAACAGCGCACGCACGCGCGCCCCGACCGGCACCGGTTTCAAGAACCGCACGCGGTTGAGCCCGTAGTTCACGCCCATCTTCTGCTCGAAGCGCATCGCGTCGGTCATCAACGCAGGAATCAGCGACAGCGTCAGGAACCCGTGCGCGATCGGCCCGCCGAACGGCGACTCGCGCCGCGCGCGTTCGGGGTCGACGTGAATCCATTGATGATCGCCGGTCGCGTGGGCGAAACCGTCGACGCGCGGCTGGTCGATCTCGATCCAGCCGCTCGCGAGCGGCTCCGCGCCAACCCGCGCCTGCAGCGCCTGCACCGAGGCGATCAACGGCAAGGTCACGTCGGTCATCGGTTCGCGCCCGCCGGGTGGCGCAGCCCGAAAATCACCTTGGTGTGCACGGAGATCACCGTCTCGCCGGCTTCGTTCACGCCGACCCATTCCGTCGACACGATGCCGCGATCGGGCTTGCTCTCCGACACGCGCTTGTCGTGCACCTTCTGATACATCGTGATCGTGTCGCCGGCGCGCACCGGCTTCAGCCAGCGGATCGAATCGATGCCCGGCGAGCCCATGCTGGTCGAATCCGGCCCGAGCTTCTGGACCAGCAGGCTCATGAACACCGAGCACGTATGCCAGCCGCTCGCGACGAGCCCGCCGAAATGCGATGCCTTCCCTGCTTCCTCGTCGACATGGAACGGCTGCGGATCATAGCGCTTCGCGAACGTCTTGATGTCGTCGGGCTCGAACGTGTAGCGGCCCACTTCGGTGGTACTGCCGACCACCAGATCTTCGTAACTGATGCCCACTGATAAGTCTCCTTGTCTGGCGCGCTCGTGCGTCGCCGTCATGCTACGTCGGTCTGCGCGAAATCGGGCAGCGCCGCGAGGCGGGCGAGGTGGTGATCGGTATCGCCGAGCGTCGTCTCGATGATCGACAGCCGCTTGAACAGGTGCGCGGCGGCCACCTCGTTGGTCACGCCCATGCCGCCGTGCAACTGGATCGCCTGCTGGCCGACGAAGCGCGCGGCCGCGCCGACCCGCGCCTTCGCGGCCGACACGGCCTTGCGCCGCGCATCGGCATCGCCGCTCGCGTAGCGTACCGCCGCGAGATAGGTCAGCGAACGCGCCTGCTCTGCGTGAATCAGCATGTCGACCATCCGGTGCTGCAGCGCCTGGAAACGCGCGATCGGCACACCGAACTGCTCGCGCGTCTTCGTGTATTCGACCGTCGCGCGATTCAGTTCGTCGAGCGCGCCGACCGCTTCCGCGCACAGCAGGAAGGTCGCGTAATCGGCGATCTGCTCGAGTGCCGCCGCGTCGCGCGCCCCGCCGGTCAGCAGTCGGGCCGGCGTGTCGTCGAACGTGAGCGTCGCGGCACGCTGGCCGTCGATGGTCCGGTAGTCGACCACCTTCGCGTCGGCCGCATCGCGTTCGACGACGAAGAGGCCGATGCCGCCGCCGTCGACACGCGCAGGCACGATCCATATGTGCGCCTGGGCGCCGTGCTGAACGACCGACTTGGTACCGGTCAGCCGGTACGTGCCGCCCTGCTCGCGCGCGCGCGTGTCGAGTTCGTACAGGTCGTAGCGCGCCTGCGGCTCATGGAACGCGACCGCCACGCGCTTTTGCCCCTGCGCGACCGCCTCCAGCAGCGCGGCGTCGTCGCCCGCGCCGGAGCCGGCGATCCGCAACGCCTCAACGCCGACCGCCGTGGCCCAGTAAGGCTCGATCACGAGCGCGCGACCGAGCGCCTGCATCACGACCAGCATGTCGACCGGCCCGCCGCCGAAGCCGCCGTGGGCGTCCGGCACCGGCAACGCGGTCAATCCGAGTTCGGTGAATGCGCTCCATTGCGCATCCGACACGCCGGTATCGCTGCGCACGATCGCCTGGCGGGCTTCGAAGCCGTATTGCTCGCCGAGATACCGGCGCAGCGCGTCGGCGAACTGCTGCTGCTCATCGGTAAAGCTGAAATCCATGGTTGTCTCCGCTCCCTGATCACAGCCCCAGAATCATCTGCGCGATGATGTTCTTCTGGATCTCGTTCGAGCCGCCGTAGATCGACGTCTTCCGGTAATTGAAGTAGTACGCGGCGAGCGGTGCCGCATCGTCGTCGCCCGCGATGCTGTGTTCGCGCTCGCCGTCGAGGAACGGCACGTCGAACGGTGCGGCCAGCGGGCCGATCGCTTCGACCATCAGCTCGGTGAGCGCCTGCTGCACCTCGGTGCCCTTGATCTTCAGCATCGACGCCTCGGGGCCGGGCCCCTTGCCGCTCGTCTCGCGGCTGACGACGCGCAGCACCGTCACTTCCAGCGCCATCAACTCGACTTCGAGCGCCGCGACCTTCGCGGCGAACACGGGATCGGCGAGCAACGGCTTGCCGTTCTTGCGCTGGTTCGACGCGACGCGCTTCAGGAACGCGAGCTCCCGCTTCGACGCGCCAACGCGTGCGATGCCGGTGCGCTCGTGGCCGAGCAGGTATTTCGCGTAGGTCCAGCCGCGGTTCTCGTCGCCGACGAGGTTCTCGACCGGCACCTTCACGTCCTCGAAGAACACCTCGTTGACCTCGTGGTCCTCGTCGAGCATCACGATCGGGCGCACCGTGATGCCGGGCGTCTTCATGTCGATCAGCAGGAACGAGATGCCTTCCTGCTTCTTCGCGGCCGGATCGGTGCGCACGAGGCAGAACATCATGTCGGCGTACTGGCCGAGCGTGGTCCAGGTCTTCTGGCCGTTGACGACGTAGTGATCGCCGTGGCGCTCGGCGCGCGTGCGCAGCGACGCGAGGTCGGACCCGGAACCCGGCTCCGAATAACCCTGGCACCACCAGTCCGAGCCGTCGAGAATACGCGGCAGATAGTGGCGCTTCTGCGCTTCGCTGCCGTATTTCATCAGGACCGGCGCGACCATCGATACCCCGAACGGCAGCACGGTCGGCGCACCGATCCGCGCGCACTCCTCGTCCCAGATGTGCCGCTGCGTCGCGTTCCAGCCCGGGCCGCCATATTCGACCGGCCATGCGGGCGCGGACCAGCCGCGCTGGCCGAGAATCCGGTGCCAGCTCGCGAAATCCTCGCGATCGAGTCGTTTGTGATCGAGTACCTTGGCGCGCAGTGCGTGAGGCAGGTTGGCCTCGAGCCAGGCGCGGACGTCGGCGCGGAACGCGTCGTCGGCGGGGGAATAGTCCAGATCCATGCGCAGTGTCTCCTGTCGACCCGAGTTAGCGCTTTAGCGCTTACTCGGGTCCCATGGCGTGGTTGGGTGGAGTTGGCGCTTTAGCGCTTACTCCACCCCCACGGCGGTCGACCCGAGTTAGCGCTTCAGCGCTTACTCGGGTCCCATGCAAGGCTGGCCGCGACCGCCCAGCCCGGCCAAGGACACACTGCGTACGTCATTGCAGCGGTTCTTTCAGCGCGGCAGGAATCGGCAGCGGCATCACGTCGATGCCTTCTTCGACCAAGGACTGCGCATCCTCCGGCGTCGTGACGCCGCGAATGCTGCGTGCCGGCGCCTCGTTGTAATGGATGCGCCGCGCTTCCTCGGCGAAGCGCGCGCCCACGTTCTCGGTCTTCTCCAGCACCTCGCGCAGCGCGCGCATCACCTGCGCCTGCAGCGCACGCGGATCGGCCGGCTGCGNCTGCGTCGCGCCCGACAGGTTCAGGCGCGGCGCNGACGGCATCCGGTTGATCTCCGTCGTTCCGCACACCGGNCATTCGACCAGCTTGCGGGACAACTGCGCTTCGAATTCATCGGCGGAAGCGAACCAGCCTTCGAACCGATGACCGTGCGGNCACTGTAAATCGAGGACCTTCATGCTGAATCAGGGCGTGTGACGAGTGTAGCGCAAAAAGCGGTTTTGTGAACGNTCGTGCTAAATCCNGATNGCGCGGCACGAACGCACCGCGTCACCGGATTGTAACGCGGCGCCCCGGCCGCCGCCGACGCCGTGCTCAGGGCGTGACGACCGGGCCGAGCGGCCACGTGCCGGACAGCACCTTGTCGAGCCACATCGTGCCGATGATCGTCTTCACGTCGGAGATCTGGCCCGTGCGGACCCATTCCTGCAGGTCGTCCAGCGTCGCGGTGAAGGTTTCGAGGAATTCGCCTTCGTCGAGCTTGCGCTCGCCGGCCGTGAGCCCGCGCGCGAGGTACAGGTCGATGAATTCGGTCGAATAGGAAATGATCGGGTGAATGCGGGCCAGGAACACGTATTCGCGCGCCGTGTAGCCCGTTTCCTCGCGCAGTTCGCGCACCGCGCACGCGAGCGCGCCTTCATTCGGATCGAGCTTGCCGGCCGGGAATTCGGCCATCACCTTGCCGATCGGATAGCGGAACTGGCTCTCCATCAGCACGCGGCCGTCGTCGAACAGCGGGATCACCATCACCGCGCCCGGATGCTGCACGTATTCGCGCGTGGCTTTCTTGCCGTCCGGCAGACGGACGGTGTCGCGCTTGAGCTTGAGGAACGCGCCTTCGAAGATCGCCTCGCTCTCGAGGCAGGTTTCGGTCAGTGCGGCGTCGTGATTGGGTAGTTCGGCCATCGGCGGCTCCTGAATGAGCACGACGGACGGCCGAAGCCGTCAGCGTCGTTTGACGAGATACTGGAACGTGAAGCCGGGAAACGCGAACACGACGAAGAGACTGAACGTGATCGCGTAGAACTGCCAGCCCTGTTCGAAGCGGTTGCCGGCGCGCGACTCGAGCCAGAAGCCGAGCGCGCCGACGACGAAGTACAGCACGATCAGCTCGCCGATCCGCACCCACGCGTTCTTCTTCGTCGCGCCGAACGGCACGACGGCGAAGAGGCGTTGATTCAGGAACGGCAGGTTGGCGCAGACGAGCGCCAACAGCACGATGAACCAGCCGGCTGCCGACATTACAGCGGCAGCGTGTGACGGATGGCCTGCAGGCAGGCGGTCAGCAGCGGGCTCGGGATCAGACCGAGCACGACGACGGCCAGGCCGTTCAGCACGAGGATCGTGCGCTTGCAGAAATCGCCCGAGATCGGCGTCGAATCCTGCGGGGCATCGAAATACATCACCTTCACGATGCGCAGGTAGTAGAACGCGCCGAACAGCGACGTGATCACGGCCAGCACGGCCAGCCACGTGAGGCCCGCGTTGACGGTCGCCTCGAGCACGGCGAGCTTCGCGTAGAAGCCGACGGTCGGCGGGATGCCGGCCAGCGAGAACATCATGACCATCATCACGAACGCGAACACCGGGCTGCGCTTGTTGAGGCCCTTGAAGTCGTCGATCGTTTCCGCTTCGAAATCGCGGCGCGCGAGCAGCATCACCACGCCGAACGAGCCGAGCGTCGTGATCAGGTAGACGATCGCGTAGAACATCGCCGAGCTGTANGCGTTCGCCGGNGCCGCCGCGTCGCCCTTCACGATGCCNGCGAGCAGGCCGAGCAGCACGAAGCCCATGTTCGAGATCGCCGAGTACGCGAGCATCCGCTTGATGTTGCGCTGGACGATACCGGTGATGTTNCCGACGATCAGCGACAGCGCGGCGAGGATCACGAGCGCGGTCTGCCAGTTCTGNGCGAGCGGCAGCAGGCCCATCACCAGGAAGCGCAGGCCCCANGCGAACGCGGCAACCTTCGGGCCGCCGCCGACNAACAGCGTCATCGCGGTCGGTGCGCCCTGGTAGACGTCCGGCACCCACATGTGGAACGGCACGGCGCCGAGCTTGAACGCGATACCGGCGACGATGAAGACCACGCCGAACATCAGCACGGCCGCGTCGGTGTTGCCGCCGACCGCCTTGTACACTTCGCCGAGCTCGAGCGAGCCGGTCGCGCCGTAGAGCATCGAGATGCCGTACAGCACGAAGCCCGACGCGAGCGCGCCCAGCACGTAGTACTTCATCGCCGCCTCGCTCGACTGCGCGGCGTCGCGCCGCAGCGCGATGACCGCGTACAGCGACAGCGACATCAGTTCGAGGCCCAGGTACAGCGTCAGGAAGTTGTTGCCCGACACCATGACCAGCTGACCGAGCAGCGAGAACATCCCGAGCAGGAACACGTCGCCGCGGAACATGTCGCGGTCTTCGAGGTACTTGCGCGAATAGACGAGCGAGACCGCGAAACCGAACGACACGACGGCCTTCATCATGCTCGCGAACGAGTCGACGACGACCATCTTCGAGAAGAAGTAGTACTGCTGCGGGTCGAGCGCCTGGACCGCGAACCACACGCCGGCGACGACCGACGAGACGACCGCGATCAGATAGGTCAGGCGGCGGCCGGACGCACCGGTAAAGGTGTCGTTCAGCCATGCGACGACGATGGCGGCCAGCACCAGCGCGTCAGGCAACAGAACATTCATAGGGGCGTTTTGCATGATCTTGAGTTCCTCCGCTCGCGATTACTGGGCCAGCGGCAGCTTCGACTGCGCGACGTGGGAGAGGAGGTTTTCCACGGAAACGTGCATCACGTCGGTGAAAGGCTTCGGATACAGGCCCATCAGCATCGTGAACGCGGCGAGCACGGCCAGCATCAGGAATTCGCGACGGCCGATGTCCTTGAGCTTGGCGACGTGATCGTTCGCCACCGCGCCGAAATACACGCGCTTGTACATCCACAGCGTGTAGGCCGCGCCGAGGATCAGCGTGAATGCCGCGCCGAAGGCGATCCAGAAGTTGTACTGGACGGCCGCGAGAATCACCATGAACTCGCCGACGAAACCGGACGTACCCGGCAGGCCGCAGTTGGCCATCGAGAACAGCATCGCGAATGCCGCGAACTTCGGCATCACGTTGACGACGCCGCCGTAGTCGGCGATCTGGCGCGAGTGCACGCGGTCGTACAGCACGCCGATGCACAGGAACATCGCGCCCGACACGAAGCCGTGCGAGATCATCTGGATGATCGCGCCTTCGACGCCGAGCTGGTTGAAGATGAAGAAGCCGAGCGTGACGAAGCCCATGTGCGCGATCGACGAATACGCGACCAGCTTCTTCATGTCGGCCTGCACCATCGCGACGAGGCCGATGTAGATCACCGCGATCAGCGACAGCGTGATCACGACGGGTGCCAGGAAGTGGCTCGCGTCAGGCGTGATCGGCAGCGAGAAGCGCAGGAAACCGTATGCGCCGAGCTTCAGCATGATCGCCGCCAGCACGACCGAGCCGCCCGTCGGCGCTTCCACGTGCGCGTCCGGCAGCCACGTGTGCACCGGCCACATCGGCACCTTCACCGCGAACGCGAGGAAGAACGCAATGAACAGCAGGATCTGCGGCGTCATCGCGATCTTCGCGTTCTGCCACGTCGCGAGGTCGAACGAGTGCGTTTCCGTGTACAGGTAGATCAGCGCGACCAGCATCAGCAGCGAGCCGGCCAGTGTGTACAGGAAGAACTTGAACGCCGCATATACGCGGTTCGGGCCGCCCCACACGCCGATGATGATGTACATCGGGATCAGGGTCGCCTCGAAGAACACGTAGAACAGCAGGCCGTCGGCCGCCGAGAACACGCCGATCATGATCCCGGACAGGATCAGGAACGCCGCGAGGTACTGCGCGACGTTCTCGGTGATCACTTCCCACGCGGCGATCACGACGATCACCGTGATCAGCGCGGTCAGCACGACGAACCACATCGAGATGCCGTCGACGCCGAGGTGATACGCGATGTCGAAGCGTTCGATCCAGGTCGACTTCTCGACGAACTGCAGCGCAGCCGTGCTCGAGTCGAAGCCCGTGATCAGCGGGATCGTGACCGCGAGNCCGAGCAGCGNGCCGATCAGCGCGACCCAGCGNGCCGTCCCCGGATTTTTGTCGTTACCCACCGCCAGCACGAGGAGGCCGAAAACGATCGGCAGCCAGATCGCGGTACTGAGAATCGGAAAAGCGTGCATTAGTGTTGTCTCCCCGCCTTATTTGCCGCCGAGCGTTACAAACAGGGTCAGGAGCCCCAGCATGCCGATGATCATGGCGAACGCGTAGTGATAGATGTAACCGGATTGGAGGAAGCGGATCACGCCGGCGAACCAGCCGATGAACCGGGCGCTGCCGTTGACGAGGCCGTCGATCACCACGACGTCACCCTCCTTCCACAGGCCGCGGCCGATCGCCACCGAACCGCGGGCGAACACCACTTCGTTGATCTTGTCCATGTAGTACTTGTTGTCCAGCAGCGTGTAGATCGGGCCGAACGCGCGGCGGATCGACGCCGGCAGNTCCGGACGCTTCAGGTACAGGAACCACGCGACNACCACACCGGCGAGCGCNAGCCACACCGGCAGGCCCGACACCGAGTGCAGGCCCATGCCNACCCAGCCGTGGAACTCNTCGGCCATCTCGGCCAGCGCCGGATGGTTTTCGCCGATGAAGATCACCTTGTCGAANGCGACGCCGTGCTGNAAGAAATCGCCGAACAGCATCGGGCTGATCGCGATCGCGCCGATGATCACCGACGGGATCGCCAGCAGGACCAGCGGCACCCACACGACCCACGGGGTCTCGTGCGGCTCGTGCGCGTGGTCGTCATGACCGTGGCCATGGCCGTGATCGTCGTGGCCATGTGCAGCGGCCATGCCCATCGGCGACTCCGGATGCTTCGGCTTGCGGAAGCGCTCTTCGCCGTGGAACACCAGGAAGTACATGCGGAACGAGTACAGCGCCGTGACGAACACGCTCGCGACGACCGCGAAGTACGCGAAGCCCGAACCCGGCAGGTGCGACAGCTTCACCGCGTCGATGATCGAGTCCTTCGAGTAGAAGCCCGAGAAGAACGGCGTGCCGATCAGCGCGAGCGAACCGACGAGCGACGTGATCCACGTGATCGGCATGTACTTGCGCAGGCCGCCCATGTTGCGCATGTCCTGGTCGTGGTGCATGCCCATGATGACCGAGCCGGCGCCGAGGAACAGCAGCGCCTTGAAGAACGCGTGCGTCATCAGGTGGAACACGGCGACCGGGTAAGCGGACACGCCGAGCGCGACGGTCATGTAGCCGAGCTGCGACAGCGTCGAGTACGCGACCACGCGCTTGATGTCGTTCTGGACGATGCCGAGGAAGCCCATGAACAGCGCCGTGATCGCGCCGATCACCGTGATGAACGACAGCGCGGTATCCGACAGCTCGAACAGCGGCGACATGCGCGACACCATGAAGATGCCGGCCGTGACCATCGTCGCCGCGTGAATCAGCGCCGAGATCGGGGTCGGGCCTTCCATCGAGTCCGGCAGCCACACGTGCAGCGGGAACTGGGCCGATTTACCCATCGCACCGATGAACAGGCAGATACAGGCGACGGTCAGCAGGCCCCAGTCGGTGCCCGGGAAGTGCAGGCTCGCGAGTTCCGCGCGCTTCGCGAACACTTCGCCGTAGTTCATCGAGCCGGCGAACGCGAGCAGCAGGCCGATGCCGAGCAGGAAGCCGAAGTCGCCCACGCGGTTCACGAGGAACGCCTTCATGTTCGCGTAGATCGCGCTCTCACGCGTGAAGTAGAAGCCGATCAGCAGGTACGACACCAGACCCACCGCTTCCCAGCCGAAGAACANCTGCAGGAAGTTGTTGCTCATCACGAGCATCAGCATCGAGAACGTGAACAGCGAGATGTACGAGAAGAAGCGCTGGTAGCCGTCTTCTTCCGCCATGTAGCCGATCGTGTACACGTGCACCATCAGCGAGACGAAGGTCACGACGACCATCATCATCGCGGTCAGCGAATCGACGAGGAAGCCGACCTCGAGCTTCAGCGAGCCGACGTTCATCCATTCGTAGACGGTCGCGTTGAAGCTTGCGCCGCCCATCACGTCGAGGAAGACTTTCGCCGACAGGAGGAACGCGATCAATACGCCGAGGATCGTGATCCGGTGTGCGCCCTTGCGCCCGACTGCGTTCCCGAACAGCCCCGCAATCAGCGAGCCGGCCAGCGGAGCGAGCGGAATCGCCAGCAGCAGGTTTTCATTGAGTGTCGTTGACATAACAGCGTNGCCTGAAATTAACCTTTGAGCTGATCGAGATCCTCGACATTGATCGTGTCGAGCTTACGGAACAGGGTCACCAGAATCGCGAGGCCGATCGCGGCTTCCGCTGCGGCGACGGTCAGCACGAAGAACACGAAGATCTGGCCGTGCACGTCGCCGAGGTAATGCGAGAACGCGACGAAGTTGGTNTTCACCGCCAGCAGCATCAGTTCGATCGACATCAGGATGATGATGACGTTGCGGCGGTTCAGGAAAATCCCGACGATCGCGATCGCNAACAGGATCGCGCCGAGCACAAGGTAGTGAGCAAGAGTCAGCATGGTTTTCTTTTCCTCCGCTTAGCCGTTGGTGCCCGANCCGGCTTCGCTCTGCGCCGTNTCCGGCTGCGGCTTGTCCGCTTCCATCTTCACGAGGCGCACGCGGTCGTTGCGGCGCACCTTGACCTGATCCGACACGCGCTGGCGCTTGCTGTCCTTGCCCTTGCGCTCGGTCAGCCCGATCGCGGCGATGATCGCGACCAGCAGCACGAGGCCGGCGATTTCGAACGCGAAGATGTAGTCGGTGTAGATCACCTTGCCGATCAGGCGCGTATTCGACCAGTTGGCCATCTCGCCCGTCGCCATCGCATGCACGGTGTGCGTGTCGCCGTAGCCGCGCCACAGGATCAGCGCGGTTTCGATCACGATGATCGCGCCGACCACGGTCGCCATCGGTACGAAGCGCTTGAAGTCGCGGCGCAGGTAGTCGATGTTGATGTCCAGCATCATCACGACGAACAGGAACAGCACCATCACCGCGCCCACNTAGACCAGAACCAGCAGGATCGCGAGGAACTCCGCNTCCAGCAGCATCCAGATCGCGGCGGCGTTGAANAACGCCAGCACAAGGAAAAGCGCAGACGCCACCGGGTTGCGCGAAGTGATCACCTTCAGCCCTGATACCACCAGGAGCAGCGCGAAGATGTAGAACAGTACGGTCGTGAATTCCATGATTACCGGTTCATCGTTAGGCCATAGTCAGGCGCGGCTTGCGGAACGCCCGCACCCGTCGCGGCGGCTCGGCCCGTTCATCGTTCATGCCGGGCCGGCACTGCAAACACAATCAACGATACGGCGCGTCGGCAGCCTTCGCCGCTGCGATGTCCTTCTCGTAGCGATCACCCACCGCGAGCAGCATATCCTTCGTGAAATACAGGTCGCCGCGCTTTTCGCCGTGGTACTCGAGAATCTGCGTCTCGACGATCGAATCGACCGGGCAGCTCTCTTCGCAGAAACCGCAGAAGATGCACTTCGTCAGGTCGATGTCGTAGCGCGTCGTGCGGCGCGTGTTGTCCGCCCGCGTTTCCGATTCGATCGTGATCGCCAGCGCGGGGCACACGGCCTCGCACAGCTTGCACGCGATGCAGCGCTCTTCGCCGTTCTCGTAGCGGCGCAGTGCATGCAGCCCGCGGAAACGCGGCGAAATCGGGGTCTTCTCTTCCGGGAACTGCACGGTGAACTTGCGCTTGAACGTGTAGCGACCGGTCAGCGCGAGCCCCTTCAGCAGCTCGGTCAGGAAGAAAGTCTTAAAGAAGTGTTGGATTGCCGTCATGATTTCGTCCTTACTTCACCCAGATGTTCAGCGGCGACATCATCCAGAAGCCGACCACGACCACCCAGACCACCGTGACGGGCAGGAACACCTTCCAGCCCAGACGCATGATCTGGTCGTAACGGTAGCGCGGGAACGTCGCGCGCACCCAGATGAACACCGACAGCAGCGCGAAGACCTTCAGCACCAGCCAGAAGATGCCCGGGATGAACGACAGGAATTCGAACGGTGCGTCCCAGCCGCCGAGGAACAGCGTCGCGGCCAGCGCCGAGATCACGATCATGTTGATGTACTCGGCGAGGAAGAACAGCGCGAACGCCATGCCCGAGTAATCGATCATGTGACCCGCGACGATCTCCGATTCCCCTTCCACCACGTCGAACGGGTGACGGTTCGTTTCGGCGATGCCCGAGATGAAGTAGACGACGAACGCCGGCAACAGCGGCAGCCAGTTCCACGACAGGAAGTTCACGCCGTGGCCGGCGAAGAAGCCGTGCTGTTGCGAGCCGACGATTTCCGACAGGTTCAGGCTGCCGGCCGTCATCAGCACGAGCACCAGCGCGAAGCCCATCGAGATTTCGTACGACACCATCTG
>Ga0058691_1001397_pt1 | contig 12797 bp, 10 predicted proteins | sample AgamicAtPrz_FD_55051 | JGI IMG/M metagenome (GOLD analysis project Ga0058691, IMG submission 55051) | Agave microbial communities from Guanajuato, Mexico - At.P.rz | ecosystem: Host-associated > Plants > Phyllosphere > Phylloplane/Leaf | place: Guanajuato, Mexico | collected 2012-05-28
ACTTCGCCGCGCCATCACTGCGAAAAAACCTATCTGGTGACGCTCGAGTCTCCGGTCAGCGAAGATACCGCCGCGCAGTTTGCTCATGGCATCCAGTTGCATAACGAGAAAGATCTCACCAAACCCGCAGAGCTGGAAGTGATCACCCCGACGCAGGTGCGCCTGACCATCAGCGAAGGCCGCTATCATCAGGTGAAACGCATGTTTGCGGCTGTCGGTAACCATGTCGTCGCGCTGCACCGCGAGCGGATCGGCGCGATTGCGCTGGATGAGGATCTGGCTCCCGGCGAGTATCGGCCGCTGACAGAAGATGAAATCGCCAGCGTTGGCATGCCTTTTCGTTAATTTCAGGAGATCTTCGTGACCAGCAGGCCACACTCTTCACTGAGTATAGTGTTCATTCTTGGCCTGTTGGCCATGCTGATGCCGTTATCCATTGATATGTATCTGCCGGCACTGCCGGTGATCGCCGAGCAGTTTGGCGTCCCGGCGGGCAGCGCGCAGATGACCCTCAGCACCTATATTCTGGGGTTTGCGGTGGGGCAGTTGCTGTACGGGCCGATGGCCGACAGCATCGGGCGTAAGCCGGTTATTCTTGGCGGTACGCTGATCTTTGCCGCCGCGGCTGTCACTTGCGCGCTGGCACAGAGCATCGATCAACTGATCACCATGCGCTTTTTCCACGGTCTGGCAGCAGCGGCATCGAGCGTGGTGATCAACGCCCTGATGCGCGATATCTACCCGCGTGAGGAGTTCTCGCGCATGATGTCGTTTGTCATGCTGGTCACCACTATTGCGCCATTGCTGGCACCAATGGTCGGCGGCGCGGTGCTGGTCTGGTTTAGCTGGCATGCTATTTTCTGGATCCTGGCGATTGCCGCGCTGCTGGCGTCGGTGATGATTATGCTCTTTATCCCCGAAACGCTGCCCGTTGAGAAACGGCATAAGTTTCACCTGCGCACCACCATCGTCAACTTTGCTTCGCTGTTTCGCCACAAACGTGTGCTGAGCTATATGCTGGCGAGCGGCTTCAGCTTTGCCGGAATGTTCTCCTTTCTCAGCGCCGGGCCGTTCGTCTATATCCAAATCAACCACGTTTCACCGCAGAATTTTGGTTATTACTTTGCGCTGAATATTGTGTTCCTGTTTATCATGACGATTATCAACGGCCGTTTTGTGCGTCGNGTCGGCGCGCTGAACATGTTCCGTAGTGGGTTGTGGATCCAGTTCGCGATGGCTATCTGGATGGTAATGACAGCCTTGTTGGGTGTGGGCTTCTGGTCGCTGGTGCTCGGCGTGGCGGCATTTGTCGGCTGCGTATCGCTGGTGGCATCCAATGCGATGGCCGTAATTCTTGATGAATTCCCGCATATGGCAGGAACGGCCTCGTCGCTGGCGGGCACGTTCCGTTTCGGCATCGGCGCGATTGTCGGCGCGTTGTTGTCGATGGCGACCTTTAACACCGCCTGGCCAATGATCTGGTCGATCACCTTTTGTGCGACCAGCTCAATCCTCTTTTACCTCTACGCCAGCCGTTCAAAGAAACCTGCCTGAATCCTCACCAAAGGGAGCGTGAAAACGTTCCCTTTTTTGATGCATGTCAACCAGAAACGACATACATTCGCCCGCATTTGTTTATTTTATGTAAAATCAATTAGTGTAAAAAGTCACATCATTGTAGTGAAAAAGGTTGAGTTAGATCGCAGAAACGGGTACATATAGCGCGAAACACGGTCCGTTGCTTACCCATTAAAACCCAGATAAATGAGCAGCCAGCCCATACGCTGCGCGGGATGTGACCTTTTCTGCGTAGTTGACAAGATGAATTGTCAATATTGTGTTAATCTAGATGTGAAATATTTGTGAAGTGTAAGTACTTCTGGGGAAAGAAAGTGAATACATTACAGCTCTCCATCATCCATCGTCTGCCCCAGTCTTATCGCTGGCTGGATGGTTTTGCAGGCGCAAAAGTTGAACCGATTCCGCAAAATGGTCAGTCTGCGGAAGACAGCCTTGTCGCCTTAAAACTGCTCAGTCCGGACGGTGATAATGCCTGGCCGGTGATGCACAAGCTCAGCCAGGCGTTGAGTGATATCGAAGTGGATTGTTCCGTTCTGGAGTGCGAAGGGGAGCCGTGCCTGTTCGTCAACTGCCAGGATGAGTTCGCCGCGACCTGCCGCCTGAAAAACTTTGGCGTTGCCATCGCCGAGCCATTCTCCCGCCAAAACCCGTTCTGAACGTCAGCGTAATGACAACAGCTGACGTGTATATGCCTGTTCCGGCGCGCTAAAAATACGCTGACATTCACCCTGCTCAACGACTTCACCCTGTTTCAGCACAATGACCTGATGACATAACGCGCGGATCACCTGCAAATCGTGGCTGATGAAGATATACGCCAGCCGGTGCGTTTGCTGTAAAGACTTNAGCAATGTAAGAATCTGCGCCTGCACGGTGCGATCCAGCGATGAGGTGGGTTCATCCAGAATGATCAGTTCCGGCTTCAGGATCAGCGCACGGGCAATCGCAATGCGCTGGCGCTGGCCGCCGGAAAACTCGCCGGGAAAACGCCGCCGTGTTTCGGGATCCAGGCCCACTTCCTGCATCACTTCAATCACCCGCTGCTCGCGGGCANTGCGCGTTAACGCGGGGTGATGCACCCGCAAGCCCTCTTCGATAATTTGCTGTGCGTTGAGACGAGGATTGAGCGCGGAATTGGGATCCTGAAACACCACCTGGATGCGATGACGCACCGGCAGCATCTGCTGACGATTCCAGAGATGCAACGGCTTCCCATCAAAAAAAATCGTGCCCTGCGAAGCCACCAGACGCAGCAGCGCAAGCCCGGTTGTGCTTTTACCGGACCCCGATTCGCCTACCAGCCCCAGCGTTTCACCCGCCCGCAGAGAAAAGTTGATATTACGCACCACCTGATTATGCGCGATCACACGCTTAAAAATCCCTTTATGCACCGGGAAGCTGACACCGAGATTTTGTACTTCCAGTAACGGCGGCGCATCGTCAGGGAGCGGAACGGGATCGCCTGATGGCTCGCTGTTGAGCAACCGCTGGGTGTAGGGATGCGCTGGNGCGCTGAACAACGCCTGAGCGCTGTTTTGCTCGACGCAGCGACCGTTTTGCATCACAGNAACGTTGTCTGCCAGCTTGCGCACGATGCCTAAATCATGGGTGATAAATAGCAGCCCCATATTCAACTCATCGCGCAGTTCGCGCAGCAGTTTCAGAATTTGCGCCTGCACGGTAACATCCAGCGCGGTGGTGGGTTCGTCAGCAATCAGCAGCTCCGGGCGCGTCAACAGCGCCATGGCGATCATCACGCGCTGGCGTTCGCCGCCGGAAAATTGATGTGGGAAATCCCCTAAACGCTGGCGTGCGTTTCGTATTCCNACTCGATCCAGACAATCNAGNATCTCCGCGCGCGCGGCTTCACGACGCATTCCTCTGTGCAGCGATAACACCTCATAAAGCTGTTTTTCCAGCGTGTGTAGCGGGTTAAGCGACACCATGGGTTCCTGGAAAATCATGGCGATGGTGTTGCCGCGNACNCCGCGTAGCGTGCGTTCACTGGCATGCAGCAGCGACTCGCCGTGGAACAAAATTTCGCCAGCAGGATAAACCACCGGCGGCGAGGGCAGCAGGCGCAGGATCGACAGTGCACTGACGCTTTTGCCNGAACCGGATTCACCCACCAGCGCCAGCGTTTCACCGGCTTCGATACGCAAGGAGAGATCGCTGACGACGGTGCGTAACGTCTGCTGCTGACGAAAAGCAATAGAGAGGGAATCGATAGAGAGCAGGGGAGTGGCCATGATTACACCGCCTTATTCGGATCAAATGCGTCGCGCACCGCTTCGCCGATAAAAATCAGCAGCGAAAGTAGCAGGGCGGTGGAGACGAACGCGGCAATCCCCAGCCACGGCGCCTGTAAGTTATTTTTCCCCTGTAACAGCAACTCACCAAGCGACGGCGAGCCAAGCGGCAAACCAAAGCCGAGGAAATCCAGCGAAGTCAGCGTTCCCACTGAGCCGCAAAGTACGAACGGCAGCAGCGTCAGGGTGGCGACCATCGCATTAGGCAACATATGGCGCAGCATAATCGCGCGATCGCTAACCCCCAGCGCNTGAGCGGCACGGATATAGTCAAAGTTACGTGTGCGCAGGAATTCAGCGCGAACCACGCTGACCAGCGTCATCCAGCCGAACAGCACAGTGATACCCAACAGCCACCAGAAGCCTGGCTGGATCACGCTGGAGAGCAAAATAATTAAAAATAGCGTTGGCAGACCNGACCAGACTTCAATAAAACGTTGTCCAAGCAGGTCGATTTTACCGCCGTAATAGCCTTGTAATGCGCCAGCCATGATGCCAATCACACTGGTACAAAAGGTCAACATCAGGCCGAACAGCAGCGAAATTCGCGTACCGTAGAGGATCCGCGCCAGAACGTCGCCGCCATTTGCATCGGTGCCAAGCCAGTTCTGTGCTGAAGGCGGNGAGGGAAAGGGCGTNGCGGTGTCGTAGTTAATGCTGCGCGCGCCGAATCGCACCGGCGCCCACAACGCCCAGCCGTGCTCTTCAAGCTGCTTTTTCAGCCACGGATCCTGATAATCCGCTGCCGTGGCCAGCGGGCCGCCAAAATCGCTTTCACTGTAATTTTTAACCAGTGGGACATACCAGTGCCCTTCATAACGCACCAGCAGTGGTCGGTCATTCGCCACCAACTCGGCAAACAGGCTGAGAATAAAAATGGTTAAAAAGATCCATAGCGACCAGTAGCCGCGCCGGTTATGGCGAAAGCGCTCCCAGCGCATCTGGTTGACATAGCTAAGTTGAAACATCAGCGTCCCTCGAAATCGATTCGCGGATCCACCAGCGTATAAGTGATATCACTGAGGATATTCAGCAGCAGGCCGATCAGAGAGAAAATATAGAGTGTGCCAAACATAACCGGGTAATCCCGCGAGAGCGTGGCTTCATAGCCCAGCAGGCCAAGACCGTTAAGCGAAAAAATCACTTCAATCAATAGTGAACCGGTAAAAAACATGCTGATAAAGGTGGCAGGAAAACCGGCAATCACCAGCAGCATGGCGTTGCGGAACACATGTTTGCGCATGATATTGCGCTCGCTGACGCCTTTGGCGCGAGCAGTAACCACATACTGTTTGCGGATCTCATCCAGAAAGGAGTTCTTGGTCAGCATCGTCAGCGCGGCTAATCCGCCAATCACCGAAGCCAGTACCGGCAGAGTGATATGCCACAGGTAGTCGGTGATTTTTTGATACCAGGGCAGCGTGTCGAAATTTGTCGAGACCAGTCCGCGAAGCGGGAAAATGTCGTAATAGCTGCCGCCGGAAAAAAAGATAATCAGCAGGATCGCGAACAGGAAAGAGGGGATTGAGTAGCCAACGATAATGACCGCGCTGCTCCAGATGTCGAAACGACTGCCGTTGTAGACCGCTTTGCGAATGCCGAGCGGTATCGACACCAGATAGACGATAAGCATTGCCCACAGGCTAACAGAGATAGAAACCGGCAGGCTGTCTTTGATTAATTGCAGCACTGAGGCGCTGCGAAACAGGCTGTCACCGAAGTCGAAGCGTATATAATCCCACAGCATTTTGAAGTAGCGCTGGTACAGCGGCTTATCAAAACCATAGCGCTTTTTGATCTCTTCGATGACTTGCGGATCGAGGCCGCGCCCGCCGCGATAGTGGCTGTTGTTACTGAGAACATCGCCCACGCCGGTTCGCGCATGGGTTGCGCCCATACCGCCTGCACCGCTACCGGGCAATGCGCTATGATCGCCAAACTCAATGGCGGCAATAGCCTGATCGACAGGGCCGCCGGGGGCAATCTGCACGATGAAAAAGTTAATGGTGATAATGGCCCAGAGAGTGGGAATTATCAGCAATAAGCGGCGAATGATATAGGTGCCCATCCGATCTCCTTAACGTCTGGCTGCGGGCAATTTTGCCGCTTTATTTACGTCATACCACCAGGTGTCAAAACCCAGTGAGTAGAGCGGGCGAACGCCAGGCATTGAGAATTTATCCCACCAGGCGATGCGATCGGCCGACATATACCACATTGGCAGCATGTAGTAATTCCAGGTCAGCACGCGATCCAGTGCGCGACCAAGCGGCAACAGTTTCTCCTTATTGCCCTGCCAGTGCGCGATCTGCGCGATCAGATTATCCACCGCCGGGTTTTTGACGCCGGGCGCGTTATATGAAGAGTCAATGTATTGCGAGCTCCAGGCAATCTGCAGATCCTCACTCGGCCACAATTGCGCCCGCCACAGGCGCGGCATCATATCGTAATCGCGGCTGCGCAGGCGGCTGGTGGCCTGCGAGTTATCAACCTGGCGCACCTCCATATCGATGCCCAGGCGTGCAAGGCTGTGCTGGAACGGGAGAACCCACAAGGTATCGCCGCCGGAAGGCAGCAGCAGCTCAAAGGTGAAAGGCTGGCCGGTTTGCGCATTCACTCGCCGCTGATTTTTCAGCACCCAGCCCGCTTCCGTCAGCAGTTTATCGGCTTTGAGCAGATTAGCCCTGTCATAACCGCTGCCATCGGATTTTGCCGGTGTGTAAACGGAAGTGAAAACTTCCGGCGGTACTTGTGATTTCAGCGGCGCCAGCAGGACTAATTCGTCCGCATCGGGATAAGCGCGCGCGGCGTATTCAGTGTTCTGGAAATAGCTGTTAGCGCGGCTGTAGGCGCCGTAAAACAGCGCCTTGTTCATCCATTCAAAATCAAAAGCCAGCGAGATGGCTTCGCGGACGCGGCGATCGCTGAAAATCGGCCGCTGAATATTAAACGCCAGCCAGCGAGTATCCTGCGCTGATGCGTTCGGTTGTTCATCTTTAACAATATAACCATGGCTGAAGTTGCTGCCGGTATAGCGCGTGGCCCAGTTTTTGGCATCACTTTCGCTGCGCATATCGAATGCGCCCGCCTTAAAGGCTTCGAACGCGACATTATCGTCGAGGTAGTAATCGTAACGGATCGCGTCGAAATTCCAGCGTCCGCGGTTAACCGGCAGATTCGCGCCCCAGTAGTCTTTGACCCGACTATAAGTAATGTACTGCCCCATGCGCCAGGCGCTGATGCGATAAGGACCGCTGCCCAGCGGAGGGCGCGAGAGTGGTTCATCCAGCCGGTGATCTTTCCAGAATTTTTCCGGCATTACTGGCAGCGTCAGCAGGCTAAGCATGCTCTCTTTACTCGGTTTCGCCAGCACAATGCGTACGGTCAACGGCGAAATCGCTTTCACCGTCGTTCCCTTGTAGACCAGGCGAAATTGCGGCACGCCTTCCGTCATAAATTTTTGAAAGGTAAAAGCCACATCGCTGGCGCGGATGGGCGAACCGTCGTGAAATGTTGCGCGGGGGTTCAGCGAAACCTCCATCCAGGAGAAATCGTCCGCATAGCGGGCCATTTCTGCGACCAGCGGGTAGTAACTGCCGGGTTCATCATCGGAGGTGGTAAACAGGGCATCGTACAGTGATTCAGTTCGGACTGCGGCGTTGCCCCGCATGGCAAAACGGTTGAAGTTATCGAAGGTGCCAATCACCGACAGCGTTGCATTACCGCCTTTCGGTGCGGCAGGATTCACGTAGTCAAAATGGGTAAAGTTGATGGCGTATTTAGGCTCGCCGATCACGGCAAATGAGTCGCTCTCTTTAATGGTCTGGGCCTGACAAGCCAGAGCGGCAAACGCCAGCACGAAAGCTGAAATACGCAAAAACTTCATTCGCTGTGTTCCTGTGAACGGCGGCGCAGCAGGCGCCTTAACCTCTAATCATTGAATAATAAGGGAGGCCCGGCAGGTTGTGAAATAATTCGCGCCTATAGCAGGGCGGAAAATGGCGGCGGCTGCCATTCGGTAAACTGTTGCAGCGTCATCGGACGGCTAAAATAGTAGCCCTGCATATAATGAACGCCATGTTCGCGCAGCCATCGGGCTTGCTCTGGCGTTTCAACACCTTCGGCGACGGTCAGCATATTCAGCTTTTTTGCCAGCGTCAGCACGGCATCAAGCACGGGCGACGTCACGGTTTCTGTGCCAATGGCATTGACGAAGCCACGGTCGATTTTCAGGTAGTCCAGCGTGAAACGTTCCAGATAAATCAGCGCGCTGTGGCCGGTGCCGAAATCATCAATAGCGGTTTCGTAGCCCTCTTCCCGAAGCTGCTCAAACCGCGCAGTCACTTCGTTAAAACGCAACATATCCCGCTCGGTGATCTCCAGTACGATACTGAAATGGTGGGCGGGGAGTGAACGTGATAGCTGGCGGATATCCTGCATAAAGGTTTCATCTTGCAGGTGACCTGGGGCAATGTTAATGCCCAGTTTTGCGCCTTCGGGCAGCAATGTCTTTAATCGCGGCGCATCGTGGGCGATTAAACGGAACAGATGCTGCGTTAACGGCACAATCAGTTGCTGGGCTTCAGCAAAATGAATAAATGCATCCGGCGGTATTTCACCTGCCGTTGGATGCTTCCAGCGCATCAGAACTTCAACGCCGGTGACCTGCAAATTTTTCGCTTCCACCACTGGCTGGTAAACAATATAGAACTGATCGCGCTTGATACCGGTCAGGATCTCGCGGCCAGGGGTGAGATTGTTTTGCAGGATATAGGCTGTCAGCAGGCCAAAAAGTATGCCAAAAGTGGCACCAAGCAGCACGGCGAATTGAATATCCTCTGATCGCCACTTTTCTGCATAGAGATAAAACGTGATTGGCGACCCTTCAATGTGCGTAGCTCGTATCGGCGGCGGGGTTATCGTACTCAGATCAACTAAACCGGGTGAAAAGGTAGAAACGGCACGATTGCCGATGCCCAGCGCCACGCCGGTCAGATCGGGGCGTTGCGAGGTATAGAGCATATAAGGTGTCAGATTGATATTCAGCGTGGCGAACACCCCGCGGTTCTCCCGGAGCGGGCTGCGAAACCAGACGGCGATGGCGGGTTTGTTCGGCATCATCGGTGTGCCGGGCAGTAACACCATATCCATGTTTTTCGTCAGGTCGATATCCGGTACCAGATCTTTCATTGCCATACTCATCTCGCCGGTGGCCGATGAGCAAAAGGCTCGTTGATCTTTTACCAGCAGAAACGCTCGCACGTTAATCGTGAATGCGGCTCTGGAGGTCAGCTCGCTGACGACGACATGACACTCATTCAGCGTGAACGGTTGCAGCGATTCTGCTGTTGTTCGTATTTCACGGAGATAGCCTGAGAGCCAGTGCTGGATATTGTTCACTAATGCGGTATAGCGATCTTCGCGTTTATGCTGCTCCAGCCCCAATTGCAGTCCACCGACAATCAATGCAGAGAGTACTCCCGCGATTAGGCTTATCAGTATAATTTTGCGATTCAGGGAAAAATAACGGCTGAACATAGTGTCAGGTCCATTCCAGGCGTTCAGAGATGCGGGAGCAACAGTTGCTGGACTATAACTTGAAAAGAAGGGGATGGCATACAACAGGCATAAAAAAACACCGCCGGAGCAGTGTTTTTAGACTTAATCGCCAGCTCAAGGGTAAACCGGCATTAAGCAATTAGCTGCGTGTCAGGATGCGTCGCGCTTCGTTGTAGCGCTTCTTCCAGTAAGGCTCATCCATGCTGGAAATCATCACACCGTTACTGGTGGAAGCATGAACAAACTGGTTATTGCCAATGTAGATGCCAACGTGTCGACCCGTTGAACCCGCCCTGAACAGAACCAGATCGCCCGTACGCAAACTGGTGCGCGAGATGGACTTACCGGTTTCCTGCTGTTCCCATGTGGAACGCGGCAGTTCTAACCCAAACTGTTCACGGAAGGTGCGCTGCACGAAACCAGAACAGTCGATGCCTTTTTTGGTGTCGCCGCCGAGACGGTAGCGAACGCCTTTCCAGTCAGCATATTGATCCATAATGCGGCTTTTTACGTCCAGATTACGAACCATATTTTCAAATTCATCCTGAGAGGTTTGCAGTGAAGAACTGTCTTCACCCACAGCAAGCGTCTCAGAATGCATGTTCTTTGCGGTATTTGTAGAACAAGCAGAGAGCAGTACCGCTACTGCAATTGCAGGGATCGCCCGCAAGATATATCTCAAAATCGGCTGAGATTTGACCATGTTACTTATTTTCCCTTGAAGTCCTTAACGATAAATATCGTTATAAAAATGCCAACGCAGCGAGATTAATTATCTGAAGGCATCGAGACAATTACTCCGGCATAGATTTGTGGAAGAACGCACAAAAAAACGCACAACGAGAATAACAGCACTCTTTGCGACAAGACGAACCGAGGTTACCTGAACATCCTGGGCATGGCGAGCGCTTTTCTGCATTTTTTTATAAGAAATTATGATACAGAAAGTGAATTTCCTGAAATGCTCAAATATTAACCCGTGCAGTGTAAAAAGCACGCAATGTGCTAATTCATATGCAGTTTACCATGACAGGAAAATGACAATAGTGGGAAAAGGCGGCAGATTTGAATTAGGGATCGAAAACGATCCCTAATGGATGACATTTATTGATGTTGGGTGATTGTTTAAAGTTTGTTATTTCCAGGCAAATAACGATCGAACAAAGCGATAATTTTATCGCTTAACGGCGTTAACAGGCACCACGGCAGACCAATCAGCACGGCGGATAACGAACCAACAGCAATATCTGTAAACCAGTGTGCACCGATCATGACGCGTGGGAAGGCAAAAACCACAAAAATAATCAGGGCAATGCCAAATGCTTTTTTGCCGAAATAACGCCACATCACCGCAGCGAAAATAAGCAACATCATTCCGTGGTCACCGGGGAAACTATCCTTCGAGGCATCTTTGGTCGGGAAATCGAGCAGCTCGCTGACGCGGTGAATATCGGTAAAGTAGAGGGACGGGCTTGCGCGTTGTACCGGCATCAGATGCTGCGCCAGCTGGTTTACCACTACAGCAATCAATAACATGGTCAAACCAATGATTACCACACGGCGACGGCCGGTGCGATCGGCTGGCAGCCAGAACGAGAGCATCAGGCAGCCCATGGCGACCAGCGAACAGGCATCGAACGCGCGGTTATTGGTTAGCGCCACCAGCCAAAGCCAGGCACGATTTTCTACCAGCCCACGGTTGAAGAAGTGGAAAATGGCCGAGTCTAGCGGAAACCAAAAACCATGATTTACAGGCAGATACCAGCACATAAACAACGCCAGCCCGATGGCGTTCAGCAAAATAATCAAGGGTAAACGAGTTTTCATTACTTAAGGATTCTTAATAAACACAGGGGGAACGTTAGTGCTCCTGACTTAAACGAAGCTTCAACAAAGCGGACTGAAGCGTGTTCCAGTCCGCTTCTGAGGCGGTAATTAGCTCGATTCGACTATCCGGCGGCGCAACATTCTGCGTTTCGAGATGAAAATCCTCTCCCTGACGATTCACCCGCAGCAGGCCTTCCGGTATGCGCATAACGCCTTTGACACGCTCAACTGGGGCATGGCGCACCCACTCAAGCAGGCCAATGGTGTCAAACACCGTGTCTTCATCAAAAATCCAGCCACATGCCTGATGGCCCTGGCCGCTGTTCAGACTGCGACGCCAGCGTTGATGCGCTGGCAGGCTCAGCGCCGCAAGACCTTTCCGCTCACCGTGCGTATGCTCATGCGCAGCACTGGAAGGGAGTTCCCGCAGATTACGGCGCGGGCGATCGAGCAACGCGCCATCAATCGCGCCCTGTGTGACGCTGATCCGCTGACGATCGCCGCCGAAGCGGGACCACCATGCTTCCAGTGCTTGCTGGCTCTCTATGGTCGCGCGATCCTGTTTATTGGCGACAATGATGTCGGCAGCCGCCAGTTGATCGCGGAAGTTATCATTAGTAAGTGCTTTCTCATCCAGCAACTGGCGTGGATCAAGCAAACAGAGGGTGGCGCGCAGGTCAATCCACGGTTCATAGACCGGGTCCGTCAGCATATTGAGGATCTGTTTCGGGTGGCCGAGCCCGGTTGGTTCAATTAACAGACGGTCGGGCTTGCCCTGACGCAGCAAGGTGTTCAGCCCCACCTGCATCGGCAAACCATTTACGCAGCACATGCAACCACCGGGGATCTCTTTAAGCAGTGCGCCGCTGTCGGCAAGCAATGCGCCGTCGATACCGACTTCGCCAAATTCATTCACCAGCACTGCCCATTTCTCCTGCGGATCTTTATTCGCCAGCAGATGCAAAATAGAGGTGGTTTTGCCGCTTCCGAGAAAGCCGGTAATGAGATTGGTCTTGGTCACAAAAGCTCCAGTCGTCAATAAAACGTAGGTAATTTGTGATCCTGGAGAAAAAAATGAAAAAAGAGAAGGGCGCGGACGGTGTAAAGCACGAACCATCCGCGTAAATCGCAATAATTGTTAAGCGCTGAGCACGCGTTTTACCGCGCCGTGAGCGCCATGGGCGGCAATGCTTTGCCATGCATCGCCAACGGCATCGACAAACAACGGATTAAGCGGCAGATCGTTACCGAATATCTCCTTCAGCGCCAGCAGCGAAGCCACGCGCTCAGTTTCGTTACTGGTTTCGACAATGGCGTGAATTTTATCCGCCAGCGGATCGCGAATATCAATAGGCTGCCCGGCATCATCTACGCCGCTGACATAACGCATCCAGCCAGCAATGCCCAGTGCCAGCAGCGGCCAGCGACTTTCCCGCTGTAAATGGACGCGAACGCTGTCCAGTATGCGCTGCGGCAGTTTTTGGCTACCGTCCATGGCGATTTGCCAGGTGCGGTGTTTCA